>Ga0316189_10005513_pt1 | contig 12144 bp, 9 predicted proteins | sample LowCovwburrow_MG_FD_204930 | JGI IMG/M metagenome (GOLD analysis project Ga0316189, IMG submission 204930) | Coastal sediment microbial communities from Maine, United States - Lowes Cove worm burrow | ecosystem: Environmental > Aquatic > Marine > Coastal > Sediment | place: USA: Maine... | reverse complement strand
GATCGTACCATTGCCTTTGATCTTAATGTCATGGGTCGGTTTGGCGCTGAGCTTCAGGGTTTTAAGTTGGTCGGGTGACACACGCAGGGTGTAATCGCCAGGTGCAACGAAATCAAACAAATAGAAGCCGTCATAAGCCGTTATGACTTCACGGGTAACCTGACCATCTTGATCCAACAGTTGCACTTTTACGCCTGCGGCACTGCCCGCACCATCTTTCCACATGCGAAAGGCCGTTCCATCGATCTCACCCGTACTGACGATGGGAAATTCGTACTCGCCCGTGGTACCCGGGCGGGGCACAACGCGGATGCCTTCAGGGAAGGCAACCCAATAGGGATCTTCGAGTGTCGCGTAATCGACTTGAAAAGTTGTTTCACGGTAAGGCTCTAAACCCGCGACATAGGCAAAGCCATTTTCATGCGTACGCGCCTTAAGAGGTGAACCATTGACCATAAAGCCCACACCGTTCAGCGGCTCGTCGCCTTTGGAAAATGTCCCATCAGCATCATTATCTAAATAAACCCGCGCCGACATGGCACCTTTGGTCGCGATGTTACCGCGTTTCATATTGATATCGCCGCTAACGGGGTCTTGGCTAAGAGAGAAGTTTAACGTCAGGCGGGCAATAACGTCTTGGGTGTTCGTGTAATCAACTGACATTCCGGCCGTTAATTGATCGAAGGCCGTATTCGCGCCCAAAGAATAAGCTGTTGTGTTGGTGGTGCCTAAGGTGTGCGTGATATTGGCTCGACCTTGATATTCTTTGCTGATCTGCCAATCTCCGCTGAGCGATAGGTTGCTGATTTCTTTGAGAGGAGCAACGCTATAGCCGACCTGTCCACGGACGCGAAATTCTTGAATGCGCCCACCGACCAATAACGAACCGCTTAAGGCCTTGTCCAAAGCACCGTTGGCATCTTTGTTAAGGCTTCCCGTTAGGCTGTTGGTGATCGAAGCCCGCCCAACGGCCGCAGACATACGTTTGGTCAACCGAGAATCGCTCGCTTTTGATTTGCGGATTGAATGATCCAGCGTTACCCCAAACGGAATGCGGGGCAGCATCGTTTGGGGGACCACACCATCCAAACGCAGCTTGCTCACACTGGTTAAGGGATCGGTTGTGGACGTCATGGATTCACTAAAAAAGTTATGATAGTGATCATGTTGAGCGATCACACTTATGCCAGCAATACCCGTTTGTCCTGATAGGCGCCCCGCCCAGCCTTGGCCTTGCTGTTTGATCAGATCACCACGTGTATAAATATTGCCAAAAGTCGTTGAACTGCTTACCCCTAAATAACGTTGTTGGCCTTGAGTATTAGGGACCTGGGAAACGTTAACACCCGCTGTGATGTTGCGAGAAATGCCCAACTGAGCTTCGGCAAACAGACGGTTTTGTCCAACCAATTCAGACGTTTGGGTGCGACGTTTGTACAATACGCGTGCATCGTGTTGATTGCCCGTCAATCGAAATTGGATATCACCGGGTTTGACGAGTCCGGCTCCGACACGAAACTGTTTGATTTCTTCGCGTTTTTGCCCCTGAGGACCATAAAAAATGAGCTTCATGACATTTACGCCAAAGAGCAATTGAACGTCTGAAAAGTTATATCGACCTTCCGCATCACTCGATTGAAAGGCGACCAGCAGTTCATTTCGATATAGTTCCACATCCCAGCCCAAAGAAAGGTCGCCATTTAAGGTGATCTTGTCAAATTCTGAAGGGGTATCTAGGGGAACGGAAGAAACAGTAAAACCACGTCCAATTTGCGTACGCGAAACCAGTGGTATTTCAGGGGTGTAAATGTCGCCGACCGCCATTTGGGTCAGAGGGGTATTACCCAACAGTCCGCCGAGAATCTTTCCATCTGGATCTTTACGTTCGAGACGAAGACGTGATTCTGTAATTTTATTACGATTGTCACCCGCCGCAAAGAGTTCGGCATTCATCAAGCCCACATCCGCTGATGTCATCATATTATAGTCGGTGACAATATCGTGACGATTACCCTTTGACTTAATCATACGACTGTTGGTGTCTAAACTGAATATTGGCCAGTCCAGCAATTTGTAGGGCGTTTGTATAGATGGATATTTTTTGGAATTTTCACTCTCACCACGGGATTCAAATGTGCGCTTTCGATACTCGCTACGCGAGAGCTTCATCTCAATGGCTAACGGCTCGCGTGATGCAACATTAACCAACATGTTTGAGATGTCATAGGTAATGTCGATCGGGAACCATTGAGACAGAAGACGAATATCGACATAAATATCGTCACTATGAATTTCCACTTGGGCCGGATCGAAATAACCTTGCCGGCCTTCGATCACGACCGATCCTCGGCGAACATTCATGTAAAACAGTTTGTTTTCACGGATAAACCAACCACTGGCCGTTCCTTGTTGTGGATCGGTACCTATGGGAAATTCCAACACTTCGACCAAGTATCCCAAGGGCAGAAGTAAACTGGAACCATTGATGTACCCGGGCAAGGCATCGGCTAAGACAAGATCACCCAAACGCACTTCCAAAAGAAGCTCATCTTCAATGGGGCGTTCGACAGGAGAAAGCGAAGTCTCTTGTCCTTGTTTTGGAAGTTGTGCGATTTCGCTAGCGTTATAACTTAAGGGTTCGGCTGTAACTTCAAGGACGCGTGCCGATTTTGGGGCTGGAGGTTCATCACCTTTGGGCTGTATTGGTGATGCAGCTTGCGCAACCGAAGGCAACCCGAGCCATGCGCTCAGGACAAAAACCAGAACGAACGAAAGGGGGGAGAGGTGTAGCGCCGTATTTTTTATATACGTCAAAATCATTGTGTGGACTTATAGTCCGCCGACCTGACAACAGCCTGACAAGTTTTATAAGACGCAAAATTATTTATGTTTTTTTTACAGGTCTTATTAACAAAGTTTTATCTATTTACAGATAGATGTTCGCAATCTTAGAAGCTAAATACTTTTAAAAAATTAAATAAGTTGCCGTTGCATGGATTAAAAAATTCGCTAAGGCGTTTTGTATGCAGATAGTCCAATAAAACTATTTTTCTGTCAGGCTCGTGTCAGTTAAATCTTGTACAAGGGTCCTCAGAGAACACAACGGCTTTCAAAGTCACTGCACTTTTGAAACGCCCGTTAAATAAAAAACGTGAATATAAACTTGATGATTAAGGATTTCCCCTATGCCCCCTTCAATTAAAATCGCTTCCGTAGCCGCCCTTGCTGCCGTTATCTTGTCTGGTACAGCAAATGCTGCATCTGTGACCGGTTCTGCAAGTGCCTCCATCGCAACGCCAATTGCGATCAGCCAAACAACAGCTTTGAACTTCGGCACCATCACCGCTTCTGCAACAGCTGGTACCGCCGTCGTTGCGACCAACGGTGCTTTGAGTGTTACCGGGGGCACACAAGCTCTTGGCGGCACACCTGCGGCAGCTGCATTCGGCGTAACGGGTCAATCTGGTTCAACGTATTCCATTACGTTACCAACCACGGCTACCTTAAGCAGCGGTGCAAGCTCTATGACTGTTGGAACGTTTAACCACAGCGCAGGCGCAACACCAACACTGACGGGCGGATCATCTGCTTTCAACGTAGGCGCAACGCTGAACATTGGTTCAAACCAAGCCGCTGGTGCTTACACAGGTTCTTATGCGATTACCGTCAACTACAACTAAGACGACAAACGCATAAAATTGAAGGTCTGCAGGCGAAGTGACAATAGTCCTTCGCCTGAACCTTTTGAATAAACGAAAATCACTGTAAATCAGTCTTGAGCTGATTTATACTGGTTGCGACCAACAGACTTCGCATACGAATACATTTTAGTATGAGTAATTGATATGACGACGGATCGCACATATGGATGGATGATAAAATCTGCTGTCGCTGTTTTGGTGGCGGAAGTGGTTTTATGCGCTCCTTTGTCTGTCGAGGCCGCGTCCGCAGGCGGCGGCGCATCTGTCCAAGTTATGGCCCAACCGTCAACATTGGGCACACTTTCAAATTTTAAGGTCAGTGTTCGTCAGTCATCACCTGGTGCAAAGGCTGTTGATGCGACCCCTGTTGTCGGACCGCGAAACCCGCAATCTTTAAATGGAGCGAATGGTGAATCCATTCAGCCCGCCGTATTCAGCGTTTCCGGAATTCCAGATCAAACATTTTCAATTGTTGTTCCTCAACCTGGCATCGCCACCAACGCGCTCGGCAGTGTGGAGTTTTTAGACTTTGCCCATAATGCTGGAAAGACCCCCACAATTGGCGCAGATGGCACCAAAGTATTTGAGATCGGTGCCCGTATGAAATTTACATCAGGGGCCAAGGCGGCCACTGATCAGACTCAAAAGAAAATAACCATCGCAGTAAAGCCAACACCTGCTCAACAAGCTGGTATCCCAAGACCCAATCCATTCGGTGTCCAAGGCGTTGAAGACGGCTTTATGAATGTATTGGTCTCTTACAATTAAATTTAATTGCGCCATAATGCCCATACCGGACTATGGATCGTCTTTGCTGTATCTGACCAAAGACATTGAGAAAGAAGATTTGCAATGACAAAACGTATCGCCCTTTGGTTTGCGCTGTTGAGCATAAGCATAGCCGTAACTCTGCCCAAGATGGCTTTGGCCCAAGGTGCGGGTGATCTGGTTGTAACGCCAACACGTGTGGTTTTTGAAGACCGTACCCGCGGCACTCAAGTGACTTTAGCCAACCGTGGCAGCGCAACGGCAACCTTTCGGATTTCCTTGATCGATATGGAAATGGACGAAAATGGTGAGATGCGTGAAGCTCAGCCGGGTGCTGTACAGTCCGCGTCTCAATTGGTCCGTTTTGCGCCGCGTCAAATCGACATTGCCCCAGGCAAGCATCAAGTCGTGCGTCTGTCGTTGCGCAAACCCGCTTCATTGGCTGACGGCGAATACCGCTCTCATATGTTTTTTAGAGCCGTACCCCCGGAAAGCGCAGGTCGCAACGTTACGGATGAGACCGATTTGCAAAAAAATGAACTCCGTATCGAACTGATCCCTATTTATGGCGTTACCATTCCGGTGATCGTTCGTCATGGTCAACTGACAATGGGTGTTGATATCTCTAAATCAGTTCACGTGGCAACATCCGATACGTTGCCAGAGCACTTGGAAATTGCCTTAACGCGAAACGGTAATCGTTCGGCTTTTGGTGATTTAATTGCGACTTACCAACCCGCTGATGGTGGAGAAAACATCATCGTTGGCCGCATTAGCCGGATCGCCGTATACAGCCCCAATGAAAAGCGTAACGTCATTATGACTTTGCAAGTGCCAGAGGGTGTGACTTTGAAAAAAGGCGGTCAGTTAAAGGTGACTTACCAGTCCATCGAAACCGAAGGCGGCAAAACCTTGGCTGAAAAAACGGCCCCGTTAAACTAAACAGAGCGACCGTCTTTGGCGTTACTGCAAATCAACAAAAACGGGGAACGTTCCGCTATATTCCCCACCGGGGTGTCCGGCGGGTAAGCTTAATGTCGCGCCAACTTTAATGATAAGTTGTCCCTTGTGATCCAGCAGCCCAACACCTGATGGAACGGACGTAAAGTTGCTCAGTGTCACCGTCGCCCCACCATTGGAAAGGGACGCTGTCGTGGGCAAGGTGATCAACACGCTGGCCCCTGCTGTCCCCCGAACCTTGAATTCTCCCTCACGAACACGACCTTTAATAACAATGCCATAGCCGGTTGCAGTCAAGGTGCCGTTGGGTGCCAGGACAAATGTAGAGGGCCCATCAGAACTGCCCGCAGTCATCCCAAAAGAGATGGCCTGAGATTCGGTGACATCCAAAAGAGGCTTAACGGGCTTTGCTGCATGAGCTTGGTTTAGGGCAAGTCCACTGACAAAAAAAACACCGAAAAAAAGACCTCGCCAGAAAAGACGAAAGTCATCATGAGTACATTTAGGTGAGGGCAAAAATTTGAACAACATTGTTCTCGCATTATGCCATAAAGCCTTCAAAATATCACTTACATTTTCTAAATTTTGACATATAAGAAACTTCTTTCGCTTCCTTCCAAAGGGGATTACCGTTCAAATGATTATGTCGTCAGCCCTGATTTTTAGTATCCGCAAAGTTGGTTATGAATGAGATCTTGAAAAAACTGGAAAGCCCCATAACCGTGCACGTATTCGTGCTGGTGCTCATCACTTTTTATTGGGGTATTCGATGCAGTGGCAAGCCCCTAGTTCTCTAGACACTTGCGACCTCCCTTAAATACCTTTTTTCGAACTCAATTGGAGACAGCCCATTGTTGTTTCCATGCCTGCGTTTTGGGTTGTAATACAGCTCTATATAATTGAAGACGTCTGACCGATCCTCAGCCCTTGTTTTGTATATCCTTCGTTTGATCCGTTCCGTCTTTAACAGCGAGAAGAAGCTTTCCGCAACTGCGTTGTCATAGCAGTTTCCTCGGCGGCTCATGCTGGCTTCAAGATTGTTGTCTACAAGGAACTTTCGCCAGTCAGAACAGGTATATTGAACACCCTTATCGGAATGGATCAGAACTTTGTTGTTCGGTTTTCGTCTCCATAGAGCCATTAACAACGCGTCGATCACCAGGTCGGCACGGGGATTGTTTTTCATGCTCCAGCCGATGATTTGCCTTGAGAATAAATCCAAGACAATCGTCAGGTACAGCCAACCCTCGTGTGTGCGGATATATGTAAAGTCCGTGACCCAAGATTTATTAGGCTCCTGCACTTGGAACTGACGATCCAGTGTGTTCGGGGCAACATGGCTGACACCACCGCCTTTAAAACCTCTGAGACGTTTATAGCCCCGTTGCGAGCAGATTCCTGCCCCCCGCATTATCCGATGCACACGGTTTTTGCCACAGCTTTCTCCATGATCCTTGAGGTCTTTTGTGATGTTGCGATAGCCATAGGCACAGCCGCCTTCCAACCAGAACTGTTTAATGCGCCCCAGAAGCCTTTTGTCTTCAATGGTTCTTGGACTTTGCGGGCATTTGAGCCAAGCATAAAATCCACTGCGATGAACGCCAATCACACGACACATTATATTCACCCTATATTTGTTGAGCCTAGATTTTATGAACACGTACTTTTGCGGGACTCGCTGGCAAAGAACGCGGCGGCCTCCTTTAATATATTGCGTTCCTCGGTGACGCGACGGAGCTCGGCTTTTAATCGACGTAGTTCATCTTGCTGACCTGAGATTTGTTGATGTTTTGAACCTGTGTCGCCGATTTTACTGACCCAATCTCGAAGACTTTTAGGCGTCACGCCAAGACGATCAGAGACTTCTCCGATCTTATAGCCACGGTCAATCACCTGCTCAACAGCTTCAATTTTAAATTCTTCTGTGTATCGTTTGCCACTCATTTTAAACACCTTTCTGTTGCGTAATTGGTACGCTGAAAAGTGTCTAGGGTACTAGGGGCTTGCCACGTGATGGATATCGTTATCCAACTCAAAAGGCCGGACGACTTCCTACAGGGTACGGGCGATACCCGCATGATGATCAAGTACACCAAGTCCCGACACATGGGGGCATTCGACACCCAGGACATCGAAGCGACCCTTAAAGACACGGACGGTTCGTTGCAATGGACGTGGGAAGCTGGCGACCTCGATTTTCATAGAGCCATGGACTTGCTCAACGATGGCCTGTCTATGGCCGAAGTTGGCGACGAATTAGGCGTTTCAAAATCCACCGTTCATAGGTGGAAGAAAAAAGCACTCGAGCAACATTCCTATTAAATTAAACACCGTTCCCTCGTTCCGCCCCCTAAGGCGGGGAACGACGGAACGACCATAAAAAGGACTAAAATTATGAGTAAGAAAGCATTACTCGCCGTAGCCCTACCGTTCATCACTAACCCTGTTGTTCTGGGTGTCGTCTGCATCGGTGCCATAGGCCTGATACTCTTCGACAACAAAGAAGAACAGGATAACGATGCAGAAACCGTTCCAGACGGTTCCAAACCGTACGACGAACCGTTAGATGATGAGATTTCAACGGTTAAAGAGACCGTTTGCCCAGATTGGGGGACCGTTGAGGCAACGGTTGAAAAGACGGTTAGTCCAACCGTTGAAGAACCGTTATTAACGGCTCCCACAGTTGTTTCTACAACAAGTGAAACTATGACTGATGATGAACTCAAAAAGGAAATGATCCGGCAGACAATGTCAGAACTTGGAAAAAGGAGTGCGGCTGCAAGGGCAAGAAAAAGGAACTAAAATTACAAATCACTCAGGATATTACGTTAGCATCTAGTTCCTCTTGTCGTAAAAAGTGGGACTAGATGTCTTTGCCATAATATGTTCGCTTTAGCCACAAACTGATCTTTGACATGATTATTCTTACAAGAAACTAGAACTTAACGCGTGCTGTCGCTGTCGCTGCATGGCTCAGGTATTGATCTTTAACCTCTGCATCGTAACTGGCGGCGACAGATACGCCTGTACCAAGATCGTAACTCGCAGAAGCACCAACATTTGCAGCATTTCGAGCCGGGTTAGCGGCCTGTGTGATGAAGGATGCACCGCCACCGGTGTAGGACGATGTTGTTTCCTGACGTACGCTTTTTACATCATAGAGCCATGTCGCATGTCCAGATACGGTCAGTGTTTCTCCGTTGCTTCCAGAATCTTGGGTGTAAGTCCCCTTCATGCCGAGGCCGGATTGAACGTGATTGTAAGACTGGCTGGCAATGGCAAGGTTCAAGGCATCTGCACCTGTTTCCGTATACCCATCAATGGAGATGCGTGTTGCTTGCACAGATGCAGTCGGCGTGGCTGTCCAGCCATCACCCATATCAACATTATATCCGCCGCCAACCTTGGCGCTGTACTGCATGGATTTAAAGTCGCCACGCGCTACGCGGTTGAGGCTACCAACATTAATTTGACGGTTCGTTTCATTGTCGTTGCGCGCGACACTGCCCAAAACATCTACATAATAAGGTCCGTTATCGAGAGAAGCATAGAGCGTACCTTGGTGACTTTTAATATCACTGCCGTTGCCGAGGTTCGCACCTTTGTTGTTCACATTGGTTACCGCGTAAGAATATGCAGCACCAACGGTCCAATCTTTGCTATCAAGAAGTTGATCGCCACCAAAGGCTAAACCACCAGTCGTAACGTCATAACCATCTGTTGCCTTACGATATTTTTGCTCTGCTGTCGCACCAAAGGCTTGTCCCCACATAGCAGAATTTTTAGCTGCACTGCCCGATGAAATGCCACTTTCTGCGGTTCCAGAAAGGCCGTTGCGCAGGGCCGCCATACGAGAGGTCACCACACCCAAAGATTGGCTTTGAACGGAAAGTCCGGCCGTGGCCAGCGCACCAGAGGTATCGGGAAGCGTTGTCGCAATAGCGGTGTCGAGTGCTGTACCGGTGAGCGTATCCAAAGCCGTAATCACGGTCGACATATCACCAGTAGCTGTTGTTGCGAGAGAGTCAAATATAGTCGCCGCCGCCGAAGCATTAGATGAGGATGTCACGCTACCAGAATAAACAGCCGTGGCAGCGCTTACCGTCAATTTTAGCGTTGTGGCCGTCGCCGAAGCCGTGAATGAGTACTTAGAACTGTTGTCGGTAATGGTGGTTGGTACATTGATGGTACCACCCGCACCCGTCAAAATGACGTAGGTTTGACCGTCAGTCAAAGTCGCCGGGGTGACCGTAATATCGATGGTCGTCGCAGCGGCGATGGTCAGGTTGCCGCTTGCGGTTAAAGTACCAGAAGCATTTGCCGCATCGGTATTGATGGTGGTTTTAAACGTTGAACCCGCCTTCATTTCGAATGTACCGGTTTCCGTGACGGCAACACCTGCTACATCCAACGTACCGCTCGTACCGCCACCAACGACCAAAGCACCGGTATGGGTGAAGGCGTTGCTCACGTTCATCGTACCACCGTCTTGAATGGTTGTTGCGCCCGTAATTGCGCCTGCGCCAGTCTGATTAAAGATACCGCCGCTTGCAATTGATAGGGTGGTTGGCGTTAAAGTACCTATCGAGTGCGTTACGGTGCCGTTAACGACCATAGATGCCGTGGTTGCCGCTTGGTCGAGTGTCAAAGTGGAGCCACTGTTGACAGTAATTGAAGCCAATTGCGTTCCGCCAAGTGCTGCATCGGTGTTGTAATCACCCGCAAACACCAGTGCACCTTGGTTAGCACCAGCACCTTGAATGGTACCTGAGCCTTGGTTAGTAAGTGTGAGCGTGCCGCCAGTTGCAATGGTTGTGTTCGTTGCGGAAATCGCGCCAGTTCCTGACTGCGTATAGGTACCACCGGCCGCCACGGCCAATGTGCCCGTGGTTAAGGTGCCAGCAGATTGGTTAACAACACCTGATGCACCTTGGCCAACGGTAACAGATGTCGCGGTCGAAAGGTTTTGGTCCAGGGTCAAAGTCACGCCGTCGTTAACAGCAACTGTTGCCAGAGTTGTGGCACCGATGACAGAATCCGTATTGTAGTTACCGCCAAAGGTCAAAGCACCTTGACCAGCACCGGCACCATCAATGGTTCCGGTGCCTTGGTTAACAACCGTCAACGCACCGCCCGTGGCGATGGTCGTGTTCGCGTTAATCACACCCGTGCCAGATTGAGTAAAGGTATCAGCAGCACCAATGACCAAAGTGGTCGCCGTCAATGTGCCAGCAGATTGGTTGATCACACCCGTTCCAGCGGCGCTACCTACCGTAACGGTGGTCGCCGAAAGATTTTGGTCCAAGGTCAAGGTCACAGCATCGTTAACAGTGACTGATGCCAGAGACGTTGCGCCAATGGCGGCATCCGTATTGTAAGCTGCACCGAAGGTTAACGCACCCTGGCCTGCAGAAGCACCGTCAATTGTCACGGTACCAGCCGTATTTTGTGTAATCAGTGTCAATGCACCGCCGTTGCCGATTGTCACGTTCGTAGCATTAATCACACCTGCACCAGATTGCGTTAATGTACCGCCGGCAGAAATGGCCAGCGTCGTCGCCGTCAACGTGCCTGCGGACTGATTTAAAACGCCCGAAGTGCCCGCACCAACCGTGGTCGTAATGGCTGCCAAATTATGGCCAAGGGCAAAAGTTACACCATCGCTGACCGTAAAGGATAAAAGATCACCCGTTGTCGCAACACCAAACGCAGCTGCACTGGTGGCACCACCCGTAACATTCACGGCACCTTCGCCATCGGTCGTGTTGGTGACAGCAGCCGTTGGAACAGCAGCATTCAGGATCAGAGAACCCGTAGCTCCGGCATCAAAACTAATCGTTGTCGGAATAGCACCAGCAGCTACCGTACAATTACCTGTGCCAATGGTCGACGCGCCTAAGTTGACACACGATGTCACCGCCGCATGAGCATCGCTCACGGCCAGATATGAGGCCACAGCTATGACGGATACACTGGCGAGAAGTTTCGGACGAAGGATGATCATTTAACTCACAATTCCGAGGCAGGCTTAGCCTACCCAAACATTAACTAAAAATACAATGCGACCAAGCTTTTTAACATAAAACCTAGCAAAATCAAGGGTTATTCTAAAACTTAGGTCAACGCGTGATCAGCGTGCAACACACGAAACTGACATGACCAGAAAGTTGGGCCAATTTTTAGTCCATCCGTCGCTATGGGTTGCGTCTGGTCGGGTTGTAAGGTTTGCACAGCGTTGCGTGGGCAAATGATTCATAAATGACTGCACGATGAGTTTCGGGATGATCGTATCCGCAGAACCAACAAAGTGGCGCTGGGGGATATTCGCAACCCTATGAGCATAGGCCGCGGGGTTAAGCGATCCGATCAACGGGGTAACTTTATGGTGCGCGGTAAAAGCGGCAATATCTAGGTTTCCCGCCACCGTGCGCAGGCTGAGAACATCCCCGCGACGGGCCGCCACCAGCACAGCCACCGCACCACCGCCGGAATAGCCAATCAGATGTACAGCCGAGCCTTTTGAACGGCTTAGCACATAATCAATGGCTTGGTCGGAAGCTTTGATGACGTCTTCGGAAAAACGCTTCTTGGACCAATGGTCTTGGGTACAGCGTGCTCTTTCTCTTACATCTATGTATTGGCAAGGCCGCGCCAAATAGACAACATTTTCAGCCGGGTCCTGAATGGCAAGGCGCAGAGCCAAGGGGTCGGTTGG
>Ga0316189_10005512_pt1 | contig 12144 bp, 11 predicted proteins | sample LowCovwburrow_MG_FD_204930 | JGI IMG/M metagenome (GOLD analysis project Ga0316189, IMG submission 204930) | Coastal sediment microbial communities from Maine, United States - Lowes Cove worm burrow | ecosystem: Environmental > Aquatic > Marine > Coastal > Sediment | place: USA: Maine... | reverse complement strand
GCACAAAACGCTAGCGTTGCACATTATTTAGGCAATTGAATGAGGTGAATCTGAAATCCGTAAATAATAAACCCCTGCTTCCCGGTTTTTCACTGGGGGCACATCATATAGGCGTACCCCTGGTGCTGGCTCCAATGGCTGGTATCACCGATCTACCCTTTCGCCGTATTTGTAAACGCTTTGGCGTCGGACTTGTGGTCACCGAAATGATCGCTTCACGAGCTGTGGATATGGGCCGCGAACGTACAGAACGTATGGCCGAAATTGATGCGGATGAACATCCAGTCGCTATTCAGATCGCCGGCTCCGATCCAGTTTTTGTCAGCGAAGCGGCACGCTGGGCTGTCGGCCACGGTGCTGATTTTATCGATATCAATATGGGGTGCCCAGTGAAAAAAATCTGTAAGCAAGTTGCCGGTTCTGCCATGCTCAGGGATGAAAAACTGGTAGCACGCATTATTGAAGCTGTGGTTGCCGCCGTTGATGTGCCGGTAACATTGAAAATTCGTACCGGTTGGGATGAACAGAGTAAGAATGTGGAATCCATTGCCAGAATTGCCGAAGCATCGGGCATCCAACTACTCACAGTGCATGGCCGTACCCGCGCCCAGATGTTTCATGGCCATGCCAACTGGGAAGATATTGGCCGCGCCAAGGCGGCCGTTTCTATTCCGGTGATTGGCAATGGCGATATTATTGATGCTGCATCAGCACATGAAATGATACGCGTATCCAATTGTGATGGCGTGATGGTTGGGCGTGCAGTGCAGGGAAATCCATGGGTGCTAGGTGAGGTGTATGCAGCATTAACGGGACAGGCAACGCCTTTGCCACCAACACCAGACCAGCGTTGGGCAATTGTCAGTGAGCATATGCAACATCTGCTTGATTTTCATGGTAAACGCACTGCCTCGAAACTGGTACGAAAACATGTGATCTGGTACAGCAAAGGCCTGCGTGGTTCAGCTGATTTCAGAGGGCATTTTCAAGTCATGACCAACTGGCAGGAAATGATGGACTATGCCGAAAATTATTTCCTTGCACAGGATCATGCGTTGGCTGACAAGGGTAAGGAACTGGCACGTGTCATCTGAGTGCATCCAGTTGGCTCAACTACCCTTGCCGGTAATGATGCTGGATCTGGATGCACGCATCATACAGACAAACCTGCAGGCCCAGGAAACACTAGGCAAATCAGATAAGCGACTGATCGGCATGCAGCTGGCAGACGTGTTTTCCCCTGCGGCAGAAATCACTCGTTTACTGCTGCAGTTGCAGCCCTTTGGAGCTGGCGTTACAAATCATCAAATCTGTATTCGCAATGGCAATATGCCTGTATCAATGCATCTGGGAATGTTTGATGAGGGAATCACAGCGATTTTTATCCCGGAGGCTTATCGTACTGAAGTGGAGCAACATACCAAGCGCCATGAAATGGCGGAAGCCATAGCCCGTATTGCACTGGAGATGGCACACGAAGTAAAAAACCCACTGGCGGCTTTGCGCGGAGCTTCCCAGTGGCTTTCCGAACAGGATGTTTCGGAGCCGGAAAAAGAAGCTATAGCCCAGATACTCAACGGAGTGGATCGTATTCGTGATCGCATCGATACATTCTTACAGGTTGGCCCAAGAGCTGAAGTGCAGATGGAAATGATCAATATTCATACGCTGATCGAGGATGTAACTCAGCATAAAGACGGCATTCAGGTCAATCGAGCTTTTGATCCCAGCCTGCCTGAAATAATGGCTCATGCTGCCCGTCTCAGGCAGGCGATTGAAAACCTCTGGCAAAATGCGGTCGAGGCAGCAGACAATTTTATCGAATGGCAGACCCGAATGGCGCCGCTGGTTCACCTACCCGGCCATACTGGACAGGTACTCGAAATCCGTATTACCAATGATGGTTCAACCGTGCCCGAGGAACTTCGCGAACGACTATTTGAACCCTATATCACCGGCAAAGCGCGTGGCAGTGGTTTGGGCCTTGCTCTGGTTGAGCGTGTCATGCTGGAGCACGGCGGCCGAATCAATGTCAGTTATGAAAAAGGACGAACCACAATGATTTTGCATTTGCCAATAAAAAGGAGTGAAGACTGATGCACGCACTAATCGTGGACGATGACGAAGGAATCCTCTGGGTACTGGATAAAGTATTACGGGAGGAAGGATTAGACGTTCTACAGGCAGGTTCGATCACTGAAGCACAGAAAATTTTGCAGGAAAATACTGTGGATATGGTTTTTCTGGATGTGTTTTTACCCGATGGCAACGGTATGGACTTACTGGAAAGCGGCACCTTAACTATGCCTGTAGTCATGCTGACGGCTGAAACAACCTTCGGCCATGCCGCTGAGGCCTACCGCATCGGCGCTATGGAATATTTACCCAAACCGTTTGATCTGGATGAAGTCCGACAGCTGGTTCAGCGGGTGCAACCGGCACACAAGGGGATTAAAGCACAGAAAGAGCCAAAGGAAGATTTGATTATCGGCAGAAGCCAAGCCATGCAACAGCTATTTCGCACGCTGGGCCGCGTAGCAGCATCAGACCTAACCGTGCTCATCACCGGCGAATCCGGTACAGGCAAGGAAATGGTTGCTCGGACTCTGCATGAGCGCAGCCAGCGTGCAGAGCGCCCTTTCATCGCCATAAATACCGCTGCAATACCGGCTGACCTGCTGGAATCCGAACTGTTCGGGCATGAAAAAGGTGCTTTTACCGGGGCTGATAAAAGCCGGGAGGGGCATTTTGAACAGGCGGATGGTGGCACACTGTTTTTAGATGAGATCGGCGATATGCCTGCCGCACTTCAGGCAAAGCTATTGCGCGTGCTGGAAGAAGGGCGCGTACAACGGGTGGGTGGCAGCCAGTCAAAAGTTGTTGACGTGCGGCTGCTGGCAGCCACGCATCAGCATCTGCCGGAAAAAATCACTAAAGGTTTGTTTCGCGAGGACTTATACTATCGGCTGAATGTTATTCCAGTACATATTCCTCCATTACGAGAGCGCAGGGATGACATTCATGAACTGGCCAATCATTTACTGGCACAGGCTGTCAGTGAGCTGGGTATGAAAGCCCCTATTCTGCTTGATGACGCAGCCGATCTGCTGAGTCGCCATGATTGGCCCGGCAATGTTCGGGAGTTGAAAAACGTGATGCGTCGTCTGGCAGTGCTGACGCCGGGAGCAAGCATCACCTTATCTGATGTGGCACTGGCTCTCGGCAATACGGCCAATACACAACAGGATGAAGAAACCCTTTCTATGGCTGTCACTCGCTGTACACGGCAATACCTGCATCAGCTGGGTTATGCACAGGCAACCAGACTGCATCAGCACCTGCTGGAACAGGTTGAACCGCCCTTGCTGGTACTGGCAATGGAACGATGCGGCGGCAATCAACTGAAAGTGTCGGAAATGTTGGGCCTGAACCGCAATACAGTTCGCAAACTGCTGCGCAAATACAAAATCGATCCACAATACTTCCGCAGCTAGAAAACATTAGCCTTAAGGCGTACAAACCAGCCGTTCTGCTAACTTTATATTCAGGCTTGTGCAACCATGCCTTCATGTTGTCATCATCATAATTTTATGACGTCTATGTAAAATGATCCATGCAATTATGGAGGCATGAATGAAAGGCTCTGCAATACTTGCATGTATTGGAGGTGTTTTACTAATGACAGTGGCTGCTCAGGCAAGTGAGACAACAGATATCAACACAGAAACCGCAACCTTTGCCGGTGGCTGTTTCTGGTGCATGCAGCATCCCTTCGATGAACTGCCAGGCGTGATTTCGACAACTTCCGGTTATACCGGCGGTACGGAAGAAAAACCTACATATGTTCAGGTTTCCGCTGGCAGCACGGGCCACACCGAAGCTGTGCAGGTTATGTTCGATCCGAATGTAATCAACTACAGTCAGCTGTTGGATGTGTACTGGAAAAACACTGATCCAACCACGCCAAACCGCCAGTTCTGCGATGTCGGCAGTCAATACCGCCCGGCTATTTTTTACCACGATGAGAATCAGAAAACACTGGCTGAAGCCTCGAAAGAGGCTATAAATCAATCCAAGTCTTTCGCTGATAGCATTATCACCGAAATCACTGCGGCAAGCACATTCTGGGTAGCTGAGGAATACCACCAGAATTATTACATCAAAAATCCTATACGTTATAAATATTACCGCTTCGGCTGCGGACGGGATCATAGGCTGAAACAACTGTGGGGAAACAGCAGTCATGAATAGACGCCAGTTTATCCAGGGTTCACTGGCACTCGGGCTGTCACTGCTGCTATCACCTTTCGCTCAAGCTGCAAATATGAGGAAAAAAACGATGATAGAGACAATACATAAAACCGACGATCAGTGGCGGGCTCTGCTCACACAGAAGCAATATCAGGTCTTGCGCAGGGAGGGCACCGAGCCGCCATTCAGCAGTGCGTTGAACAAAGAATATGGCCGGGGAACCTATGTCTGCGCCGCTTGCGATCTGCCTCTGTTCACTTCAGAGACTAAATTTGACAGCGGCACGGGCTGGCCGAGTTTTTTTGCCCCCATTGAAAACCATATGGAAACCAGCCGGGACTTTAAAATGATTCTTCCACGCACAGAATATCATTGCGCCCGCTGTGGTGGTCATCAGGGGCATGTCTTTAACGACGGCCCCGAACCCACTGGGCAGCGCTGGTGTAATAATGGCGTAGCACTGCGCTTTATTGCTACTGATTAAACTTCATTTTCATAACACCTCAGCTATAACAAGCATAAAAGTCCTGAAGAGATCGACAAAAACTTCCATCTTGCTCTGGCAAGGTTGAAGCTGTCAGAGTTGGCCCATGGCAAGTAAGCAAACATACCGGGTTGAACTGGGATCGCGATCCTATGATATTCATATTGAGCCGGGCTGCATGAGTGGGCTTGGCAAGGTTATGAATGATCTGTTTTCTTCCCCAACGCGATGCATGGTCATCAGCAACACAACCATTGCACCGCTATATCTTCAGAAAATATCCGATTCATTGGTGCAGGCCGGATGGCAGGTATCGGATTGCATTCTTGAAGATGGCGAACAATACAAAAACATGGACAACCTTACCCTGATTCTGGATGCCCTGATGCAGGCCAGACTATCACGCCAGGAGCCGGTTATTGCTCTCGGCGGAGGCGTAGTTGGTGATATGACCGGCTTTGCTGCTGCCTGTTACCGGCGCGGTATTCCCTTTATTCAAGTGCCTACTACTGTACTGGCCCAGGTGGATTCCAGTGTTGGTGGCAAAACCGCCATCAACCACCCGCATGGCAAGAATATGATTGGTGCATTTTATCAGCCCAAACTGGTGTGGATTGATCCTGATGTGCTGAGCACACTGGATGTGCGCGAAATCAGGGCCGGACTTGGCGAGGCAATCAAATATGGCCTGATTCGCGATGCTTCTTTTTTCGACTGGATGAATCAGCATATGGACAGGGCATTATCTCTGGATACCGATGTGCTGGCTGAAATGATTCACAGCTGTTGTCGCCACAAGGCTGAAGTAGTGATGGCTGATGAAACCGAACAGGGCAACCGTGCACTGCTCAATCTTGGCCACACTTTTGGCCATGCCATTGAATCAATCACGCATTACACCAGATATCTACACGGCGAGGCAGTGGCGCTGGGCACATTGATGGCTGCCCGCCTTTCGCAGCAGCTTGGTTATGCCCCGGCAGGAACCGAAGCGCGCATTCAAAGCTGTTATGAATCGGCAGGGCTGCCCATCACCATACCCGATTTTGATGCCGAAGTCTGGCTGGATGCCATGGGGCATGACAAAAAGAATATCGGCAGCCAGATTCGTTATGTTCTATTGCGGGATATCGGAGAGGCATTTCTGGCCGATCGTGTCGAGCCGAATGATATTTGCTCACTGATCGATTCTTATCGGTAAGGATAGTTATGAATAAACAGGCTATACTGATAATATCTGATCATCTTCAGGGGGAAATATAAGTGGGAATTCCTGCCATTCAACCAGCCAGAGAACAGCATAGCCTGTTGCTATTACCAAACAGTGCATTATCCCGTCTCGAAGAGATCGCCTGCTGGTTCTCAGCGCGGCAGGGCAAAGAGCTGCCGGATACATTGAATGTAGCCGTTGTCATTTTTGCTGCTGACCATGGTGCAAATACTGAGAAGATAGAACCCGGTACAGATCAGATGGTACGCAACGCTGCCCATGACACATCCCAGATCAATGCGCTTGTAAAACAGAATGCGGCAAGCCTAAAGATTGTTGATGTGGGTGTGGTGGGTGATTTGTCAGATGTAGATGCCATAGAGCATGCCAAAATCCGCAGCGGCTCAGGCAATATTGCCAAGGATCCGGCTATGACGCAGGGCGAATACTGGGAGGCGGTAGGTCTCGGCGAAGATATGGCGAATCAGGCCATTGCAGATGGGGCCAATTTACTCATCGCAGGAGAGATCAGTGTCGGCAACCATGTGTCCAACACAGCTGTTATTTGTGAACTGATGGGGCTGGAGCCAGAAGAGGTGCTGGACTCATCGCTGGGTGCAAACCATGAAAGCTACAGCCAGAATTTACTGGCTGTGGAAGAAGCATTGGCGCGTGCACAGGGAACGCCTTCACATGATGTCCTGATGCAACTGGGTGGACTGGAAACTGCGGCGATGGCTGGCTTTTATCGCGCCGCCGCTCAGCAGGGCGTACCGATTTTATTGGATGGATTTACTTCCGCTACAGCTGCACTAACTGCGGCCGCTTGGGATGTCCATATTGCTGGCTGGATGATGGCAAGTTATGTGTCTAACTGCATTGGACACCGTCAGGCTGTGGAAGAACTGGGCGTCGAACCTCTGGTCCAGTTGAGTGCCAGCCTCAACTCGGCTATGGGAGCCACAATGATGATTCCTGTGCTACAGTCAGCACTGGCACTGCACCGGGGTTTAATCGCAGCCGAAACATAAACACAGCATTAAAGGAACCAACAAAAAACTTTCCCTTTTATTATCATTTAGGACGGTAAATCATGACAGCATGGACATGGACAGTATTGGCTTTTGCAACACTGGCAACATTAACTGGTATATATCTGGCGGTTCGGCAGAGAGCCTTCGTATTATCTCACCGGCATGCCATTCCACAGCGTTTTGCAGGCAAGGTTTCACAAACAGCACATGAAAAAGCAGCGGACTATACCTGTGCAAAATTACGCTTGGGTAATATTGAGCAGATATGGGGGCTGATACTATTGTTGCTGTGGACCATAGGCGGTGGACTTGGACTGCTCGATGAGTGGATTCAAACGCTGCAATGGTCGAATACGTGGAACGGCGTAGCTTTCCTGATTAGTTTTTTTCTGATCAGCCATTTTATCGACCTGCCTACGGATATCTACCGCACGTTTGTTATTGAAGCACGGTTCGGCTTTAATAAAATGACTGCAGGCTTGTATATCAGCGATATGATCAAGCAGTTGGGGCTGATGCTGCTTATTGGTGCCGCTCTGGCTTGGGTAATCCTCAGCCTGATGGGCAGTGCCGGAGATTTATGGTGGCTCTATGCCTGGCTTGTCTGGACCGGCTTCTCACTGCTGATGATCTGGGCTTATCCAACATTCATCTCACCTTTATTTAATAAATTTGAGCCACTACAGGCAGGCGAAATGAAAGACCGTATTGAAGCATTACTGGATCGCTGCGGCTTTAGCAGTAACGGTCTGTTCATTATGGATGGCTCACGTCGCTCCAGCCACGGCAATGCCTATTTTACCGGCTTGGGAAATGCCAAACGTATTGTTTTCTTTGATACCCTGATTAATCAACTGCAGCCGCTGGAAACAGAAGCTGTTCTGGCTCATGAGCTGGGGCATTTCCGCCATGGACATGTCAAGAAACGCCTGCTTTCTATGACTGTCATGTCATTGATCGGTTTTGCAATACTGGGCTGGCTGACTGGGCAAACCTGGTTCTATGCCGGATTGGGAGTGACTCAGAACTCCAACCATGCAGCACTGGTGCTGTTCATGCTGATCGCGCCCGCTTTTACCTTCGGACTGTCTCCGATAATGAGTTATTTTTCACGCCAGCATGAATTTGAAGCAGACACCTATGCCGTACGCAACAGTAGCGGCGAAGCACTCGCTGCTGCACTGGTCAAAATGTATGAGGACAATGCCAGTACACTAACACCTGATCCTGCCTACTCGGCCTGGCACGATTCTCACCCTCCGGCCCCCGTACGCATTGATCACATTGAGCAGCAATTGCAGGCAGCAAAATAAAGTAGAGAAACTCAGCCCTGCTGCTTTGGCAAATCTTGAAGGGGATAATAAGAACGTCCTTCGATTCCCCGCTAGCAGCCTGCCGAGACAAGTGTCTAAAACCGGGATAAGCGACAGCGTCGCGTCCGATTTTAGACACGCAGGGTCGGGAACCCGACGGGCCGGCTGGTTCCGGGGCGTTTTTCTTGGTTCGTTCTTTGTACGCACAAAGAATGAACAGATGGGGAAATGGCTAGACCGCCGCGCCATAGGCTCCTTCCAAATAATGGAACGGTTTGATTCAGGCCATCCATAGCCCTCCCCAGCAGAGCTGGGAGATCTCTTTTTGCTTAGCAACAATCTCTATTCATATATGGTTCGAAGGCCCTGCAGATAACGCCCGCCTCTGCTTTGTTCACCTTCAACAATAGCATCAGGATTTTCGCCCAGTGCCCGTATTGATGCATTTGCATAGGCTGTTTTGGTTTCCTCATCCATCTTTGCCCAGTCGGCTGCATCGACAATACCGTCAGCGGTCAAATCAAATTCGGCATCAACCGACAGGCTGTCGGCAGCCCACAGCGAGGATGCGAAGAACACAGATGCAAGGATGGTGACAGAAAACAGTTGTTTCATTATCAGCATCCTCACATCACGTGTTTCGGTCATATAGTCTTAAAGGATCTCTACTTAATAACGGTAATGGTTCGGCTTGTATGGACCCTCAACAGGGACACCGATGTAATCAGCCTGTTCCTGTGACAGTGGTGTCAGATTGATGCCAACCTTGGCCATGTGCAGGCGTGCTACTTCCTCATCCAGCTTCTTCGGCAGAGTGTACACTTCATTCTTATATTCACCGTCCTGAGTGAACAGTTCGATCTGCGCCAGTGTCTGGTTGGTGAATGAGTTGGACATAACAAAACTCGGATGGCCGGTTCCGCAACCCAGATTCACCAGACGCCCTTCAGCCAGCAGCGTAATGCGTTTGCCATCAGGGAAGATGATCTGATCTACCTGTGGTTTTACATTGTCCCACTCGTATTTTTTCAGGCTGGCAACATCGATTTCATTATCGAAATGACCGATATTACAAACAATCGCCTGATCCGGCATGGCCGCTATGTGATCATGTGTGATCACGTGGTAGTTACCAGTCGTGGTGACAAAGATATTACCCTGTGAGCAGGCATCATCCATATTGACCACGCGGTAACCTTCCATCGATGCCTGCAGTGCACAGATCGGATCGATTTCAGTCACCCATACCGTTGCACCCATGCCACGGAATGCCTGTGCACAACCTTTGCCCACATCACCATAACCGAGCACGACACAGATTTTACCGGCAATCATCACATCGGTTGCGCGTTTGATGCCATCCAGCAGTGACTCGCGGCAGCCGTAGAGGTTATCGAACTTGGATTTGGTGACCGAGTCGTTCACATTAATCGCAGGGAATGGCAGGTCACCAGCTTCCTGCATCTGGTAGAGGCGGTGTACGCCAGTCGTAGTTTCTTCGGTTACACCCTGAATCGCGTCACGACGGGTGGTGTAATAATCGGGCTGGGAGGCCAGACGTTTCTTGATCGATGCGTAAAGGTATTCTTCTTCTTCAGAACCCGGGTTATCCAGTACGGATGCATCCTGTTCGGCTTTGGCACCGAGAATCAGCAGCAGAGTGGCATCACCACCATCATCCAGAATCATGTTTGGCGTGCCGCCGTCATCCCATTCCATGATGGCGTGGCAAAATTCCCAGTACTCTTCCAGCGTCTCACCTTTATGGGCAAAAACCGGAATGTTTTCAGCAGCAATAGCTGCAGCAGCGTGATCCTGTGTGGAATAAATATTGCATGATGCCCAGCGCACTTCAGCACCCAGTGCAGTCAGTGTTTCAATCAACACACCGGTCTGGATAGTCATATGCAGAGAACCTGCAATGCGAGCACCCTTCAAAGGCTGTGAGGCAGCATACTTCTCGCGTGTCACCATCAGACCCGGCATTTCAGTTTCAGCAATGGACAGCTCTTTACGGCCCCATGCAATGTTTTCCGGGGACATATCCGCCACTTTGTAATCGGTAAAATCAGACATTCTCATACTCCTGTTTATCATGAATATGAGCACCGTTGAAATTCGACTGAGCCTGGCAGGTTGCCTGTATGGCAACCCTGTTGCAGTGCTCCTCAGTCAGTTGTTAGATGTTGAATGAGCCCATCCATGGGCTCGTAATATTTAATTAAATTCCTGCGGCAGCTTTTAGTGCATCCACCTTATCCGTCTTTTCCCAAGTGAATTCTGGCAATTCTCTGCCGAAATGGCCATAAGCAGATGTCTTGGCATAGATAGGGCGCAGCAGATCAAGAGTCTGCACTATGCCCTTCGGACGCAGCTCGAATACTTCACGAACAATCTCAGCCAGCCTGTTTTCATCAACCTTGCCAGTGTTGAAGGTGTTAATCATCACACTCAGCGGTTTGGCAACGCCGATAGCATAAGCCACCTGCACTTCACAGCGTTCAGCAAGCCCTGCAGCAACAATATTCTTGGCTACATAACGCATCATATAGCAGGCTGAACGATCCACCTTGGTCGGATCTTTTCCTGAGAATGCACCACCACCGTGATGACCGAAACCACCATAGGTATCGACAATGATCTTGCGACCAGTCACGCCACAGTCGCCGACAGGTCCGCCAATAACAAAGCGGCCGGTTGGATTAATATGAAATTCGGTGCCTGCATGCAACAGGCCGGTCGGATCAAGAATCGGCTTGATCACTTCATCCATAATGCCTTCTGAAAGGTCCTTATGGCTAACATCCGGATTATGCTGTGTTGACAGTACAACGGCATCAATGGCTACCGGTTTGTGATTCTCATAGCGCACAGTAACCTGTGATTTCGCATCCGGGCGCAAGAAATTCAGCTGCCCTGACTTACGCACTGCAGCCTGTTTAGCCACCAACTGATGGGACAAATGAATAGCAGTCGGCATCAGTACATCAGTTTCATTCGTTGCATAACCAAACATCAACCCCTGATCGCCTGCGCCCTGATCCAGATCCAGTCCTTCACCTTCGTTCACGCCTTGAGCAATATCCACAGATTGCTTATCCAAACTGACCAGAACAGCACAGGATTCCCAATCAAAACCCATAGCCGATGAATCGTAACCGATTTCCTTGATCGCACCGCGCACAATATCCTGATAATCAACAACGGCATTGGTAGTGATTTCACCGGCAATCAATACCAAACCTGTAGTTACCATGGTTTCACAGGCAACCCGGCTGTATTTATCCTGCTCTAACAGGGCGTCCAGCACGCTATCTGAAACACGGTCAGCAACCTTATCAGGATGTCCTTCAGATACAGATTCAGATGTAAAAACGAAATTTTTACTCATTTATTTCCCCACTCTCTTCTTGCATTTATTTAATCAGGCGGCGCACACTAACGAATTTTGTGCTGCACACCAAGTAGGCCGGGTTAGCTACGCGACAGGCTTAGCACAACACCCAGGCTCATCAGCAGAGCACTGCTGATCAGCTGCCAGCTACCAGCCCCCTGTGTGGCCGATACTGCCAGCCATGCACCTCCAGCTGCTACCATAGCCACACCTATAACAACTGGCAGCCGTGAGGATTCAGAGGCCAGCACCATTTCGCCGGATTCCACTCGCGCCATTATGACATCCAGTTTTTCCGGCACACTCATCCAGCCATGTAATTGTCCGCGCAACTCATCAGCCATTACCTCAGCCCGGCCAAGCGGCCCCATATTCCGGGTCACCCATTCTGTAATTAATGGGCGCGCCAACTCCCAGATATTGGCCTGATCGGAAAGCTCGCGTGCCACACCTTCGAT
>Ga0316189_10005511_pt1 | contig 12145 bp, 9 predicted proteins | sample LowCovwburrow_MG_FD_204930 | JGI IMG/M metagenome (GOLD analysis project Ga0316189, IMG submission 204930) | Coastal sediment microbial communities from Maine, United States - Lowes Cove worm burrow | ecosystem: Environmental > Aquatic > Marine > Coastal > Sediment | place: USA: Maine... | reverse complement strand
TTTTCCATGGGTTGTCGGTGATGGTTTCTGCTGCGGCTTTGATCAGGGCAATGTTCTTTTCCAGAACAGCCCCCTTGAAGCGTTCTTCCAGTGACTTGATTAACGACTGTTGCGGCAGCAGGTCCGTCAGTTCAAGGAACGCCGACAGCAGGGCGGTGTTGGGCACCGGGCGTCCCAGGTGCTGCTGCGCCAGCTGTGTTGCCGGCAGCAGCACCAGTTTGCCGTCAATCTCGTTGCTGTAGCTGTCGCTGTCCTTCGAAGAGTTCAGCAGGATGCCGCCGTCGGCCTTCAGACCCTCAGTAATGCCGGGTATGTTCATCAGGGCTTCGTCCTGGATGATGAGAAAGTCAGGCGAGACCACCTGGCAGCGGCGGCTGATGGGCGTGTGATCGATGCGTACGAATGCTACCACCGGGGCACCGCGGCGCTCTGCGCCAAAAGCAGGAAATGCCTGTGCATGCCAGCCTTCATTGATTGCGGCGGTTGCCAGCAGGTAGGCGGCGACCACGTTGCCCTGGCCACCGCGACCATGTATCCGGACTTCAATCATGTCTGGCTTGCTGTTGCATGAGTCTGACTGCGCCTGGCACAATTATGAAGCTCATTAGCGGGATGGATCACGATTTTGATTTTACCGAAGCCGGGCTTTTTACGTCTGCTTTTTTACTGATGCCGGGTTTTTTGGCCGGGCGTGTCGTCGCCTTTTTGGCGGACTTTGCTGCGAGCTTTGCTCCGAGCTTTGCCGGTCGCCCGCGTTCGTTTGTCTGCATCAGCCTGAGATCGACCAGTTTCTCTGCCTCGGCCCAGTCCTGAGCCGGATCACCCTGCTGGAAACCGCGTCGTTCAGCTATCAGGTAGGCTTCAGTGGTGATCAGGCGCTGGCGCTGTTCAGTATCAATACCGGTCCGGGGCACGGCTGTGCTGCCTGGGTGTGTCGCTGTCTGTGCTGCAGCGATCGCGCTTTCCAGTTGCTGGTCAATTTTGCTTTCCAGCCGTGTTTCCAACTCCTGCAGCTGCGCTCGCAATAGTTGCAGCTCATCAGACAGTTTTTTCATGGTCAGTTTTTCAGTCATTGACATGTATCTCCGTTATGTCTCTATCAAACCCAGGGTGAGTATATATCACAAATGTCAGTTAGTGATTAGCTCCCCCGGCGAAGTGCGGCAATCTCTTGCCAGGGCTTCAGTAAGGGTTACAGTGGTTGGGTGGCAGCCGATGTCTACTCCGTCAGTGCTGCATGGGCAGCGGCGAGGCGCGCAATTGGCACCCGCGGGCCAGAGCAGGACACATAACTCAGGCCAATAGAGTGGCAGAAGCGAATGGACTCGGGGTGTCCGCCATGTTCGCCGCAGATACCCACTTTCATACCCGGACGTGTCTCGCGGCCCCAGTCGACCGCCAGCTTCATCAGCTGGCCCACACCCTTGATATCCAGCACCTCGAACGGGTTGTCCTGCAGTATCCCGAATTCGTTGTACATCGGCAGGAACTTGTTTTCGGCATCCTCGCGTGAAAACGAGAAGGTCGCCTGGGTCAGGTCGTTGGTGCCGAATGAGAAGAACTCTGCCTCCTCGGCGAGGCTGCCGGCGCGCATGCAGGAACGCACCACTTCCATCATGGAGCCGAACTTGAAGTCTACCTGTATGCCGTACTTGTCCTCGACCACCGTGTGCGCGGCATCGACAAAACTCTTGACCTGTTTCAGTTCCTGCGAGGTGCACACCTGCGGCACCATGATCTCGGGGTAGACCTCAAAGCCCTCCTGGCGGCATTCGGCTGCAGCCTCCAGTACGGCAGAAATCTGCATGGAATAGATTTCCGGGAAGGACAGCCCCAGTCGCACGCCACGGTGACCCAGCATCGGGTTGACTTCGTACAGGGCACGCACCTTTTTCAGCATGGTATCCTTTTTCCCGATCGCTTCGTCGACCAGGTGTGGGTCAGTCAGACACTCGACGCCGGGGCGTTGCGTCTTGTCGCTGTACATGAACTGCACGGCGTCAGACAGGATCGTCATGCCTTGCACGGTGTCGCGCAGGTGACGCAGCAGCTCCAGCTCTTCCACCAGCTGGTTTTCAGACGGCAGAAACTCGTGGATCGGCGGGTCCAGCAGCCGGATCGTGACCGGCCGAGGCGCCATCGCCTTGAAAATTCCCTTGAAGTCCTCGCGCTGAATCGGCAGCAGCTTGTCCAGTGCCGTCTGCCGGTCGGCGGTGGTCTCGGCAACAATCATTTCTATGACGACGGGCAATCTTTCCACGTCATTGAACATCCGTTCGGTACGGCACAGACCGATACCCATGGCGCCGTATTTGAGTGCCTGTTCGGCATCGGTCGGTGTGTCGGCATTGGCCATCACCTTGAGGCGGGCGACTTCATCAGCCCAGCCAAGCAGGGTAACCAGTTCCGAGGAAAACTCTGCCTCGATCATCGGCACTTCGCCGAGGTACACATCGCCGGTGGTGCCGTCCAGGGTGATCAGGTCGCCTTCGCTGATGGTCTGCCCACCGACAAAGGCCTTGCGCATGTGCACATCGACATGGATGCCCTCGGCGCCCGCGACACAGGGCTTGCCCATGCCGCGTGCGACCACGGCTGCATGTGAGGTCTTGCCGCCACGCGCGGTCAGAATGCCCTGCGAGGCAAAAAAGCCGTGGATGTCTTCGGGCTTGGTTTCCTCGCGTATCAGAATGATTCGCTGCCCGCCATGCCCCAGCTGTTCGGCGCGATCGGCATCGAACACGGCGTGTCCGGTTGCTGCGCCGGGTGATGCGGGCAGGCCGCGCGCTACCGGTGCATTTTTTGCGGCAGGGTCAAGGCGCGGAAACAGCAGTTGCTCCAGCATATCGGGCTGGATACGCAACAATGCCTGGCGTTTGTCGATCAGGCCATTCTGCGTCATGTCCACCGAGGTGCGTACCTGGGCCGTCGTGTTCATCTTGCCGTTGCGGGTCTGCAGACAGTAGAAGCGTCCCTTCTCGATGGTGAACTCGAAGTCCTGTACTTCCTTGTAGTGGGCTTCCAGTCGATCACGCAGGGTTTGCAGCTCCTGAAACATCTCCGGCATTTCCTCGGCCATCATGTCGATTGTCTTGGGTGTGCGAATACCGGCGACCACGTCCTCACCCTGTGCGTTGACCAGGTATTCGCCAAACAGCCTGTTTTCGCCAGTATCGGGATAACGGGTAAAGCCCACGCCGGTGGCGGAGTCATCTCCCAGGTTGCCGAATACCATGGTGCATAGATTCACGGCGGTACCGTTGGCCATCTCCGGCGTGATATGGAACTCGCGTCTATAGTCAACCGCGCGTTTGCCCATCCAGGAATCGAACACCGCCTTCACCGACATCTCCAGCTGTTCCATCGGGTCATCGGGAAAGGCCTTGCCGGTTTCGTGCTCGACCACTTCCAGAAAACGGTCGGAGATTTCGCGCAGATCGCGGGCCGAAAGCGCAACGTCCTCCTTGACGCCGGCCTTTTGCTTGACGGCGTCGAAGACGGTGTCGAAGGCCTCGTCCGAGACGCCCATGGCAACCTTGCCGAACAGCTGTATGAAACGCCGATAGGCATCCCAGCCAAAACGTTCATTGCCGGTTTGTGCAATCAGGCTCTTCAGGGTGTCGATATTGAGCCCGAGGTTGAGAATGGTATCCATCATGCCGGGCATCGACATGGCCGAACCCGAGCGTACCGAGACAAGCAGCGGGTTATCTCCGGCGCCGAAGGTTTTACCGGTTTTTTTCTCGAGTGCCTGCATCTGTGCACGTACTTCATCCATGACCCCGGCGGGCAGTTCATTGTCGGCATGATCCAGGTAATACAGGCAGGCCTCGGTTGTGATGACGAAACCGGGGGGCACGTTGATGCCGATCTGGGTCATTTCGCAGAGGTTGGCGCCTTTGCCACCGAGCAGCATTTTGTTGTGGCCATCACCCTCTTCGAATGCGTAGACGTACTTCTCCTTGTCGTTCATTAAACTCTCCCTCGTAATAGAAATCAGTCAGGCTGGGCCATTGGCGCATGACAGCTGCAAATGCCTGCTCTGGTCGCGTTTGCTCCAGGGCGGCTGGCGAGAGTTGTCAATACGTGTGCAATAAGCTGCAGCGTATTCTTGTTCAGGCTAGAGTAAGGAAGCTTGTCAGCATTGACAAGACCGGTCAGCTAGTCATGACCAATATACTCTGTGTCGGGGTGTCAGGGTAGCTGGCCCGGGCCTGTTTAATCGCGGACGTTAACAGAGTGGGGTGGTTTCCAGTGGTTGGCCGGCGGACGGATGCGCGACGGCGGGCGGAGCGTGACCCGTTCGAGGCTCCACTATTAATCAAATGCTTAGCATTATCATTTTGGTTCGCGTATAGTTCCCGCCAGTTCGGTGCACTTCGGTCTGCACCCGAGTCCTCGCGGTAACCACTTCTGGTAAACCTCGAACATCTATCTTTGCATTGCGCCTAGACCGTCCCGGGACAATATGTCACCGGTAGGCCGATCAGGAGCTTTCCACTATTATGTCATTTGATACCCTCGGCCTGTCGGCCGAAATACTTCGTGCTGTCTCTGAACAGGGCTACAGTGAACCAACGCCGGTACAGCGTGATGCCATCCCCGTGATTCTTGACGGTAAGGACATACTCGCCGGCGCGCAAACCGGCACCGGCAAGACCGCCGGTTTTACCCTGCCGCTGCTGCAACGCCTCACTGATTCCACGTCTGCAAAAGGTCGACGTCCGGTGCGCGCGCTGGTGCTGACACCAACGCGTGAACTTGCGGCACAGGTGGCTGAAAGTGTCGATACCTACGGTAAATACCTGCCGCTGACAGCAACCGTTATCTTCGGTGGGGTCAAAATCAATCCGCAGATCGCGCGACTGCGCGCCGGTGTCGATATCCTGGTGGCGACGCCGGGACGCTTGCTGGACCACGTCTCACAGAAAACGCTGGACCTTTCTTCGGTCGAGATCCTGGTGCTGGACGAGGCGGACCGCATGCTGGATATGGGTTTTATCCGCGATATTCGCAAGATTATTGCCTTAATGCCAAAACAGCGCCAAAACCTGCTGTTCTCGGCCACGTATTCGAGTGACATGAGAAAGCTGGCTGACAGCCTGCTGAAAAACCCGGTTTCGATAGAGGTGGCGCGGCGTAACACGCCGGCCGAAAAGGTCTCGCAGGTAGTTCACCCGGTTGACCGTGAACGCAAACGTGAACTGCTATCCTTTATGGTCGGTTCACAGGACTGGCGCCAGGTACTGGTGTTTACCCGCACCAAGCACGGTGCCAACCGTCTTTCTCAACAGCTGGAGAAGGACGGTATCAGCAGCGCGGCTATACACGGTAACAAGAGCCAGGGTGCACGCACACGTGCGCTGGCCGATTTCAAGAAAGGCGGTGTCAGGGTACTGGTTGCCACCGACATCGCTGCACGCGGACTCGATATTGACCAGTTGCCGCATGTGGTCAACTATGAATTGCCCAACGTCCCGGAAGATTATATACATCGCATCGGTCGCACCGGTCGTGCCGGAAACGAAGGTGAGGCGGTGTCGCTGGTGTGTGTCGATGAGCACAAAATGCTCGTTGATATCGAGCGCCTGCTGAAACGCGATCTGTCGAAGATTATTATTCCGGGTTACGAGCCGGATCCGTCCATCCGTGCGCAACCGATTCAGAATGGGCGCAGTGGTGCCGGGAGTTCCAGGCCACGCAACGGTAACGGTAACGGACATGCGCGCGGTAAAAAACCGGGCGCAGGCAGCGCACCGGGCAAGGCGCGTTCAGGTGCGCCGGCAGGTCGCGGCAAGCCGGCTAACCGTGGCAAGTCGCAAGCAACCGTTGCTGCCAGTGGTAATCGGGCGCCAGCTGGCAGGTCGCGTCAGCGTGCTGCGCCGTCGGGAAATGTTTGATACGGGCTGTTGCTGATTTGCGGGGTTAAAAAAATGAATTCCTTTTTCCCTTCAGAGAAGGCCGGGATGAGGGGGTATTAACCAGCAACGACGTGGCGGCTTGACTTGATCCCGGCCCTCTCCATGAAGGGGGCCGGGGTATTTCCTAGCGACGCTTGCGTCCGCCTCTGGCCGACGCCTTCGGGTCATCAAAGCGTACCTTCAGGGAGCGGTCACTGTTGTCGACCATATTGCCATCCAGTGCGGCCTGCGCGGCGCGTGCCTCATGTCCTTCCATTTCGATAAATCCAAAACCCTTGCATTTGCCGCTGAAGATGTCAGACGCCACACTGATAGATCGCACAGTGCCAAATTCGGTGAACATGGCACGGACAGAGTCTTCAGTGGCATCTTGCGGGAGATTGCCAATAAACAGCTTTTTCATATAGTTATCCTTTCTGGGGGCAGTTCGAGAGTGCTGGCTGCAACAATCGCCTGTGCACAGTGAGTATATGCACAGTGAGTATATACGATAATCCGCCCGTGGCGCCCGGTTTCTCAGGGCTGCTACGGTTGATATTATCGTTGCCATCCCTGCCGGGCTTCCGGTAATACCCCGGCAGCTTGCGGTTAAAAGGCAAATGAGCTCTATTACCGGGCCGATGCAGGGAGCAATTCCAGGGCAGATTCATGTCCGATTAATCTCCGGGGTCTGGCCCTGTTGCTGTTAGTCCAGGCGGCGGTGCCAGCTCATCGTGATGATGATTGTGACAGGATATTGACAGCTGCGAGATCTGTGTCCATTCACAACATCGGCTAATATCATATTTTGATCCCGTTGCCCGTGCCTGCTCGCTGGCAGATCCTGTTTCCTGCATACGGGGTTGCTGGAAGCTCAGCGGGGGATCGCCATTGGCGGTGCCGACGTAGCTACCCCATTTCAGCAGGCTCTGCTTGCAGTCGTCCTTGTCGATGAAGACCTCAATAAAGCACAGACCATCGAACGCTTTTGCGTCGGTAATGGCGGCTTGCAGTTCTCCCGCCGTTTTTACCTGCCGGGCAAGACACGGGGATTTGCCATTTTTGTTGAACACATCAACGAGGCCGGTGTAATTCCAGTCGTTGATCACGTTGTAGTGACCGTCGTTGTTGAACAGAAAGATGACGGGCTTGAGTTTGTAGCGCAGCATGGTGGACAGTTGCTGCGCAGTCATCTGGAACGCGCCATCGCCTGTGAGTGCCATGACACGGCGCTGGCTGGCGACGGCTGCCTGGTAACCGAGTGTGGCGCCCACCGACCAACCGATGGAGCCGTACTGCATTTGTCTCTCGAAACGGCAGTCCTGCGGATGCATGCGAGGCTGTCCTTGCATTCCGCTGGCCGGCTCAGATCGGGATCTATATCGGCGAGAATAGTGTGAACGGCCTGTTTGGGTCCGGCTTCACTCCGGGAACAACCCGCAGCCAGGTATTCGTCGGCAGCGCGATCGTCAACACCGGTGGAGTAGCAGACGACGCAAGCCCGTGCACTTGCGCTGAAAAATATATACGAAAATCTGCTTGCCGCCGGTTTTCCATGGGGGGCTGTAACAGACATTCTGGTCATCAGGTCTGCCGGTTGTGCCTGAATGGAGCGCCCGATTGCGAATAATTAACGAGAGTGCTATATACTGCGGCCGATGCAGCGAGCTACTTCTAAACCGATTCATGTCTGGGCCCTGGCCCTGTTGCTGCTGCTATTCCAGACCGCGATGCTTGCTCACAGTCATGATGAGTTAGCACAGGATGTCGACAGCTGCGAGATCTGTAATCATGCACAGCAATCCGGTGATGTCGTGTTTCCGGTCCTGTTGCCTGTGCATGCGCGCGTGGCAGATCCTGGTTCCTGTTTTTTATATTGCGCACCCGTCGTCACTGGCGTGTATTCCGCACACAGTCCCCGCGCACCCCCGTTGTCCCTGTAATCCAGATAGCTTTATTTACATTGCCTGCGGGTGATGTGTTTGTAATGGATTGAACAGGGGAATGTTTCGTGATGAATTTCAAAATGGTCGTGTTGACGGCTGTCATGCTTGCCGAGCCGGTGGTGTGTCTGGCCGGAGAGGCGTCGGAAATAGAACGCATCAAGCAGGAGCTGGAGACACTTCGGCAGTCCTACCAGCAACATATCGAGGCGCTGGAAACACGTATCGAGATGCTGGAAAACCAGCAGGCCGGTGAGTCGCCTGCGGCCCTGGTGGAAGCACCGCTGGTCGAAGCCCCCGCGGCAGAGCCGGCCATGGTTGCACAAGACCGGCCAAATGCCTTTAACCCGCAGATCGGTGTGGTGCTGGTGGGTGGCGTCAGCAGCTACTCGAGTGACCGGGACCAGGGTATACCCGGTTACATGACCGGAGACGAAGCCGGACCACCGTCGGAGGGTTTTTCCCTGGGCGAGTCCGAGTTAAACATGCAGGCCAGCATTGATGATAAATTCTATGGCAATTTCACCCTGGCAGTGGCCGATGAGGATGGTGGCACGGAGGTGGAACTTGAAGAGGCCTGGTTCCAGACGCTGGCCTTGCCCTACGGACTGGCGGTGCGTGGAGGACGTTTCTTTTCGGGCATCGGATATCGCAACCAGTTTCACCGCCATGCCGATGATTTTGTCGACCGCTCCCTGCCTTACCGGGTGTTTCTCGATACCCAGTATATTGATGACGGTGTGCAGCTGACCTGGCTGGCGCCGACGGACCAGTTTCTGGAGTTCGGAGCCGAGTGGTTGCGCGGCGAGGGTTTTCCGGCATCCGGTGCCGGTGACAATGGTAAGGGGGCCTGGACCCTGTTCGCCCGTACCGGCAACGATGTTGGCGTGAGCCACAGCTGGCAAGCCGGTTTGTCGTGGTTATCGGCTGATGCCAATGATCGCTCCTCCGGTGATGAGAATGAGTCTGATCATTTCACCGGTGATATCGATATCGCAATTGCAGACCTGGTGTGGAAATGGGCGCCCGGCGGTAATCCGAACCAGCGCAACTTCAAGCTCGAGACTGCCTGGTTCTGGCAGAACCAGGACGGCGTATTTACTCCTTATGATGAAGACGGGCTTTCCTATGACGAGGACCAGACCGGCTGGTATGTGAATGGCATCTACCAGTTCCGGCCACAGTGGCATATTGGCCTGCGTGCATCCGGTCTTGACGCTGACAGCCCCGGGTCCGCATTTGATGGGACCTCGCTCGATACGGACGGGCATGACCCGCGCATTTACAGTGCCATGGTGGACTGGTCCCCGAGTGAATACAGTCGCCTGCGATTGCAGTATGACCTTGACGAGTCCGCACCCAAAACCGTGGACCGCCTGTACCTGCAATACATCATGAGCCTCGGCGCTCATGGTGCACACCGTTACTAGGGAGATCCGGACATGCTAAAACACAGACTGTTTCTGTTGCTCATGCTGGTGTTGCCACTGCCTGTACAGGCAGCGTTTACCGTGTTTGCCTGCGAGCCGGAATGGGCTGCACTGGCAACCGAGATCGGTCAGTCGCATGTCAAGGTGATTACGGCAACCACGGCACAACAGGATCCGCATGCGATCCAGGCACGGCCAAGTCTGATCGCAGGGCTGCGCAAGGCGGACCTGTTGATTTGCACCGGTGCCGGTCTGGAGACCGGTTGGCTGCCCTTGCTGCAGCGTCGCGCCAATAACCCGGCCGTCCAGAATGGGCAGCCCGGCTATGTTGAGGTGGCCAGTGTGGTGCCGATGCTCGATCGCCCGGCAAGCCTGGACCGGGTGCACGGTGATGTGCATGCTCAGGGGAACCCGCATATACAAACCGATCCGCGTAACTTTATTCCGGCAGCCCGGTTGTTAAGCGAACGCCTGCAGCAGCTGGATGCGGAGAATGCGGAAGCCTACCGGAACAATCATGCTGCATTTGACGAACGCTGGCGCAAGGCTATTGTTGACTGGCAGCAACGCGCAGCACCATTACAGGGTATGCCAGTGGTCGTGCAGCATCGTAGCTGGGTCTACCTGCTTCACTGGCTGGGTCTTGAACGGGTTGCAACGCTGGAGAAAAAGCCTGGCTTACCCCCCAGTAGTGCTGATTTGTCTGCGTTGCTGGCGCAACTGCAACAACAGCCGGCGCGTGCAATTTTGCGTGCCGCCTATCAAAACGAGCAAGCGGCCCGCTGGTTGTCCGAGCGCAGTGATATTCCGGTCGTAGAGCTGCCGTATACTGTGGGTGGTAATGCCGAATCCGGCAATCTGTTTGGGCTGTTTGACGATACCATTACCCGCTTGCTGACGGTTCAACCATGAATCTCGACAGCGCATCACTCTCGATTATCGCGGCACCGTTACTGGCTGGCGTACTGGTCACAATTACGCATGTGCCAATGGGGCGAGAGGTGCTGAAGCGGGGAATTATTTTTATCGATCTCGCGGTTGCGCAAATTGCCGGGCTGGGCGTGATCCTTGCGCTGATGCTGGATTTTAATATGGGTGACTGGCAAACGCAGTTGATAGCGGTGGTGGCGGCCCTGTTGGGTGCGGCACTGATCGGCGGGTTTGAACGCTGGTGGCCGAACAGTCAGGAAGCGCTGATCGGGAGTACCTTCGTGATGGCCGCTACCGCCAGCCTGTTACTACTGGCAGGTGATCCGCATGCGGGCGAACATATGACCGATTTGCTGGCCGGGCAGTTGTTGTGGGTAGACAGTCAGCAACTGTTGCCGGTTGCCGCTGTCTACGGTGTGGTGTTATTGCTGTGGTCACTGCTGGGACCGGGACGCTTGCGCTTTTACCTGTTGTTTGCCGTTACGGTGACGGTTTCTGTGCAGCTGGTCGGGGTTTACCTGGTGTTTTCCAGTCTGATTATCCCGGCACTGGCGGTGCGACGGTTGCAGGGTTTTTCAGCGATACTGGCTGGCTGTTTGATCGGGGTGCTGGCCTTTGCGGCCGGATTATTGTGCTCGCTCTGGTTTGACTGGCCGGCCGGTCCGGCGGTGGTGTGGATGCTGGCTTTTTTCGGGGTGTTGTTCGGTTTTACCCTGGGTGCACAGCGCGGGGTCGCAAACGCAAACTGACGCTGGCCTGAAGAGCCTGCAGATTGGCGGATTCTTTTAAGGTAGCCGGTTAGTTCTGAGTGGTGCGGATGCGTGCGAGAATGTCCTTGCGGGCGCTGGCGAGCATTGAATCGCGGTCAATCGTATCAAGGATGTTACGAATGACCTGCTTGGGGCCGCCTTCACCCCATGAGCATCCGGCGGCCAGGTATTGCTCCGCCGCACGACCAACCACGTAGGTTGAATAATAGGCAATGGCCCCCTGTATGCCGGCGGTCAGCATAGTCGACAGGCCGACGCTGCCGGCCTTCAGCAGCGAGGAGGCCAGGTGCACCAGCCAGGTCGCTCCCATTAACAATAACAGTTGTCCGCTGATGGTCTTGATGAGCGTGCCGGACTGGCTGCGTGTCATCGGCATGCCATAGACATTCGACAGGTGCACAATCATGGAGATGTCGACCGCAATGGCAGCCGCCAGGTCTGCCAGCGGAACCGGGTTAACGGCGACGGCGACACCCTTGGCCAGGCTGTAGTTGCGAATAACCTTTTCACCCAGCTGGCTGCGGGCGGCCAGCACACGCTGTCCCACCTTGTCGCTCAGGTCACCGGCAAACAGGCTGGCATTGAGCGCTGACAGGGTCTTGCCCTCTGCCTCGAGTATTTCCCAGATGCGGTCTTTCAACGCCGTGATGTCAGGATGCGCTGGGCGTTCACTTTCCGTTTCATTGCCGCTCGCGTCAATCTCGATGACAATTCGTGCCGGCGGGTCGGCGGACACCTCCACCAGGTTCTCGGAGGTGAGGAACGCGTCGAGTCGATTCAGCAGGTTTTTACGCAGTTCTGCCCGTTGTGATTTTGTGTAACGGTCACATTTATTTAATACCAGCAACAAGGGCCGGTGTTCCCGTGCAAGCTGCTGCAAAGCTTCGTATTCGCTGTCCGTCATGTCGCCATCGATGACAAACAGCACCAGGTCGGAGCGTTGCGACACTTCATGGGCCATGCGCTCACGCGCCTCGCCATCAATTTCGTTGATGCCGGGTGTGTCGATCAGGAAAAGCGAGCCGCTTTCCTGTTCATCCCAGCAAGCCATTTCGTTACGTTTTGTTTCACCGTGCAGAGCGCTGGTGGAGAAGCGCGGCTCGCCAATCAGGGCGTTTAATACCGAGGATTTTCCAACGCTGACACGCCCCAGCACCGCGATATGAATATGC
>Ga0316189_10005509_pt1 | contig 12145 bp, 10 predicted proteins | sample LowCovwburrow_MG_FD_204930 | JGI IMG/M metagenome (GOLD analysis project Ga0316189, IMG submission 204930) | Coastal sediment microbial communities from Maine, United States - Lowes Cove worm burrow | ecosystem: Environmental > Aquatic > Marine > Coastal > Sediment | place: USA: Maine... | reverse complement strand
GAAGGGCAGCTCCTTGACCGAGGACCTGAGCGCATACTCGCGCCTTCCTCCTCCCAGGCCGCCCGCTACTCCGCCCCTCGCCCGAAATTCCAGCGAGAAGTCCATAAACGCAGAATGGTCATTTGTGAGCAAGGGTCCGCGAGGGCTGTAGCGGGAGCCTTTTTTTTCGTGATTTGTATATATCTCTCCGAGCTGATCCTCTACACTCTCTTGCGTCCAACGTTTTGGGTAAGTGCCAAGGTGTGAAGGAGTAAGTTGATGAGGTATGCAATAGTGGCGATCGCCACAGTCTTTCTCGTAGGCTGTACGGATGATGTCGATGGCGACGAGGTAGACCCCGACGTCAACCCGTGCAATGCCAACAACGAGGAGAAGCCCCCGATCTGGGCGGCGCTCATGACCCTTGAATGCTCCGATCAGTACACGCGGGTGCAATCTGCGGCAGATGTGACCAAGGGGGCGACGGGAGAGATGGTCGCCGAGCTTCCGCCCATCAGCTCGCCTTTTAGCGAGGAGGACATGTGTCCTGTCAACGTACATTGGCACCTTGGTGCCGAGCATCGCAATGCCGGTACTTTCGACATCCCGGGTGGTGATTGGTTGGCTGAGAACGATCCCGACGCCCACCTGGAGGAGGGGGTCGAGCCGGGCAACTTCTGCCCCGACTACGACGCAGATGACCCCAAGTTCACCACCCCCTACGACTTTCAGCATTGCTCGCATATGAAGGTCGGGTATACCTACGAAATCCACTGGCCCCACTCCAACCTCGGGGCTTGCGACACCGAGTGGCAGTACCAGTCGCACTTCATGAATGGCGTGTTGTGTATGGCCAACGAGGCCGAGATGTCACCGGCCGAAGCCCTCGCAGCGGTCTTCGACACCCAAGAGGCCAAGATCGGTGTGCAAGCGCAGGTGTTTACCGTCGTGAACGACGACGCCTATGACTACCCAGACTGGGATTCGCTGAGCGGGTGGAACACCTCCCTGGCGAGCGATGTGGCCGTCTATCAGGGCTCGACCACTGGTCAGCAGGACGGCAACGAAATCTGTCGTGGTACCGGTGGCATGGTTAGCTGGCAGGTTGACCGCGGCTGCAACCTCATCTCCGCCAGGGCCTTCGATGAGCTGTGCCGGGTCATGAAAGAGCAGCGCGTCGATATGTCGTCAGACACGCATCCACACAACGCACGCGAGACGACCGACCCATCGATCACGACCGACGTGCCGATGGAATAGACGCGTAATGCGAGTTGGCTCTCCTCGGACCGGTTGTCAGCGCGCGCCTGGAGCACGGCGAGCGCCGGGCGCTCTTCGAGGAGGCGGCGGCGCGGAGCTACACCGCCCCAAACGGCGAGCAAGCGCGCCTGAGCTGGAGGACGATCGAGAACTGGTACTACGCCTATGAGGCCGAGGGGCCCTGCGGGCTCGAGCCCAGGCCGCGCGCCGATCGAGGGCTAGGGCGGGGGAGCTCGGACGACGTCGCCGAGCGCATCCTCGCCCTGCGCCGCGAGAACCCGCGGCGGAGCATCCGGGTGCTGATCAAGATGATGGTGCGGGCCAGAAAGGTCATCGCCAGCTCGCTGACGCGCTCGAGCGTCGCTCGCCTCGCCGCCGTTTCAGAGCGCCTCGCACGGGCGGTCCTTCAGGACATCCGCCGCTCGGTCAAGCGCGAGCATGGGCTCGCCTCCGTCGCGGTGCTCCACGGCGGCGTTGTCACGGTCGTCCAGCCCAATCGCAGTGACCTGGGCCTTTACGTACACGTGCACTGTCTCGTGACCGACGGCGCTTTGGAGGAGAAGGGCGACGACCCCACCTTTCGGGCCGCGCCACGGCCGACCCCCGAGCGGATGACCGCCATCCTCGCCCGGGTCCACGACACCATCGCTGTTGCCGCGGGCGACGACGACCTCGACCTGGACCCTTCGCTCGCGGCCTGCGTCCGCGCTTCGCGAACCTCAGCTTTTCGCCCATTGGGCGATTTCGTGTTCTGAGTATGATGAGTACATTGACGGAACAAGCTCATCAGGGGCTGACTCTCCGGGCGAAGAAAGCGCTCGGCAGAGTTCTGAGTGCTAAGTCGACGAGGCCGTGTAGCGCATGCTCATAGTCGGCGGACTGTACTGCGGGGCGGGCGGGCCGTCGGGCGCATAATAATTGGGGGCGAGAGCCGCCTAGAACCATTTGCCGAGGCCGAGGCGGAGCTGTGCGACAGGTACGGCGGTCGTCCGGGCTTCCGCCTCGTTGCCCCGTTGCTGGGCGAAGATCAGGACCTGGGCGGCGGCGCTGGCCATCACGAAGAGCCCACGGGGTAGGTCCCAGCGGAGGTTGAGGAGGGCTGTGCCGTGACCGGCGATGGTGTTGCGGGGCGGGGCTATACCGGCGGTCTCGAAGCTCTGGCGCAGGAGGCTGGCGCCGGCGCCGAGGCCGAGGCCGATGCTGACGATCGGCAGGTCAAAGGATCGCACGAGCGCGAGGTCGAGGTCGTATTGGTCGGCCTTCACTGTCAGGCGATCGGCGGAGAACGCAGCCCGGCAAAAGCCGACGCTGCTGCTGAGGCCGAGGCGGCGGGCCTCGAGGGCGTGGCCGACCCGGACCCCTTGACAGAGCCCGCCTCGGCGCCACAGCGGCGTTCTCAGCTGGTAGGCGACGGTCGGCCCCTGGGCGAGCCTGCGCTGGGTGCCGCCTTTACGGGCGAGGCGGGCGTACTCGACCCGGGTCAGCGCCCTGTCGTCGATCCTGCGGGTGTTGCCGCTGCTGACCGTGATGGTGCCCTCTAGGAGGTGGTCGCGGGCGCGGGCGCGGACGAAGTAGCGGCCGGCGCGGACGTTGACGGTGCGGGCGACGTCGCGGATCCCGATCTCCGAGACGACCGCCCCGTCAGGGCCGCCGGCGAAGACGAGATAGGAGCGGCCTGGGGGGAAGCTCAGGCGGGCCCGGCCGCGGGCGATCTCGCCGACCTGGGTCAGGGTGATCCCGCCCTGGCCGCGCAGGTCAAACTCAAAGGTCGGGTGCTGGGTCCCCTGGAGGGTCCGTGAGCTCGATCGGACCGTATGCTCATAGGCGTAGCGATAGGCCTCGGCGAGGGTGATCGCGCCGTCCGTGTTGACATCGGCGGCGCCGATCAGACCGGAGATGAAGTGGTGGGTGAAAAAGGAGCCCCGGAGCTCGTCGGACTCCTGCGCGTCCTCGTTGGCCGAGCTCGAGGTGAGAAAGACCAGGCCCTCGCCCTCGAGGCGTTCTTCGAGGGCGATGTCGAAGGTCTCTGTCGGTCGTCCGCCCTTGACCCGGGTGAGGGTGCCCGAGCGACAGGAGTCGAGCATGAGCAGGCGAAAGTCTGCCGACGAGCCGCGGACCAGCTCGCGGAGCTGGGCTATCTCGAGGCGCTCGTCGCCGAGGTGGAGCGCGTCCGCGTCGGCATGCCCCGAGTAGTAGACCAGGAGTACGGCCTGCTCCGCGGGGCTCTTCGCGTTGCGGACCCGGGCGTTCATCGCGATCAGGACCCGCTGGATCGCCGCTCTATCCTTGCCGAGGAGGACGACCGTGTTCTCCTCGTGGAAGCCGCCGAGGTCGCGCAGGGTGTCGGCGACGCGGGTCGCGTCCCGCTCGGCGTAGCGCAGGGTGCTCTCGTCGGCGGCGCCCTCGTTGTTGCCGATGATCACCGCATAGCGGACGACGCGGGCCCAGGCGTTCGCGGGCGCGAGGGCGGCGAAGACGACGAGGAGCGCGGCGATGAGGCGAGGGAGGAGCGTCATGGCGCGGCTCGCTTGTCGACGCGGACGCGGTCGATCGCACAACCGCGGACTGAGGGATCGTCGGGGCGGGCCTCGATCGCCCGCTCGAGGGTGAGGAGAGGGAGCTCGCTCCTACAGAAGAACCCGTAGAGCACCTCGTCGCCGAGCACCTCGTCGAGGAGTACGGCCCCGGGAAGATCGATCTCTTCGCCAGCCGCAGCGGCGTAGGTGTGCTCGCCCGCGGGAAAGTAGGCGCTGATGGTGCCTGCGCCGTCACGGCTGAGGACCGCGATCGCGCCGCCCTCGGACCAGGAGTAGGCGAAGCGGAGGGCGTCGCCGGGGTGGAGGGCATCGCCGGGTCCCCCCTTGAGGATCGTCCCGTCGCGGCGGATGTGGAAGTGGAGCGTCGGCGCTCCCTTGGTCCGCGTCGTCGGTGTGGGGTTGTGGGTCGAGGGCTCAGGATCGTCGAGCGGGGTCGCCGGCCGGACGATGATCAGGAGGAGAGCCGCGGCCGCGATCGCGAGGCCTGCCGCGCTGGTCTGTGCCCACCGGCGTCGGGGCTTCACCTGCGGGGGGGGGTCGAGTGGCTTGAGGTCCTGCGGCGTGAGGTCCTGCGGCGTGAGCTCCTTCGACGTGAGGTCGAGGGGCGGGAGCTCGACGGCCAGATGCGCCTCGGCGAGGGACCGCTGGCGAGCTCGGCAACGGCCGCAGGCGTCGAGGTGGGCGCTGATCGTCTCGCTCGCGAGCTCGCCGACGCGGACTTGATCGAGGGCGAGATCCGAGAGGCAATCGTCGTCGGGATGATCGCTGCGGGTGCGTTCGAGCGAGATCACGGGCGGGCGTTCTCCTGCGCTGCGAGGCGGGCGCGGGCGCGCTCTAGCAGGTTGCCGACGTGACGTCGCGAGCAGCCGAGGAGCGCGGCGATCTCGTTTTGGGACATCTCGTCGAGGTAGTAGTAGAGCACCGCCTGGGCTTGCTCCTCGGGGAGGCGGGCGAGGGCTTGGCGGAGGACAGCGCGGTTCTCGGCCTGTGGGGATTGGCTCTTCTCTGGAGGTCCGCGCTCGTCGAGCAGGCGCAGGCGATTGCGGGCGTTTCGCAGGCGGTTTAGGCAGAGATTGGTGGTGGCGCGGTAGAGAAACGCCATCAGCGATCCCTGACCTGAGAACTGCTCGGGGCGCGCGAGCAATGAGGTGAATAGATCTTGGACCACCTCGCGCGCGTCCGCATCGTTGCCGAGGATGCTCCGGGCCCGGCGCTGGACCACGGGGCCGTGCGAGCGGTAGGCAGCTTCGAGGGGGGAGCGCAAGGGCCAGAGATTAGCCCTGGTCGCGCGCTCTGGGCACCCTGAATGCTCTGGATTCTCTCTAGAGGCGCCGAGGTCTCGGTGCGCGTGGTGTCTGGACGCGTGCGCCATGCGCGGGTGATTGGCTCGGAGAGCGAGCGGCGAGTCTACGGCGAGCGGGCGTGGCATCACGGGTCATCCGCCGCGACGAGGGCCGTTGTGGCCCGGTCGCGGGGCTTTGGGGTCGTTGTGGCCCGACCGCAGGGCTTTGGAGCCGGTGTGGCCCGGGCGTGGGGCTCTTAGGGCCGGTGTGGCCCGGTCGCGGGGGTCTGGAGCTTGTGGGTGTCGCCCTTGGGAGCGATGATGCTCGCAGGGGCGACTCACGTCGGCCATGGGGAGACGGTCAATTGGTCAATTGGCTGGCCAGTCGATCGTCTCAAAGGGCGCCAACGCGACACCGATCTCGGTGGCGAGGTCGTCGGGACTCGGTGCGAAGGTGCTGGGTGTCGCAAAGCAGACCCCGCCAGGGGGGAGCTCGCCATCGCAGCTTGTGCCGGGGACGACGTCGACGATGTGGTAGCCGGTCTCATAGGACCCGCCGAGGAGCTGACCCCAGGGGGAGTCTTCGGGGACCGGATCGGCCGCGTAGATCAGCACATGGTCGCCGGTTCCGCCGATGATCGAGGGGGGAGGCGCGTCGTCGTAGAGATTGAGCGAGATCGACTCGACCTCCGGATCGGCGACGATGAACCACCCGTACGCGACCCGAACTCCGTGGTCGTCGGGGAGGAGCGCGCTCTCCGGGGGCGGCTGGTAGAGGTCGAGGGTGAACGCTGCGGGGAACTCTCCGGTGACCGAGACCCGCTCCCCCGCTCCTCCGCTGACACAGAGGTCCCAGTTGACGCTGAAGAAGTGCTCGTGGCCGCAGGCCTCGACACAGGCGCCGTACTCCGCCTGGCCCTCGATCTCGCATCCGGGTGGGGGGGGGCCGCAGGCCTCGACGCAATCGAGCGCGTCGACGTTGCCACCACCGCCGCCCGCGCAGCCAAACTGGGGTCCGCTGCACTGAATGCCCTCGTTGATGAACCAGAGAACGGCGACATCGGCGGCGGTCGCCGCTTGCTCGGACATGACCGCGCCGCGGATCGTCGCGATAGGTTCGCCAGAGTAGTCGGGGTCGACCTGGGGCTCGCAGGCGGCGGCGAAGGCAGCGAAGGCGGCGAAGGCAGCGAAGGCGGCGAAGGTCAGAGAGAGGGGGGGTCGGTAATTTGTCCGCGGCATGAGCAGCTCCATTTGTTTAGAAGGACCGCGGCGCAGGAGAAACGGGCACGGAGTTGTCCGACTTTTTTGGGGGGCGGCTCGCGCGGGACAGGAGCTCGTGTCTCGCGGATAGGGGCGGGCCTCATGTCCTGGCCCGAGGTGCGCTCCATCGCTCCACGTCCTGGGTTGGCCTGCTCGCGCGTGATCGCGCTTGAGGAGTTTCATCTGGGAATTTGGGCAAGGCGCCGGGTACATGGGGGCTCGTGGAGGTTCGTGGAGGCTGAAGAGGTGATGGCTCTACGGGGTGCGTCAACCGCTCAACGGACGTACGGGATGCGTTCGTAGGCGCTTTCGCTTGAGGAGGACGCCGATCGCCTGCAGGCGCGGGTCCTCGACCCGCCCTCGCGCCGACGGCGTCGCCTGGTCAACAGAGCCAGCGGTGTGAGTGCGGGCGGGGGCGGCCGCGAACATCAGCGAGGGCGACGCAGCACTCGGACTCGGACTCGGACTCGGACTCGCACTCGCACTTCCTCTCACTCTCGGACTCGGACTCGCGCTCGGACTCGGACTCGCGCCCAGACTCGGAGTCGGACTCACACTTCCTCGTCAGAGCTCCTGCCGACGAGCTTGCCGATGAGCTCGCCGAGGACCCCGCATTGGCTCGGCGGGGCGAAGCTCCTCGGTGCGCGTAGTATCGCGCTGGAGCGTCTTCGTGAGCCTGCTGAGACCAAAGAGGTCGTATTTGCTCAGATTCGCGAGCCCAAGAGCTCTGAAACAATTCCCCGCGCTCTGTGATCGTTTTCTCCTAGGCCGGGTCTATCTTGACACACATCGACTGAGAGCGGACGATGAAGAACAGGCTGCAAATACCAAAGAATGGGTCTCGCGAGCCCGACAACTACCTTATTTCTCCGTGTGGCGATGAGTCTGGCTGGAGCTTGGGGGCGGCAAACGAAGCGGTTGAGAGAGCCTTTCAATCTGGCTCCTTTCGCATCGAGCAGGAGAAGTTGCTCGAGCGATGTCTCGGCGATACCTCCGAGGAGCACTGTCAAAAGGTTATCGATCACTTCAAGACCATCAACACAGAGGCGTTCGTCTACTATTGGCTCCCAGGAGGCGGGCTTGAGGCAATTTCTGCGACCTGGGCGATGGTCGGCGCTCTATGGCTCACCGACGATCTGGTCGATCGGGGGGAGTTCGTCGCTCCAAACGAAAGGTTGCTCAGCGGGTGGCATACGCTCCCCGCCGAGGTGGACGCTGTGTACGGGCGATATCAGGGGGGGACGACAGCCGAGGAACTCTTCGACGCGACGGTGAAGCGCCACGCGTTCACAGGGGACCCCCGCATCGACGGGCATCGACGGCTGATCATCTGGGGGACCTCCGTCGCCCGGGTGTATGGGCGAGATAGTACCTACTATCAATGGGTCAGCGAGGCTGCACGCTGGGCCGTCTGCCAGCAAACTTCGACGTTGTTGATGCGCCGCCTTGAGATGTCCCAGGTGGATGTCGATGATCTCCTCTCCTACCGCGAACAGGATGGCGCGACGACCATGACCCAGTGGTTTATGGCGTCATGTGCGGGGAGCGAAATTCCGGCGTTTTCTGAGCGCCGACAGGTTATTCGCGATATGTTGACATACTCGGGGCTGCACGTGGCTCTGGCGAACGATATCCTCTCGCACGGGCGCGACAAGACCGAGATTTGTCGGTGCTCAAATTTTGTCGAGTATCAGCACCTCCACCTTCGGGATGAGGGCGCGTCTTTGCGGGCGACGATCCGCCAGTGCAACAGTCTTATGATGAAGTTCGTCGATACGGTAAGGTGCGTTGATAAGGAGGACGCCGCGGGGCAATTTTTCGCCGCAAGTTGCTCGCGGATGCTGCGAGCCAACATCCTGTGGTCGCTTGAGGCGAATCGCTACAAAGCCGGGCATCGTGTCGTAGCTCAGCTCGTCACAGAGCTGGAGCGGCGTTGAGATTGCTGGGCCCGCGCTCCTCCAGAGAAAGCTCCTCCGCCTATGACGATGGTGAGCGCTGGGCGAGGAGGGGGAGCGAGCGAAGACCAGAGGCTCCATCGCGGATCCTCATCAAGTTGACGCGTTGGTCCGACTCGAGGGCCCGCGGTGCTCCGCGCGCCTCGGCGGCGCGGCCGTTGAGCGTGAGCATGAGCTGGGCGAGGCGGTAGAGACCCGGGCGATGAGCGGGCGAGCCAGGGAGGGCTGGGCGATGAGCGGGCGAGGCGGTGGAGAGCCGGGCGATGAGCGGGCGAGGCGGTGGAGGGCCGGGGGGAGGAGCCAGGGAGGGCCGGGCGAGGAGCGGTGGAGAGCTGGGCGATGAGCGTGGAGAGCCGGGCGCGGCGGTGGAGGGCCGGCGCGCCCAAGACGTTTCATCTGGGAATTCGGGCGAGGGGCGGAGTCGCTGGCGGCCTGGGAGGAGGTGGGCGCGAGTAGCGCTCAGGTCCTCGGTCAAGGAGCTGCCCTTCGCGAGGCGTGCACAGTGCAAGGGTACGTAAGGGCCCAGGTCACTGCGAAAGCGCTGGACGACCGTGACAACGCCGCTGTGGAGCGCCGCGACGGAGGCGAGCCCATGCTCGCGCTTGACCGAGCGGCGGCTGTCCTGAAGGATCGCTCGTGCGAGGCGCTCTGAGACGGCGGCGAGGAGCTCACGGTCGTAGGCCCTGTGCTCTCGCACGACGATCAAAGCGCTGGCGACCTTCCGCCACAGACTCCGAACCGCTCACGATCGCGGAGCACCCCGGGCGGGTAGTCTCGCCGGTCGCTCCAAGCTCGGGGCAATCTTGCCGAGCGCGCCGAAAAAAGTCGGCGACACCCGCTTGACCCTCCCGCGACGTGAGGCCCTAGGCTTCTCGGGTGGCACACGAACTCTATCGGGTCGGAGAGGTCGCGCGGCTCGCCCGCGTGACCGTCCGAACACTGCACCACTACGACGCGATCGGCCTACTAACGCCCTCTGAGCGCTCGCCTCGCGGCTATCGCCTCTACTCCGAGGACGACCTGCTGAGGCTGCAGCAGATCCACATCAGCCGCGAACTCGGGCTCTCCCTCGAGGTTATCCGCGCGACGCTCGACGATCCCGACTTTGATCGACGAGCCGCGCTCGAACGCCAGCGCGCCGAGATCGAGGCGACGATCGAACGGTCCCGCTCCATGCTCGCGGCGATCGACGCCGCGCTCGCCCGAATCCGACCACCAACCCAGCCGACACGACCAGGAGAAACCACGATGACCGAGACACAGACCGACCCGAGCGCGCTCTTCGGGTTCGACCCCTCAGAGCACGACGACGAGGCGCGCGAACGCTGGGGCGATACCGAGGCCTTCCGCGAGTCGAAGCGGCGAATGGGCAAGCACTCGCCCGAGGACATGGCCACCCTCAAGGCCGAGGTCGAGGCGATCGAGGCGGGCTTCGCAGCGGCGCTCCAGGCCGGCCACGCCAGCGACTCAGCCCAGGCCGTCGAGCTCGCCGAGGCCCACCGCCGACACATCGACCGTTGGTTCTACCCCTGCTCCCCAGCGATGCACCGCTCGCTCGGGGCGATGTACACGGCCGACGCTCGCTTCACCGCGCACTACGAGAAACGGGCGGAGAACCTCGCCGCCTACGTCGCCGAGGCGATCGAGGCGAACTCGGCAGGTCGGGGCTAGAAGCTCCGCCTCCTGATGCTCACCGGCCTTCGCAAGTCTGAGGTGCTCGGCCTGAAGTGGCCGATGGTCGACTGGCAGCACTCGTGTTTTCATCTGCCGGAGACCAAGGGGGCAGCGTACGGTCCTGGTGTCGCAGGAGGTCATCGAGCTTCTCCAAGAGGTCCAGGCTGCAACTGGAAGCCCTCGCTCTGGCCTGGTGCTCCGCGGTCGCATGGGCACGAAGCTGGAGCTCGATCCGCCACGCTGCTGGGAGCTCGGATGTCCGGCTTCATGATCCACGCTACTCGGTCGCCTCCGATGCGCTGATGGCTGGAGTGCCGCTCGCCATCGTCGGCGAGATGCTGGGTCACCGAAATCCTTCGACGACTCAACGCTACGCACACCTAGCGGACAGCGTAGTGCGGGAGGCTCTGGTGACGGCGACACGCCGTATCATCGGCTCGAAGTCGGATGTCCAGGAGGAGCCGAAAGCCTTCAGGCGTCTCACGGATACCGAATGGGCTCGCATCGGACCTCTAGTCGGCGCCGATCGGGCGCGACCTGGTCCGCCCATCGATCTGCGGGGGGTCGTGGATGCGATTCGCTGGTCGGAGCATCATGAGGACGTTCGTTCGTCGCCGAAGCACGGAGCCCTGATGGCATTTATTGGGGAATCGGAGCGCAGATCTCGACTGCTTCGTCAGAGAAGTAGAATGCTTCGATGTCCTCTGCCGAGCAGAAGCCGACGTAGAGATAGACAACCTCGCGAATTGAGGTGTCTTCAGCCTCGAAGAGGATCGAGCCCCACATCCAGCCAACACCGTTGCAGGGAGCCGGTGTCCCCAGGTCTACGATCTCCAAAGGTGTCTCAATGATCTCAAGAACTGTCGAATTGGGGGGAATCGCATCTTCGGCTGCGCCTCGTGAGGCCGCCAATCCATCGAGGAAGTTATCTTCGCTCAGGCCGCCCCCGTTCTTGTCGATGAACTCGTTTCCTGCATTCACGTCGGACCAGGCCATCGCATGGCCATTTGCCATTGGCTCAAATGCGGCTACCGCGGGGTGCGACTTTGGCATCTCGGATGCGGGGTAAGCATCGAGAAAGGCTTCGAGGAGCTCATGGGGAGGGACCTCCCCATCCATCAGGCAGCAAACCTCCTTCTCGGACTTGCATTCATCCCCGGTTGTCGAAGAGCTCGCACTCACGTCACTGGTGGTTGAGCTTGAATCGGTGGTCGAGCTGCTGCTATCTCCGGATGATGAGCTACTGCTACCTGTCGTCGTCTCACCACCGCCCATTGTCTCGCTGCCACCACTTGCTCCGCTGCTTCCCCCGTCGGTGTTGCTACCGCTTTCGCTTGCAGACGTCGTCTGGGTCGTGAAGGCTGAGGTGCCGCTTTCGTTTCCTGAGTCACCATTACAGGCATTGAGGACTAGGGCGACCGGCAAAAGAAGAAGTGCTAGGGAGGTAGGATGTTTGCTTACATTCATTTCTGGTGTATATCAAGGTCATGTCCGTCATGTCGATGGTTTTCTGCCTCCTTGTCGCTGAAATGATCGGCCGATGGGCCGGGGATGGCTTCCGGGACATGACGAGCCAACTGGCGGCCGCGCTGAGTGGTGAGACCGGCATCATCGAGCTCGAGCACGGCGACGCGCTGGTGCGGGTCCACGGACACGTGGAGTGCGAGGCACCTCGTCGAGGTGTCACTCCTTCGGCGCAACGCTTGCGCTGTTTATGCGGGGCAGCGGCATAGGGCCCGGATTGATGTGGCCCTCAGGAGGGCTGAAGAACTTGCGTCTCGGTGGCTCCTGGATCAAGGGGTTGAGCCTGAGCTACAAGACTGCGCCGTCAGCGCTTCAGCCTCCACGAGCCTCCGAGTACCCGGCGCCTCGCCGAAATTCCCGGCTGAAACCCCTTGAAGCGCCGAGCCTCTCGATCTTCACCAGCACCTGCTCTCGGTAGCTGCGCTCGACGGTGCGGGAGGCCAGCTAGGCGGCCCTCTCGACGTCGGTCCACGGTTGACCTGGGGTACCGATGGGGTAGAAGCGGTCGATCGTCATATGCTGGAACACTTCTGCCAGATGTGCAGGCCGGTGCCAAGGCGTGGACGTGGCCCTCAGCCGGGCTTGCTGGCGACGACGAAGGCGGTCTGGGCCGCCGCCCCGACGTCGGGTTTCGACATGTCGACAAAGCCCGCGGCGCGGAGGCTGGCGTCGAG
>Ga0316189_10005508_pt1 | contig 12146 bp, 33 predicted proteins | sample LowCovwburrow_MG_FD_204930 | JGI IMG/M metagenome (GOLD analysis project Ga0316189, IMG submission 204930) | Coastal sediment microbial communities from Maine, United States - Lowes Cove worm burrow | ecosystem: Environmental > Aquatic > Marine > Coastal > Sediment | place: USA: Maine... | reverse complement strand
ATCTGCAAAGCTTGGAGAATCTGCAAACGGATCGTGACTAGGTTTATCCGAGCTAGATCGTTGCTGTGAACCGTTCCCGCTCGATTGGTGACTAGCTTCGCGACTAGCATTACCACCAATTAAATCAAGCTTATCAACATTCACTTCAACTGAGGCCCGCTTGTTACCGTCTTTGTCATCATATTCGCGCACCTTTAACTCGCCGCTAAAGGCTATCTGGCAGCCCTTAACAAGATATTGTGGCAGCCCACCGCTTGCACGCTTCCCAAACAAACTCATACGCAACCAAACTGCTGCCTTGTTATCTCCATATCCACTGTCCATAGCGGCAGTGAATGAGCATACGCTAGTTCCTCCCTGCGTAACCCTAACTTCTGCATCTCTAGCTAGCCTTGCCGTTCCTGTCAATATGTTCATCTTATCCCCTGTCCGTGATTCTTATGGAATCCGTTTCTAATTCTATATGCAACGATTGCATCGTTCGCCTCTTCTGCATTGACGAACCCGCCAACGAAGATGGTTTTCTTGTTTATCTGCACTTTAGCCTGCCATCTTTTATCCTTCTTGTTCCAGCTAACCCCAGTGAATCCGCTTGTATTGTTTTTTGCCAAGCTAATATTCTTGTTGTTTTCTTGGTGCGTTACCGCCCTCAAATTAGATAGCGCATTGTTTGTTGGGTTATGGTCAATATGATCCACTTGCCCATTAGGCATCTCTCCATCAATGTAAAGAAACGCAAGCCTATGCGAAAGATAGCGCTTGCCATCAATCATAATACGGCAATACCCATCTTTCCTAACTCCGCCAACACTCAGGTCTTTATATCTACCCTTACCAGACGACCTCCACTTGAACAGTCCGGTTGATGGGTTATATGTAAGCAGCTCTTTTAGCCTTGATTGGGTAATCATACTCTGCCTGTTGGGCCTGTAAAGCTGTATGTATTCAATCTGACTCTCCTTTTCCAATAGGGTTAGCATCAAAGAATGCGTTAATCTTCTTTGTGTCGTCGCCGGAAGCGTAAGATCGGACTAGCATCCTGAACGAATCCATATCGCGAACCTCAATATTAGGGTCAATTATTTTAATATCACCGTTAATAATCATGTTGATATGAAATCCGGTGGCTGTTTCATCATTGATAAGGCGGCAGAAAGCATCAATAATATCTTGCCCCCAGTTTTCTGGGCAACCAACCAAGTATTTTTTGACAACCTGTACTGTTGAATAATACCAGTTAGTTGTCGATGTTCCAGTAGTGCAGGTATCTAACCATGTGTTTCCACCTGTTGTAGTTGTTGTAGATGTTGATCCGTAATCGTGGTAATTTACCATTATATCCTCCTAAAATTGAATAGCGGTGGCAGAGACTAGGAGGGGAAGGGAGGATGTCTCGATACCACCGCTAATTGTGAGAGCCGAAGCTCTATCTGATTCGTTTATGATAGCCTCTCTACTATCAATTGCAACTACTGGTTGCCTTCGTAATTGTCTGTTGAAAGCTGTTCACCAAAAGCTTCTGCCTTATCTTCAAACTCTTGCTGCAAATCCCGCCTAAGATCCTTAGCGCAAGTTATATACAGGCTGCGAAGGCTACGGATAGTCTCACATGCGTCAATCCTATTTGCCATCATCTTAAAGTCGCGCTCGTCTTTTCTCTTTGCCTTTGCTGACTCTGCATACACTTCCTCTTCTGCTTCAACATCAGAATGAACGCCCTCTTCACTATACCCTAATAGCTTGAGAATCACACGGTCCTTTGCACGCTTTTCAGCCATCGCCCAAGGATACTGGTTCATGCAGTTGGCTTTCGAGGCTTCACCGATTGACCATTCAGAATGTCCGCCCAGGTTTCCTTCTACCAGAATAGAGATAGATAGCCCATCCGCCGATACATGTAGAACCTTCGGCCTAACCATCTGAACGCCAGCCGCCTTGGCTACCCGCTCGCATGCAGAATGAAGCATAACCCAAGTTCCGTGGCAATCCCACAGATCGTCAACGCCTATCCCGTATTTCTTGTTTAGCTCTTTTAGCTGTTTGCTGGTATTAGCCATGTTTCAACCCTCCCTCAATGCGCTTAAACACGCCGCTGTTATAAGTCGCTAATGTTCCGCCGATTCTCTCAACATCTTCAATAGACAGATCACGGTTAAACATCTTCTCAATAAGCTCATCATCAGGCTCAAGCCTGTCTGCTACAGCTTCGTATATTTCCTGCATTCCTGACATAGTTATTCCTCCTTCACCCACTCAGGCCAGTGACATGCGACCATGTTTGACCAGTTTTTATTTTCCATACAGTAGCTTTTGAAACACTATGCTTTGAGGCAAGTTTTCCATGCGATAAGGGCGACTTAAAAATATCCATAACCTGAGACTTAATAAGCTTTGATGATCCGCAATCTTCGCCGTTCAACATAGGCAAAACTACCCTGCCTTTATTCGATGCGTCTTTCATATTGTCAGATTGAGTGCCAATAAAAAGATGCTCTGGATTTACACACTTTCGATTGTCGCACTTATGGCAAACGCACATCCCTTCTGGTATCTCGCCATTGTAAAGCTCATGGCTTACCCTGTGCGCCCTTTGTGGTTTTCCATTGATGTAGAATTTTCCATAGCCATTATCGTTTACATAGCCAGTCCAATCCCAGCAGCCAGTATCTTCATCAATGGAATACTTATCTTTGAATCTATCAATGCTCATCTTTACGCTCCGAAAGAAGTTTTGCCAGCATTGCAAACTGCTCTTCTGCACGCTGATAGTCGATTTCCAAGCATGTGTGCCCTTCCTCAAGCCCACGATAGTAGAAACGCTCTTGGTCAATCTCACCTTCATTATGGCCAACAAGCACAGGGCATCCCTCTGGAATCTCTGGCGCATCTGGTGCGATGGCTTCTTCAAGAATGGTTACGAATTGCCTCCATGTAGTCGGCTCTTGAAGTATCGGCTTGCACAGATCATCCTGTTGCTTAGCGAATCGAATCGCCTCTCTCACTTTCTCTTCATTCATCACTTTTCCTCCTTCTGATATAGCGCCATAAGCAGCTGCTCAAAATGCACTAGCGGCAATTTATACTTAATGCGAATGTCATAATATAAGTCGCTCACCAGATCCTTGTTAGCCTTTACCCAGCCATTGTACGGATCACCGTCAAGCGCGTTGGAATCATCATCAAACACGTTGTAGATAAATGAATCAGCATCCTCCATGGCGTTTTCGCAACCGCCGCACCTTTCAGCACACTCCAGAAAATACCGCCTATCCTCTGCTGCATCATCTACTTCTTTTGTTGCGCTGAACAGCCTTCCAGACTTCCTTACAATATGCACTCGTAGACTATCTCTAACATCGCTGTAGACATCTCCGTATTTGGCAGTATTCATGTTGTACTTTTTCACATCATCCTCCAATTCTCATATCATGACTAGCTACCGTAGCAACTAGCCATTGATTTCCTCCCATTCTATTTTATAGCTCTCATAAGAATCTTCCAAGTACCCATTCTGGAGCCTATATGCCTGCGCTTGGTTCTGATCGTTCTTTAACCTGCCTCGCATAAATTCCTCCGCTACGTCGATTGCATCCAGTACAATATCGGGATGCGTAGCCCTCCAATCAACAAACTCATCAGGTGCGCCGCGATCATAGGCGAGCTGTTGCAGTTGGCTTAGCCCTTCATATTCATTGTTCATTCTTGTACCCTCCAGTAGCAATAATATACCCTAATCCACCCAATATAACAAGCGCGATTACTGCGTATATCACCATGCTTATTTCCTCTGCTGAATACATAACTTTGCCTCCCATAAGAACGCACTCTTAACGCGCTCAACCATCCCGAAATATTCCAAGTCGCTAACATACTTGCATCGTGCCGCCGCACGAATCACGCTCATCACACGATCATGGCGAGACTTCATGCAGTAGGTTAATAGGGTTTCGTACCATTCAAATTTCATCACGCTATCCCCCTGCGCTTCAGCACTTCATAAATCTTTTCTTCAATCACTTTGTCTAGTGCATCTTTAACTTCCTGCTCTGCCTTGTGCATTGCAGTGATTTCACTTTGACCATAATATCCCCATGAGTAGCCTTGATATTTATTCATGGCCTCATCGTGAGCCGTTGTCATTCTTTGTGCGTATGCTAACGCTCTCAATAATTCATCCATAACTTCCTCCGTTTGAATCCCAACCTTAGCACACCAACATTAACGCTAGATGAATTTTATATTACGACCACTTTACTCGGCCTTTCTTGCCAAGCGGTAGCCCAAACTCCTCTTCTCTATCCTGTGCGCGAATGCAACAGTTACAGATAGGCCTGTGATGTTCCTCGTATCTATCAGCTGGCGGCGCGTTCTTTGATGTCTTTGGCGCCACCTTCACGATAGAACACTGATAATAGCTGCGTCCACATGAATCACAGGAGCGCGTGTTGTCCAGGGTGTCTGCGTATGTGATGCTCATCAGTAATCACACTCGCTAAGAGCGTTAGACAAATCAATTAGCAGAATCCTCTTTTCTCCAGAAAAATACTGATATATAACTTCAATCGCTTCATGCAAAATGCTGGCTTCTTGTTTTGTCTCAAGCACAATAGTAATTGGCTCAAACGCTTCTTTATCTTGATCTACTCTCATCTCATCCTCCTAATATAACTCGTCAACAGGCCGAATTATGAACTGCATCTATAAATAACGCCAATCAAAAGAATTTATGGATAACCGCATAACGATCTATTTTACTAATGATGAATTTAACCAAATCTTAATAATTCATCATTATCATGTGGCGCAGAGGTAACGATATGAAATACGATGTACTAAACAGATATTCAGGCGATGTTCAATTTACAGCCGATATTGATTGCAAGGATAGCGATAGCCATAGCGTTAAAATAACTGCTGCTATTCATTGGGCGATTGAAAACAAAGCCGACCTTAGCGGGGCCGACCTTAGATGGGCCGACCTTAGCGAGGCCAACCTTAGCTGGGCCAACCTTAGCGGGGCCGACCTTAGCGAGGCCAACCTTAGCAGGGCCAACCTTAGCTGGGCCGACCTTAGATGGGCCGACCTTAGCGAGGCCAACCTTAGCAGGGCCAACCTTAGATGGGCCAACCTTAGTGGGGCCAACCTTATCGGGGCCAACCTTAGCTGGGCCGACCTTATCGGGGCCAATGGCAATAACCACGAGTTAAAAACCGTACAATCTGGCAAATACTCTATCACATTCTCAGCCTCAGTTATGGCTATCGGATGCGAGCAACACACTATCAAGCAGTGGTTTCGCTTCACTAAGAAGCAGATCGCAGCAATGGATCACGGTGCATTAGAATGGTGGACTACATGGAAGCCTATCCTGAAAAGCATTATTGAGGCGCAAGATGACATTAGCTAACCAGATTAAAGCCGAGCCATGCCCCGTATGCGGCACACCATGCGAAGTCCACAGCTCCAGAGAAGGCACTGGCAGCATGACACCTATCGCAACAGAGCTAAAAGCCGAACAGGAGGCGCACAAAGCCACCAAGGCGCGATTAGCCGACGCTGAACAGGTCATTAGCAACCTAGAGAACGAAAGCCGCGCAGTGAGCCTTACAGCGCATAACTACTTCACACGCAACTATGCTTATCATAGAGATGTGATTGGAATGGATAAAGGAGATGAGGCATGACTCAGAAAGATAGAATCCTAGAATATCTGAAATCCGGCAAGACTCTAACGCGCTGGATCGGTCTGATGGACTTAGGCATATGGGAAACGCCTGCCAGGATTTGTGATTTAAAGAGCGATGGCTACAGGAAGAATATCGTAACTAAACTCAAGCCTGATTTCAACCAGCGCGGCGAGCCTATAGTTTACGCAGAATGGAGTTGGAAGAAATGATGAAGAGATTGACACCAAATAACTAAAGTGGCAGTATGTCCACGTTCCTGTGAATAAGAACATTGGGGGAGCTTAGCGGCTCTCCCACTTTCACAGGTAAATATATTCACAGGAGATTATATGCAGCAAAAGAAACCATCCAACCAGTTCCTTGATGATCTAATCACTAGGCGAATATCTATGTTCACCGTATCAGGCAATGAGATAGTTGAGTTTACACTCCTATCATACGATCAATACAACTACATTGTATCAGACCTGAACGGCAAACAACATCTATTCCACAAACACGCGATTGAAAGCATTTGTGAAGCTTGATATGGAATATTTCTCAGTTAAAAACTATGCTGAATTTCAACACTATAAAGACAGAACACCCCCGTGGATCAAGCTCTACAATTCTATATTAGAGGATTATGATTTCTCTTGCCTGCCTGACTCCAGCAAACTTCATCTTATCATGATATGGCTACTTGCAAGCCGGATGAAGAACAAAATGCCCTTAGATTCTGCATGGATTAAGGATAAATTACACTTAGACAAAAAACCAGACCTTAAGCTATTGTTAGATAAAGGCTTTATACTTTCTGATAGCAACTTGCTACAGGAAAATAAAAACTGTGCTAGTACAGAGAGAGAGGAGAGAGAGAAGAGAGGGAGAGCAGAAGAGAGGGAGAATACTATGTTAGTTTTCAACTGCTGGCGTGATGTGCTTGGACATAAACGAGCAAACCTAGATGCCAAAAGAAAGAAGGAAATCCGAACAGCTCTTTCACTTGGCTACTCTTCTGATGAATTACAGCAAGCAATAATCGGGTGCTCTAAATCTGACTTCCATATGGGCGTTAATGATCGTGGTCAAAAGTATGATTCGATTAACCTGATATTCAGGGATGCAGATCAGATTGATAAATTTATCATGATCGCTACAAATGGAGGGGCGAAGGCTGGCAGGCAGTCGATGGTTGGGAAGCTAAGCTCAAGTGCTATTGATGGATTTGTTGATGAACAGAGTGTGATAGAGGTGGTTGCTCATGGTTGAATCAGAAAAGAAGGACTTTGCCGAAGCTATTGGCGAGACATTGAAATCTTACAATCAGGAAGTAAGCACATTTCAGCTTCGGATATGGTGGGCTGGACTTGAGCGGTTTGACTTGGCTACCGTGCTGAATGCTCTTGGTGGTTATATGGCTTCACCTGTGAAATGCAAGTTCGCCCCTAAACCCGGAGATATTGTTGAGATGATTGAAGGCAGCGCAAATGATAAAGAGGCATTAGCGGCGCAACAGTGGCAGACGGTTATGGACAACTGCAATGGATATAAAACGACTGTGTTTGATGATCCGGCTATTCACTACGCATTGCACGTTACATTCGGCGCATGGGATAAGGTCGGGATGTGTGAGGAGCATGACTTGAAATTCAGGCGGCTTGATTTCATCAAGGCTTATTGCGCGTATAAAGACGGCATGCCATATCCGGCTAAGCTTATCGGAACGGCAGAGCGTGACAATGCAGCCCTTGGTCAGACGAATGAATTTAACACGATTGAATATGTAGGTGATAAAGAGAAATGCTTGGCTATAGAATCAACAGAGACGAAAGCAATTATGGATTACACACCAGAGGCCATAGCATGATAACAAAGAACCCCGCCCATAGCGGATAGGATAAATTCCTTCATGAAATTTTAATAAACCAATGCCTATAATAGCGAAACGGAGGACGATATGCCTAATTGTACGAGTTGCGGAAGCCCAATACCTGAAGGACAGGGAAGTAGTTGTTCCATGTGTTACGGCGATATAGCCCACGGCACTGATGGATACTATGAAGAATGGGCCAGACAGCAGGAACAAGAGCAAGAAAGACAAGAGCAGGAACAGGAGAGGGAATGAACCTCCAAAAGACAAGACGGTACGAAGACCCAGCATACCTCGCATGGATCAGAACCCAGCCATGCTGCCATTGCCTATGTGATGGAACAGTAGCGCACCACATGATCGGGATAGGTGGTAGGATGGGGTCAAAGATGGGCGATCACTTTGCAATGCCGATGTGTGTTAAGTGCCATAGTGACTTGCACACGATATGGATGCGAGATGATAAGGCCGGAGCTATAGCGATTCAATCGCAATGGGTTCACGACTTACAGGCAAGATATAAACAAGAGGTGGAAGATGGCTAAGCGGTTCAAGCTAACCAAAGAAAACGTGCTTCAGGTTGCACAGGTTATCCATAAATGGATTCTAGCGCAGTCAATCGACTCGTTACCCCTAGAAGTGGTGATAAAGCCTTACAAGCGAAATCGCTCACTCCAACAGAATGCAAGACTTCACAAGATTATTGGCGAGTGTTCAAAGGAAAGTGGCTACACGATTGATGAAATGAAGATGGAATTTAAGAAAGAGCTGCTGCCACCTATTGGGCACTTCGACTACAAGGGCCATAAGTGCCCTGTGTTCAAAAGCACAAAGGATATGAAGGTTGACGAGCTGAACGAATTTATGGAGCAGGTAGAGAACTTGGCTGCAAAGTGGTACGGAGTTCGCTTGCCACATGGTGAGCATTAGTCTACTATACACAAGTCCTATGCGGATAAGGACGGGGATAAGCTCCCGTCCAAGCATAGAGATTAACGCATAGGAGTCATTATGACCGAGATAACACAAGAGCGACTAAAAGAATTGATACACTACGATCCTGAAACGGGTGGTTTCAACTGGGTTGTTAATAGAGGGTCTGCAAAGAAAGGGCACAATGCCGGATGCACAAGCAAGCGAGGTTATTGTTCAATAAAGATTGACAATAAGATACATCTATCACATCGCATTGCGTTTCTATACATGGAAGGAGAGTTTCCTTTAGGTGAAGTAGACCACATCAACCATATAAAAGACGACAACAGGTGGAGCAACCTGCGTGATGCCACCCACACAAACAACCAGATGAACCGATCCCTTAATAAGAATAATTCCAGTGGATGCGTTGGTGTGTATTGGCAAAAAAGAATTGAAAAATGGAGAGCGCACATTAAGGTAAGCGGGGTTAGCAAGCACCTTGGATACTTTAGCAACCTTTCAGATGCAGTATCAGCACGAGAAGAAGCTAACATCAAATATGGATTTCATGAGAATCATGGACATGTCTAACTCGACCAAATGGAAGCTTCTAGTAGCAGGCATCATTTTAACGGCGATGTGGACAGGATACAAGATGCACGACTTAGGCTATTTCAACGATAAAAGCGTAGGGTATAATATAGATTTCCCGGAGGTGGAGTGATGAGTGTAGCAGAAGCTAGTTGGAGGTGGTACGGAAGCCCGGCGCATTTATGCGTGGCGAGTAGCTGCGTATTTCATATGGCTACAAGAGTAGGCGACTATATGATAAGCACAGTTGGCGAGTATTACCCATCCAATAACAGCGAGATGGTGACTGTTGGTTGCGATAGATATTTTGAGACTATGGTTTTTGAGGTGGCCGGAGGAGAGTGTGAATGTGGTTGTGGATTGCCTGATATTGATTTCAGCGAGCTAGACACTGAAGGCTATCAAACAAGAGCTGAGGCTAATGATGGACACCTTAAGATGTGTAAGGCGTGGGCTCTAAAGCAATGAATAAGCTACAAGTAAGAGAGAACCAGCCCAATTTCGGCAGCCCTGTAGACGTTATTGACTGCCCGATGCACATGATAGAGTTAAGCGACTCGCACTGCCATCGAAAGCTATGTGATTCATACAAGGGGCGAGTCGAGAACTTGGACAAGGGCGAGCATTTTGTGGTGTGCGGATATAGGCCACCAACAGCGGCGGAAGTATTCAAGGCTTAATCATTCTTTAATGTTACTATGATATGATAGGTGAAACGGGAATATAAGGAGCGTGAGAGATGAATTCACTACGCAGATTTAATATATGGCGGAAGCAACCGTACCACAATATAATAACAAATGGAGAGCTTATCTTTGCCATGCTTGAGCTTGTTGTGGTTGGATTTATTGTAGGAGCAATTTTATGAGTGAAGAACTACGCAAAGCGGAAGAGACGGTGAGGGCTAAGCTTGAGATATGGGGAGATGAAGAGCCTCGACTACACAAGCTTGCCGACATTCTTGATGCAGCCCTAGCAGATACAGAGCAGAGTGAGCCTGTGGCTAAAGTGATACGCAATGCGGCAGGTCAGATTGTTCTTGAGTGGACTGAGGGCGATATATCGCATCACGTTGGAGAGACTTTCTACACCAGAGACATTGAGAAAGCAGGGAGGGAAGGATGAGTGATAAATCAAAAGGAATAATCAATAAGTTTATTGTTGAGCGCACAGACGGAAAGAGCGCAGAAGGTGAAAAGCATCATAACTGCTTATACTTCGTGCTTGATGTTGACCATGATGAACACGCTCTTCCTGCACTGGTTGCATATGAGAAATCATGCAAGGCAGAGTATCCAGAACTTGCTAAAGACTTGCGGCGATGGATTGACAAAATGCGTAAAAACAAGGCCATGCACGATACAGCACGCAGGATTTATTGGGAAGGTGAAAGATGAATAAAGAACTACGCAAAGCGGCAGGTAAGGCGGAAGGATGGAGGTGGTGAGATGGAGGGTATGGACACAGCCCCGCTTGACGGCACAGTAATCCTTGCAAGGCTACGAGACGGTAGCGTGGAGGATGTGAAGTTCAGCAAGTATTTCGGCAGCGAAAGGCAATGGCGCGATGCGAGATGCCCAGAGAGAACGGTAACGCCTGTTGAGTGGAAGGAGGCACCAAAATGAACAACACAGTAAAGAGCGACCTAGCATGAGTGAAGGCGAAGCGATATTCGCGCAACAGTGCAAAATAGAATTGCCCTGGCCTCCATCAGTCAACCGATATTGGCGCAACAATAGAGGGCGAACCCATATCAGCACTGAGGGCAAATCTTACAGATCAGACGTTGTAAAGTTGGCAAAATGTGCTAAGCTAAAGCTTGGCGATAAGAGGCTGAGCATATCAATAGATGCATACCCACCGGACAGAAGGCGGCGTGATCTTGATAATATGCTGAAGGCCCCGCTAGACGCATTGCAACATGCAGGCGTTTATGATGATGACAGCCAGATTGATTCGCTGCACATCTACAGGAGAGAGATTGTTAAGCTGGGTAAATTGATAGTTGCTATCGGATATGTTGAAGAGATGATGAAAAGGAGGATGGAGAGATGAGCGCAAGAGAAGAGTTTGAGACAGGGTTAGACTTATTCGCAACGGCAGACGATGCTGGAGCTTTGTTTGGCGTATCAGGAGAGTCTGGGAGTGGAATAGGACAAGGCTCTATTTTATTTGATGTTGGACAGCTAGATAAATTCGCGACTAGCTACTACCAAGCAGGAGCAGCCATGCAGAAAGAGAAGGATGCGAAGATTTGTGATGGGATAGCCTCAACCCTTTATGAAATGTCCTCGTCAAACACTGCCGAAACTGGCGCGGAAGATTGCGCCGAAGCAATAAGGAGTCAGACATGAGTGATGTTAAATGCCCGTATTGCGGGGAAGAGCAAGAGATAAATCATGATGATGGTTATGGATACGAAGAGGATGGCGACTATGAACAGGAGTGCGAACATTGCGAAAAAACATTCAACTTCACAACAAGCATCAGCTTCAGTTACGATGTTTATTGCCTAGATGGTGAACACGAAATGAAGTCTTGGGGCAGTGAGCATCCTGACATGTGGGGATGTAAAAAGTGTGATTTCTATGAATTAAGAAGGAGTCAGACATGAATGAAGAACTACGCAAAGCGGCAGAGAGATTACTGCACACATGGGATAATGATGAGGATGAGTTTTCAGTTAAAATAGATGGCGATATAGAAGCACTCCGCGCCGCACTGGACAAGGAGCCAATCAAAGACGCATTCAAAGCAGGCCTAGAAGCTGCTGCAAAGGTGTGTGATAGTATGAAGTACGCTGATAGATTGACAAAAGAAGCCTGTGCAAAATATATCCGCAAACTAGCGGATGAAGCATGACTAAACAGGATGCCCTGGAAGATCGCGCCGAAGCCAAGGCAGAGAATCACACTTACAGGCCTAGTCCTGTACCACGCACTACATTGGTGATGGTTGACGGCAATATGGTTGAAAGAAGAGCGGTTGCGAAGAGCGGCGAAAAGAAGTAGCATATCATCTTGAGCTTTACATAGCAGCCGCCCGAAACAGGCAAAACCAATCGCATATTTTAAACGAAAAGCGCCATTGCTTCGGG
>Ga0316189_10005507_pt1 | contig 12146 bp, 8 predicted proteins | sample LowCovwburrow_MG_FD_204930 | JGI IMG/M metagenome (GOLD analysis project Ga0316189, IMG submission 204930) | Coastal sediment microbial communities from Maine, United States - Lowes Cove worm burrow | ecosystem: Environmental > Aquatic > Marine > Coastal > Sediment | place: USA: Maine... | reverse complement strand
GGCCTATCTCGAAATTATGCGCGAGCTCAATCTGGGCTTACCCCGAGTGAGCAAAGCCGATCTCAGAGTTTTAGCGTCAGAAAATTACAGTGGCGACCTTGCGCGCCTACTCAATTTACAGAAGGAGTTCGGCGAAAATCATAAAATTCTGTTAGCACACACCAGCTATAATCTATTCCCAAGAAAAAAACAGCTATTAGTGTTGGGCGATTCTTTTAGTGGACGGCTAATTGATTTTTGGAATTACAGCTTTGCAAAATCCACTTGCAGACACCATAGGTGGGGAAACTTGGATAATAAACTGCTTGCTGAAAGCAAAGCTGAGGTAGTTCTATTCATGATCGTTGAACGAGGCCTACAATATCCACCGCAGAAACATCAAATCAATTCGCACAATTGTTTCTAATTCCTCACATAGACACAAGCGCTATATTGCCTACGTCTAGACCCATTAATTTGACCTCCTGCCAATTTAGTCTCTGATCAAGTCTTATCAAAAACTTAGCCTCTATGGTTAATATAGACTTAAGTCCACTACCAAGCATGTGCAAGCTATCTTATTGTTTATATTACAAGTTTTAACACTCGCTGGGCGTTGAGCGGTCTATTGAGTGACGATGATGTCAGCAATTTAAGCAATAATAATAGCCCGACCGTGGTCGCACAATGGGGCTGCTGGAACACCTTTTATCCCTAATGCATAATCCGGGTTTAATTGCAGTGGGTTCAATGCACCGACTTCAATAGCGATTTTCTAATAGCTTATGCTACTATTAGGCTGTCGGATGTTTAAATTGTGGGAAGAGGCAGTTCTAGTATGGTACTTAAAAAAATAAAGTTTAGCTGCTTGGTGTCGATTGCTTTGCTTTTTCTAGCAAATGGCCTGGTTCAAGCGGCAATAACCAAGGAGATGGCAGCACATAAATTTGCCAAGCGAGACAAACCAATCCTTGTGATTGTAAAAAACACGCAGCAATCGAAACCCAACAGCGCTTTTGCACAATCGGCTGCTAATTTGTCAATTAAATCCATACGTCGACCGCTTAAACGTGTTGAGAATCATACTGCGCATCTGAAGATAGCTAGTCAAGAATCAATGGTCTCGACTAGCGTGATGTATCATGAGTTACAGGAATTATTGAATGACCCCACTTTGCAGGTGTTTGAAAACCGACTGCATAAACCTTCCTTAGCGCAAAGCGTTCCACTAGTGTTTCCCAATCAGGCAACGGCTGGATTTAATGGCAATGGACAATCAGTAGTATTGATTGACACCGGCGTGAATGCATCACACAGTTTTTTGAGTGGCCGCATCAATGATGCTGCCAGCGCGTGTTTTTCCAATGATGGCAATTCTGGTAATGTAATTGGCGGTGAATCACTCTGTTTGGCTATGGCAGGTACATCTACCGGCGCAGGTTCTGGGGCGAATTGCGATCAAAGCATTACTGGTTGTGAGCACGGCACCAAGATGGCTGGGGTCATAGCAGGCAGCAATGGATCTCAGAAGGGCGTGGCCGTTGGCGCCACGGTGATTCCAATTCAGGTATACACTAAAATTACCGACGATGACGAATGTGGTGGTTCAGGGCTGGCTCCCTGTATTGGGGCGTTTTCTTCAGATATTTTAAGCGCCATGAACTATATTAATAACACACTGCGATTCAATCACACAATTGCCGCCATCAACATGAGTTTAAGCACCAGCGGTCTATTTCAGGGGAACTGCGATGCCGAACCTCTAGAACCGGTTGCCGCCAGCTTGACCTCAGCAGGCATTAGCATCGTTGCATCATCGGGCAACAATGGAAGCAACACAGCAATGAGTTCGCCAGCCTGCATTTCACATGTGATTTCGGTGGCCGCTACCAGCAACGCGGACAGTCCTAGGGCAGCTAATAATCGTAATTCAGCATTGGATTTGTTTGCACCCGGCGTGGGTATTAATTCCTCCAGCTTACCCATCAGCAGTTTCGCCAACGACAGCGGCACTTCAATTGCAACTGCGCATGTATCTGCCGCCATTGCCGTTATGCGAGATGCAAAACCAAGTGCCTCGGCAGCGGCGATTAAACAAGCCTTGAAAACTTCTGGCCCCTTGATTACCCAGGGTTCCGCGATCAATAAACGGCGTTTGAATGTGACTGACTCTTTGGTGAAGCTGCTACCACCGCCACCACCGCCACCTCCACCTCCACCAAGCGATCAAGCAACTGTCGTTGCACCATTATTTTTGTTGCTTCTTGACGACTAAACAGCCCTCAGGCGAGTCACTTGCCAAAAAGATGCTGTGGTAAGCACCCGCTCACGCTTACCATTTTTAATCACTAAACTCAAAACCTGAAACCTATGCCTAAGGAAGTCAATACTCACTACCGTGCCTGCCATCTATGTGAAGCCATTTGTGGACTGGAAATTAAAACCCAAGGCAGTGAGATATTGTCAATCAGAGGCGACAAGAATGACCCGCTTAGTCATGGTTATATTTGTCCGAAAGCAACTGCGATAGCCGATATTCACACTGATCCTGATCGCATTCGCCGTCCAATGAAACGAATTGGCGAACAATGGCATGAAATTTCTTGGGACGAGGCCATTGAAACAACTGCCGAAAAACTTGTCGAAATTCAAGCCAAGCACGGCGACAATGCAGTGGGCTTTTTTGCTGGCAACCCGGGTGTCCACAACTACGGTAACATCACGCACGGCACGCTGTTACGCAGAGCAATAAAAAGCAAGAATAACTTCTCTGCTACATCCTTAGACCAGTTACCACACCAATTAGCGGCTCATGAAATGTATGGCCACCAATTCGCCCTACCGATACCTGATATCGACAATGCTCAGCTTATGGTCATTATCGGCGGCAACCCAATGGCATCCAATGGCAGCATGATGACCGTTCCAAATGCGCCAAAGCGCTTTAAAGCGCTGCAACAACGAGGCGGCCAGATTATTGTGATTGACCCGCGACATAGCGAAACCGCGGAGATCGCTGATCAGCATCATTTTATCCGCCCCGGCAAAGATGCGTTTTTGTTGATAGCTATAATAAACTCCCTATTTGATTTAGGTCTGGTCAACACTGGTCATTTGGCTCCCCTGTTAGATGGCTTGAAGGAAATTGAGTCCGCTGCAAAGCCATTTACAGCGGCATTAGCAGCCCAACAAACCGGCATGCCTGAAACAGCAATCATAGACTTGACGCGAAAGCTTGCTACTACCGAAGGTGCCGTTTGTTACGGCCGAATGGGGGTTTCAGTACAAGAATTTGGGGCGGTATGCCAATGGGCGATTCAAGTCATAAACATATTGATTGGCGCATTGGATACGGTGGGTGGAGCATTACTCACTTCACCTGCTTTTGGCTACGTTCGCAAAGGTACTCCAGCGGCTGGACACTTCGATCAATTTCAATCACGCGTCAGTGGGTTGCCCGAATTTGCAGGTGAATTTCCGACAGCTGCCTTGGCCGAAGAAATACTCACCGAAGGCGAAGGCCAGATCAAGGCCATGGTCACCATTGCCGGCAACCCCGTTATATCCAGCGCCAATGCCGGCGAACTCGACAAAGCATTCGGCTCATTAGACTTCTACGTTGCATTTGATTTGTACATCAATGCAACCACTCGCCACGCCGATATTATTCTGCCGCCGACCAGTCCGCTGGAACACGATCACTATGATATCGCGTTTCTGAGACTCGCTGTTCGCAATAGCGCTCGCTATAACTCCGCAGTCTTTGAGGCAGAGCCAGGCACACTTCACGATTGGCAAATCTTTAATGCGCTCTCAGCCAAGATAAATGAGTTAAAAGGCAGAGACTTCAGACCGCTGCCAGCACCAGATATTGTGGTTGACGCAGGTATTGTGAGTGATTTCTACGGGGCCGAGCAAGACCCTGAAATGGCGTTGACGCTCGATAAAATCAAACAACATCCACATGGCCTGGATTTAGGTCCGCTGGTACCCGGACTTGGTGAGCGTCTGGCTACTCACAACAACAAAATAAATGCGGCCCCAGATATTTATATTCAAGACTTGAAGCGATTAGAATCAGCCGCGACTGAATTAAACACCGAGCAACTTTTGTTAATTGGGCGCCGGCATGTACGCAGTAATAATTCATGGATGCACAACTATCATCGACTAGTTAAGGGCAAACCGCGTTGGCAGCTATTGATGCATCCAGACGATCTTAAACGCCGAGGGCTAAGTGAAGAATCGCAGGTAAGCATCGAATCTCGAGTCGGAAAAGTAACTACCACGGTGGTAGCGAGTGACGAGATGATGCCCGGCGTAGTCAGCCTGCCACATGGTTGGGGGCATCAAAAGAAAGGTATTAAAATGACCATTGCCGCTCAACAACAAGGGGTTAATTGTAACCTACTAACAGATGATAAGTTTTTCGATGCAATTAGCGGTAACGCCGCGTTTAATGGAGTGCCTGTCACGGTAAAAAGCGCCTAAATGAAAGCTGTGCTGGCTCAATGAAAGTCAGCCAGCATATCTCATACGCTATCGAAGGCCTGACTGTATTTGATAATGCCTCCGCACGCGTTGAATGCTCCTTCTGTCAAAGTTAGCGGTTTAATCATAAATACCTCGTCTGGTACGGGATATTCCGATTTAATGCCAAACTCCACACTTGGCTTAAACCCGGATTATGTATTAGAAATCTACTCGGCAACAGCTCCTGCGTTGCCCTACCTCCTGCTCCATGCAGTCGTACGAATGAAGGTAGCTTTGAAAACAATGACTTTCTCGAATTATTTCGCTCACCATAGAGTGACTATGGCATCGCCAACTAATCCTTCGAAAGCCCTTGTTTTCTTTGCTATTTTCCTTCTCGCAACGATCCCTAATGCATAATCCGGGTTAAATATGGCCTTTGCATCCGCGCCAAGCTCTTGACGAATATAGCTTTGCCTAATGACCGGTTGCTTTCTAATAGAACTATTGATAAAACTCCACCTGTGGAAACGGCTCATAAAACCCGTGTAGCAATTGCGCCCACTGTTGGTACTCAGAGGATTTTCGGAAGCCGTTGGCATGATCTTCAAGTGTCTGCCATTCAACTAATAGTAGATAGTGATTGTCAGCACCAAGCGATTTTCGTAGCGAGTGGGAGATATAACCCGGCATACTAGCGACAATTAAGGCTGCTCGCTCAAATGCGATTTCAAAGTTAGATTCCTGGCCTTTTCGCACCTGCAGTTTAGCCACCTCTAAAACGATGCTTTGTTGCTCACAATAGCGAAACCTTGGGACCAGCTTGGTGTCCTGAACGATTTGCTCCGTGAACATTGAAAGCGGCCTTGCCCAGAATTTTTCATCACCATACAAAGCCTGATAAATCACCAATTCCTCGTCACTTTCTGAATGCCTAGCAACCTCAATTACTTTGTAGTAATTGCCTTTGAAGTGCCTATACAGACCTAGTAAAACCGAATTCTGTCGCATCTGAAAGCGGGGCTATTTTAAGTGGGGCTATTTTAAGTGGGGCCAGACTTCTAAAAATCGGCCTGATCGCCTTTCGCGCTGAGCCAAGCCTTACGCGCAGGCACCTGTTTTTTGGCCAATAGCATATCCATTATCTTATTGGTACCATCTCCCATGCCCATGGTCATTTGCACCAGCCGCCTGCTGTCCTCTTGCATAGTGGTTTCACGCAATTGATTTGGGTTCATCTCACCCAAGCCTTTAAAACGCTGCACATTGATTTTGGCATTGGCTTTGTCGGCTTTGATTTTGGCGATTATTTCATCATGTTCTTCGTCATCAAGCGCATAAAACACCTGCTTAGCCTGATCAATTCGATATAAGGGTGGCATAGCAACATACAAATGCCCTGCTTCAACCAAGGCTCTGAAGTGCTGGACAAACAAGGCACATAACAGCGTGGCAATGTGCAAGCCATCGGAGTCCGCATCAGCTAAAATACATATTTTGCCATAGCGCAATCCCTCTAGGTCATCTGAGCCTGGATCTACGCCTAAGGCAACGGATATGTCGTGTACCTCTTGGGATGCCAGCACTTGGCTGGAATCGACTTCCCAAGTATTTAATATTTTGCCCCGCAACGGCATGATGGCTTGTGTTTTTCTATCACGCGCTTGCTTGGCGGAGCCACCCGCAGAGTCACCTTCCACCAAAAACAACTCAGTAATATCAATGTCTTCGCTGGAACAATCTGCAAGTTTGCCAGGCAGAGCTGGGCCAGCCGTGATCTTCTTGCGGGTGATTTTTTTGGCCGATTTTAATCGGCTTTGAGCGTTCTCTATCGCCACCATGGCGATGCGCTCACCCAGCTCAAGGTTTTGATTCAACCATAGCGCAAAGGCATCTTTGACCTTAGTTGAGATAAACAAAGAAATTTCGCGCGACGACAATTTTTCTTTAGTCTGACCAGAAAACTGCGGATCTTTCATGCGAACCGATAAAACATATTGGCATTGTGCCCAGACATCTTCTGGCGATAATTTGACACCTTTGGGTAATAAATTTCTGAAATCACAAAACTCGCGTATAGCCTCAGTTAAACCAATACGCAGGCCGTTAATATGCGTTCCACCTTGCGGCGTGGGAATAAGATTGACGTAGGCTTCGGTTATCGCATCGTCCATATCCTGAGCCCAAGTAACGATCCACTCAACCTCCTCATCCTCATTGCCTTCCTTGCCCTGAAAGCCTTCTTCAGGAATACGTTCGATATCACCCATCGACCCTAGTAAATAGGCCTTAAGACCATCTTCGTAATACCAACTGGCGTTGTTAGCTGGTTTTGCCTCGTCCTCAAAGTTAATTGTCAGCCCAGGGCAAAGCACCGCTTTTGCACGTAACAATCGTGTAAGACGATTAACACTGACCTTAGGCGAATCAAAAAACGTTGGGTCCGGCCAAAAACGTAATGTGGTGCCAGTGTTTCGTTGACCAACAGTACCAATTTCTTCCAAATCATTAGTCTTCATGCCATTTGAAAACGACATATTGTATTCAACGCCACCGCGCTTAACCCAAACTTCGACATTCTTTGATAGTGCATTCACTACCGAAATACCTACCCCATGCAGCCCACCAGAGAATCGATAATTCTTATTTGAGAACTTGCCACCAGCGTGCAGCCGAGTCATGATAACTTCTACGCCAGTAACGCCTTCCTCCGGATGTATATCGATAGGCATTCCTCGCCCATCATCACTTACCTCAACCGAGCCATCTTTAAATAGGGTCACATCAATTTTCTTGCAATAACCTGCTATTGCTTCATCAACGCTATTATCGACCACTTCTTGCACCAAGTGATTCGGGCGTTCGGTGGAGGTATACATGCCAGGCCTCTTACGAACTGGTTCTAGGCCGGTTAATACCTCAATTGCCGAGGAATCGTAATCGCTGCTCATAGGGAATCTTTAGGTTCTGTCGAACTTAGGAAGTTTGAAATTTAGAACCTAATTCTACCGCGAAATGCTGCCACCCCCAAACAAAATAAGTTTGACGAATGATAGCTATGGAAAAGGTATCTACATCCCCTACTAACAAAAAAATGATAGAATACCGCTCCTTTAATTGCCATTGCCGACATATCGCCATGCCCAGTTCAAAACAAGACTCACCAAGCGAATCACCCGGCGCAGATTCAGCTAACATTAAACAACTCGATTTTGAGAAGGCCTATGCAGAACTCGAACTCATTGTCGGGCGTATGGAACACGGCGAACAAGACCTAGAGAAATCGCTAAGCGACTTTGAGCGGGGTGTCGCCCTAATGAAACATTGCCATAGTAAGTTGAGCGATGCGGAACAAAAGGTGGATATTTTAGTTAAAGATAATAATGGTCTATTTCAAACTGAGCCTTTTGAAAGTAAAAGTTGAGCAAGTTGTAAACCGATTAACGGAATAACCATTAGCAGCCTAGAAAAATAAAGCACAACGCACTTTAATCAAATTTTCTCTAATAGCAGACACCTGTAAAACCAAGCCAGTTTTGAATCCACTCCTTAAAGAATTCCAAGTCAGAAATCAGCGGATGCTCGACAAAATTTTAACGAGCCCCGATATTCCTGAACGCTTGCTGGCAGCAATGCGCTACTCTACTTTATCTGGTGGCAAGCGCATTCGTGCAATGTTGGTGTACGCCGCGGGGCTGGCAGTTAATGCTCCTATGGCCCGCTTAGACGCAGTGGCTGCAGCTTTAGAATGTATCCATAGCTATTCACTTATTCATGATGATCTTCCGTCAATGGACAATGATGAACTTAGACGCGGCCAAGCCACCAATCATATTGAATTTGATGAGGCTACTGCGATTCTAGCTGGCGATGCTTTGCTAACCCAAGCATTTGAAATAATTAGTTCCAAGGAATCAGAACTTGCTGACCATCAGCTAAGAAAAATTTGTCAAAAGCTTGCGGTTAGCGCAGGCAGCACAGGCATGGTTGGTGGACAAATGCTCGATATGCTGGCAACTAATATAAGTCTTAGCGCCGTTCAATTGGAAAACATGCATAAACGCAAAACAGGGGCGCTTATCTCTGCCTCGGTTATTTGTGGAGCCTTGTGCAGCGATCACTGCTCACGAGATACAATTAAGGCCTTGGATAACTATGCTAATAGTATTGGCCTAGCATTCCAGGTGGTCGACGATATCCTGGATGTTGAATCCAGCACCGAGATCCTGGGTAAATCTAGCGGCGTAGATGAGGCTCTGGGCAAATCCACGTATCCATCTCTGATCGGACTCAAAGAATCCAAAGATCTGGCTGAAAATCTTTATCAATCGGCCATAGCAAGCATTGCGGGTATCGGCGATAATGCGGCTCAGCTTGCTGAATTGGCAGAGCTTATAGTGAAACGTCAGCACTAACTCATTGCATCCTCATTCTAAAAACACATTAAGCACAAAACTATTACCTAAGCTAATACCGTGACCGACTTAGATCAAAAATACCCACTATTGATGACCTTGGATAGCCCTGCTGTCTTGCGCCAATGCTCGCCAGATCAGTTACAACAGGTTTGCGATGAAACTCGCCAATTTCTGATCGACACGGTAGCCAAAATTGGTGGGCATTTAGCGGCTGGCTTAGGCACAGTAGAGCTCACTACGGCGCTACATTATGTGTTCAATACGCCTAATGACCGATTGGTTTGGGATATTGGCCACCAAGCTTACCCGCACAAAATATTAACTGGTCGTCGTGATCAATTGCACACAATTCGACAGGCTGACGGCCTGTCGGGCTTTTTAAAGCGCAGTGAAAGCGAATATGACACCTTTGGCGCAGGCCATTCCAGCACTTCGATCAGTGCGGCATTGGGCATGGCCGTGGCTGCTGCGCAACAGAATATTGATCGTGACGTTGTTGCCATTATTGGCGATGGCGCGCTCACCGCTGGCATGGCATTTGAGGCGCTTAATAACGCTGGCGATATGGACGCTAACATCTTAGTAATTCTGAATGACAATGACATGTCTATTTCACCAAATGTTGGCGCACTGAAGAATTACCTAACCCGACTAATGACCGGCCCTACCGTCACCTCAGTTCGTAAGGGAACCAAAAAGGCCTTAGAAGTGTTACCGCCGGTTCGAGACTACGCGCGCCGCTGGGAAGAACACATCAAAGGCATGGTACTGCCTAGTACTTTTTTTGAAGAAATGGGCTTTTATTACGCTGGCCCTATAGATGGGCATGACATAGACACCTTAACCACCACTTTGCAAAACCTAAAAGAAATTGAAGGGCCCAGATTTCTGCATATTGTTACCAAGAAAGGCAAGGGTTTTGAGCCGGCTGAAGGTGCACCAATAACTTATCACGGTGTGGCTCCTTTTGACCCCACTACCGGTGTCATTGGCAAAAAGGTAAAAACTCGAACCTATACAGATGTGTTCAGTGATTGGCTATGCGATATGGCTTCCCAAGACAAGCAACTAATAGGCATCACACCCGCCATGCGTGAAGGCTCAGGCTTGGTTCGGTTTTCAGAAGAATACCCCGAACGATATTTTGATGTAGCCATTGCAGAACAACATGCATTGACCTTTGCTGCAGGTATGGCCTGTGACGGCCTTAAACCAGTGGTAGCAATTTATTCGACGTTTCTACAACGTGCTTATGATCAGCTCATCCATGATGTCAGCGTGCAAGATCTCGACGTTATGTTGGCCATAGACCGCGCCGGTTTAGTCGGCGCTGATGGTGCAACTCATGCAGGTGTATTTGATTATAGCTATTTACGTTGCATTCCAAATACCGTTATCTATGCTCCCAGCAATGAAGCTGAATGCCGCGATATGTTGTACAGCGCCTACCAGCACAAAGGCTTAACCGCCGTGCGTTATCCCCGCGGCGCTGGTGTAGGTGCCATTGAAAACACTGAAATGTCAGTTATTGAACTTGGCACCGCAGAGCTTATTCAACGCGGTGCTCACATAGCAATTTTGTCGTTTGGCACCCTGCTTCCAGCTGCAAAAGAAGCCGCAGATTTCCTAGGCGCGACAGTGATCAATATGCGTTTTGTTAAACCTATTGATGAATCTATGCTAACCGAGCTAGCTCAGGATCATAACTTTTTTGTTACCATAGAGGAGAATGTCATTGCTGGCGGCGCAGGTTCTGCCGTAAATGAATATTTGGCAGCACAACAGATGGCAATTCCTTGCTTGAATTTAGGCCTACCAGACCAATATATAGAACACGCTAGCCAGCAACAACAACTGGCCCAATGCGGGCTCGATGCAGCAGGCATCATTAAATCAATTAGCGAATCGATTTTTTACCAACCCGCTGTAGAAAAACACTCTAAATCATTATAGCTGCGGCGCTAAACCAAAATAGCTGCAGCGATATACTAGTCTAAGCCCAAACTGAAAAATTGAGTTGGCCCAACACGCTCCAAGAGCAGAAGTTCATTTGTGAATACCTCTAATCAATCTAAGCAAGATATAGAAAAAAATATGGAAGATGTCCAAGGTCGCGTTGATACCAGAGAAATCCCCATTAACAGAGTCGGCATCAAGGACATTTCACACCCGATTACTGTGCAAAACAGAGATGGAAGCCAGTCTGCGAGTATCGCCACCTTTTCGATGTCGGTAAGCTTGCCACATGACCAAAAAGGCACGCACATGTCGCGGTTCTTGCAAATGCTCAATGAAACTGAAACTGTGGTATCAGCCAAGAACTTTCACAAAATGCTCAGTGCAATGGTTGAACGGCTCGAAGCATTGGATGGCTACATTGAATTACAGTTCCCTTATTTCATAGAAAAAACGGCTCCTGTTTCAGGTGTAAAAAGCTTGATGGACTACCAAGTAAGCCTAGTCGGTCAGATTGAAAATGGTCACATTGATTCCACTCTAGAAGTGACCGTACCGGTAAAAAGCCTATGCCCTTGTTCGAAAAAAATATCAGAATACGGCGCACATAATCAACGATCACATTTGACGGTTGGAATAAATTGCTCAAGTAAAATGTGGCTAAACGAGCTAGTAAAAATAGTTGAAGCACAAGCAAGTGCCGAACTATTCGCCATTTTAAAAAGGCCTGATGAAAAATTTATTACCGAACGGGCTTACAATAATCCTAAATTTGTCGAGGACGTGGTTAGAGATGTTGCCTCAGAGTTCGACAATAACGATAAAATTTCGCGCTATTATGTACATGCAGAAAATTTTGAATCGATTCACAACCACAGTGCCTTCGCGGTTATCGAGCACGACAAAACGGTTTAATTCTGTCAATTAACTGATTTTCTCGTGGACATAGCGGCCTAACTAAGAAATTGTCGCGCATTTTCACCCATATGGGTGATGATTATTTTTTTACACTCGACTAAGCTATCTTTTCCTAACCGGGAACGATTGCGTAATAAAGCCTAACCCAACCCAGGTGTAAAACCGTAATCAACCAGCGACAATACACTTGGATTGTGCGTGATTGACATAGAGTCAAACTGTTGTAGCTGTTAAGGTCGCTTGCGAGTCGAGTCCAAGCGACCTTTCTTTTTATATTCAGAATTATGATCAGAATGAACGGTATGTCGCATAATGCGCACCAAACCCAAAAACTATCGTTTCTTCAACACTATCGTTTCTTCAACACCATTGTATCGCCGGTTCTGCTCATCTCCAGCTTTT
>Ga0316189_10005506_pt1 | contig 12150 bp, 14 predicted proteins | sample LowCovwburrow_MG_FD_204930 | JGI IMG/M metagenome (GOLD analysis project Ga0316189, IMG submission 204930) | Coastal sediment microbial communities from Maine, United States - Lowes Cove worm burrow | ecosystem: Environmental > Aquatic > Marine > Coastal > Sediment | place: USA: Maine... | reverse complement strand
GCCGTTTCCAGTCGGACCGATCTGCTGGAAGGGCTTGATCGGCTGGGCTACCCGGCGGTACTAAAGACGCGAAGGCTGGGCTATGACGGCAAGGGGCAGGCGGTATTGCGTGACGCAGAAGACCTGGAGCGCGCCTGGCAACTGCTCGGTGATTCAGAGTTGATCCTTGAGGCTTTCGTGCCGTTCGAGGCTGAGTGCTCTCTTGTCGCGGTTCGTGGTCGTGACGGTGAAACCCGTATCTGGCCATTGACCCGTAACGTGCATTCAAATGGCATTCTGAAGCTCAGTTTGCCGGGTGTGTTTGATGCTGCCCTGCAGGCTGCTGCTGCGAAGAAAGTGCAGTCATTGCTTGATCATTTCGACTACACCGGTGTACTGACGGTGGAGTTTTTCCTTTACCGGGGCGAGTTGTTGGTCAATGAGCTGGCGCCGCGGGTGCATAACTCGGGACACTGGACTATCGACGGTTCCAGTTGTTCCCAATTTGAAAACCACGTTCGCGCGATCACCGGACTGCCGTTGGGGCAGACAGATTTGGTGTCGCATTCGCTGATGTTTAACTGGATAGGCGAAATGCCGGACAAGAGCCTGGCGATGAAAATTCCAGGCCTGCACTGGCATGATTACGGTAAGGCGCCCCGTGCCGGACGGAAAATCGGCCATGCGACGCTGACTGCTGAATCGATGGATGATCTGCAGGATCGGGCTTTTCAACTGGCAGAAATTGCGGGTGGGGAGTTCCCGGGACTACTGAAGTCCCTCTTCGATTAAGCTGCTGACCACTTCGACGATCTGATCGGCCTGTTCCCTGTCGATTATCAGTGGAGGTAGCAGGCGAATCACCTTGTCCTGTGTCACATTGAGCAACACGCCTTTGTCCAGCGCCCGGTTTTTCAAATGGTTGGCTTCCTGCGTGAGCTCAAGGCCGAGCATCAACCCGCGGCCGCGAATGTCTTTCACTTGCGGAAGGTCAGCCAGGCGCGCGCGGAACGCAGCCAGTATGTACTCACCGGTTTCAGCCGCCCGGCCGGCCAGGTCTTCCGAGCGCATCACGTCCAGCACCGTGCAGGCAGCCCGTGAGACCAGCGGGTTGCCGCCGAATGTGGAGCCGTGGCGTCCTGGCGTCAGAGCCTCTGCAGCCGCCCCGCTGGCAACGCAGGCACCGATGGGCAGGCCGTTGGCCAGCGCCTTGGCGGTAGTAAGGATATCCGGCCGGATACTTTCGTGCTGGTGGGCATACCATTTTCCGGTACGGCACAGACCAGACTGGATCTCGTCGAAAATTAACAGCCAGCCTTTCTCGTCGCAAAGGCGCCTGAGGTTTGCCAGGTAACCGGGTTCGGGAACGCGGATGCCGGCTTCACCCTGGATCGGCTCGACCAGCACGGCCGTGATGTTGTGGCTGTGGTCTGCAATCTTTTCAATCGCGTCAATGTCGTCGAAGGGTGCCCGGATGAAGCCGCTTACCAGCGGCTCAAAACCCGCCTGGACCTTGCGGTTCCCGGTGGCCGACAGGGCTGCCATTGTGCGGCCATGGAAGCTGTGGTCCATGACGACAACGCCGGGAGTTTCGATGCCCTTTTCGTGGCCGATGATACGTGTGATCTTCAGTGCACATTCAATCGCCTCGGCCCCCGAGTTACCAAAAAAGGCACGTTCCATTCCGCTCACATCCGCCAACCGGTCAGCGAGCTGCTCCTGCCAGGGAATACGGACCAGGTTGCCGGTGTGGATCAGGGTCGCTGACTGTTCGGCGATCACACGGGCCAGGGTGGGGTGGGCGTGCCCCAGGGCGCATACGCCAAGGCCACTGATGGCATCCAGGTAGCGGTTTCCCCCTTCGTCCCATAGCCAGGCACCTTCTCCGCGTACAAAAGCGAGATCAAGCGGCGCATAGGTGTTCATCAGGTGGCTGCTCATGGTCGCTCCTTTCTAGAATCCAGTCAGTATTTTCCAGCGGTTGACGATGGCGCAAAACAGCGCAGCCGTTTGCTCGGTATCGTAAATAGCGGAATGGGCCTCGGACTCATTCCAGTCAAGTCCGGCAGCCTGAACTGAACGTGACAACACCGTTTGCCCGAAGGCCAGTCCGGCCAGGGTAGCAGTGTCAAAGGAACTGAATGGGTGCAGCGGGCTGCGCTTGAAATCAGTACGTTGGATTGCGGCGTTCAGGAAAGACAGGTCGAAGAAAGAATTATGCCCCACCAGGATCGCACGTTGGCATCCTGTGGCCCGTACTTCCTTGCGGATGGGCTGGAAGACCTGCCGCAGGGCTTCTTTCTCCGGCTGTGCATTGCGCAGAGGGTTGTCCACCTGGATACCGGTGATTTCCAATGACTTGGGATTGATGTTGGCACCATCAAAGGGCTCGACATTAACTGAGACCGTTTCTGCGATCACCAGGCGTCCGAAGTCATCCATCCGGATGATGCAGGCTGCAACTTCCAGTAAGGCGTCCTTTTGAGCATCGAACCCACCGGTTTCGACATCAATCACCACGGGAAGAAAACCCCTGAATCGATCGGCAATGCGCGGCATAATGGACCCCAATTAACTAGCATGGGAGCATAAGGGATTGCACCCCAAATTGCCATGATGACAAAAAGCAGCACGACATTTCGTTTACCCAGTGCCCACAGGCTGTCCCGGGGTATGTTCCGGATGCTCCTGGTCACAGGCTTTCTGGCGCTGGCTCTTGCAGCGGGCAGGCCGGCCCTGGCGCAGCAGGATTCTGCCCTGTTCTGGTCAATCAGTAAGCAGGGTGAGCCCGCAGGTTATTTGTTGGGAACCATCCACAGTGAAGACCCGCGTGTGCTGGATTTTTCGTCCCGGTTTATTGAGCAACTGACTGAAAACCAGGTGTATGCGATGGAGATGGTGCCGGATCTGCCTACTCTGCAACAGCTGACCGACTTCATGCAGTACCAGGACGGCTCCACGCTGGAGGGCTATGTTGGGGCTGAACGCTATGCCCGCTTGCAGACGGTGCTTGCCGCTTACAACGTTCCCCCTGATTGGGTCAGCCGGATGAAAGTCTGGGCCGCCATGATGACTCTTAGCGTGCCTCCTCCGGAAACCGGGTTCTTCATGGATTTTTCGCTCTCGCTGCGCGCCGCCGGTGCCGGCCTGGAAGTGATCGGACTGGAAACCCTGGATCAGCAGTTGTCCTTTCTCGAGGACATGCCGATGGATCAACAGTTGATGCTGCTGGACAAGGCTATGGACGAATCAGACAAGGTCGCCGGCATTCACAGGGATATGGTGGACAGTTACCTTTTGGGCGACCTGGAAGCCCTCAGCCTGGAGGCTGAGCGACAGCTTGACGAACTGGAGCCAGCTGTAAAAGAGTACTTTATGGCAAAGGGCATCGAGATGCGGAACCTGAGAATGGCGCGCGCCGTGTTGGAGCGCTTGCAGACCGACCGGGTGTTCGTGGCTGTGGGCGCATTGCATCTGCCTGGCCCCACCGGGCTGATTCAGTTACTTAGGAAAAACGGTTACGAACTGGAGCCCTTGCCCCTCCCATTCACTGTCGCAGCGCAGGAATCAGGCCAAGGATCACCGCCATAACGAAGAAGCTGATCCCCCAGGCTGGCAGCAGAAAAATGGTCGCCAGCCCCATCACCGCGAACACCATCGCTGCTCCGATACCATCACCGATTCGGTCGCTGGTGTAACTGTCCCTGCCGGTAAATTTAAGCAAAAGGTGGTCAAGGCTGATTTTTCCACCACCGTGGAAGACCAGCGGTAGCAGGATCAGGGCAAGTAGTAAGGGTAGCTTATAGTTGCCGGCCCCTTTTGCCGTTATCACGTAACCCTCCCAAAGCTGGCCATAGGAATCCCATTCTGCCGGCCAGTGCACCGCGGCGATTGCAACCACCGTGATGACCAGCAATGACAGGGCGGCAAAACGGGTTAAAAGACCCAGCAGGATGAGTATCGAGAAAGTCAATTCACCCCAGGTGGCGGCCAGCCAGTTCAGCTCGGTCGGGATTGCGCTGAAAGGCCACTGGAAACCCATCTGCCAGTCAGCCCATGGAATATCAGCAAACCAGTTTTCGCCGCGCAGCTTTTTCGTACCGGCCTCCCAGAATTCCCAGAACAAAACCAGGCGTAACGCCAGCGGCCAGAGATAGTCGCCTGAAGTCCGCAGGCGGGCAGTGATATTGTCATAGGAATCAAACATCCGGCTTATCTCCTGGTCCCTGTCAGTATGTCTTTTTGTCTTAAGTCATTGAGCAGTTCGTTGCCTGTGGAGATGACCCTGGCGGGTTCGGGGTGACCGATTGCGGCCGCGACTTTCATCAGTAGTTCGCGCCCGGTTGCATCGCGGTGCTGTTGCATAAGTTCCAGCAACAGACGGCTGACGTTATTGAGTTTCATGAACTTCACATCATCCTGACGGTTTCGATATACCAGCACATGGGTGGGCTCGTCGGGCGGCTCAGCAGGCTGATATTCCGGGCTGATGCAGTGTACGGGGTAGCGATAACTGAGCGGCCAGGCCAGTGGCGACAACACGGGCACATCTTCAAGCAGATCGCCGTCCGGGTTAGCAAGCGTATCTGTCCACTGCCGATCATCCAGTGAAAGCGCCAGCTCAACCCACTCGTAGTGGGCCAGTTCCAGCAGGAATCCCGGGTCACCCGGCCGGCTTTCGCGGCCATCCTGAAGATAGCGCAAAAATTCCTTGGCGACTTCGGGAAACAGCGGGGTATGGCAGCGATGCTCCGAATAGAATCCCCTGATCAACGTTTGCCACTCTTCGTCCCCATAGATGGCCCGCAGCACCGGGAAATTTCCGGCTAACAGGGACTGAATGTTGTTGAAGAACAGATCGCGGTAGATTTTCATCCGGCGATCTTCTATCCCGTCGGGGGCCGCATGCATTTCGGGGTCCCTGATATGGGCCGCAAAGGCGGTCTGCAGCTTTTCCAGGGTGTCAGGCGCGTCTTTTGCCGGGTCGGGTTTCTTGCGACTGGGTGTCATGTTTTTGCCATTTTTCCTGCAGTGTCGAGATGTGGCTGACTTCCACCATCAATTCATCGACGGGTGGAATGTTGAAATCCCTTTCGAGCAGGGTAGGGAAGACGCCAAAGGCCTTGTAAGCCTCTTCGAGGATTTCCCAAACGCCGGGAATGACATCGGCGCCATGGGTATCCACAATCAGGTCTTCCGCCTCGTTGTAGTGCCCCGCAATATGGCCGTAAGCGATACGGTGCCCCGGCAATTGTTGCAGAAACCCGATGGGGTCATAACCGTGGTTTACGCTGTTGACGTAAATATTATTCACGTCCAGCAGCAGGTCACAGCCGGCCTCATCCAGCACTGCAGAGATAAATTCGATTTCGCTCAGCTCCGCACCCGGGGCGGCATAGTAAGAGACATTTTCAATGGCTATCCTGCGCTCCAGGATATCTTGCACGCGCTGAATCCTGGTGCTCACGTGCCTGATTGCTTCCCCGGTGAACGGAATGGGCATCAGGTCATACAGGTGGCCGCTGTCGGTGCAGTAGCTAAGATGTTCGCTATAGCAGGCGATCTTGTGCGTATCGAGAAACTGCTTCAGACGGTGCAGGAAGGTTTCATCGAGTGGTGCTGGTCCGCCGATCGACAGGGACAGGCCATGGCAGACAAAAGGAAGCTGTGCGGTAAATTCACGAAACGCATGACCGAAGCGTCCACCCACGTTCATCCAGTTCTCAGGTGCGACTTCCATGAAGTCGACCGGCCCGAGGCCATGGGAACGAAGCGGGCCCAACAGGGCCCGCCTCAATCCGAGTCCAGCGCCGGTAACCGGGTATCGCGGGCTACCGGTGCTGTCGTCTGTGTGTGACTTAGTGGTTGTCACCGCCACATTTGCCTTCGCCGCATTTGCCTTCTTCGGCTTTCTCGCCGCCGCATTTGCCTTCAGCGTCTTTGCCTTCGGCGTCGCCGCCGCATTTGCCTTCAGCGTCTTTGCCTTCGGCGTCGCCGCCGCATTTGCCTTCAGCGTCTTTGTCACCGCCGCACTTGCCTTCGCCGCATTTGCCTTCTTCGGTCTTGTGGCCGCCGGCGAGCATGTAGCCGTTATCAAGATCAGTGGCTTCGAACGGGTTATCAGCAGCCATCGCCGTGGTGGTGGCAGCCATTGAGGAAACGAAAGCTACGCCAACAGCAGCAGCAACGGGTTTGGTCATCATTGATTTATCAGCCATGGTAAAGATTCTCCAATAGTGTGTTTTTGGGGGCAGCAGGCCCGCATGATTCAAAATATAGTCGTGTTGCGTCTCCGGAAATTGACACGACTCGGGGCAGTTGACCGGAAACGGCCCCGGATTATTACATTATGGACTTGGATTTAAAACTACAAAGATCTCTGACGATACATTCCGGGCAGTTGGGTTTACGCGCTTTACAGGTGTATCGGCCATGCAGAATGAGCCAGTGATGGGCGTCGTGGAGGTACTCTGCGGGAACAGCTTTCAACAGTTTCAGCTCCACCTGTAGCGGTGTCTTACCCCTGGCCAGTCCGGTGCGGTTTGCAACCCGGAAAATGTGGGTGTCCACCGCAATCGTGGGTTCACCAAAAGCGGTGTTCAGCACAACATTGGCTGTTTTTCGTCCGACACCGGGCAGGGCTTCCAGCGACTTGCGGTCCGTCGGAACCTCGCTATTATGCTGGTCGATCAGGATCCGGCAGGTCTTGATGATGTTCTCCGCCTTGGAGTTGAATAGTCCAATAGTACGTATATAGGGCTTCAAACCTTCCACGCCCAGCGCAAATATTTTTTGCGGCGTGTTAGCCGCCGGGTAGAGCCTGCGGGTGGCTTTATTCACGCTCACATCAGTGGCCTGTGCTGACAGGATTACAGAGATGAGCAACTCGAAGGGTGAGTGGTATTCCAGCTCGGTTTTTGGAGCAGGAGTCACTGATTGCAAGCGCTGAAAAAACTCCTTGCGGTCGGCGGGCTTCACGTGACTGCTTCCTCCTGGATGCCATTACGGGTGCTATCCGCAACTTGCTTCCTGCGTCCTGATATCCGTGCATCAAGCCAGTTTCTGCCGGCGATCAGCAGACCGAGGCCGATAAAAGCACCAGGCGGAAGCATTGCCAGTAAGAATCCCGGGTGGTCCGGGATCAGGGTGATCTGCAGGGATTTACCGGCATCTCCGAACATCAGGTGGGCCTGGCTCAGCAGGGTACCGCGGCCTAACACTTCCCTCAGCGCGCCAAGGGCAACCAGCGCCAGGCAGAATCCGAAGCCGGTCGCCAGGCCGTCCGCCACCGACAGCAGGGGCGGATTTCTGGCGGCAAAGGCCTCGGCCCGTCCGATGATCGCGCAATTGGTGACGATCAGGGGGATGAAAATACCCAGGACACGGTAGAGGTCATGAAACCAGGCCTGCATCAACAACTGGATGACCGTCACAACGGTAGCGATGATGATTACGTACGCGGGGATGCGGATTTCCGGCCGCAGAACCCGACGGGCCAGGGACACGGCCAGGTTTGAGAACACCAGCGTAAGGGTTGTGGCCAGGCCCAGGCCGATCGCGTTAACGACGGTTGCGCTGACGGCGAGTAGTGGGCACAAGCCAAGCAGTACAACCAGCCCGGTATTTTGTTGCCACAGGCCGTCGAGAAATATTTTTTTATAGCTCATGGCGTCACTCCGGAAGCTTGTGATGCAGTGTCGAACACGTAATCCCTGTTGGCTTCAAAATAGGCCAGCGCGTCGCGCACCGCCTCCACGACGGCGCGAGGTGTGATCGTCGCACCGGTGAACTGGTCGAAAGCTCCGCCGTCCCGCTCCACAGTCCACCGGGCAAGCGCCGGCTGGCCCAGGGATTTGTCGGAAAAGCCGAGGATCCAATCGCTTTTTTCAGCCTCGATGGCGTCGCCCAAACCGGGGGTTTCCTTGTGGCTGGTAACCCTTACTCCGAGCAGCGTACCATCGGCGCTGATGCCGGCCAGCAGCTCGATGTTACCGTTATAACCATTGACCGCTTTGAATTTGAGAACCACTGCCTGTGGACTCCCCTGGTAGCGCGCGCGGTAGGCGACGACCTCCTGGTTATTCGGAAAATAATACTCGTCCCGAAAGCTGAAGCGGTCGTCCAGCAATGGGTTGTCATACTGTTGCGGAAGAATCTGCCCGAGCTGTTCCAGCACAACCCGTCTTTCCTGCTCTGCGATGCGCTCCGCCGTCAGCTTGTCGACAGCCGTCAGCGCGCTGGTGCAGACGATCGCAACCAGGCCCAGTGCCGCTGCGCTGCGAAGTATCCGGTTCATTTTCCGAATATCCTCGGGCGGGTGTAATGGTCGATCAACGGAGCTGCCATATTCATCAGTAACACCGCAAAGGCCACGCCATCCGGGTAGCCGCCCCAGCGTCTTATCACCAGCGTGATCAGTCCTACTCCCGCCCCGAATACCAGCCGGCCGCGGGTACTGGTGCAGCCGCTGACGGGGTCCGTTGCGATAAAGAATGCACCGACTACAACCGCGCCTGAAAACAGGTGTTGCAGCGGCGCCGGGTTGCTGCCCGGGTCAATCAGGTAGGTGAGCCCACCAAGGGCAATTACCGTGCCCAGCATGGCCAGGGGAACATGCCAGCTGATGACGCGGCGCCACAGTAGCCACAGGCCGCCGAGTGCGTACCAGTTGGCGATCCACTCCCAGCCCAGGCCGCCGAAATCCCCAAAAACCGGTAGCTGACGGGCCTCGGAGATCATTTTCCCCGTCGCAATGCTGGTTCTTATCGAATCGAGCGGGGTGGCCTCGGTGATCGCATCCCAGGCCAGCCCGCCGGGCGGCTGGCCGCTGAAAATGGTGACCAGGGCATCACTCCATGACAGGGCCGCCGGTGCAATGGACGATGGTGGCAGCCAGGCCGTCATGGCCTGCGGAAAGCTGATCAGAACCACGACGTAGCCGACCATCGCGGGGTTGAACGTGTTGTGGCCCAGCCCTCCATACAGGTGCTTGGCTACGACAATAGCGAACAGCATGCCGGTCAGGGCAATCCACCAGGGTGCCAGTGGCGGTATGCACAGGGCGAACAGGATGGCTGTCAGTACTGCGCTGAAATCGCCAAGAAAAAGACGTAACGGTTGCTTGCGCAATATGAGCATCAGCGCTTCGAAACCCAGCGCAAAAAAGCAGGCCAGCACGATCTGCACCAGGATTCCGGGGCCAAAAAACCAGACATGGGCGGCAATCGCAGGGACCAGCGCGTAAATCACCTGCAGCATGACGCGCGAAACCGTTGAGTGGGGCGGAAAATGAGGCGCGCCTCCGGTGTCGAAACTGCGACTCATGGTTTCGGGCTCTTACGTGAGCGCACACGTTCAATGGCAGCTGCTATTTTCTGTTGCTTGCTGCTGTTTTCCTGCAGTGCGAGCTTCTTGTCCTCTATTCGTTTTTTGCGCTCACGCTTAAGTCGTTCAAGCCTTGCTTCGCGGGCTTCGAACCGTTGCCTGGCTGCCTCGGCGCGGACCCGTTCCTGGTCCAGCAAATGCAGCTCGGACTTGCCAAAACGGAACCAGTCAACCAGCGGAATATGGCTGGGACAAACAAAATCACAACACCCGCACTCGATGCAGTCGGCCAGGCCGAGTTCCATTACGTCGTCCCACAAACCGTTCCGGATGGCGCGGTTCAGCTCCTGTGGCAATAATATGGATGGACAGACGCGGGCACACTCGCCACACCGGATGCAGGGCATTTCCGGTTGTGGCGGGCGGATGTCGTCCTCACTCAGAACCAGGATGCAATTGGCCGCCTTGATGACCGGGTTGCTATCGGTGGAGAGTGCATAACCCATCATGGGGCCGCCCAGAACCAAACGGGCCGCATCTGACGCGTATCCGCCACACTGGTCTACCAGGTTGGAAATTGGAGTGCCGATTTGTGCAAGCAGGTTACGTGGCTTCCGCACGCCGTTCCCGGTAACCGTGACGATTCTCTCGATCAGTGGTTTGCCTTCTGTCACGGCTCGAGCCACCGCGGTCGCAGTGGCGACGTTTTGGCATAACAGGCCGAGATCAGTGGGGCGTCCGCCCGACGGTACTTCGAGCCCGGTCAGTACTTTGATCAGTTGCTTTTCACCGCCTTCCGGATAGATGGTTGTGACTTTGACGATATCGATGGTTTCCGCCCCTGACTTCTCAACGGCACGGAACAGCGCCGCGTTGACAACGCCCATCTGGTCCTCAATGGCGATTATGGTTCGGCTGGCGCCGACTGCTTTTTGCAGGATTCTTGCTCCCAGCACGATCGAGCCGGGTTGTTCGCGCATCAGCATCTCGTCACAACTGATGTAGGGTTCACACTCCGAGCCGTTCAGGACCAGCGTGTGGATACCGCGTTCACTGGCCTGGTTTACCTTGAACCCGGTTGGAAACACCGCCCCGCCCAGGCCGACAATTCCGGCCGAGCCGATGACCTGCCGCAACTCGGCCGGGCTGGCCTGTTCCCAGTCATCGATGGGTTCGAGTTCTTTCCATTGATCCAGGCCGTCCGGCTTGATTACCACGCAACGTCCATCAGCGCCGGAGGGGTGGCTGATGGGGTGGCGGGCGATTGCGGTAACGGTGCCGGAGGTAGGTGCATGGATGCAGCCACGGCCCAGGTGTTCAAAACAGCCTATCTGCTCACCTTTGAGGACTTTCTGTCCCTGGCTTACGGTCGCGTCGGCCTCGCGTCCGCTGTGCTGCAGCAGCGGTACGTAATAACGTGTTGCCAGCGGGGTTTTTTCAATCGGCGTCTGGCAGGAGATTTTCTTGTTGTGGCGCAGTCTCAACCCACCGTGAAAATGGTGCAGTTGCTGACCGGCAGACCGTGCCTGGCTGAGCGGATCGATTTTCATCCTGCTTCACCGGTAGCGGGCCTGGGCCAGCTCCATGTGCCGGTTTCGGTTGTTACGGGCACCATCTCAATGCAATCCACCGGGCAGGGTGGCAGACACAAATCACAACCCGTGCACTCCGCTTCTATGACCGTATGCATCAGTTTGGCTGCTCCGACAATGGCGTCGACCGGGCAGGCCTGGATACATAAAGTGCACCCAATGCAGACGGCCTCGTCAATAACCGCGACCGTCCTGGGCTTTTCTTCACCGTTTTCCGGGTTGAGCGGTTTGGCTTCCAGACCGAGCAGGTCGGCCAGCGCCTGGATCCCCGCTTCGCCGCCAGGCGGGCACTGGTTAATGTCCGCTTCACCAGCAGCAATGGCCTCGGCATAAGGTCGACATCCCGGGAAATTGCACTGCCCACACTGTGTCTGGGGCAGCACGGCGTCAATCTGGTCGACCACCGGATCAGAATCGACCCTGAACTTCCCTGCGGCCCAGCCGAGCCCCAGGCCAAAAAGGCTGCCGAGTAAGGTGATAAGAATGATTGCTGTGATCATTGTGCGGTTCAGAGCCGGGCCAGGCCGGTGAAGCCCATAAATGCCAGAGCCATCAAACCTGCCGTGATCAGGCCGATCGGTGCACCGCGGAAATGCACGGGTACATCGGCGTGGGCAATCCGTTCGCGCATGGCGGCAAACATGACCAGCACGAGGCCGAAGCCGGTAGCCGCTCCGAAACCATAGAGTGCGGACTGCAACAGGTTATGTTGTTCCTGGACATTCAGCAGGGCCACGCCCAACACAGCGCAGTTGGTCGTGATCAACGGCAGAAAAATGCCCAGGATCCGGTACAGCAACGGGCTGGATTTTCGCATGACCATCTCGGTCAATTGCACGACTGTGGCGATCACCAGGATGAAGCCGAGGGTGGACAGGTACTCCAGGCCAAGCGGTCGCAGCACGTAGGCGCTCAGCAGGTAGCTGCTAATCGACGATAAGGTCAACACGAACATCGTGGCCACCGACATGCCGATGGCGCCTTCGAGCTTGTTGGAAACCCCCATGAACGGGCACAGCCCCAGGAAGCGGACAAGAACAAAGTTGTTCGCCAATACGGTGCTGACCAATATCAGGAAATATTCGGTCATGAACCGGGTCAGGTTACCCGCAGTCCCGCTATGGCGCCCTCGTCCGGTTCCAGGATGTACAGATCCTTGCCGCCGGGTCCGGCCGCCAGGACCATCCCCTCGGAGGTTCCAAAGCGCATCTTGCGGGGCTTCAGGTTGGCCACCATCACGGTAAACCGGCCTTCA
>Ga0316189_10005505_pt1 | contig 12153 bp, 11 predicted proteins | sample LowCovwburrow_MG_FD_204930 | JGI IMG/M metagenome (GOLD analysis project Ga0316189, IMG submission 204930) | Coastal sediment microbial communities from Maine, United States - Lowes Cove worm burrow | ecosystem: Environmental > Aquatic > Marine > Coastal > Sediment | place: USA: Maine... | reverse complement strand
GAAAGATGCAGCCATGACAAAGTCAACGACATCGGCAGAACGGATTGCCAATTTCAAGGCTTATCATGAGTATGTCTTGTCACAACATTTGTTTGTGCCTCTGTACCAGCCAGCTCAACACATTGCCTTTAATAAAGACAAGGTGACAGTGCCGGCCAAGGTTCGTGGACCACGGTTCCGGTCACAAACCTTTGTGGATATCGACGTTGTAAAATAAGGACGAAAGTGAATTTGGCGCCAAATATTTAACCGGAGAATCGGATATGCTCTTCAAATATGCACTTCAGCGATTATTGATGATCATACCGATCTCTCTGGCAATCTCGGTCGTCATTTTTCTTATCGTTCATCTACTTCCAGGTGACCCGATCGATAATCTTATTCGTGTCGGGTCATCACCTGAAGACAGACTTGCCCTTGCTGCCAAATATGGCCTTGATCGCTCCCTGTTTGAGCAATATTTTCTATGGATATTCCAAATCATGAAGGGTGATTTTGGCGAGGCAATCGTTTTGCGCCGACCTGTTGTTGATTTAATTGCGCAAAATCTTCCCTACAGCTTGCGTTTGGGCGGTCTGGCTTTTCTGTTTTCTTCTCTGGTTGGCATCATGCTTGGTACTGTTGCCTGGGCCTCACACAATAAATGGGGTGAGCAAATCGTAAAAGGCTTTATTCTGTTAGGCTCAACAGTTCCCGGGTTTTGGCTGGCATTGCTGATGATCCTGTTTTTTGCCGTTAACCTTGCCTGGTTTCCCGTATCGGGTGCACGCGACTGGACGGCTCTTGTCTTACCGGTTTTAACCATCGGCTTTGGTGGCATAGCGCTTGTTGCACGCGTCACCCGGGTTGCTTTACTTGAGGTTGGCAAGCAGGATTTTATAACCTTGCTGCATGCAAAGGGCTTGTCGCGCGCAACCATTTTGTTCAGGCACCTTATCCCGCATGCGCTGTTGCCGGTGGTAACCATCCTTGCTCTACGTATTGGCTGGATACTTGGCGGGGCGGTCACGGTCGAGTTTGTGTTTGCCCGTCCCGGCCTTGGCAGTCTTCTTATCCGGTCACTGGGACAACGCGACTATCCGGTTGTTCAGGCAAGTTTACTCATGCTGGCGCTGGCCGTCATGATCGGGACTCTCATCGGTGACCTTGCCCAGGCGGCAATGGACCCACGCATTCGCGAGGCGACAAAATGACATCACTGATTTTAGGAAAACTATCCGGTTTCGCCGCCCTGCGCGCTTTTACCACTGCCATTGGCATGGTTGCTGGAGGTTTTCTGATTTTACTTTTGCTGGTGGCGTTTTTTGCCCCATGGATCACGCCGTATGATGTGGCAACACAAAACCTTGCCAATGCGAATGCTGCCCCTGGATGGCTGCACATCATGGGCACGGATGAATTTGGCCGCGATGTTTTCTCACGCGTCATTTATGGTGCCCGCACATCACTTTCGGTGAGCGCAACAGCGATTGCCATTTCCATGTTTGTTGGCATGTTACTTGGTGCAGCGGCTGGTTATTTCGGTGGGATGTTTGAGCGAGCTGTGATGACCGTTGTTGATCTGACCTGGTCTTTTCCCGACATATTGATTGCACTTATCTTTGTTGCAATTATTGGTCCAGGACTTACCAGCACAACATTTGCGATTGCGATTGCATATCTTGCCCAGTTTACGCGACTGACCCGTGCACAAATTGTGCGCCTGAAAAGCGAAACCTTTGTGGAAGCAACCATCAATCTTGGTGCAACGCCGGCGCGCGTTGTTCTGGTTCACTTGTTGCCCAATGCATTGGCGCCGGTGATTGTGGTTGGCATGCTGGCTGTGGGTGACGGCATCGTTCTTGAAGCCACGCTCGGATTTTTTGGTCTTGGCGCACAACCGCCAATCCCCAGCTGGGGTGCGATGATGAGCAGTGGCTCAGCTCAATTGTATCTTGCGCCCTGGGTTATCATCTATCCAGGTGTTGCCGTTGCCGTTACAGTCATTGCGGTCAACCTTTTCGGTGACGAACTGGTTCAGGCGCTTGATATTCGCGACCGGGTGCGCTCATGAGTATCCTCCACGTTCAGGACCTGGGCGCTTCCATTGCCAGCATTTCGCCATTGTCTGGTGTATCGTTTGATTTGGAGCGGGGCGAGATTATTGGCATTGTTGGTGAGTCCGGATCGGGCAAGTCACTGACTGCAATGAGTGTCATGGGGCTGCTGCCGCTCATTGGCGGGCGGGTTGACCAAGGCACCATTGAGTTTGACGGTGTCGAGCTCACCAAAATCTCGGAAAGCGACTATCGTAAGCTGCGGGGTGGCCGTATCGGCTTGATTACGCAGAACCCGATGACGTCACTTGACCCGCTCAAGAAAATCGGCTCGCAGGTCGATGATGTTTCATTACTGCACCTTGGTCTTGATAAAGCCGGTGCCAAGGCCCGTACGATAGAATTGCTCAGCGATATGCGCATTCCAGAACCGGCATCCATCTATCACCTTTACCCGCACCAGATGTCAGGCGGTATGAAGCAGCGTATTGTGATCGCCATGGCGCTGGCCGCAGACCCTGATCTGCTGATCGCCGATGAGCCGACAACCGCCCTTGATGTGACTGTTCAAGCCCAGATTATTCGCCTGCTGGGCGATTTGGTCAAAAAACGCAATCTAAGTCTGGTTCTGATTACTCATGACATGAGTGTGGTTGCCCAAACCTGCGATAAAGTGATGGTGATGTATGCTGGCACAGCCATAGAGCGGGGGCCGGTGCAAGAAATATTCGACACTCCACAACACCCCTATACCAAAGCGTTGATTGCCTGCATTCCACACGAAATTGCAGGTGGTGAGCGCCTTAAAGGCATCGAAGGCACGGTGCCGGGTGTTGCACAATATCCATCAGGGTGTCGATTTCATCCACGTTGTGCTCTTGCTGGCGATATTTGCAGCAAGGATATCCCGACTTTTGAAAAGGGCGGTAAACGTGCCGTTGCCTGTCACTTTGCTTTGGAGGCCTCATAATGACGACATTGTTGGACGTCAAAAATCTCTCCAAGCAATTTACATCAGGTGGCGGTCTGTTTCGCCCGGTCCGTTCCATGCACGCGGTCAATGATGTGTCATTTTCTGTTAAAGCTGGCCGCGTTGTTGGTGTTGTCGGTGAATCCGGCTGTGGCAAGTCAACCCTTGCCCGTCTGGTTTTGCGTCTGATCGAACCAAGCAGTGGCACCGTGCAGTTTGAAGGCATTGATCTTCTCGCCCTGAAAGCAAAACCACTGCGGGCTTTGCGGGCGCGCATGCAAATGGTTTTTCAAGACCCATACTCGGCCATAGATCCGCGATTTACCATTCGCGATGCTGTCACTGAACCTTTTAAAGTGCAAAGCGCGGGACTGACCAGCAAGCAGACAAATGACAAGGTCGCTGAACTGTTATCCGTGGTGGGGTTGAGTGATCAACTTGCCAAATCCTATCCTCATCAACTTTCTGGCGGGCAGAAACAACGTGTCGGTATTGCCCGGGCTCTTGCGCTTAATCCGGATCTGCTGGTGCTTGATGAACCCACAGCATCACTAGATGTTTCGGTTCAGGCCCAGATCATTAGTTTGCTGGAAAAACTTCGCGATGAGTTGAATCTGACATACATTTTTATCTCGCATGATTTGTCTCTGGTTAAATATTTTTGCGATGAAATTCTGGTCATGTATCTCGGCCGGGTGGTTGAGGCACTGCCTGATACGCGGGCACCGGCACGCCACCCTTATACCCGAACATTGCTTGACAGTACGTTTGACCCTGATCCCAAAAGCCGCCGGACCATTGAGCCATTGGCTGGCGAAGTGCCAAGCCCGTTTGATCTGCCATCTGGTTGTGTGTTTGCGGCACGATGTTCAAAGGCAACAGAAAAATGCCGCAGCCAATTACCGGTTTTGACTGCTGAAGGTGGTCATCCGGTCGCCTGCCATAATCCGCTTTAGCTTCCAGTACAGGATATTAGAAAATGGGCTTCAAGGTTCTAACGGCAGAAGTGTCGCATGAAACAAATACTTTCAACATTTGGCAAACGGATGAAGATGCCTTTCGTGACCGTTTCTTTTTGCGTGGCGAAGCGGCATTGAGCCAACGGGGCAAGGCGAATACCGAACTTGCAGGGTTTCTTGATGCAAGTAAAGCCCATGACTGGGATGTCAGGCATGTATTGAGTGTTGCTGCAGGGCCGAGTGGTCATGTGAAGCGCGCTGCCTTTGACTGGTTTTGTGACCCGATCGTCGGGCGCGCCGCCGATGGCGAATATGACGGTATTTTACTGGCGCTGCACGGCGCAATGGTTACAGATTTCTGCGAGGACGGCGAAGGAGAGATTTTGCGCCGCATACGCAAAGTAATCGACAGATCCACACCCATTTCGATAACACTTGATCCCCATGCAAATGTCACGGCGCAAATGATTGAGCTGGCCGATATTATTGTGTCGTTCAAAACCTACCCGCATATCGATATGCGCCAGATCGCTCGCCATGCCGGTGATGTTCTACAACGCACCATGGCTGGTGAAATAACACCGCGTACTGTCATGGCGCGTGTACCGATGCTTGAGGAAGTTGATGGCGGGCGGACAGACATTGGCCCGATGATTGAGCGATTGCAAAAGGCACACGCCTATGAGGCCCGCGATGACGTGTTTGCGGTGAGCATCAATGCCGGTTTTGCCAGCGCCGATATTAAAGAAGTCGGGCCGACAGTGCTGGTGACAGGTCAGGGTGATTTCAAAGCCCACACAAATTTTGCCCAAACCATTGCCGATGACATGTGGGCAAAGCGCCACGACGGTCTCAACGATTACTGGACAGTTGAGGACGCAGCCCGCAAAGCGGTTGCTTGTAAAGCCACTAAGGGACCGCTTATTATCGCAGACTATGCCGATAACCCCGGTGCGGGTGCCTATGGCGATTCAACAACATTACTCAAAGCATTACTCGATGCTCAGGTGAGCGATGCTTGTTTTGGGCCGATGGTGGATGGTGAGGCTGTTGCAAAACTTCAATCCTGCGAAATTGGCGCAACAGTTCAAATTGAAATTGGTGGCAAAACTGATCCGACATTTGGTGGCGGGCCATTGCACCTGGAAGCAAAATTGCTGTCGCTTTGGGATGGTGTCTATACCGGTGATGGCCCGATAAATGGTGGCCTTACGGACAGTTTTGGCCCCTGCGCCGTTATCCGTGCTCATGGCATCGATATTCTGGTGTCATCACTGGCACGACAGATGCTTGACCTTCAGCAATTTAAAACATTCGGGATCAATCCGCAAAAAAGTCGGGTTGTTGCGATCAAATCGATGCAACATTTTCGGGCTGCTTTTGAACCGATTGCAGCACAAGTTATTGTTTGCGACAGCGGGGCACTTTGCACACCGCAATATGACAGGCTGCCGTACAAGAACGCTCGCCGTCCTATATTTCCACTTGAAGGTGATGATATGCTCTAAGTGAACGGGCTGCCTGAATTCCTGCAATTTGATGCTTGTCAACCAAACCTCACTCTGGGTGCTTTTTTATTTTCATGCTTGTATTTGGTGGTCTGGCATGGCTCAATCATAATCGGGCAGGCTGTGGAGATGGAATGACGTGAGCAAACCGACATTGATGATGGCATCGGCAAAGGTCCGGACCGAGAGCGGCATTGCTGTTGATCAACCGGCACTGGCGGCAATGCTCATGGTTGGGGCACTGTTTTTGCTGGGCCTGCAGGACTCGCTGGTGAAGTGGGTCAGTTCGGATGTTTCGCTGTGGCAGTTTCAGTTTATGCGTTCGGCTGGCAACCTTGTCCTGTTGCTGATTTTATCGCGATTTATCTGGGGCAAGGCACGGCCGGTTCCAAAGAACTGGGGAGCGGTGGCATTGCGCAGTCTTTTGCTGGTCATGGCGATGGTGCTGTTTTTTGGTGGTATCCCGTTTCTTGGTCTGTCTGAAATTGCTGCCGGGCTCTATGTTTTTCCGCTGTTTGTCGCGGTTTTATCGGCTGTGGTTTTGGGCGAGACGGTTGGGCCACGACGGGTGGTTGCAATTCTTGCAGGCTTTGCAGGGACGGTCCTGATCCTGAAGCCGGGATCTGAGACTTTTCAATGGGTCTCTGTCATGCCGGTTGGTGCCGGGCTCTGCTATGCGGCCACAATTTTGACAACGCGCAAATTGTGTCGGGAAGAAAACCCGGCAACCCTTGCTCTGGGTGTTTCAGTTGCATTCATTGCTGTTGGTGTGGCCGGGATATTAACGATGGCCGTTATGCCAACGAGCCAGGCGACAGAGCTATGGCCTTATTTGTTTACGGGCTGGAACCCGCTGAGTTTTTGGGTGTTTGGCATCATTGTTGCGTGCTCATTCCTCAATCTTGCTGCAAATATCGGACTTGCCAAAGCCTACCAAAGTGCTGAATCGAGCTGGCTTGCGCCGTTCGATTACAGCTATCTGATCTTTGCGACCTTCTGGGGTATTGTGATGTGGAATGATGTGCCTGATCTGCTGTCATTTGTCGGCATGGCGATGATAACGGCGGCGGGTTGGTTTGTTGCATGGCGCGAACGCCGTGACAGCCGTTTGCGACAAGCTGAGATGAACCGGTTGTTGCGTTAGGGCTAAACCGCAGAATGTCACCACGATCAAGGTTTTGCCAAGATGTTCTCTTTAAATCGGGTTGGAATACGCAACACGTGTCTGATTGATTCAATATGAAACAATCGCGCTCTGACTTTAACGGCTTGTTAATTTTTAACCACCTACGGTGTTGCATGGTTTTAATTTGATTCTTTAGAATCGTCATTGGAGAGAGAATATGTCTAAAAAAACGGCGGATAGAAAAAAAACGAAAGATACGACAGGTTCGGAAGAAGAATTAAAACTGGCTGCGGCCAAGGCTAAGAAGAAAGCTGCTAAAAAGAAAGCGGCTAAAAAGAAGGCTGCTAAAAAGAAGGCAGCCAAGATGAAAGCGATAGCTAAAAAGAAAGCGGCAGCCGAAAAGGCAAAGGCCAAGAAGAAAGCGGCCAAAAAGAAACTAGCCAAGAAAAAAGCGATGGCTAAAAAGAAAGCCGCCGAGAAAAAACTGGCCAAGAAGAAAGCAGCTGCCAAAAAGGCAAAGGCCAAAAAGGTAGCGGCCCAAAAAGCGGCCAAAAAGAAGGCTGCCAAGAAAAAAGCGGCCAAGATAAAAGCTGCTAAAAAGAAGGCTGCGGTAAAAAAAGCGGCAGCTAAAAAGAAAGCGGCCAAGAAAAAACTGGCCAGGAAAAAAGCGGCTGCCAAAAAGGCAAAGGCCAAAAAGGTAGCGGCCAAAAAAGCTGCCAAAAAGAAGGCTGCCAAGAAAAAAGCTGCCAAGAAAAAAGCCGCTAAAAAGAAGGCTGCTGTAAAGAAAGCGGCAGCTAAAAAGAAAGCTGCCAAAAAGAAGGCCAACAAGAAAAAAGCCGCTAAAAAGAAAGCTGACAAAAAGAAATCGGCGGCTAAAAAGAAAGCTGGCAAGAAGTAAACTGGCTGGCTTTGCCGGAGAATAATTAAACATTGCAGCAGAGCAGCCCGCATTCTTGTGAAGGTGGGCAAACTGCTGCGGAAACCTTATTTCAGGATAAGGGACAATAGGCTATTAACCCGGTTCAATAGGTGTTAAGTGTTGCTCGTTTTGAGTGCATTTGCAGGATTTGGGTTGTAGGTTGTGAAAAAAGTTGGCTTTGTTCTTAATCACTATGATGTGCATCAGGTGCCACATGTGGTGCCTTATGCGTTTGAGCTTTCACGCCTGTATGATGATATTGAGGTGTCTGTGCTGTGCGCGACATCGGCCGAAATGGCATTTACCCGGGAAATCGCGCATGGCTATGCGGGACATCGCTGTCAGATCAGGCAGCTTGATGTGCCCGCGTTGATCCGCTGGGTTGATCCGGTTTTATCGAAAGTCGTTTTTGCCCGAAAACATTTTTCCCTTTCACATAACAGAGACTTGTTGCGCGGGTTTGATGCGCTGGTGGTGCCGGAAATAACCAGCCTTGAGCTTAAAAAACACGGCGGCTTTGAAAGGGTGAAGATGGTCTTTACCCATCACGGGGCCGGCGACCGGCTTGTCGGGGCGCTGGATGACAAGATTGGCGAGTTTGATCTGGTATTTGTCCCCGGGCAAAAATATGCCGACCGGCTGCTCGAAATGGGGCTGGTGGAAAAGGACAAGCTGAAGATTTGCGGTTATCCGAAATTTGAAGCCATGGAAAAGCTCGGCATCAAAAGGAAAAAACTGTTTGATAATGACAGACCAGTTGTTGTCTACAATCCGCACCATGTCAGATCGCAATCATCGTGGAGCAAGCTGGGTTGCGATATTCTCGATTATTTTTATGAATCAAAGACTTATAACCTGATTTTTGCCCCGCATACTGTCTTGTTCAAGCGTTCGTGGAGCAAGGGTGAAGCCTTGCCCGGCCGGTATAAATCCAATGATCATGTGCTTGTTGATACGGGGAGCCGGGCATTGTCGGATATGACGTATTTGCGGGCAAGTGATATCTATATCGGAGATGCTTCCAGCCAGGTGTATGAGTTTCTCGAAACACCGCGGCCTTGTATTTTTGTCGATACACATAAGACCAAATGGCAGAATGATCCTTATTACCGGCACTGGGAGTTTGGACCGGTGGTGGATGATATTGCCATGCTTGACAAGGCGCTCGGCCAGGTGGGGGCTGAGCGTGAAAAATATGAGCCGGTGCAGCTTGAAAATATCAACTATACCTTTTCAAAAAGCGATGTGAGTGCCGGTGAGCGCGGCGCCAGAGCCATTGCCGAAATTCTTGGTTTTGCCCAATAATCCTAGATCAAGCTTGCATGTAATTGGCCTTTCTGGCAATAGGAACAGCGTAAACTCACAGCTACCCGAAAAATTGTTCAATTGCCGCATTGTGAATCGCATTATTTGCTGAAATCAGGCATTTTGAGGTTAGCACGGCAGGTTTGAAACGGATAAAACTGTAACGACAGAACACGGGCTGGCGGATTGTCGGGTGCAGTTGTAATTTGCATGAAACGACCTGTAATTCTGATGTAAAGTTGAAAACGGTAGATGATGAACGACAAGACTGAAACAAATTCTTTAACATCAAAACCAGTGGTGAAAGATCGCAAGGTGCGTTTTGCGCTGGCAGGTTGCGGGAGAATAGCTGCAAATCATTTTGCATCAATAGAGACCCATAAAGATCGTTGTGAGCTTGTTGATGTTTGCGATACAGATCCGGCAGCGCTTGCAGCTGCTGTTAAAAAAACCGGTGTCAAAGGGCATCCAACCATTGATCAGATGTTGGCAAGTACCACGGCTGATTGCGTGATTCTGACAACGCCCAGTGGTCGTCATTCTGATCAAGCCAAACGCATTGCCCGCACTGGCCGCCATGTGATGACAGAAAAACCCATGGCAACCCGTTGGCAAGATGGTCTGTCCATGGTTGAAGCGTGTGACAATGCCGGGGTTTACCTTTTTGTTGTCAAGCAGAACCGCCAGAATGCAACATTGCAACTGTTGAAAAAGGCTGTTGAGAAAAAACGCTTTGGGAAAATTTATTCTGTCGGTGTCAATGTATTCTGGACCCGGCCGCAAGATTATTATGATCAGGCCAAATGGCGCGGCACATGGGAGTTTGACGGTGGTGCGTTTATGAACCAGGCCAGCCACTATATCGATCTGTTTGACTGGCTTATCGGACCGGTAGAAAGTGTCATGGCCTATACGGGAACACTGGCACGCGATATCGAAGTGGAAGACACCGGTGTGGCCGCGTTGCGCTGGCGCAGTGGTGCGGTCGGTACCTTGAATGTGACAATGCTGACGTATCCAAAAAATTATGAAGGCAGCATCACTATTCTGGGTGAAAAAGGCTCGGTGCGGGTTGGCGGGGTTGCTGTTAATGACGTTCAGCACTGGGAATTTGACGAGAAGTTACCTGAAGATGCCGATATCAAGAGCGCCAGCTATGAGACAACCAGTGTTTATGGCTTTGGTCATCCGCTTTATTATGACAATGTGATCAAAACACTGCTCGGTGAAGCAACGCCGCTGACCGATGGCCGCGAAGGGTTGAAAAGCCTGGAATTGCTGGTTGCAATGTATCTGTCTGCCCGTGACGGTCGGCGCATCGCGCTGCCGCTGGAGTACTGACAGGTGGCCGCCAGCATTCATGAAACAGCCATTGTTGATGAGGGCGTGCGGATTGGTGACGGGTCACGTATCTGGCACTGGGTGCATGTCTGCCGCGGGGCGCAATTGGGGCGCAATGTTTCGCTCGGGCAAAATGTGTTTGTCGCCAGCAATGTCTCTATTGGCGACAATGTAAAAATTCAGAACAATGTTTCGGTCTATGAGGGTGTGACCCTCAAGGATGATGTTTTTTGTGGACCAAGCATGGTGTTCACCAATGTCTATAACCCGCGCAGTCATGTGTCGCGTAAATCTGAATACCGACAGACTTTGGTTGAAAAGGGTGCAACGCTGGGAGCCAATTGTACCATTGTATGTGGTGTAACCATTGGTGAATATGCCTTTGTCGGAGCCGGGGCTGTGATCAACAGGGATGTGAAACCATTTGCCTTGATGGTTGGTGTGCCCGCCAGACAAACCGGCTGGATGAGCCGTTTTGGTGAGCAGCTTGATTTGCCTCTTAGCGGGGATGGTCAGGCCGTTTGCCCGCACAGCAAGGACGTTTATCGCCTCAACGGTGGCAAACTGGAATGTGAGATATCATGACGATTCCATTTATCGATCTGAAAGCCCAACAACAGCGTTTAAACCGGCAAATTCGCGCCAGAATGGATGCGGTGCTTGACCATGGCCGCTATATTATGGGGCCGGAAGTCAGGGAGCTTGAAGAGGCGCTTGAGCGTTATACCGGGGCCAAACATTGCGTTACGGTTGCTAGTGGTACGGAAGCCCTGCTGATCGCGCTTATGGCGCTTGACCTGGCGCCTGGTGATGAGGTGATCACCACACCATTTACCTTTGTTGCAACGGCTGAGGTGATTGTGCTGCTCGGCGGTACGCCGGTGTTTGTTGATATTGAACCGGACACATTGAACCTAGATGCGGGCTTGCTGGAAGAGGCCATAACGGCCAAAACCAGAGCCATCATTCCGGTCAGCCTTTATGGCCAACCAGCTGATATGGATGAAATCAATGCCATTGCGGATAAACATGGATTGACGGTCATTGAAGATTCTGCCCAGAGCTTTGGGGCCGATTACAAGGGCAAAAAGAGTTGCAATATCAGCACCATTGCCTGCACCAGTTTTTTCCCGAGCAAGCCGCTTGGCTGTTATGGCGATGGCGGGGCGTTGTTTACCAGTGATGACAAAATCGCCCAGGCTGCCAGAGAAATTCGTGTGCATGGGCAAAGTGCGCGGTATGTGCATACCCGTATCGGGGTTGGCGGACGCATGGATACCCTGCAGTGCGGGGTGGTGCTGGCCAAGTTTGAACAGTTTGACTGGGAAGTTGAACGGCGTCTCGAGATCGGTGCGGCCTATAATGCGTTGATGGATAGAGCTGGTATTGAACGTGTCAGCCAGAAGCCTGACCGCACCAGTGTTTTTGCACAATATACGATTTTTGCAGATGATCGTCAGGCTGTTCAGGCAGGGCTTAACGCTGGCGGGGTGCCGACGGCGGTGCACTATCCGGTTCCGCTTAACGAGCAACAGGCCTACAAGGGTTTATGTGTCAATTTCAGCCGCGACAAAGCTTCAAATATCGCCACACCAGTGGCGCATGCTGCTGCCGGGCGGGTCTTGAGTTTGCCGATGGGGCCTGATCTTGATAAGCAAACTCAGGAACGGATATTTGCCGAATTGCAAAAAATTGTTCAACCGTAATTTCAGAACCGGCCCGCTCAGGCAGGGCCAGATAAATTGTAAAGGTATTAGCTAAATGGAACTTAAAGGTAAAAAGATTGTTGCCATCGGTGGGGCCGGTCTGATCGGCTCGCACACAATCGATTTGTTGATAAAGGAAGATGTGGGTGAAATTCTCATCTATGACAATTTTGTGCGTGGCCGGACTGAAAACCTTGAAAACGCCCTTAAAGACCCACGAGTAAAAATCTATGACGTGGGCGGCGATATTACCCAGACGGATATTCTCTCCAGCGCTCTGCAG
>Ga0316189_10005504_pt1 | contig 12155 bp, 9 predicted proteins | sample LowCovwburrow_MG_FD_204930 | JGI IMG/M metagenome (GOLD analysis project Ga0316189, IMG submission 204930) | Coastal sediment microbial communities from Maine, United States - Lowes Cove worm burrow | ecosystem: Environmental > Aquatic > Marine > Coastal > Sediment | place: USA: Maine... | reverse complement strand
TATGCTAACTTCTTCTGCTGCAACGATAAGGAATCAAACCCCGGTACTTTATATCGTGCGATTTCGGTGTTGCCTACACGGTCAATTACCCATTCGAACCGAGCGTCGCTAACAAGCTGAGCATCGTCAGCCTGAGGTAGCGTTTGCTGGTCTGTCTTATTAGCATCAACGTCGCAAGCGCCAACAAGTAAAAGTAAACTCAAGGTGAACGGTATCTTCATTATGTAATCATGATCGCGTGGCAATCGCTTAAGTTACCTAGACTCAGCGATACTGTAAAGTGCTTTAGCCCAGCATTCCTTATGGCTGTTCAAAATAGGCCGTATTGAGCCATCGTCTTTAAGAAGGCAGATTGCATTGGTAAAACTTGTTGTACACTAACGGCGATATAAAACGTAATTTTCCACAAGCAGATGAGTACACTATGACTATTCACTTAGAGCTTATACCCCTTATTTCTATTTTGGCTGGCGTTTTAATTTTGATTAGGCCGAAAATCTTGAGCCTCGTTGTAGGCGTCTACCTGATAGCTGTCGGTGTGATTCAAGTGTTAGGCATCCATATCTAATTCCTCGCGACCATGGTGACGAAAACTATATGAGTACTTCAGCTAAGCAGGTGTTCTATGCCGTGATGGCGGTCGTCGGTGTCTGTGCTACCTGGTATTTTAATCTCCAGGCGATGGAGCTTGATCCAAATTTTTCGTTTGCCAGCTTCGTGCGCGACAATTATGTAAACCCATCGTCAGCATCGATCGCCAACGATATTGCTGTGATCTTAGTGGTGTTTTTCTTTTGGTCATTCTTTGAAGCGCGGCGACTGTCAATGAAGCATTGGTGGGTCTACATTCCCTTGTCGATTGGCATTGCGCTGGCGTTTGCCTTCCCCTTGTTTTTACTTATGCGTGAGCGAGCGATTGCTCGGCAAAGACTATAATAAAGAGCAGTAGTGTTCTGTTTCACACTACTGCGCTGCTGTGATACTGCAATCGAATTGATGCTTGGTTAATTTTGCTAGGCTAATTTTTCTAGATTAAGAAGCTAAATTCGAGCCTAATCAAATGACAGGTTTTTGACTCCCCCAGCCTTCGACATTTCGACAACCACTAATTCCCCAGAGTCATCGCATAAACTCAATTGACTGCTATTGCCTTCTTCAACCTCGAGCCACTTTGATAAGGTAATGTTAGGTTCTCTCTCTTGCAACTCTTCAGGGGCTTTTACCGCTGATGGCCCCCAACCGGCATCACTTTTAGCTCGGTTGAGTGCGGTAAGTGCTAAGTTGTAAAATTTTTCAAATTCAACCTGCTCATTTAACTCGGGAGAATTTATTGCTTCAATCAGTAGCGCCAGATCGGCTGATGCAAGGCTATCTTTTATTTTTTTTGCAAACGCGTAGGTATAGGTCGGCCGGTAACTCATTCGAATTGGTGAGTATTCGTTAATCGGGCGAGGCGCAGGCTTTACTCGCTCTTTATCTTCGACGTAGGCCGCAGCTTTTTCTTCATAGGCTTCCTTCGGGTTTTCTTCGATGACTTTCGCTAGCCTAGCGCCCCTAACATCGTTAAATTCTTTCTTTGAAACAGCGGCGGGGCTGACCCCTTGCTCTTGTGCCATATCTGACAGACAGTTGGCATGACAATGTTGAAAGTAATCTTTAACTCGTGGGTTCAGTGATAAATAGGCTTCTATTTTATCCATCCCAGCTTTACCGGAGTAACCTGCGCCAAACGGAGGCTTCGCTTCTACGTAGTGTCTGAGAGAGCGAAACGGTTCACCGTTTTCGTCGTTTAATTTTTTCCAACCTTCGACACGACAAAAACGCCCCAGCGCGTCAGCAAACTCTTCGATTTTGCCTCCTTGCATAATCGTTTGGTGTTGTGAGTTAACGGCATTATCGGGTAAAACTTCTTCTTGCTTGCTCATAATTAAGATTAACGCGTACTATTTTTTTGGGCGATAAAAGATTAAACGCGAGCTAGCCACGCTTAATCTTTTAAGGAATGGTGTATTGCTCGTTTGCTTTATGACCGCAAACCAAAGCCTTGCTCATCGATTCCGCCAAAAGCGGCACTCATTGCGGCGATAAAAGCGGACAATTCTAGGGTCATAATCGAAAATTCGATATCAAATTGTTCTACCGCGCCTTCGCTATTATGGTCGCCAGCTTTATCAGTGATTTCGCTGCCGTATTTGATTCGTTTAAAGCTGAATTGATCGTCTATTAGACACTCGATGGACTCGTTCCAGGTGATTGCCAGCTTGGCTACTTGCAAGCCTGATTCAATGTGGCGGCCAACTTCTTTAACCCAAAGATCCTGATGCTTGAACTTAACACTACGGCCTTCGTCTAAGGAGCTTAGCTCGCATTCTTCGCCAACTTCGATACCTTCTGGGATGTCACCGCCAGTCAGCCAGTCAGTGAGAACATCGCGAGGGGCCTTGAGTGGCGTTAGCGGAACGGCCTTAAGTGTTCCTAATGCTTCACGCAGTGCGCTTAGCAGTTCTTCTGCTCGATTTGCCGAGGTGGTATTAATAACAATGAGCTGCTCTTTAGGGGCAATATAGGCGAAATCATAGGAGGATTTAACGAATGCTTTGGGCATCAATGAAAAGATGATCTCTTCTTTTAGGCCTTGTTTTTCAGCTCGCCCGACAAAGCGTGATTCTTGATCTGAAATTTCGGCGACTTTTTCGTCGAGAACTTCTTTTACAATTGAGCTAGGCAATACCTTTTCCTGGCGCTTGGCACACACCATCATATAGCCGTTTGCGGCGTGAACATATTCGCTGCCTTCACGCCCAAGTGGTGGGGTCCAGCCATAGGTTACGGCATCTAATTTGCCGCAAGGCTGAAATTCAAATTTGCCGAGAGCTTCGTTGAGCTCTTCCGGCGAGTAATTAACACTGTCGGAAAGGCGGTATATGCGTAGATTTTTAAACCACATAGATTCTGTATCTCAGGTGAGTCGGCGGTGAGTTTCCGCCTCTGGTTTTATGTTTTGAACGTGATATTTTTCTTGGCGACAGACCTTAGCAAGCGATTTTGTTAGTCAAATGGGCACGGCAAACTGATTATTCGCGAGGATGCTCGTAAAGCTAGGCGTTGCACAATTGATCTCGGCAGTTGTCTGATTTTGGCTAATGAAAAAGGGAGCAAATTTTAGCACAGCGAGTAAAAATATTGGCTCAAGTTTTGCGTCATTCTGATTGTCTAAGCAAAAATAAGTCGACCTTGAAATTACTTTGATTCTAGCTGCCAAACGCCAGCCCAGTCTGGCCCAGGTGGGTGTTCTTTTAATAAGGCAATACGTTTTAGAAACACTTGCGAGGGGCCGTCATTCGGTTGGCAGGCTAAGCAATCGGTAAACAGCTGCGTCGCGGTTTGCCATTGTTGATCACGATATGCGGCAAGGCCAGCGGCAAAAAGTTCGATTAATTCACCTATTTCAGCGGTCAGCTCAGCCGTTGTACATACTAGCTCATGCACTCGCAGAGGTTCGCTTTTGCCGACTACGGTTATTAGGTCGAGCTCGCGTGTTTTCACGGCGTGTTGGGCAAGTTGCGAGGTTTCGTCACTAACGATGATGCTGGTGCCAAACACTTTATTAACGCCTTCAAGGCGAGACGCGGTATTCACTATGTCGCCGATCACGGTATAAGATTTACTGATATCGGAGCCAACAGTACCCAGCACGACTTCGCCGGTAGCCAGCCCCATGCGAACTACGAATTCAGGTATATCTCGACGTAGGCCAGTTATCTCAGCGAGCTTGGTGCGGAATTCAGCCAAGGCTTTTTGCTGTGCTAATGCCGCTAGACAACCATCCGTGGCATGGCAGTCACCTTCCGAAAAAGGCTCGGCCCAAAACGCCATTACCGCATCGCCTATGTATTTGTCGACGATGCCGTTATGGCCGCGGATTTCTTGAGTCACGGCGGAGAAATAATTATTCAGTAGCTTGACCATGGCGTTGGCGGTCAGCTGTTCACTGATCCCGGTGAAGCCTTTAATGTCAGAGAAAAACACCGTTGCAGGCCGGCGCTCGGATATGGATTCTTGATCACCTTGACTGGCGATTAATTTGGATACGATACGAGGGTCGATATACTGGCCGAAGGTATGTTTTACTCGTTCTTTCTCATTCAGCTCTGCGACCATGTGATTAAACGCATGGCCCAATTGGCCTATCTCATCGTTTGATGTTATCGACAGCTTGGTATCCAAGTCACCGGCTTCGACTGACTTAGTACCATCAAGTAATTGTGCAAACGAACGCTGCAGTCGACCAGTAAGAATTAAGAATAAGCTTAAACCGATGGTTGCTGACACCACAAAAAGGGCGATATTTATCGCTAAAATTTCGCTCTGATTGCTCTTAGTTTCACTTACTGAGTCGAAGGTCAGTTGTTCTAGCGTTTTGCGTACGCCTGCTATTTCGGCGCCAAAAACATCTTCGTAGGCGGCAAAGTCGGCAATTAAGGTTTTTGCCAGTGCGCGGTCGCCCGATTCTATTGCGCTTAGTACCTGATCGCCGGTTTCAAGGAACGGAGCCAAGCGTTTTTCGAGAAAGCTGAAAGAGCCTTGTATCTGCGCTAGCGCAAGTCGGTCGGAGAGGTCGTTGCGAGTATCAACCACCCCGGCTTTGAGCAGAGAGTGAGTTGCCGCTATATCGCTTAATACGGTTTTTTTTATTTCGCTGTGAGTAGCTCTTAATTCGACTACTTTTTCGGTATCAATGGGGTCTTGTGCGAGCAAACGGCGAAGCTCCAGTTCATACTCATAGGTAAGCACGTCAAGATCAGACACTTGCGCGGCTAAGGGCATATGGTATTCAGCAATTGCGTCGATTTCTTCGACCACCAGTTTGACTAAGTAGGTGGACAAGCCAGTAGTAACCGCAAACACCACCAGCAATAGTGTTGTCATCGCGAGAATTTTTAGGCGAATTGTGTTGCGCACAGGTCTCTCCAATACATGGTTCTCTTCAAAAAACGTTAGCCGACAATTTTGCAAGTATAGAGTGTTTATACAACCGCTTCGGATAATTGACGCTATCTTATCAGGTGGTATTTTGCAACGACTTGCTTTTCATACAAGCCGCCGGTGAGAAGGGTCGTTGAACCTTAGAGTGTTAGAATTCGAGGGCTTTAGAGTATTAGAGCCCTCTAGTAAGTGTGTTTTCTCTCTAATTTGTTGGATATATGTCAATAAGGGAGTTACATTGAGAGAAATAAAGGAGGCACTCATGAGAACTCTACAACACCTCGTAAGCCACAATTGCTTACTCCAACGTGGGCTGATACTGATAAGCATCGTTTCGATGATTACCGCATGTGGAGAACAAGTTCGCGAATCAAATACGCAAAAAAATGAGCCGACTATCGAAACAGATTCTCAGCAACGGATCAGTTTCGTATATCACGGTGAATTTATTGATCGCGATAATAGTGTTGTAATAGATGCCACAGAAGAGGAAATTAACGCATTCTGGGTATCCTATAAAACACGTGGTTTGGCAAGGCAGGCAGAGGAACGAAGCGAGCGAGACGCTTTTCTGAGAGACCAAAACGAAGAGCCTATTGAGCTTCCATTTGAAAAAGGGACTAACCTCGAGATAGGTGATCCACCGACAGAATCGACACCTACACCTACACCGCCAGCGGCTCCAAAAGTGCCAGCTAATGCTAGTATCTATGTTCAAGACTGCGACAAAAAAAAGGTACCGATTCCCCCGCCTTGGGGAGATCCCGCATGGAGCAAACAGACAACTCTACCTGCAAAATTTGTAGCGGCTTCACGACCGAGTTACCGTACTGAAATATGGACGTATGAGAACAGCAACGGAATTTGTATCGCACTACCTCGTATTGATGTCTCACCGCCACCGCCTGACGAAATAATGTTAATGGGTATTATTTGCCAGTCAAAGCTTACTGAATATGCGTGTTTTTGGGACAACATTGACAAGAATGCTATAGGAACACCTCCACCAAAATTGACTGGCGCAGCACTCATCGGCAAGGGGCCTTCTGACTTGCAAGATGGTAACTCGCTACAAGAAAACTGTACCAATTGCCACCGAGGTGACAATGTCTTTCTGGTTTATCCTGGCACCGATCTAGAGCTCGGCGGCGATGCAGGTGGTAACGCACCACCGTACAAGCCTATCTCTAGTCAACCGGCTTGGCGTAATCCAGCAAGAACGATCAAGCCCCTCGCTGACTGTACCGCTTGTCATGAGCTGCCCGCGCTGACACTGGAATATTGCCGCACGGTACTTAAGAAGTCACTTGCTCCAACTCCTGCTGGGCAAACGGCACCACCTCCGACAATGCCACCACCACCCGACAAGTGGGATGATAAAGACTACAAAGCTGACGTTATTAAGCTTCAGCAAGCTTGCTTTATGTTCGACCCAAACCGAAACGATCCTGACAAGTCTAAACGCGATGCTAGGCTCGACTTCGGACTGGGGATTGCACCGCCACCGTAGATTTATTAAGTAGAGCTGATGGTCTGATAAATTAGAGAGAGTTGTTAGCCCTAGCCCTAATTTTAGATGTGATATACGCCAGATAGCTATAGCGCCCAAATAACCATAAAAACGGAGTTTAATTTTGAAAATATTAGCGTTTTTACTCATCCTCGTAAGTGGCAGCTCATCTGCGAGCGGAATATATTTAAGTCGTGATATCTGCGGTATTGAATTCGAAAGCTTGATGAAATATTCAGGGCAAAAAAGAACAAGTATGCGAAAGGATGAGATAAATCAGTTGATATCTGACATTAGAGAGTCCTCTAGCCCTGCCTGTTTAGAGCTAAGGAAGGTTCGGGAATTAAGCAAACAAGCTGACCGTGTGAAGCCATATAAGGAAAAATGCTGGGCTATTTCTAACCGCTATTATGCTGATAGCAGGGGCAAGACAATTTACTACCTAAGTAGTTTAGAAATGAAACGTGCGGAAGCACAGCTTTTGAATGATGAGCAAAAACCTGATTGCCTGTCTCCATTGCTCATTGAGTAGTGAGCAAATAAATGACTAGCCAACGATGAGAGCTCCGTTTTCATCGAGACTACATCAACGGCTTAGCCGTTGATGTAGTTGATAAGATGTAGCATCGAGGCAAACTAGCCAGATCTAACATCTTTTGATTTGCCTGATCTCTATTCTTCGCCCAATAGTAAGTTTATCGCTGGCAACATACTCAAATCGTTGCCGCACACCCGCCTGGGTTTTGGTGTGTTAGGGCGCTGGTCGAGATAACTTGGCGCGGTGGGGGATGTTGCGGTGTAGGTCGCATTAAAATTTGCTTGGCTGCCAATACAATTACCAACCCCTTGCGCGGATCCACTCGAGTTTTTACCAGAAACTAAGCCACTGACACTAATGATAACCTGACAAGCACCGTCTAAGGCAGTCAAGTTAAAGACGCCTTTGAACGTATCATCTTGCTCTACCGTGGTACTGAAGGTTTCATCGCTGACTGTAAAGGTGAGTGACCTGTCGTCTTTGACAACAATTGAGACATCATCGTCGAACGGTAGGGTTGCATTTTGTGCTCCCGTTATCACCACTGAGCCTTGAGCCGTGCCAGAATAGGTATGGCTCGCATTGACCGTTTCTGGAAGCTCAGGCTCAACGCATATCTCTGGATCTTCTTCACCTTCAATAGGTCGTCCGTCAGCGCCGCGCGGTATTTCCTTGAAATCGACATTATCCGTTGGCCCTACGCCCCATCGATATAAAGCCACATTGCTTCGCTCTCGAACATTGTTGTTATCTAAATTAAAACGAGCTATGCCGCTGGTCATAAAACCGTACACTTCTCCATTGGCGGGTTCCCAGCGATAGCCCGATCTAAGAAAAGGGGCTCGTTTGATTTGCTGACCATTTACCGTATCAGCAAATTTATTAATTTGCCCAACGCGCATGTATTCAAAGGTTGAAGCATACCATCGGCCTTCTAACTTAATGATTACCCACAAGGATCGATTACAACAGTCTCCAGCGGTGTCATTAAATGCTTTTGGCCATACATTTCGTTTACTATCAGTGATTACCAGACTTGAGCCGCTAACATTGGCGGTCATGTTTGCCGTTTGCGCCCATGATGATATGTTTGGATCGATCCAAGTAACATCAGAGAAGTCATTTGGGAATGCGGCGTGGCTTTGCTGAATGATGATCGACGATAAAAACAACATCGTCAAAGTAATAAGTTTATGTCTTAACATAGGGAATGACTCAAAATATTTTTAGGGTTAGTAACAGCGCTTTTGGGATTGGTATCAATGTGTTATAGCACGATAGAGATAAATAGCCAGACCTTACAGAATTTGTCATATTAAATTTAATATGAAGATCGAGTGTTGTCAGATGGGTTCAGCCACTGATATTTGATAAATCTCTAACACATCTGAGAGGCTCAGTGCATTGGATTCGAGAGTGTTTTTAGTCTGCATTAAAGCCAGTTTTACTATCCTAGTTTTACTATCTCAGTGCCATGACCCAGGCCAAGGTTACCAAGGCGACACTGGCGAACGCGAACTTACTCTGGGCGGGTACCTCGTGGTCGGTTTGGCGTAATGCAATCATCCATAACATAGCTGCGACACAGCCGCTAAAGTAGCCAGTAAGATGCGCCATAATATCGGTACGTTCACCGGTGGTACCTAGAAAGCCCAGTAGTGCAAGTGTAGCTGCCAGAGGCGCCCAACGGCGTATGCCGCGTCGTGCATAGGAATTGCTATCATTTAAGGCAAATATACCTAGCATACCCAGGGCCGCGAAGACCATGGTCGAGGCGCCAATCGATAAATGCAGGGTTTGATAAAGGTACGCATTGAGGGCGTTGCCAAACGCACCGGCGAGCAAAATACTGAACCAAGCTGCGCCGCTGCCAATATATTGTGAGACCAGAACGCCAAAAGCAGCACCAAAACCGATGTTACCGACCAAGTGAGCTGCATCAGCGTGTAGGCTTAAGGCGGTGACTGTGCGCCACCATTCACCATCGGCAATCTTCTCAGAGTGTGCGAGGCCATTAGCACGCCAATTCAAGCCGAAAGCCTTGGTATTATTGAATGCCGCTATGATCAGCAATGACAAGCCGTAAATATAGGCACCGATAAAACCCTCAGATAGTGGTCTTAGCGGCTTTTTGATGATTTCCGGCTCTGCATTTTCGCTTACGTAGAGCTTTAGTTGCCGATACGCTTGCTGGGCTCGTTGCTCGTCAACCAGAAGATAGAAGTGTTCGTCCTGATGCATTACCTGACTTTCAAGCCCCACTGCTTGGAGTACCAAATTATACTCTTGGCATTTTTTTGGGCTGTCAGAGTGAAAGAGCGCGTAGGGAGTCATTATTTGTTGATGCGCCCATGTGATGGTAATTCAATAGTGCAATCACACTTTTGTCTAACATTCAAATTAGGGTATCAGTGTTCTTGATATTGATAACGCTTACTACGGGCATGAATCAAGCCGCTGATTAGCTGGTTTTTTCTTACTTCCCACGCGTTTGAGTCGCATACAATAATAAGATGTTGCTTAGCGCGGCTAACCGCGGTATTTACATTCGACAAACCACCAGATAAGGAATTAGTGGAGTCGGTAAACCAAGGGCTAGCGCCATTACCAATATCGCAAACGCTGTAGATTACCGTATGCCATTCGCGGCCTTGCGACTTATGCACCGTGAGTAAGCGATCATGATCAACTAACTCTGGCATAAGTTTAGCCAACAAAGACACTTGATCTCGGTACGGTGTTAGTACCGTAAAGTCATCACTTTCAAGAATGCCTTCTTGAATGATTTTTAAGACGCATAAGGCTTCACTCATATTAGCTCGGCGGCCAATATCTGCTTGATCAAACCGACGCTGGTTCTGTACATTGAAGATACTCAATTTAGTATCCACATCTAAGCCTGAATGAAATCCTTCTTCAACGTACACATACTGGTCTAGTACCGAGGCTAGCTTTTTGCCAAAACGAAAACTGCTTGTCAGCGCACTTTTACTTAAGATATTAAAATCGGGCGCGCGCTGTTGTTGATAATTCTCAACTGCATTTTCAGGTGTGGCTGCAGTCCAAATTGATTCACAGTGAATGGCGGATAAATCCCAGACAAAGGCCGCATTGTTATCTTCTGTGCCGAGAATATTGTCACGACTTAACTCGCATACTGGTGGTAACTGTTTATGGTCCCCTAATAAGGTTATTGGCCCTGAAGTGATGAAGGCCGGTAGTGTTTTAACTAAACTCGCATAGCCGGCTTCATCAATAAATACGTGATCAACATTGAATGGTTTGTCTTTAGTGCGGGCCATGAACGAGTCTAAGGTCATGCCAATGACGTTAGCGCTGAGGAGTCTAACATCGGTTGAATAGGCCTTTAAGGTCGCAGAGTCAGATTTATATTGCTCGAGTTTTGCACCCATTTGATGTTCGGCAAATTGCTCGTATTCTTGCGCCATCGAGAATAATCTCGCGCGCTTAGCAAGTGAGTCATGTTTTAATTTAACCACACTGACTAAACTTAAGTCGTCTTCTTTAATGCCTGCTTTGTCTGCCAATTCTTGCAGTTTAATCTCTTTGTTTTGAACAATTTTCCTTAGGCCTTTTACATCGTCATCAATACTGAAAAAACGTTGTTGATGAGCGCTTAGTCTTTGCGTTATCTGCTTTTGACGTACAAGTAATTTTTCTAAAGAATCAGATAGCGCGGTGTATTTGACCGACTTAGTATTTGACTTATCTGAGGCACTGTTATTCAAAGCGCTGCTATTTAAAGCCTTTTGATGAGCATTTATGGAGTTTTCAATCGCGTCTAAATTCTTCTTTTCTGAATTTATTTTGGCTTTTAGATCAGTCAGAGTTGAGTCGGTAAAGTGAACTAGCTTTTGGCGTTTATCAAGCCAAGTTAACTCGACCAACATCGTTTCTAAATTCGGTTTATTGAGTCGATCAATCGTTTGGATAGATTCCAAGATGTCGATTTGTCGATCCAGTTGCGCCAGCTTCACGTCCAAGCCTTTGTCTTCACAGACTTGACCATGTTCAGTAGCAAAGCTCTTGGTCGGCGTACCGAGTCGTAGTAGTTGGCGTTTATCAATATTGGCGCGCTCAATAACGTCGATGACGCCTCGAAAGATCTGCTCCAAAGCCAAGTTTGTTGGCGCAAGTATTAAGGCCTTTGCATCGTGCTTAATATAGGTGAGTAGGGCATAGCTTAAAACAAAGCGCGTCTTACCTGTGCCGGGGGCGCCCCAGATATAACATAGTGGCGAGCTAAAACAGAGGGAGATAGCCTTCATTTGTTCTTTGTTTGGCTGAGCATCGGCAAAGATAACCGACGGATCAAAATTTAATTGTGATGGTGATCGGCCTTGTTCAAACAATAAATCATCGCCATTTTTTTGATACCATTCGATTACTCTTTTGATTAAGAACTTCAGATCGAATACTAACTTCCATGCGTTAGGGTGTTCTATCGTGCTATTGATTAGTTGGGCGGCTTCGAGACTAGTTTTAACAATAACAAAGCGTTGCTCTTGGTCGTAAACCACGATGCTAATTTCATCGTTTTCAAAATAACGGCGCTCGCCATCACTGAGCAAGAAAGTAATGGAGTCTAAATCGAAAATGGTTCTCGATAGCTTGAATTTAAATTCTTGTTCTTCAATATGCTCAATGACATCAACATTGATTTCTTGTGCGCCGCCATTACGTCGCGTCGAGACATAGTCGTAAACACATTGTGAGCCTTCAATACAGAGCTCACTTAATTGTTTCGCTTCCATTTTAATAAACCTGCTCTAGTGGTGCCGAAGTCGTCGTAGCTTATTTTTAGACACCGACTTTTAACTGGAACTTATTCCTCAGGCGTTAAAATCCAAGGTATTTATTTTTTAGGCATTAAGTCCATTGCCGCAATTACCATTGCCTCTGTGCCCAATTTTATTGATGGTTCAGGCTCGATTTTAAAAAACGGCGAATGGTGTGACGGTGCATCGTCCACCTCTTTTTCTGGAGTGCCGCCGACAGAAAAGTACACACCTTTAACGCCCAGCTCTGGGGTTACAAAGTAGGCGAAATCTTCGGCTCCCATCCCTGCTCGAGGTTGGCTATACATAACGCCTTTTGGCA
>Ga0316189_10005503_pt1 | contig 12155 bp, 12 predicted proteins | sample LowCovwburrow_MG_FD_204930 | JGI IMG/M metagenome (GOLD analysis project Ga0316189, IMG submission 204930) | Coastal sediment microbial communities from Maine, United States - Lowes Cove worm burrow | ecosystem: Environmental > Aquatic > Marine > Coastal > Sediment | place: USA: Maine... | reverse complement strand
GCACCGAACTTTAACAAATCCGAAGTAAAAAACGATGGTGTTAAAAAGCCGGTTGCACGATCCACTGTAGGGTCAGGCAAACGCAATCTGGGGGTATAAAGAACCGGAACACCCAGAAATTCCAGACGGGCATTTTCAAAGTAAAGTTGCTTGGTCAGCTCATCGTGGATAACACGCTTTGATCGTATCTGCCAAAAAGGCGTCGGGTTTAATTTACATTGACCTGTATCTGATGTGTTGCCGGGTGAATGTGGTCTTCCGATATAACAGGTGCTGGCGACCACGCGATCCAATACTTTAAAGCGACGATCTTTGTATTGTGCTTGATCAGCGGCTAATTGGAACTGTTTTGCGATCAGTAAACGCGCACCTTTGATTACATTATTCGACAGATCAGAAGATAGGTCTGCATCTGTGCCTGTCAGAATGCTGCCGTCAGTATTGGTAATGGCAAACCCACCGGGGATCGTTAATCTATCGTTTTTTTGATCGTAGACAACCGTATCGGCCGTTAAAATCTGGCCGTTGGATACGATGCGCACGTTGCCGCTAGCCGTCAGAATCTGAGACGTGGCATTGTAGTCAACTGCATCGGCCAACAGTCCAACCGGATCTTTTGATTGTGCCGATGCACCCGCAAAGCCATACAGGCCGAAGGCGATTACCAAGCTTGCCAGCAAAATGCTTGATACTATTTTCAAGACCATTGCGCCTTATCCGTCCTCAAGATGCAAAAATAGCGCCAGTGCCGTTAAAAGTGCGGCTAAAGGGGCTGCCCATGCAGCAAAAAATATGGGAATCTCTCCCGCCTCTCCAAGGGTTCTAGCAAGGTTTTGCAGGAAATGTAGAGAAAAGCCACATAAGAGGGCCAATAAAACTGAAATTCCTAGATTTCCCAATCTGGCGTTCTGTAATGTAAAGACTGCACCGATAAGTATCATTGCCGCAAACAGAATTGGGCGGGCCAGTTCAATTTGTAAATGCACCCTGTGTTGACGAGAAGAAAAACCTGCATTTTCCATTGCCTTGATGAATTTCGGCAAGTCCCAGATGACGACTGTTTCGGGCTTCGGGTAACCTTCCAGTATCTGTTCGCTGGTGATCGTTGTCGGCACCCGTATGATCGGCTTCAATTCCGAACCCGCTTCAGGATTGCCTTCAGCGGCTGATAAATCCCATATTTTCGTGCGAATAAGTATCCATTCATTATTGGATAAAACTGCTGTGGCCGCCGAGATACGATTTTCCGCTTTATTATCGCGATCAAACTCAATCATGGTAACATCACGCAGGCTGTTGCCATTCTGCGTTGCTTGGTTGGCAGTGATGACAATATATCCGGTTTCGGTTTTCTGACGTAACCAGAACCCATCTTCGTTTACCGTGATGGTTTTATCAGGTCGCCCTAGATAATCATTTTTTAGGCTGTCATAATAAGTTGAAAAAGTTGCAACCAGCGGATTCAGGAATAATATGGAAACGAGACCAATCAATGAAGCAGTTGCAATGGGTGACCCCAAGCCTTTCAAGGCTGACACGCCCGCAGCGCGTGAAACAACAAATTCGTTGGATCGTGCCAGACCTACACAAAAAACAAGTCCCGATAGCATGACGATGATTGGCATCGCTTCGCGGATAAATGACGGTGAGCGTGTGCTTGCCAGAGCGATGGCTTTGGTTAAATTAAGGCCGACATACGATAATGACCGAATATTTTCCATTGTGTCGACAAAAAAAATCAACAATCCGATTATTAAGAAAACCCGCATAAATGCCGAGATGAACTTCTTTGTGAAATACCAGTATAATGTCATACGCTGGCCCGCCTATTCGGCAGAAGACTGAACAGGCCGACGGCATTCCAACCTTTCGTCGTAATGATTAGCAATAAAATAATGATGACTACGGACAATACGATAGGCATGTAGAGTACAAGCGACAGGGACGGTGATTTTAATACAAAACTTTCGGCAGCACCACGCATGGTATTTAGGCCAAGCAAAATGATGATTGCAAATACAATGCGGTAATAAAACCCTGTACGGCTAAAGTTGCCGGAAAATAAAATAGCGGCCCCTAGAAGCGGCATAAAAAGCGAAAACAATGACTTCATGAAACGTGATTGCGCCTCAATTGCATAAGGCAGGTCTGCAGGTTTTGCATCAGCAATGGTCCAGGGTAAATCCGGTGTGATTGCATCATTAACCCCGATTTGGCGTGAAGCTATGTTCTTTGAAAACTGTGATAGATCGTAAGAAAAGCTATCAAACTGAATAACGTTTAATAAGCGTGTGTCTTCATCGTATTGTTGTAAAGCACCATCGATCAGGATCAGTTTGGGTTCTTCTAGGTTGTCTACAAGACGCCCTGTTGGGGCTGTATGGATCATTTGTTTGCCTTGGGTTGAGGTTTCCCTGATCAAAATATCCTCCAAAAGCCCGTCGTCGTGCATTCGCCCAAAGTAAAAAGTTACACCTTTTTTGGGGGTGATGAATTCACCCACTTTAATCAATTGCGACAGATATTCCTGACGTATTTCATGTTGACGTTTCTGGAATGCATTGTTGCTAATCGGTGTAATGAAATGGGCCATGGCAGACACAACAATAAAGCAGATCATTCCGAATATGAAAAAGGGACGGGCATATTGAACCGGTTTTTGGCCCGCTGCCATCAGTGCTGCATATTCCGATTCTGCGTATAAGCGGTTGGTCAGGAACAATGCAGCAGCAAAAGCAGCCACGGGAAAAACACTTTCAATCACACGGGGCAAAAGATAGAGACTCAACTCCACGAAAACCATTCCTGGTTGACCGTTTTCAATAACAACATCAACGATCCGCAGGGCCTGATTAAGCCAAAGAATACCGCCAAATACGAATAAAAAAAATATAAACGGGCCTATAAGCTGATACACAATATAACGATCAACGATTTTCACGCGGGTTTTGCCCCCAAGCAGATAGACAGATTATACTTTCTTTATAGGAAGTTTAAACACAACAACAGTCCCTTGTGGCCAAATCCTGCGTTTCACGCTAGGTCTTGTGAAAATAAAGAAACACGACCCTTAGGAGCCATAGTATGAATGTACCCGTTAAGCCCAAATTTATAGAAACCGATTTGAACGCCATTGCCGATTTCGAAGGTAAAATAGCCGTCTTTATATCACCCAAAGGGCAAATGGGATTGGCTGCACGCAGGGTGAATAGGCTGATGAAACGCAGTCTGACGCGGTTATCGGAAAGTAAGTTGTTTGAAGATATGCCCAATGCAAGCTGTCATGCGATGTCAATGCCGGCGGGCATGAAAGCGACAGAGGTTCTGGTGGTAAAAATACCAAAACAGGTAACGGTGGAGGATGCGCGTCTTGCTGGCGCCAATCTGGGCAAGGTCGCAGGCGGGGCTAATTTGTTGATTCTGACCGGGACAGGCAAACGCGCTTCTGAAATTGCTTTTGGCTGTGCATTGCGCCAGTATAGTTTTCACGATCACAAAACCTCTGATGCGCCAAAGCAGGGTGACATCACCGTGATGGCCAAGCAGGCGGATGAGGTGGCGCAGGATTACGCCCCTAAAATCGCCGTTGCAGAAGGTGTGTTTTTTACCCGTGACCTAGTGAATGAACCTGCAAATATCCTGACAACAACTGAATTTGCCAACCGTTTGGAAGCATTGAAAAGTATCGGTTTGAAAATCACTACGCTTGAAGAAAAAGATATGGAAAAACTGGGTATGCATTCACTGTTGGCTGTCGGTCACGGCTCGCCCAGCCCATCCAAGATCGTGATCATGGAATGGAATGGTGGCGGTGAGGAACAACCTTTCGCGCTCGTCGGAAAAGGCGTGGTATTTGATACGGGCGGTATTTCCATCAAGCCGGCCGCCGGCATGGAAGAGATGACGATGGACATGGGTGGTGCCGGTGTTGTCGCAGGTGTGATGAAAACATTGGCCTTGCGCAAAGCCAAAGCCAATGTTGTGGGTCTTGTTGGTATTGTTGAAAACATGCCCGACGGTAATGCGCAACGTCCGGGAGACGTGGTCAAATCCATGAAAGGCGACACCATCGAAGTGATCAATACCGATGCCGAGGGTCGTTTGGTGCTGGCCGATGTGCTGTGGTATGCACAAGAAACCTACAAACCTACGGGTATGATCAATCTGGCGACTTTAACAGGTGCCATCATTATCGGTTTAGGCCATGAAAATGCAGGTGTGTTTTCCAATAATGATGTATTGTCACGTAAATTCATTAAAGCGGCTACGGTTGAACGCGAAGGTGCATGGCGTATGCCATTGGGCAAGGCATATGACAAATTGATCGACAGCAGAATTGCGGATATTAAAAATACCGGTGGACGTGCGGCGGGTTCTATTACGGCGGCACAGTTTTTACAGCGTTTCGTAAAAGAAGATATGCCTTGGATACATCTTGATATTGCAGGCGTTGCATTGGTCAATACCGAAACAACCCTTGCACCAAAAGGGGCCACAGGCTGGGGTGTTCGTGCATTGGACCGGCTGATCGCCGATCATTACGAGGCTGAATAGTGGCAGAAATTTTCTTCTATCACCTAACCAGTTCAACACTGGGGCAAACACTGTCCCGGTTACTGGAGCGCACTTTGCAAAATAGCTGGCGTGTTTTGGTGCGTTCGGGTGATGAAAATCAACTTGCACGCCTTGATGTACAATTATGGGGCGGCAATAGCCCGCAATTTTTACCCCACGGGATCAGTGGTGGTGCGCATGATGCAGATCAGCCGATTTTACTGACAAATGCTTCTGACAATACAAACGGGGCGAAAGCATTGATGTTGGTGCATGGGGCAAAAACCACTGCAGATGAAGTCGCGCAATTTGAACGTGTCAGTCTGGTGTTTAACGGAAATGAAGAACCGGCGGTAGAAGCAGCCCGCGCCGATTGGAAAACCTTGACCGATGCAGGTGTCTCGGCCAAATATTGGAGCCAGGCATCCGGGCGTTGGGAAATGAAGGCGGAAAAGAACGGGTAGGGGCAGCCTATAGGATCAGCGGGTTAAGGTTAATCTGTCGCCACTGATCCGAAATTCGGAAAATAAATTAAGATAATCCATCCCCAAAAGTGACCCGAATAGTTCACCGCCATTGACTGACGCCGGTAAATCGTAATCCGTTATGTCGCCTAATTTCACGACACCAAGGCGCACAAATGCCGTGTTGACCGTACCGTTTGCGGTTTCTGCACGGCCCAGATAGTTCAGATTATCCACGTCAATATTGATACGTTTGGCGTCGTTTTTGGATAGAACAATAGCACTGGCGCCCGTGTCGATTACAAAATCGATATCCTGCCCGTTAATCCCTAACGTGGCATGGAAGTGACCATCATTGGCCCGTGAAAGTGTAACACTGCCTGCGCCATTTTGAATTGCTGATGATGGAAAAATCTGTGCTTTGAAAACATCGCCAAAGCCGTAGGCTGTTATAACACCAACAAAAATCAGCACCCAGATCAGGGCCTGTTGTACGGTTTGGTTGAAACTTTCGCGTCTGTAATATATAAAACTTCCAACAATAGCGGCCAATAAAATGCTCAGATAAAATACATAAGCCTTATCGTCCGTTGTCATCATAAAACGCCCAGACCCTTTAGTCCGTCGACTACGAATTGCACAGACAGGGCAGCCAAAAGCATCCCCATAAGCCGTGTAATTACTTTAATCCCCACTGGGCCCAACAGGCGTTCAACAGGGCCGCTGGTCAGGAATAAAAGGAAAGTTACCGCCGTGACGCTGATCATTGCCAGGATGACGACAAAGGTCGCTCCGAAATCACCGCTCATTTCGCTGACCAACAGGATCATTGCGGCCATAGCACCCGGGCCTGCAATCAACGGTGTGGCCAGTGGAAACACTGACGGATCATCGTGATTATCGTCTTCCGCCTGTGCTTCGCGGCGTTGTGCACGTTTGTTAAACAACATTTCCACTGCCATCAGGAATAACAGCAAACCGCCGGAAATGCGAAAAGCCGGCATTCCTATGCCAATGAACTCCAACAATTTTTCACCGATAACTCCGAAGGATGCCAAAATGAATATGGCGATCAGGCAAGCACGTAGTGCAATACCGCGTCGCGCCGTTGCATGCCCTTGTGTCAATGAAATGAATAATGGCAACAACCCGGGTGGGTCTATGACCAAAAACAATGTGACAAAGGCTGTTATATAAAAATCCATCATCGTCTTTTTGCCGCGTCCAAAGCCTCGCTTGCATTTTCCCAAAGCGTTTCAGCTTTTTCCACCGCTTGCAAGATTTCACCGTGTTTTTTGGTCAAATCTTCGATTTTTGCGGCACTTTCGGATGTGTAAAATTCCGGATCAGCCATACGTTCTGCAATTTTTGCCTTCATCGCTTCCAGCTTTTCGATGCGCTCTTCGCACTTTGTGACGTCTTCTTGCAAAGGTTGCGTCAGCTTGCGGCGTTCAGAATTAGACAAACGTTTTTGCTTCGGCCCTTTGGCCTTTTTCTTGGCTTCACTGGCAGCTCCACCACCACCACGCTCGGCGAGCAGCATGGTTTTATAAGCTTCCAAATCCTCATTATATGGCCGTACAGTACCGCCTTTGACCAACCATAACTGATCGGCAATCGCGTTAATTAGATGCGGGTCGTGACTGACCAGAATAACGGCACCTTGGTATTCACCCAAGGCCAAAGCCAGTGCCTCGCGGCTTTCAATGTCCAGGTGATTGGTCGGCTCATCAAGAATTACCAGATGCGGTGCATCCAATGTGGCCAGCAACAGTGACAGGCGCGCCTTTTGCCCACCGGACAGTTTACCCACCAATGTATCAACCTGTTCCTTACCGACACCACCTGCCGCTAGGCGGCCACGCAACCGTGCTTGGCCTTCCTGCGGGCGTTCACGCTGGATGTGTTGCAACGGGGTTTCATCTAGATAGAGTTCATCGACCTGATGTTGGGCAAAGTAGCCGATTTTCAGCTTTGAAGATCGGATCAGATTACCTTCCATTGGTTGAAGTTTATCCGCTAAAAGTTTGGAAAGTGTAGATTTACCCTGACCATTCGCCCCCAAAAGGGCTATCCGGTCGGTCTGGTCAATGCGCAGGTTCAGATTGCGCAGAATTGGTGTGCCGTCATAGCCGACATCAACACCGTCAAGACGCAGAATTGGTGGCGATAATTCGGTTGGTTCCGGAAAATTGAACGCGGCTACGGCGTTTTCAACCGAAGATGCAATCGGCTGCATCCGCTCCAGCATTTTCAAGCGCGATTGCGCCTGTTTCGCTTTCGATGCTTTGGCACGGAAGCGATCAACAAATGCCTGCAAATGATCACGTGCAGCATCCTGTTTTTTCGCCATTGAGGACTGTTCTGCAAGTTTCGCACGGCGCACATTGTCAAACGTGTCGTAATTGCCCTGATAAAACGTAAGTTTCTGGTCGTAGAGGTGCAAAATCGAATTGACGGATTTATTCAATAATGTGCGGTCATGCGAAATAATCAGCACAGTGTGCGGATATTTCGCCAGATAATTTTCCAACCATATGGTGCCTTCCAGATCCAAATAGTTAGTCGGTTCATCAAGCATCAGGATTTCAGGTTGGGCAAACAGAACGCCGGCCAAAGCCACCCGCATCCGCCAACCACCCGAAAACTCGGAACAAGCGCGCAATTGCGCCTCGCGATCAAAACCCAGACCGTTCAGAATGCTTGCGGCACGCGCTTCACCTGAATAGGCGTCAATCGCGGTCAGGCGTTCGTATATTTCGCCGATACGGTCTGCACCGGTTGCCGTTTCGGCCTCTGCCAGCAGGGCGGCGCGTTCCACATCAGCTGCCAGAACTGTATCCAGCAGGCTGACCTCATTTGATGGCACTTCTTGACTGACCCCACCAATGCGCAGACCTTTGGCTGTTGAAACCTTACCGCCATCCAACAATAATTTGCCTGTTATCAGGTGAAACAGCGTGGTTTTTCCCGTGCCATTGCGCCCGACAATGCCAACCTTGTGGCCTGTGGGAATGGTGGCAGAAGCGCCTGCCAGCAATTGGCGGCCCTGAATGGAATAAGAAATGTCATCGATACGTATCATGGGGCTGCTTTGCTATAGTGTGCGCTTAGTGTCAACACATAGCGTTTCTGCCTTCATTTATTGTTTTTCCGGTCAGAAACACTGTTGGTGCTTTATAGATAGTGCAGCGTTTCATATTTGCTTGAGGATCAAATAAGCATAAACCGTTCTAGGCTTTTCAAGTTGAATTCCGTATGTTAGTGCGGCCCAGAAATTCAATCCCTTAAAGGAAATCAGACATGGCTCTAGAACGTACATTTTCAATCGTGAAACCCGATGCAACCAAACGCAACCTTGTGGGTGCGATCGTTGCCAAGCTGGAAGAGGGCGGATTGCGCGTGATCGCACAAAAACGCATTCAACTGACATTGTCACAAGCCCAGACATTTTATGGCGTGCATTCTGAACGCCCGTTTTTCGGTGAATTGTGTGAATTCATGATTTCAGAACCGATTGTCGTGCAAGTTCTGGAAGGCGAAAACGCTATTCTTCGCAACCGCGAAATTATGGGTGCAACAAACCCGGCTGAAGCAGATGCAGGCACAATTCGCAAAGAGTTTGCATTGTCGCTTGGCGAAAACTCGGTTCACGGGTCAGACGCGCCTGAAACTGCCGCAGAAGAGATCGCGTTTTTCTTCTCTGGTCTAGAACTTGTTGGTTAAACCAACAGGTTCGGCGGCAGGTTGATTGGTACAACCAATTGACCGAGAGCCAAGAGCTTGATGATTAAGCCTTCTTAATCACACCAAGTTTATTCAAGGCCGCTTCCATTTCGGAGCGGCCTTTTTCTTTCGGGGAAAGCCGCGCCTTTATGGCATCGAACCGCTTTTGCAGGTCTTTTTTCTCGATCCCCTGACAATCATTCCACGGGCGACCCTGCAACCCCATTACCAGTGCATAATAGCCGATGAAATGCGGTTTACCGCCAGCGAGTAGGGAACGAAAGTATGCTTCATCAGGTCCAAGGTCGCGCAGTTGTTCAGCGGTTTTGATGTCGGCGCGGCCGTAAAATATGTCTGACGCGGGGCCAAGGTTACGGATGCTGGACGGTTTATCCGTCATTCTTTGTAAAAGCTTGTAAAGCCGCAGGATAAAGCTTGTGCTCTTCGATCAATACCCGTGCGGCAAGTGTTTCGGCAGTATCATCCGGCAGAACGGGAACCTCTGCCTGACCCAATAGCGGCCCGTCATCCAATTTAGCCGTAACGACATGTACAGAACAACCCGCCTTGGTGTCACCCGCGTCAAGCGCACGTTGATGCGTGTGTAAACCTGTATATTTAGGTAACAAAGACGGATGAATATTCAACATTTTTCCATTCCATTTGTCAATGAAACCGGCGGTCAGGACACGCATGAACCCTGCTAAACATAGTATGTCAGGGTTATATTTTGAAATTGTAGTGTGCAAAGCCGCTTCAAAAGCAATGCGGTCGCCATTGAAAGGTCGATGATCGACAACTTCGGTGGCAATTCCTTTAGCGCGTGCCTTGGTAAGGCCACCTGCCTCTGCGTTATTGGCCAAAACCAGTACGGGCTTTGCGTCAATAACGCCATTTTCCATCGCTTGAACCAGCGACATCATATTAGAACCGCCACCAGAGATCAAAATGGCAACGCGTTTGGTCATAGGCTGCCCGTATAGGCAACGCCTTCACCGGAAACGATTGTACCGATACGAACGGGATTAATGCTTTCGCCTGTAAACGCCGCTTCTATTTCAGCGGCATTTTCAGGGGCGCAAATTGCAATCATACCGATACCGCAGTTAAAGGTTTTCAACGCTTCATCTTGCGCCAGACCGGCTTGCGCAATCAGCCAATTGAAAATCGGCAGACGTTCCCAGCTGTTCAGATCAATTTCAGCCCCCAAACCATCGGGCAGGGCGCGTGGTAGGTTTTCGGTCAAACCGCCACCTGTAATATGAGCAAGGGCCTTCAAATGACCCGTCTCAAGTGCTGCCACCGCAGGGCGGACATAAATTTTTGTGGGTTCCAGCAATGCATCACAGGCAAGACCTTCACCAAACGGTGATGGATCATTCCAGTCCAGTCCCGCCATTTCAACGATTTTACGTACCAGAGAATAGCCGTTCGAATGAATGCCGCTGGATGGCAGCCCCAGCAAGATGTCGCCCGCAGCCACATCACGCGGCAACATACCGCCGCGTTCCATCGCCCCCACGGCAAAGCCCGCCAGATCAAAATCTTCACCTTCGTACATGCCCGGCATTTCTGCGGTTTCACCACCCACAAGGGCGGTGTTGGCCTGACGGCAACCTTCGGCAATGCCGTTGATCACGTCTGTGGCCTTATCAATATCCAACTTGCCTGTTGCAAAATAATCCAAGAAAAACAACGGTACGGCACCCTGACAGATCAGATCGTTCACGCACATCGCAACCAGATCGATCCCGACTGTATCCAATTTACCTGTATCAATCGCAATCCGTAGTTTCGTGCCAACACCGTCTGTGGCCGATACAAGAACAGGGTCTTTAAACCCTGCTGCTTTCAAATCGAACATCGCGCCAAAACCGCCAAGCCCGTCCATAACGCCCGGCCGTTTTGTGGATTTCGCCGCCGGTTTAATCTGCTCTACCAACGCGTTTCCCGCGTCAATATCGACGCCTGCATCTGCATATGTCAAAGAGTTCTTAAGATCGCTCATATCTATCCCCAAATCAGGCCAATAGCCAAGTTTGACACCATTTAACCCAAGCTTTTAGAAATGAAAACAGCGAAGCGTCTTGACCGCGTCGAAACTGCACAGTATTGCCTGAAATCAAGGCGGGCCTGTAGCTCAGTTGGTTAGAGCAGAGCGCTCATAACGCTTTGGTCGCAGGTTCGAGTCCTGCCGGGCCTACCAAATTATATAGTGTAAAATATCATAAGGTTTTTACCTTTTGATTTAAAATAATATAAAAAGCGGCCTCTGGACCCAAATAACCTGACGTTAGACAGATTATGGCGATATCTGCTTTTGAAGCACTGGGGAACTTGAAGCCGGCGATACATACGGCTGACGTCTCTTCCAAACTGGCGCAAAATCTGGGCGAAGCAAATATCCTTGTCATTTCCTGAAAGAATCCGTGGCGAGCTACAGTTGAAGGAAGTCATGATCGGCACGACAGGAGACGCCAGTATGATGACGCGGACAATTGAAGTTTCAATGAAAGAAACCGATGACGGCGATATGATTTTTGAACCTTCAGCCATTAATATCAATTAAGGCGAAACCGTTCGTTTTGCGACCAAAAATGCGGCGAAATGGAACATGATGATCCCAATGCTGTGCGCTTGGGCGCCGGTGACGATGTTGAAATAATTTGGTCGTTCACCAATGCTGGGTCACTTGAGTTTGCATGTCTTATTCCCGGACATTACGAATCCGGTATGCACGGCGATGTCGTTGTCGAGGCCGTTGGTGGTGTTGAATATACCAAAGGCACCGTAAAAAAGTTAACGCCAAATCTGGCAAAGTCACGATCATTCATGAAGAGCTGACCAACCTTGGAATGCCTGCAATGACGATGGTATTCCGCGTAGCCGAGGCTGACATGCTTGAAAGAATGAAAGCAGGCGACGAAATCCAGTTTATCGCTGACAGTGTTAAGGGGACGTTGACGATAATACAGATGAAATAAACCGAATTATCAATTCCATCTGTCTGGTTTGGGCTGGATAGGTGGGCTTTATTCTTGAATTCCTAGGAAAGGGTTTAAACCATTCCTAAGCTGCCGAGTCGGTTTTTGTCCCATGTGCCTTTAAACGATAGGCGGGTTTATGTTTCATAACGACCACTGAATGTGGCACTTCAAATATTTATATTTTATAGTTGAAAGAGATCGATTGGGATTTCAGCTATGCGAATAGCAAAAAGCATGAACATTCAAGAACCGATTACAGCTTTCGCCGCCAGCGTTTTGGCCCCGTCGTATGTATAGATGCGCCTTGCGTATCAACAGCCACTGTCACGGGCATGTCTACAACCGTAAATTCATGAATGGCTTCCATGCCCAGATCTGCAAATGCTAAGACTTTCGCGTTCCGAATGGCTTTTGAAGCCAAAAC
>Ga0316189_10005502_pt1 | contig 12156 bp, 10 predicted proteins | sample LowCovwburrow_MG_FD_204930 | JGI IMG/M metagenome (GOLD analysis project Ga0316189, IMG submission 204930) | Coastal sediment microbial communities from Maine, United States - Lowes Cove worm burrow | ecosystem: Environmental > Aquatic > Marine > Coastal > Sediment | place: USA: Maine... | reverse complement strand
GCACCTTCCGGGACTGGCGGAGCGTGCCGACCAACTCGCGGTGATTCGCTCACTCACCGCCAAGGAGGGCAACCACGACCGTGCGCGCTACCTGATGCACACCGGGTACGCCCCCGTGGGCACCACCGGGCACCCGGCCCTGGGGGCCATCGCAGCAGCACAGCCGCGAAGCGGAACCCTTCCGGGCTACGTCGCTATCGCGGGCAGCGGCCACGGTGCCGGCTTCTTGGGCGCCCAGTACGGCCCGTTCGTGGTGCCCGACCCCACGCGCCCCGTCCGCTACTTGCAGAGCTCAGCCACCCTCTCGGCACAGCGCAGGCACGCGCGGGCCGAGCTGTGGCGAGGCCAGCAGCAGGCGTTTGCGCGGGGGCACAGCTCCGCGCAGGTCGACGGCCACACCGAGGTCATGGAGCAGACGCTGGCGATGTTGGACAGTCCCAACATGGCGGCATTCGACCTCGACGGCGAAGCAGACCATGTGCGCAACCGCTACGGCGATGGCCGTTTCGGACAGGGCTGCTTGCTGGCGCGACGCCTCGTGTCCGCGGGCGTCCCGTTTGTCGAGGTTGGCATGAAAGGTTGGGACACCCACGAGGACAACTTCGACCGCGTGCAGCGCCTCTCGGGGGAGCTGGACCAAGCGTTATCAGCCCTGCTCGACGACTTGGTCAGCGATGGGCTGTCCTCCCAGACGCTTATCGTTGTGGTCGGCGACTTCGGCCGGTCGCCGCGGATCAACGGTCGTGGCGGCCGAGGGCACCACCCCCGCGCAAGCTCGGTCATCCTCGCAGGCGGAGGCCTGACCTGCGGCCAGGTCATTGGGGCCACCGACGAGGACGGAGACCAGGTCGTGGCGTCGCCGGTCACCGTCCCGGACCTCATGCGGACGCTCGCCACGGCACTGCACCTCGACCCCGACCGGTCACGCCTGTCCGCGGGCGGTCGCCCGCTCACCACCGTGGACGGAGGCACGCTGGTGCCCGGCCTCGGCCTTCACTGAGGCACGCCGGTCGTCAGCGCCGCCGCGCACCTACGGCCTCTATGGCACGTAGTAGGGCGACTCTGGGGCTTCAAAGCCGGGCAGGACGGTCAGCTCCAGCGACGCACGGCCGCCCGTGACGGCCGCGAACACAAGCATGGGCAGCAGCCCAACCAAGAAGCCGCGCGCCAGTGACACCCGGTGGGTTCGGGCCAAGCCAAACGCGGCGAGCCACAGGAATGCCACCGCAGTGGCCCCAACGATCCCCAGGTACAGCTGCGCATCGATGTGCCCCAGGTACAGAGGCACATCGAGGCCCGCGATGACAAGCAAGGCCGGCCCCAGCGCGTACCCGACCGCTCGCATGCTCGCGCCGATCGATCGCGGGGCGCCACCCGTGAGCGCAACCCCGATATGGGCGACGAGCCCGGCAAGGAAGTACAGCAACGGCACGCCGACCGGGACCATCAAGACGAGCCACGTCGACAACGCTTGGGCCAGCGCCGGATCGACAAACTGATAGATCGACCGCATCGGCGCGGGGGCGGGCACGGTTGCCGTCATGTGGGTCGCCGCGACTTGGACCACCAACACGATCCACAGCGGGAGCCGAAGCGTTGCCATGAACGCCAAAACGCGCCCGTGGCGGATGGGCTCCGGGCACACGGCGAAGCTTGCCGAGGGCCGGAGCAACAACCCCACCAGCGTGCTGCGGACGGCCGCCAGCCAAGACCCGGCGTCGCCTTCCAACGGGATCACCCCCGGCGGGGTCAGAGTAGGGGTGGAGGCTGGCACCAGTCGCGGGAGTGTAGCTTTCGTGCCACACCTCGGACAGACCCTCACCGTGGGCCGGTTGAGAGCCGATTGGAGCGGTGGGTGCAGCGGGCGCCTGCCCGTCGCGTTTGGGGCGCTGCGGCCCGCAAGCTCACACTTCACACGCTGCGTGGCCACGACTACCCTTGGTCAATGGCGGGCAGGCCAACCTTGGTGCCGCGGGGAGCGTGGCCAGCGGCGTTCGTAGCCATGGCGATGCTGCTCATCGGCGGCTGTCAGCCACGTGGGTCCGCGGGTCCGCCGCAACACTATGCCGACACCGAGGCCGCGATCGCCCAGTTCGAGGATGAGGCCCGCGACGCGTGGCAGCGCCCCGACGAGGTGATGCGCGCGCTCGCCCTGAGCGATCGCGCGGCGACAATCGCAGATATCGGCGCAGGTTCAGGCTACTTCACGCGGCGGCTCGCGCTGGATGTGCCCGGTGGGCGGGTGTACGCCGTCGACGTCGACGGCGAGTTCGAGGACTACCTCCGCGACAACCGCGAGTCGTGGGGTACGCCCAACATCGAGCCGCACCTGGCTCTGTACGACGACCCGATGCTTCCCGAGGGGGAGCTCGACCTTGTGTTCACGGCCAACACCTACGCGTTCGTTCGCGATCGCGTCGAGTACTTCACCAAGGTCCGTCAGGCGCTCAAGCCCGGCGGACGCCTCATCGTCATCGACTTCCGGCCGGAGGCATCGCCGCCGCCGGGTGCAGCCCCACAGGCCAAGCATCGCGTGAAGCGTGACACCGCCCTGTCCGAGCTTGAGCAGGCCGGTTTCACATTGACGGACGAGGAAACCTTCTTGGCGCACCAATGGTTCCTAGTTCTGCAGCCCAAATAGCGCCCCCAATCCTTCGTGACCAAGTCGAGCGCAGCTACAGCCGCGCGCTTGGCCACCTGCGCGATGTTCAGCACGCGGACGGTCGCGTCGCGGGCGAAGTCGTTTGGAACCCGATGCTGGTCAGCCAGTACGTGTTCCTGCGCCACATCGTGGGTCGCCCTATCCCCGAGCCACGACGCAGCCGGATTCGACAAAGCCTGGAGCAGCAGGTGTGTCGCGACGGCGGCTGGGGCATGCACCCCGACAGCGAGGCCTATCTCTTTCACACGGTGCTCGGCTACGTCGCGCTGCGCCTGCTCGGTTACGACACGAGCGACCCTTTGGTCGCCGACGCGGGCAAGTGGATCGCCGACCACGGCGGGCCGTACGCCTTGCCGCAGTGGGGCCGGATCTGGCTGGCGTTTGTGGGGCTGTACCCGTGGAGCGGCGTCCACCCCGTCGCACCTGAGGTCTGGCTCCTGCCGGAGGCCGCTCCCCTGCACCCGCGCCGCCTGTACTGCCACATGCGGCTCATCTACCTCGGGCTTTCGTTTGCGTACGGACGCCAGTTCGTCGCCGCCTCGTGCCCACGACTCACCGAGATCCACAACGAGCTGTATCCGGAGGGCCATCATCCCGAGCGCTTCGCCGCGGCGCGTGATTCCATCGCACCCACCGATCTGTTCGAGGCCCCCAGCCGCGGCCTGAAGCTGGCCTTTTCGGTGCTCCGCCGAGCCCAGCGTCTGACCCCAAAGAGGCTCCGCACCGCCGCTCTGGCCAAAGCCATGGAGCACATTCGGTTCGAGTTCGAGTCGACCGACTACGTGTGTCTGTCGCCGGTCAACGGCATGTTGTTCACGCTCGCGCTGTTCATGACCGACGCCGATCATCCCGACCTCGACGCTGCGCTGCAAGGCATCGAGTACTGGGTCTGGGAGGACGACGACGAGGGCATGCGAATCTGCGGCGCGCGCAGCGACATCTGGGACACCTCGTTCATGATCTCGGCCCTGGTCGAAGGCCCGCGGTCCGAGCTTGCCGACACCATCGTGACGGACGCCTGCCAATGGTTGCCCAAGGCCCAGCTCCGCGATGAACTGCCCGGCGGGGCCCGACACTTCCGGGCTCCGACGTACGGCGGCTGGGGTTTTGCCAACGAGAAGCACCCGTGGCCGGTCAGCGACTGCACAGCCGAGGCGCTCGAGGCCTTGCTCGCCGCGGAGGCCGCGGGATTGAGCGGTCCGAGCGGCGCGCTGAGCCTGAGCGACAAGCTTGCCGCCGTCGAGTTCATTGTGCTCCGACAAAACGACGACGGCGGGTTTGGCTCGTACGAGTCGCGTCGCGGGAGCATGGCGCTGCGGCACTACAACCCCGCCGAAATCTACGGCAACTGCATGCTCGAGTACTCGTACACCGAGTGCACGGGCAGCTGTGTCCGCGGGCTTGCGTTCGCCCTGCGCGAGTTGGGCGACACCATGAGCGGCGACCTCCGACGACGCACGACGGACGCCATCGACCGCGGTGTCCAGTTCCTGACGAGCAACGAGCACGAGGACGGTGGCTGGCTTGGGTTCTGGGGCATCAATGTCACCTACGGCACCCTGTTCGCGACCTCTGGGCTGGTCGCATCCGGCATGGGAATCGGCGCACCGTCGAACGTCCGCGCCGCCAAGGCCCTCGTGGCAATGCAGCGCCCCGATGGCGGCTGGGGCGAAGACTGGCGCGGGATGGTCCAAGAAACCAAGGTCGCGCTGCCCCCAGACGAGCCGAGCCTCGTCGTCCAGACCGCGTGGGCGCTCCTATCGCTGATGGATCTGGCCCCCCACGAACACAGCACCATCGACGCGGGCATCCAGTATCTGCTGCGGCGACAAGGGGACGATGGCGCGTGGCCAACCGAGCGCGCGACGGGCGTCTTCTTCAACACGGCGATGCTCGAGTACCGCTTGTATCGACAGATCTTCCCGACCTGGGCGCTGGCGCGCTGGCAACGGACTCGCTAGTTTTTTGAGTCCCGCTCGGTCGTTCAGTCTGCCGACTGCTCACCTTCGACACGCTCGACGCTCACCCGCATCACCCTGCGGTCGTCGGCGGCGAGCACCTTGAAGCGAAGCGACTCGAACACAAACACAGAGCCCGTGATCGGCATCTGACCCGCGAGCTGGGTGAGCAGGTCGCCGACGCTGTCCACGGCATCAACCTCCTCGAGCTCCAAGCCCAGTAGCTCCTCGACCCTGCTCAAGCTGGTTTGCCCGGAAACGAAGTGCACCCCGGCCACGACGACCTCGGAAGGCGCACGGTCGGTCTCGTCGAAAATCTTGCCGACGATCTGCTCCAGAACGTCCTCGAGCGTAACCACGCCCACCGTCGCGCCCGCGTCGTCGACGACGATCGCCAGGTGCACTCGTTTTTCGCGGAAGCGCTGCAGCAAGTCCTGGATCAGCAGGCTCTCGCTCACGTACATCGGCGCTCGCATCAACCGCTCGATGTCCTGGGTTCGCACCGTCGGCAGGCCGACGAGCTGCTTGACGTGCAGTACCCCCTCGATGCTGTTGAGGTCGCCGCGATGCACGGGCAGCCGACTGTGCCCCTTGCGCTTGGCGATGGCGGCAACCTCCGACATCTCGGCCGACAGATCCACCGCCGAGACTTGGTCGCGAGGCACCAAGATGTCCCGCACGGTCGTGTCCTCGAAGCGGAAGATGCCGCGCAGCAAGGCGGCCTGGTCGGCCGGGATCGAGCCCGCCCGCTGCCCAACGCGGACCAGGTAGTCCAGTTCGTCGGCGGTCACCTTGTTCGTGTCCTCCTTGGCGGCGTTGCGCAGCATGAGGTTGGTCAGCGCGGTCAGGACCCAGATCACGGGCCACAAGACACGGGAGAGCACGCGCAGCACCTGCAGTGCGGGCAGGGTCAGCCGGTGCGAGTACGCGCGGCCAAACGCCTTGGGCAAAATCTCCCCAAACACAAGAAGGACCGCGGTGGTTGCAAACACCGCAGCCGGGATCGCGGACTCCGCCCAGGCGGTCCCCGACAAGTGACGCAGCGTCAGCGCCGTCGCCATCGCGCCCATCAATGTGTTGGCGACGTTATTGCCGACCAAAATCGTCGACAGAACATGGACTGGGCGGTCGACCCAGCTGGCGATGATCTTTGCATCGCCCCCGCCCTCTTCCCGCAGACGCCGCGCCTGATGCTGGTCGAACGAGGTGATTGCCGTCTCGCTGCCCGAGAAGAACATGCTGCCCGCCAAGCACAAGCCGATGACGAGCAGCCCGAGTAGATCGGCGTCAGACATCGTCGGCACACTCTGCCAAGAAGCAACTCAGGGCGCTCGTTCGCATTCGCTGGCTGCGGAGACTGCTCCACTCTTGCGCCTTGTGGAAGAACTTTCCGAACGGGCCCAATCCGTCGATGCAGGGGACCCCCGCGGCGGACAGTAAATTCGCGTCAGAGCCGCCGCCCTGACGCGGCGCCTGACCCACCCCAAGACCGGCTGCGGCGGCGTGGCGCTCGTATTGGAGCCGTAGGCGCTGGCTGGCCTCGCTGGCCTCCATCGGCGGCCGGGTCAGTACGCTGGTCAGCCCAACGCGGGCGGCGTGAAGGCGCTGTGGCACACGGGCGTCCCAGGGGTCGGCCGCCATCGCCTCGAGCGCCGCCTGGACCGCCGCAGCATCGGCCAGCGTCAGGAAGCGGGTGTCGATGATGCAGTGGGCATGCTCGGGCACCGTGTTCTTGGCCGTGCCCCCCTCGACAAGCCCGACATTGGCGGTGACCCCTCGGTCGTAGTCGGTCAGCGCCTCGACCCTCTGAATGAGGTACGACAGCGCTTCGATAGCGTTGACCCCCGCGGCATGGTCAACGCCCGCGTGCGCCGCCCGCCCCGTCACGTCGAGCGTGAACATTCCCCCGCCCTTGCGCTCGGTGATGACCCTGTCGCCATCGCGGCCGCCTTCAAACACGAGGGCGCGATCGATTCGGGGGGCGAGGTCGGCAAACATCGGCGCGCTCGTGGGCGACCCGACCTCCTCGTCCGTATTGCAGACGAAGCGAACCGCGAGCCTCGCGAAGGCTGACGGGTTGACGCGGTGCAGCGCACGGCAGGCAAACACGATGCAGGCCAAGCCGGACTTCATGTCGAGCACGCCTGGGCCACGCACCACGTCTCCGTCGCGAACCATTCGCAAGAACCCCATGCTGCGAGGAAAGACCGTGTCGACGTGGCCCACGAGCGTGAGGCATGGCGCGTCGGTCACCGCGGCGCTGTCGTAGATCCGATGATCGGCGAACTGCCCCGAGGGATCGGGCACGAGGGTCCGGGTAAACCCCAGCGCCTGCATTGCCACGTCCAGATGCTGGGCGGCCACCTCGACGTCATCTTTGGCGTGGGTATGACTGGGCGTGTCGACAAGGTGCGACAACCAGGGCACCTGCTCGGTCTCGAAGACGTCACTCACGCGCCGCCGCAACGCCTCGCCGCACTCGCTGCTATCCATCGGCATGCTCTGGGTCAGCAACCAACACGGTACCGTACCGCCCTGGGTGCTCGATCGCATGCTGGATGACCCCAGCCCCTGGCGGCACAATGTGTACGGCTCCGATCCCGGCCGCCAGATTGTCGAGCGCCTCTTCGATCTTCGGGATCATCCCGCCCACCACCGTGCCATCGGCGATGGCATCACGAGCCTGCTGCGCTGTGAGGCGTGAAATCCGCGTCGCAGGATCGTCCTTGTCCCGCAGGACGCCGCCGACGTCCGTGACCAGCATCAGGTGATCGGCCTTGAGCACGCCAGCCAGGGTCGCGGCCACGGTGTCGGCATTGATGTTGTAGACCTGCCGCGCGAGTCCGTCGGGGCTCGGCTCTGTGCCCAAGCCGAGTGTATTCACGACTGGGACAAACCCGCCCGCCCACAGGTGCCGCAGCAACTCGGGCCGAATGCGCTCGATGTCTCCGACCAGGCCGTAGTCCACCGACCCGCTGCCGCCGCGGCCCACCACCACGGGCGGCCGCCGGCTCGCCGTCACCAGTCCGTCGCTCACCCCGCTGATCCCGACCGCCCGAACTCCCGCGGTCACCGCAGCCGCGACCACATCGACGGAGACTTCTCCGGCCAGGGTCTGCTTCATGACCTGCAGGGTGGCGGCGTCGGTCACCCGCTGGCCCGCGACCTTGACCGTCTCCAGCCTGAGTCGTGTCGACAGCGCGCCTGCCTGCGGTCCGCCCCCGTGGCACAGCACGAACCGGAAGCCGCGCGCGCTCAGCGTGGCGACGTCGGCGAGCATCCCCGACAGCGCGACGGCATCGGCCACAACCTCTCCGCCGAACTTGAGTATGACGACCGGTGTCACGGCCTCAACGCTGGCGCGCGCGTCACTGCTTGGTCCATAGGAGTGGGGTGCTTAGCATCGCTGGCCAACCAAAACGAAGACCCGAGATGGCCGACCAAGCCGTCTCGGGTCCCCCCCAGGTAGTCTCTTCGTGCGAACTGGCACCGATTGTCGCGTGGACCACGCGAAAACCGAATCGCCGCGCTCCGAATCGTCTCGTCGAGCTTTAGGCCAAGAAGGGCAGCGCTAAGCTAAGAAAAGTAAGGTTTAGAGTGGAAGCCAAGCGGGGTAAGCCAACAAAGCTAAGTGACTCAAGCCAGGGAAAAGCAAAGGACTAGTGAAAACGGAAGCCAGGCCAAGTAAGGAAGTGATTAGGCCAAGGGAGCTAAGGCGTAGGCTCGTCGTAACGTTAGTCGAAGCAAAGCTTAGGGAGCGGTGACCCAACGAAGAGTCTGTGCTCGCTGACGACGCCCCCTAATGCGAAGCCCGGGCCAAAATGTCAACTACCTAGAATAACTTGTGTCGGGATGACTCCCGCAGTTCGCGCCACTGTAGCGGTCATCGAGGTATGACGCAGATGTCCGACTTGGGGCGGCAACGGGAGTTGCGAGCATGACAACGATGTCGTGCGGCATACCTTCGGTGCACCGATGCGGCGTGCAATTCCGCCGCGAACACCGAGATCTCGATCTCAACCGTGCTACCGAGACGAAACGGCACGGCGGAGCCTCGAATTACATCGGGTTCGTACGCTGACGTTTTGACGCCGCTCTCAGTGTTCGTGGTCGCTCGGCTCGGGTACGTGGTCGGAGAGCCGCCAGATCGATCCGGGCGGCTCGCGATCTTCGATCGCCGCGAGCAACTCGCGTGGAGTCAGGCACGTCGGCACGATCAACCGCTGGGGCGAAACCACCAAATGCGCCCGAATCCCACAATCCCCACCGTGCGGCATGCCGTGCCGAGCCGGTGCCCACCCGTCGCGCTCGAGGCTGGCCTGCTCCCACTGCAGAGGACCATGACATCGGCGACACGGTTGCCGCTGTGGGGCCGTGGCGACGTGCGTCACCGGATCGCGACCGTGCTCAGCACGAACATCTCGCCACCACCGCTGATCAAAAGGGAGGATCCCCATTGCGGGCGGTAGCAGTCCCGCCTCCGCCAGCCAGCGGGCGGCGAGGTAGTAGGCCGGAGCCCGTTTGACGACGCCATCGGAGCCGCGCTGCTCTCGCGCCTCCACAAACAGAGGCGGCTCTCCGAAGTGCGGATCGGCTCGCCAAGAACTCTCGAGGCGCTCGCGCGGCTCTCCTTGGAGCGACCAGATCCGACACCCCACGACGATGCGCGTGGTGCGGTCGGCAAACACCCAGAGCACGTTGGCCAGCTTCGCCCACGGGTCAATGGCCACGTCGCAGACCTTGAGCTTGTCGCAACCTATCTGGCCGCCGGGTCGCAGCCACACCGAGACCAGCTTGATTTCGATGCGCCCTTCCCAGTCGGGCGCCCCCTCGTTGTCGTGGGCCGCGAGCCCAAGATGCCACTGCAGTGCATTCCCGTGCCGCCCGCGCGAGCGCGCGGAGCTCGTGAAGGCGGCCGCAGGCCCCAACGGGACGCCGACCAGAGCCTCGGCCAAGGCCTCGAGGTGTGCGCACCGCCGACGCGGCGCATCGGACCCCGGCGGGGGGTGACGCAACGGCAGGCGCACGGACCCCTACTCCTTTTTGGCTTTGTCGTCCTTCTTGGCGTCTTTCTTGGCGTCCTTGTCCGCCTTCTTGCCGTCCTTTTTGGCCTTGTCGCCCTTCTTGTCGTCCTTCTTCTTCCCGGGCTTTTCGGCACACCCGGCGGACAGCAGCAGAGAGAGCGACCCCACGGCCACAACCGCGGCACCGAGGGACGTGCGACTGAGCAAACGCTTCATGCCGCGATCATGGACCAGCGCTTCGTCGGGCGCCAGCGCCTCGTTTACCGAGGCGGCGGCAGCATCATCGGTCGGCCGTGGGCATCCACATGGACGTAGACGACCTCGGCGCTGGTGACGTCGCGCGCCACCGACTGCGGCTCAACCGGAGACTGCGCCGTGACGCGCACCCGGACCGTGATCGAGGTGCGTCCGCGCGTGACCAGGCGGCCAAAGCACGTGATGACATCACCCACGTGCACCGGCTCGGCGAACACCACCTCGCGCATCGAGACGGTGACCATCTTGCCGACGCCCTCAGCATGAGCCGCCAGGGCCCCCGCCTGGTCGATCAGCGACAAGATGTAGCCGCCGAAGATCGTGCCGTGGCCATTGGTATCGCGCGGCATCGCGATGACCCGGATCGCCAGGACCTCTCCTTCTTGTGCGTCACTCATTGCGTACCTGTAGCCGCGGCGACCGCCTCGAGGATCGCACTGCGAATCGAGGCGGCGTCGGCGTAGTCTGGACAGTACCGCAGGAACGGATCTCGGGCGGACAGCGCTCGGAACCGTCGCTCCTCCGGGCCGAAGTCGTACGAGAGGATGACGGGACCGGCGTAGCCCGCCTCCCGCAGCGCACGCAACACGAACAACCCTTGGTTGTCCTCCTGGAACCGTCGCGCACGCGCCACGTCGCCGTTGAAGCGCGCCGACAACTCCACAAGATTCCCAAGCAGCTCCGCCTCGGGCGTGCGATCAAACCGCATGTCGAGATAGACAAGATCGGGACGACGCTCGCCGAGCATGTTCTGCGCCTCAGGCCCGCTCTTGGCCTGCCGATACGCAAATCCCTCGGCCACAAACGTGGTGAGGTTGGTCAGGTATTCGTTGCCGTCCTCGACAACGAGCACATCGATGACGTTCCCTGCCACGCTCACAAACGGTCCTCCAGCCCCTCACTGGTACCATCCTCCTCGACCATAAAGAAGCGAAGCACCACGGCCTTGCTCCACCCTGGTTCGGATTCCACCGAGATTGCCCCGTCGTACCGTGATAGCAGGTCAACGGTAATCCCCATCCCGCGCTCGACGTAGCGCCCACGAAGCATCTCGTTGGAGAGCTGCTCGGGCGAGCGGTCCTTGATGCGGATGGCGAGCGACGTCAGGCCCGTGATCTCGTCCTCTTCGATGTGCAGGGCAACGCCCAGGTTGATGGGCGGCGCGGCGTACAACAGGCTCGAACGCAGCGAGTTGCGCAGCACGTTGGCCACGATGTCTTCCAGATCGGTGCGGAAGATTCGGACCTGGGCGGCCTCTCCCGTCACCTCCAGCGGCCCAACGGTTTGCGTTGCAAACTGCTCTTCGCCCGCGACCCGCTGGTAGATCTCGGTGACGAGCATGGGGTCGATCGTCACGACGCACAGCTCGCGAATAAGGCCCGACAGGCGCTCGAATGCTTGCCGCCCCAAGACGTGGCCTGATCGCCCCAACATCCGCGCGAGCTCCAGACGTCGGCTTGGCCGGAGCCCCTCGGGTTGGCGCAGCCCTTCGGAGTGCACCGAGAGTTCCTCGAACGCGCGGATCATGGGTCTGAAGATGGGGTCCTTGCGGTAGAGGTTGAGCGTCACCCGATGCGCCCGGGCGACCTTTTCGAGCTCGGACAAATAGCCCAGGAACCGGCCGTAGATGCCGCCCGCGGCGCGCCCACGACGGTCTCGGATCCGAATCAGCTCTTCGCTCATCAAGGCGCTTCGCGCCGCAGCCCCCGCCCCCCCGAACAACCGCTGCGCCAACACGGCCGCGCGGGTGTCGGCATCGGGTGCGTCGAACTCCAGCGCCTGTCCAACGTCCGCGAGGAATGCCGTGTTGTGCTTGAGGATCTCGTGGCGGATCAAGCTGAGGATGCGCGCGACCTCAGGGAAGCTCTTCGGGTCACGCTCCAGGAGCTGCGACAGGGAGGAGCCGCGATACCGTCGCCAGATCCGCCACGCGGGCAGAACCGTCCCGATGGTGAGCACGATGCCGGCAACGAGGTAGAACTGGAAGAATCGGCGGTCGATCTCGGCGCGCAGCGCCTGCGCCCGATCCCAGTGCAGGTCGTAGTCACCCGCCGTGTCCAAATACATCGTGAGCTGCTCAGAGGCCGCCAGGGGCTGGGTTTGCGCCCAAAGCAGATCCGCCAACACATAGCGCGCCGTCAGCGATCCGAGCTCCGCGGCCCGCCGCAAGTGCGTGATGGCCTGGTCGGGGAGGTCGTCGCGCAGGAGCAGGCCCAGGCGCTCGTGGACCTCCATCTGCCCCTCGTCCATCGCCAGG
>Ga0316189_10005501_pt1 | contig 12160 bp, 9 predicted proteins | sample LowCovwburrow_MG_FD_204930 | JGI IMG/M metagenome (GOLD analysis project Ga0316189, IMG submission 204930) | Coastal sediment microbial communities from Maine, United States - Lowes Cove worm burrow | ecosystem: Environmental > Aquatic > Marine > Coastal > Sediment | place: USA: Maine... | reverse complement strand
ACACATACGCTTGCAGTTGAGCCGCTTGCAATTGAACCGGCTATACAATCGAAGCCTAGTCCGCAAGCAGTTGCGGGCACAGAGTTGGGCTTGTTGTTGGAAACGTCGGCCCACCTCACTGGACGAATAGCTGCCATGCGTAATCTGGCCGGCGTGTGGGGAGAAGTATTGCCCGACCAATTAATACAACCCACCTGTCAGCTTTTGGTGGAGGCAGATTTGCGTTGTCATGCCTTTAAGGGCTGGCAACAAATGCTGCGTTTTAATCGACCAGCCGTCCTGGTACTAAATCACGGTGATCAATTGCACCGGGTCATTGTTGTTTCAGTTTCCGATGACAAGGTCGATGTGCTTGTGGGCGATCAACATGTATCCGTTCCGGTGCAAGAGCTTAAGGCGCGGTGGGATGAAAGAGGATTGTTATTTTGGCGGCCAAACAAGTCCTTGGTTGAGCTCTATCAAGAAGGCGACCGAAGTGTTGCTGTTGCCAAAGTGAAAGCATTGCTTAATGGCGCCTTGAAAGCTGCCAATATGCCCATGCTGGAGTCACCAGATTCAAGCGAATTCGATATGGATGTATCGCAAAAAACCTTTGCCTTACAAACGCGTTTTGGCATTATTGGTGATAGTCGTATTGGCAGAGAAACACAGATGCTTATCAATGAATTAAATTGGCCTGATATGACGCCGGTATTGTCCAAGAGATTGCTTGGGAATTAATTATGTCTACCATACTCGATGCACTAAAAAAGTCAGAGCAGGAGCGAAAGCTCACTAGCCTGCCCACTCTGAACGATATGCCAACGCCGATGGAGCAATCTCCTTGGCCGTTGAGAATAGTGATAGCTTTGTTGTTAGCCGTATTATTGTTATTGCTGTGGTTTGGTGTTCGCTGGAACTCAGAGCCTAACACTACCATCTCTGGCCAAGCAAAAAACATCGTTCTAAATAACGAGACGGTGGCCGCACAAACTATTATTGGTAGTGATCAAGATGCGACCACCATTGTAGTTAACGTTGTTTCCTATGCCGATCAGCCCGAGCAACGCTTTGTTATGATTAATGGCAAAATGTTTAGAGAGGGCGAGTTTATTGAGCCAGGGCTAAAAGTAGATAAAATTAAGGAAAATTCTGTGGTGTTAAATCAGCGCGGACAGCGTATTGAAAGAAAACCATAAATAAAGCGCTATCTCTTATCCATAGCTCCGCGCTCTATATTGCTGAATATTGCTTCACCCAATTGAGTATAATCACGCGCTAGCTGAACCCCGATTCGCCTCAAATCCTCAGTTTTTTAGAATAGTTTTAAAAATAGTTTTTTAACCCGGATTATGCATTAGAAATCTACTACGAATGAAAGTAGCTTTGAAAACAATGACTTTCTCGAATTATTTCGCTCACCATAGAGTGACTATGGCATCGCCAAATAATCCTTCGAAAGCCCTTGTTTTCTTTGCTCTTTTCCTTCTCGCAACGATCCCTAATGCATAATCCGGGTTTAATATTTAGCCTAGGCTAATCCACTTTAAAGAGAACAACAATGAGTTTGCCATCTGAAGTTGCAAGACGCAGGACGTTTGCGATTATTTCTCACCCTGATGCGGGTAAAACTACCTTAACAGAACGCCTTCTGTTGTCGGGTGGCGCGATTCAAATGGCGGGTAACGTAAAGGCTCGTAAATCAGGCCGGCACGCAACTTCGGATTGGATGGAGTTAGAGAAGCAAAGGGGTATATCCGTCACCTCTTCCGTGATGCAATTTCAGTATGGCGAAAAAATGATCAACTTGCTTGATACGCCTGGTCATGCCGATTTCTCGGAAGATACTTATCGAACTCTCACCGCTGTGGATTCAGCCTTGATGGTGATTGATATTGCCAAGGGTGTTGAGGAGCGAACCATTAAATTAATGGATGTCTGTCGTTTGCGCACCACACCAATTATGACCTTTGTGAATAAGATGGACCGTGAAGGCCGCGACCCAATAGAAGTGATGGATGAAGTTGAATCGGTGTTAGATATCGCCTGCGCACCAATGACCTGGCCAATCGGCTCGGGCAAATTATTCCGTGGTGTTTACCGTCTCTATGACGATACCATACATCTTTTTGCTGGCAGGCCAGGCAACCACGAAACGCAAGATCAGTTTATTAAAGGACTGAACAATAAGGAGCTGGACTCAGTCCTAGGCGACTATGCTGATGATCTGCGAGAGCAAATTGAGCTGGTAAAAGGGGCAAGCAATGAGTTTGATCCTGAGTTTTATCTGAGTGGTGATCTGACGCCAGTATTTTTTGGATCAGCCATTTCAAATCTTGGCGTAGACGAGTTGATGGCCAAGTTTGCAGAACTTGCGCCTGCACCGCAGGGTCGGACTGCAGAGACACGAGAGGTGAGCGCATCGGAAGATAAATTCACTGGCTTTGTGTTTAAGATACAGGCCAATATGAACCCTGCGCATCATGACAGAATCGCCTTTATGCGAATCACCTCTGGAGAATTCTCCAAGGGTAAAAAGCTTAGGCATGTAAGAATTAAACGCGACGTTGCAATTAATAATGCCAGCTCGTTTATGGCATCTAAGCGAGACCAGACGGAAGAAGCCTATGCCGGAGATATATTAGGTATTCATAATCATGGCACGATACAAATTGGCGATACCTTCAGCGAAGGCGAAGAACTAAAGTTCACAGGTATTCCAAATTTTGCACCAGAGTTATTTCGTCGTGTGAGACTGCAAGACCCTTTGCGAGCGAAGGCCTTGCAGAAAGGCTTGGTGCAATTAAGCGAAGAAGGCGCTACTCAAGTGTTTAAGCCGCTAATCAACAATGATTTGATTCTCGGCGCAGTCGGAATACTGCAGTTTGATGTTGTGGCGTACCGACTTAAAGCTGAATACAACGTGGAATGCGGCTTCGAGCCAGTACAAGTATCCACCGCTCGATGGCTGCATTTTCCAGACGCTAAAATGGAAGAAGATTTTCGTCGCAAGAATGAATCGAATATCGCGCTGGATGGCGCCGGCTGCATAACCTATATCGCGCCCAATATGGTCAATCTTCAGCTTACGATAGAGCGCTGGCCGGATGTTGATTTCAGAGAAACGCGTGAAATTTAGTTGTTGTCTTATCGCCAAGTATTTTTAATGCTGTGTAGCTTATTAGAGCGACGCCGGGAGCAGTTGCCGAGGGGCAATGCTCACAACTGCCTATAGCGCTTACCAATGTATAAAGTCTTTAACCCGGATTATGCATTGGAAATCGTCGCGAAAGGGAAAATATCAATAAATTCAATGGCTCGCGCAAGGTTATTGAAGCGAGCCATAGTCATTCTATGGTGAGGTTCAATCATCGAGCAAGTCTTTGAATTTGAAGATATTTTAACTTGTAGCAGGTTTCTAATGCATAATCCGGGTTTAACTGAAGCCTAAACTTTCACACCGAGCAGCCATCAGTCAGATTCGCCAGCTTCAACACCATCGCGAAATTGCAATTTTGCCAGGCGACTATAGAGTTTGGACTTTTTCAACAACTCCTCGTGTGTCCCCAAGCCAACCACTGTTCCATTTTGCATTACGGCTATTTTATCGGCACCAACAATGGTAGAAAGTCGATGCGCGATAATTACGGTGGTTCGGCCTTGCATTAGTGTTTCAAGTGCCTGTTGTACATGCTGTTCACTTTCAGAATCGAGTGCGCTGGTGGCTTCGTCTAATAGTAATATTTTGGGGTTTTTTAGAATGGCCCTAGCGATTGCGATGCGCTGGCGTTGTCCGCCAGATAAGCGGACTCCCTGTTCCCCCAAATTGCTCTGATAAGCATCGGGTAGTTTGATGATAAATTCATGTGCATGGGCGGCTTTTGCCGCAGCGATCACCTGCTCCTCGCTTGCTTCTGGTTTGCCGTAGCGGATGTTATGCATGACATCGCCGCTGAATAGGGATGGCTGTTGCGCTACTACCGCAATTTTTGAACGCAGCGAATGCAGATTCAATGAGCGAAGGTCTTTTCCATTAAATTTTATGTCACCCTCTGAGGGGTCGTAAAACCGTTGCAGTAGTTCGAACACGGTGGATTTGCCAGCGCCTGATGGGCCGACAAGCGCAAGCGATTGACCAGCGGCAATTGGCAAGCTTAAATTTTCAATTGCATTTATATCTGGCCGTGAAGGATACCCAAAAGTAACATTGCGAATATCCATTTCAGCCATATCACTGCTAGCGCTAAGCGGTGTCTCTGGACTGCGGATGAGGCTTTCAACTTCGAGTAGTTCAAACAATCTTTCGGCTGCTCCAGCAGCGCGTTGTACTTCGCCAATCACTTCGGAAATGGTGGCTACAGCGCTGGCAACCACAATAGCATAGAACACAAAAGCACCCAGCTCGCCACCACTCATGGTGCCATTTATTACGTCGTTCCCGCCCACCCAGATCATGCTGACTATGCCGCCAAAAATTAGCACAATGACGGCCGCAATAAGCAAGGCGCGTTGATGAATTCTGCGACGTGCTACCGCAAAGGCTTGTTCAACGTGCAAGCCAAAGGCGACCTTCTCATTCTGTTCCTGAGTGAAGCTCTGCACGGTTTTTATTTGCTGGATGATTTCTCCCGCGTAACTGCCGACATCGGCAATCGTGTCTTGGCTTTTTCTGGAAAGCGATCTAACTCGTCGGCCAAAAAATAAAATAGGCACCAAGACCAATGGCACTATTGCCAATACCATCAGGCTTAACTTTAAATTGGTGATTAGCAGCATGATTAAGCCGCCAATAAAGGTTAGGCTGGAGCGTAGCGCCATCGAAGCGGAAGAGCCGATTACTGTTTGCAGTAGGGTGGTGTCTGTAGTTAGACGAGACATGATCTCACCACTACGATTTTCTTCGAAATAACTGGGATGAAGTGTCAGCAGGTGATCGAAAACGGATTGGCGTATATCAGAAGATACTCTTTCACCCAGCCACGAAACTAAATAAAAACGCACATAAGTGCCGCCAGCCATCAATACAGCGATGCCTATTATCAATCTGGCAGCATCACGTAACTGATCGGCTGAACCACCAATAAATCCTTCATCAATTAAAACTCTAACGCCTTGCCCCATCGCCAGCGTTACCGCAGCAGTGAATATCAATGCCAGCCCAGCGCCCAGTAGGCGTGTTTTGTAGGCCAGCAAGTAGGTACTGAGTTTGGAGAGAATGGAGTAGCTGGATGGATTGGCCATGAGTTAAGGGGGGGGCTATGAAGGAGGTGAGGGTGCTTGTATTGAGCGGGCGACTGTTGAGCTAGGCTGTGATCGCCAAGAAGCCGTCGCCGAGTGTTAATGGAATCATAATGGTGACATTATCGGAGTTTATCAAGTTATGCCAGTTTCAAGCGGCCAGCTTTGTATAAATTGAACATTAAAGTGGGTTACAATCCGTGGTCCATAAAAACAGCCGAATAGTGTCATGACCGTAACTCGTTTCCCACCAAGTCCAACCGGATATTTGCATATTGGCGGTGCTCGCACTGCACTCTATTCGTGGCTGCACGCACGGCAGAACAACGGCAAGTTTGTATTGCGGATTGAGGATACAGACCTGCAACGTAGCACCCAAGAATCAGTGCAGGCAATATTAGATGCGATGCAGTGGTTGCAGCTTGACTATGATGAAGGGCCGTATTATCAAACTCATCGTTTTGATCGATATGGTGAGGTGATTTCTGAGTTGTTGAGTGCTGGGCAAGCCTACCATTGTGATTGTACTCGCGAGCGACTTGATCAAATGCGCGAGAAGCAAAGAGCGGACGGTCGTAAGCCGAAATATGATGGTCGTTGTCGAGACTTGGGGCTGAGCTCAAGCGATAACACGGTAGTTAGGTTTAAGAATCCTCTTGACGGCGATGTGATCATTGATGATTTAGTAAAAGGCAAAATTGTGATTTCGAATCATGAAATAGATGATTTGGTTATCGCGCGCAGCGACGGTGTGCCGACCTATAACCTCACAGTTGTGGTCGATGATATGGATATGGGAATCACGCATGTGATTCGTGGAGATGATCACATAAACAACACGCCTCGCCAGATTAATATATTACGCGCACTTGGCGCTCAATTGCCGCACTATGCGCATGTCCCAATGATTCTTGGGCAAGATGGTGCGCGCATGTCTAAGCGCCATGGTGCGGTTAGCGTCATGCAATATAGAGATGATGGGTTTCTGCCGGAAGCCTTGCTGAGTTACTTAGCCAGGCTTGGTTGGTCACATGGTGACCAAGAACTTTTCACGGTTGAGCAGTTGCTGCAATTATTCAAGGTGGAAGATGTTAGTAGATCAGCGTCAACTTTCGATCCAGATAAATTGCTTTGGGTAAATCAGGAGTTTATTAAACAGCTGTCAGCTGCCGACCTATTAGAAAAAGCGCAGTGGCATTTTTCGAATGCAGGCATAGATACACAAGACAAAAAATTTGCCGAAAGCGTGCTTGAATTAATAAGAGATAGATGCAAGACCTTAGTGGATGTGGTCGAGCAATCGCGCTACTTCTTTACTGAGCCTGAGTCCTATGATGAGGCGCAAGTTAAAAAGCATATTAGAGAAATGTCGCTAAAGCTTGTTGAGGCGCTCATTGCAAAGCTGAATAATATCGAAGAATGGCAGAGTGATGCGATTCAGGTTTGTGTGCAAGCGGTGGTCGATGAGCATGAGGTAGGGTTTGCTAAATTAGCCCAGCCGGTGCGCATTGCCGTGACCGGGAGTACTGTATCGCCATCAATCGATCAGACGCTCGCGTTGCTAGGGCGAGAGGTGTCATTGAGTCGGCTTTCTAAATCCATACCTTTTTATGCGCAGCATGTTGAAAATCGCTCGCAGTAACAATGACTTTAGTCGCAGATTTTAAACACAAAAGCTTGAGAGAATATTGTGCTGCTACCCGCTTACATCGCGAGCAGACGTAGATCCAGAGGCAAGGAGTTTGCGTTCAAGAAAGTAGAAAAGCATGAAATAAAATTAATTAGAAAGAGAATCGAAAAAATTTCACTGTTAATATGAATCATAATCGAAGTTTTGTTGGAATGAGTTTCCTTTTCAGTATAAACTTCGGGGTAAGAAGTTCTGCTGTAAGACAGAACCATAATTATAAATTGAATTAGTTTAGTGTGCTTTGGTGTACTTAGGTGTGCTTAGGTGTACAAGGCTCACAATATGTTTTAGACACGCCTTAGGAGAACCTCGTCGCAACCAAGCAATTAGTTTGGCAGTAACGACTTCGCGAAATTTTTTAGAGCATAGCTTTAAGAATTCGTGCCCCCTCCCAAGACGACTCCCTCCATGTTCTGGAGTTTGCTCTATTCAATCGTGATTGATGGCTTCTTGCTTTACGTTTTACTTTCTGCTTATTATGGTGGCTGTGCACAATTCGTCATTTGATGAGTTGCGGCGCTACCAGTTAAGTATTTGTTTTTGGTAGTTAGAAATTTATTTTGAAGTTTGTGGTTTCAGATATCTTGTGCCCTTGCTTTGGATTGAACGGGGGGGTTGCTCTGCAGGTATTTGTTCAGAGTTAAGTCCACCACCATCGAATCTATTATTATTGATAGGTTTTATTAACACGAGGTTAAGTTGAAAATGAAAAAAACTGTGTTGAATCGGATGAGTCAAGCTCTGGCAATTGTTGCCTTAAGCCTGGCCGCTGCGACTACCGTGGTAGCGCAGTCATCAGGTGCGTCAGTAGACAAGGCGTTTGCTAAGGAACTGAAACTTGTAGAAGGTCTAAAAGTCTACAATGATCAATTAGCAAAGCAAATAGACGCGCAACAAGAAGCTAAAAGAGAGATAAACACCTCGATCGCCCAATCTAAGGATCTTGGGCCTCAGGTTGTGCCAGTATTAACTAAAATGTTGGATGCTCTTGAGAAATTTATCAAAGCGGACTTGCCTTTCCATTTGGATGAGCGCATGACCAGTGTTGGTGAACTTCAGGCTCTCATGCTTAACTCAGAGGCGTCTGTTTCAGACCGTTTTCGCAACATTATGGATATCTATAGTATTGAGACCGAATACGGGAGCACCTATGAAGCTTATCCAGGCACGGTCGGGGAAACGCCGGTTGATATGCTGCGAGTAGGCCGACTTGGGCTTTACTATCAAACCAAAGATCAGAAAGTTTCTGGTATGTGGGATAAAGCGGCCGGCGAATGGAAAGAGCTGGATAGTGGCTATAACCGAGATATTCGTAAGGCGATCAAGGTGGCAGCAAAAACAATTGCGCCTGAATTGATGAACCTACCAATTTCCGCACCAGAGGGTTCATAACATGAAGCGTCTATTAATATCAGCTGCAATAACAGCAGCATTCTTAGTGGCTCCAATAGTTGCTATCTCCACAGCGCAGGCACAAAATCTTGATCAACTGCTAGAGCAAGTTAGAACTGGCTCATTGCAAAAAACCAAAGCAGCATCTGACTTGGAAAAACGATTTCGCAGTGCTGGTGCCGGTAAAGCCGGCATGGTCACAGCTTTAAGAGCTCAGCGGGCTCAGCTCGAAGCACGTAGCGAAGCGCTGGAAACAAGATTCGCTGCCAATGAGGAAGAGTTAAATGCCTTGCGTAGTTTACGGCAGCGCGAATTAGGTGATCTGAAAGACTTGTTTGGTGTAATTTCGCAAGTCACAGGTGAATCTGAAGCAGCATTTGATTCTTCAATCATTTCAGCACAGTTCCCAGGAAGGTCTGAGAAGTTCAATGCTATTTCCAAGAAAATCTCACAATCGAATGCCTTATTAACAGCTGCCGAAATTGAGTCAGTTTTTAGTGAAGTATTTAACGAGATGGCGCAACAAGGTAAGGTTTCTAAGTTCGAAACTACGGTGGCAACTGCCGCCGGTAACAAAGAGCCGCGAAGTGTTACCCGTGTTGGCGTGTTTAATTTGGTTAGCGATGATGCTTTCCTCACCTATGGTGCGGGCGGTGTTGCTGAACTACCGAGGCAGCCTGATGGTCGCTTTATAGGTCAAGCTAATGATTTAATGAGCGCAGCAGGCGGCACAGTCGATTTTTCGGTTGACCCCACTAAAGGGACATTGCTCGGCGCTGCAGTTGAAAGCCCAAGCTTAATGGAGCGTGTTGATCAGGGCGGTTTGGTTGGCTACATCATTCTAGGTGTTGGCGCAATCGCAGCATTGATCGCGTTCTTTAAGATATTCACGCTTATGGGCGTAGCAAGTGCGGTTCAAAAACAAGCGGCTAACCCAGGATCTCCGGATGCAGGTAATCCCTTGGGTCGTGTTCTTAAGGTAGCTCAAGATAACCCAAGTGGTGATACTGAGGCGCTAGAGCTTAAGCTTTCTGAAGCGATTATGAAGGAAACACCAAAACTCACCTCGTGGTTGATGTTCCTTAAGATTGTTTCTGTAGTAGCGCCACTGGCGGGTCTATTGGGTACGGTTCTGGGTATGATTGAAACTTTCCAATCAATCACCTTGTTCGGTGCTGGTGATCCTAAGTTGATGGCCGGTGGTATTTCGCAAGCCTTGGTAACAACTGTTTGTGGTCTGGTTGTCGCGATTCCTATTGTGTTACTTCACACTGCGGCGGCTAGTAAAGCCAAGCGCGTTGAAGAAATTCTGGAAGAGCAATCTGCAGGTATGGTTGCACGACAAATAGAAGGTTAGAAAGCCTGAACAGCATTGCGCTCTCGACTGGCTGGCAATCTCAGTATTGTTATAAGTCGAGAGCGTGCTCTAACAAATATTTTTATCTTACTTTTTGTAATTCAGGGCTCTAGGCCGATTACATATAGTAAAAACTAAGAGGTTTCTACAGATGCCAGATTTTATTTTAGTCATGGTCGAATCGATTCGTAACTTTATGGATCTCGGCGGGCCAGTATTGTATCTGATCGCTATTCTATTGGTTGTGATGTGGTACATGATTTTGGAGCGTTTGATGTACTTTCGTGGGCCGCATAAACAAGCGGTAAAAGCGGCAATCGATCAGTGGGAATCTAGAAAGGAACGCAGCTCTTGGGCTGCCCATCAAGTACGCATTGAGTTGGTTTCGTCAGTCGCCGTTAAGATGCGTGATAATTTGCCTATGATTCAAGCATGTGTTGCTTTAGCGCCTTTGTTTGGCCTATTAGGCACGGTCACGGGTATGATTGAAGTATTTCAGGTAATGGCAATTAACGGCACAAGTAATGCTAGGGCGATGGCCGGTGGCGTGTCGCAGGCAACAGTTCCAACCATGGCAGGTATGGTTGCGGCGCTTTCGGGATTATTTTTAAGCTTCTGGTTACAGCGAAAATACGAACAAGAACGCGAATTGTTAAATGAACATTTAACCCTCGATCATTAGTCGGTTAGTGCACAGTTAAGTCACAACGAATAAGTAGTCATCGAGTAAGTCTAAAACCCGTATTGGGGAGAAATTGAATGAGACGAGTCAGTCGTAAGAAACAAGAAGACGATACCAAGATTGATATCACACCAATGTTGGATGTGGTCTTCATTATGTTGATCTTCTTTATCGTTACCGCAAGTTTTATCAAGGAAAGCGGAGCCAAGGTGAATAAGCCGTCGGCCGATACCTATGAGAAGAAACCAAAAGCTACCATCTTATTAGCAATTAATGAGAAAGATGAAATATGGTTAGATAGGCGCAAGCTTGATCCACGCGCGGTTAAAGCGAATTTGAGCAGGCTACGCGCTGAGAACCCAGAAGGTGAAGTAATAGTTCAGGCAGACGAAGAATCAACTGCCGAAACAGTTATGAAGGTGATAACAGCTTTGAAAGATGCTGGAATACCAGTGCCTACTATAGCGACAGAGTCGGAGTAAATTATGTCTAGAGTAATATTAGCCCCGATATTGGCAGTATTCATAACCTTAGGTCTCATATTGGCCATGTACGGTTTAATTAAAATGGATGAGCCTGATCTTAAAAAGGCATCGTCAGTCAAGCTGCCAGACTTTGTTCATTCCGATAAGAATGAAGATTTGCAGATGATTGCTGCGAAGCCTGATAGGCCAGATGATGTGCAAGAACAGCCAGACTTACCCGAAGCTAACGTAACTCCCGACCAGGTTGATATCAGTTCAAACTTAAATCTGGGCGCGGTTAAAGTGGGAATCAATAGAGACCTGAAAGGCTTTAATTCAAACGACGGTGAATACTTGCCGATTTTTCGAGCCCCACCAATCTACCCGCGACGTGCTGCGGAGCGTGGTTTGTGTGGTTGGGTGGAGTTAACTTATACCGTTACAGCCAGCGGTGGAACCCGAGATCCCGTGGTTACCGATAGCTCTTCATCTATGTTTGAGGGCTCTGCTAAAAAGGCTGCATTAAAATATAAATATAAACCTAGACAAGTCGGAGGAAAGCCGGTCGATGTGCCTAATGTGGGCATTCGAATTTTGTTTGAGATGGATGGCGAAGAAGGCTGTTCTGACGACAAGTAACATGGTTTTGATTAGACTGCAGTTGAATGTGCGATACGCAAGAACGCAACATTAAGCTGAGTCAAGCATTAGTAAGAGTACTAAGTACTAGAGGTATTACGATGAATAGAATAGTTAAATCTATATTGAGCGCCGCGCTATTGGTACCGTTTTTATTGGCCGCCGAATATACAGTTGTTGGATCGGTTGGCTCCGCTGCCCAAGCTGCGGAAGAGGCTAAGAAGAAGCCGCGCCGTAAAGCAAAGCGGGTGGAATCAATTCGACAAAAGCATGTAAAGACGTTTGAGAAAATAAACGAAGCTTTTGATGCTGAGAATATTGCCGGAGCTCAGGCCTTACTCGCGAAATTGGAGGCGGAGCCAGACCTCAATAATATCGAGAAAGCCTATGTCGCAAATTACAAAGGAAACATCTTCTTCAGTAAAGATGATTTGAATGGTGCGCTACGTGAATTCAAAAAAATTATGTCCTTGCAAGAGGGTGTATCAGAAGGTTTTTATAACCAGATAATGTACGTGATTGCCCAGGTCTATTTTTCACAAGAAAATTATTCAGAGGCTTTGAAATTTGCACAGCGTTGGCTTAAAACACAGGAGGAACCTACCGCTGATGGATACATGCTGGTTGGCCAAGCGCATTACATGCTTAAAGATTACAATAAGGCATTGCCGATGGTTCAAAAAGGCATACAAAAATATATTGATCTTGGCAGTACTCCA
>Ga0316189_10005499_pt1 | contig 12162 bp, 7 predicted proteins | sample LowCovwburrow_MG_FD_204930 | JGI IMG/M metagenome (GOLD analysis project Ga0316189, IMG submission 204930) | Coastal sediment microbial communities from Maine, United States - Lowes Cove worm burrow | ecosystem: Environmental > Aquatic > Marine > Coastal > Sediment | place: USA: Maine... | reverse complement strand
TTCCTCGAGGCAATGGTGTCGATGGTTGCACCACAGACTCCCACCTTGCCATAGGGATCCTTGGAAGAAAGCCGGCAAGGGCCCATGGAGCAGTGCTTGCAACAGGCAGAGTCCGCGCCAATGGGACAGGCCTTCATGTCTGCCGCCCGATGAAAAGCGGTCTCTACGCCATCTTCCGCTGCCTTGCGCAACATCTGCTGGGTGGACTTGCAGATGGTTGCCTGCGCAATCGGCAGCTCTTTTTTCTTCTTCTCTTTTACCTCTTTTACCTCTTCTTCCATGGCTCACCTCCTTGTTTGGATACGGAGAATCTCTTCCGGTCCAACATCGGTAAAGGATATACGGGCAACTGATTCGAGCCCTAGGTGTACATAATGCTCAGGTATCAAAAGATTTTGCTTTATTTAATGGTATTCGTGAGTGCCCAGAACTACAGGTATTTGAAATTTGTTCTCCAGTATCTGGGCAAACTGCTCTGCACTGCTGTAAGGACAATCCGGCTTTGCCTTCGCCAAACACGAACTCAGGTGAATTACATCCGGCTTCATCTCCGACATTTTCATGGCGACTCCAGCGTTGGCTGCCAGGCTACGTCCCGGACACTCGCACTTGACGAAGGAAATAACTTGAGACGGCTCAGCGAATTCTCCCTCACCCAGAGCCGCAGCCTTAAGACACCGCCATTCTCCAGCGCAGCCGTAACCACTGTCCATGTAAGCTCCACAGCCAACCACCATGACTTTCTTCATAGCGAACCTCCTTCAAATTCCCAGTTTATTCAACATCTAAAACCTGCTCCTTCCCCGCGAAGCGGGATCTTCAATGGGCCCGGATTCTTTACTGTTCCTCGCTCCAGGAAAGCATCTTGCATCTTGTTTTGTCAAGTAAAATAGTGTTATTTGTTTCACATTATATGAGTTATGAATTTATAGGTCATATGATACTAGAAGATTCAGGATGAATATTGGGGACCTAAAGGAAATTGGCGGGGCCTTACTTGCTCTTATCTTGAGTGAGGGGAGATGGCGATCCTTTTCCACAGAGTCTCAAGTGAAAAGAGATGGGAGAGGAAAAGATGGGTGAGCAAACCACCACCACATATATATCTGATTCTTTTTGCAAAAGATGACGGCTTCAACTATAATAAGTTTGTACGTTTTTGAACAATCACAGTCTCCTACTCGGTTTTTCGTTGTCGGCCTTGGAGTCCACTCTCTCCTGCAGCGAGTGTAGATTAATCTAACCAAATAGAACGTATCTCGACTGTATATTATGCGACGGAACTTGCCATTGGCTTTGATAAAACGGAGCCTGAGTCTCAAGCTCTTCCTGGCTGTGACCACGGTCATTGGCCTTATCATGTTGGCCTTTGCCCTGATGAATACACAATATGAGAAAAAGATCCTAATCAGCCTTTTTCTGTGCCTCTCAGCCGGCCTTTATTTCTGTCTGCTCTTTCTGGTGCTGAGGCCGGTGCGACGTTTGGCCGAGATGGCCAAACAGATTGACCACGGCGACGATAATGGGCGAGTCTCTGTTGGCAGTGAGGATGAACTGAGACAGTTAGCCGTGAGCCTCAATGAATTGAGCCGCAAGCTGAAAGTGCGCACTGCGGACTTGCTTAAGAAGCGCGCGGCCTATCAGGCCTTGATCAGCAGCGTCAGCAACTATGTTGTGGCGATCAACCGCAATTTTGAAATCATTATGGTCAACGAGCGCTTTCAGAGTGAGTTTGGTATGCACTCGGAAGGCATCTGCTACCGAGATTGGAAGAATCGTTCCAGCAAATGTGAGAATTGTCCGGTGGAGAGGAGCTTTCTGGATGGAGAAATCCATACCAGTGAGGAGACTGTTGTTTTTAAGGACGGGCGGCAGGGGCAGATGGAAGTGCGAGCCACCCCCGTGAAAAACGAGCAGGGTGAAGTAATCTATGTGCTGGAGGCGGCCACCGACATTACCGAAAAGAGGAAATTGGAACAGGAAATAGGCCCAGGGACGGGCTCGCTGGAAGAGCGGGTGGCCGAGCGGTTCAAGCACCTGCAGGCATCGGAAGAGAAATATCGCACCATGTTCGAGCGCTGCCAGGATATGATCTGGTTCACCGATCCCCAGGGGAAGATGGTGGATATCAATCCGTGCGGGGTTGACATGCTCGGGTATCGGAGCAAGGATGAACTACTCGCGGTTGATTCCTTAAGCGAGCTTTTGGAAGACCCCGCTGAACTGGCGCGCTTTCGCCAGCAGTTGCTGAATAATGGGATGGTGAAAGACTTGGTGACTCGCTATAAGACCAAACAGGGTAACGCTTTGGATATTTCGCTCTCAGCGAATTTGATCAGCGATGAGAATGGTCGGATCATTGGCTATGAGGGCATTGCGCGCGACATTACCCGGCAAAAGCAGATGATTGACGAGATGCGCCGCAACAGTGAGCAGCTTTCTGCCTTGAACCGAATTTCTCTGACGGTAAGCAGTTCACTCCAGGTGGAGGAGGTCCTGGCCAATACCATCGATCTCATTATCAGTGTGCTTCAGGTGGGCAGTGTTCGGGTCTATTTCCTGGCTGAAGGAGGAGAGAATCTTTACCTTGCTGCAGCCCGCGGCTTGTCACGTGAATTTGTCGAAAACCCACTTGTGCAGCGGAGAGCCTTGGGAGAAGGACTGCTGGGGGACGTGGCCCTGCAGGGCGAGACGGTGATCGCAGAAGATAGCAGCCAAGTGGGAGCCCTCTACCGGGACGCGGTGCAAGAGGAGGGGTTACAGTCAGTGGCGTACATCCCTCTTCGTTCCAAGGGACGCACCGTGGGTGTTCTTAGTGCCTCCAGTCATTTCAGTGAGAAATTTTCCAGCCAACAGATAGAATTCCTCACCTCCATCGGCAACCAGATTGGCATGGCCGTGGAGAATGCCAATCTCTACGAAAAAACCCGGAAAGCGCTTGAAGATGTAGGCGCGGCCCAGGAGCAAGTGATGCGCACCGAGAAATTGGCTTCCCTGGGCAAGCTGTCGGCCACTATTGCGCACGAGATCAACAATCCCATTGCAGTGGTCCTAACCTACATCAGATTGATGCTCAAATTGATTGGGCGGCAGCACTTCACCCCGGAACGGCTGGAGGACATCAACCGCTACCTGGCCACCATGGAAGCAGAGACTAGTCGCTGCGGCGAGATTGTCAAGAACCTGTTGGCCTTTGCCCGCCAGTCCCAAATTGATATGAAAGCAAATTCGATCAGGAAGATTATTGACAGGACCTTGCCGCTCGTCTCACATGATCTAGAACTACGGGGCATAAGGCTGGTGAAAAAGCTGGAAGAGCACATACCTGACGTCCAATGCGATTTCAAGCAGATTCAGCAGGTGGTTCTCAATGTTCTGGGCAATGCTGCTGAGGCGATGACCGAAGGAGGCACCCTGACCTTGCAGGTCTGCCAGGCGGCAAAAGGCGACTATGTGGAGGTGGTTGTCACCGACACCGGCTGTGGTATTCCCCCTGAAAACCTGAAGGATATATTTGAACCCTTTTTCACCACCAAAGAACAAGGGAAAGGGGTTGGTCTGGGGCTAGCCGTGGTATACGGCATTGTCGCCCGACACCATGGGACGGTAGAGGTGGAAAGCCCGCCTGTGGGCGGGGAAAGCGGTAGCCGATTTCGCATCCGCTTGCCTATTGCTGTAGAGATCGGGGAGGCTGATGAGCCAGGAGGGGACAGCCAGATCTCGCCCCAACTCTGATATGGGCACTGTAGTAAGTGGGTAAATCTTCTATGCAGGTGTCCGGCATTAGAGATAAAACTGATAACGAACGGGATCGGAGGTTGCTGGATGAGCAAAAAGACCCGCATTCTTATAGTTGATGACGAGACTGCCATGAGAGAGTGCCTCCGGGACTGGCTTCTGGAGGACGACTATGAAGTGGGGCTGGCAGCCAGTGGCCCTGAGGCTATTGCCATGGCCAAGGATTACTCCTGGCATGTGGTGCTCTTGGATCTCAAAATGCCCGGCATGGACGGACTCCAGGCTCTGGCAGAATTGCGCCAGGTGGCTCCCAACGCCGAAGTGGTGATGATGACCGCCTATGCCACAGTGGATACTGCGGTGCAGGCCATGAAGAGTGGGGCTTTCGACTACCTGGTAAAACCCTTTGATCCGGAGGAGGTGGATCTGCTCATCAAGAAGATTGTCTCCCACCAGGAACTGGTGCTGGAAAACATTCTGCTTCGGCGGAGGCTGGAGGAGCGGGAAGAGTTTGATGAGATTATTGGGCAAAGTCAACCCATGCTGGATCTCTTTGAGACCCTCTCCCGGGTGGCGCCAGCGGATTCCACGGTGTTGATCACAGGGGAGAGCGGCACCGGCAAGGAACTGGTGGCCCGGGCCATTCACGGAAACAGCCCTCGCTGTTATTATCCTTTTATTACCGTAAGTTGTGGCGCTCTGCCCGACTCACTTTTAGAAAGCGAATTGTTTGGTCATGAGAAAGGGGCCTTTACCGGCGCCGACCAAATCCGCAAGGGCCGAATCGAGATGGCCAATGGTGGCACTCTCTTTCTGGACGAGATAGGTGAGATAAGCGCCAAAACCCAAGTGGATCTGTTGCGGGTGCTCCAGGAGAAGAAGATCCAGCGTCTTGGGAGCGAAGGGGAGATTCCGGTTGATGTTCGGATCCTCGCTGCCACCAATCGGGATCTGCTTAAGGCCATAGGTGAACAACGCTTCAGGGAAGACCTATACTACCGGCTCAACGTGATCTCCGTTCATCTGCCCCCTCTGCGCGAGCGGAAAGAGGACATCCCTATCCTGGCCGAGAGTTTCATCCGCAAGTTCTGCCTGGAGATGAACAAGGATCTGGTTAAGATCGGGCCGGAGGCCATGCGATTACTGACAAACTACCACTGGCCCGGAAATGTTCGGGAGTTGGAAAATATCATCGAGAGAGCCCTGGTTATCGGTACTGGCAAGGCCATCGTACCCGGCGATCTTCCTTTCGGCCAGGGGCAGATTCAGGAGGCGGAGTTGCCTGAATCGATCCAGGAGATGGAACGGCTGCATATCAAGCGCATTTTGAATGATACAGCGTGGAACATCAGCCAGAGCGCCCGTCGTTTAGGGATCGACCGCCAGACACTTTATAATAAAATGCAGAAATACGGCCTCAGCCGTGATGAATAGCAGAAATAGGGAATGAGCATTCGCACGGATCACCCACCAGGCGTGATCATCCACCCACTTGGCCCGGTACCTGCGAGCATCCTCCAGCATCTGGCCGTCAGTGTGCAGGATCGCTGTCAAATATCTTGCCTGGTGGGTGATTCCATGGAAAATCCGGGTTACGCTCAGGATCCTGAACGGGAACAGTACAGCTGCAAAAGCATTTTGCAGCGATTGCACCGTTGCTGCACGCCGCACTCCTGGCGGGTCCTAGCTGTGACCGAGATAGATCTCTTTGTCCCCATCCTCAAATACGTTTTTGGCGCCGCCCAGATGGAAGGCAGATGTGCAGTCATCTCGCTCCATCGGCTTCGCCCCCAGTTTTACGGCGACGAGGAAGATGAGCAACTCCTTCTGGAGCGGTTGGTAAAAACGGCTCTTCACGAACTCGGTCACTCCCTTGGACTTACCCACTGTCGGCGGCGAACCTGTGTGATGTACTCCTCCACCCGCATTGATGATACTGATGCCAAAATGGCTGATTTCTGCCCTACCTGCCGGGAACTTTTCCGCTGGCGTCTGCAAGGAACAGTCTAGCCCGGATATTTCATGAAATATCCGGGCTGGCCCACCAACTTTCAATTATGCCGATATTTTCGACAGTACGCCTAATTTCTCGACAGTAACAAGATTATATAATTATATCATGGCAATAACAGGGTATTGCGGCGATGGCTCCTGGAAAGAGTGTCGAAGAATCCATCAATTCAAGCCAAAGAGCTGACAGGGTTGTTGTTGGTATAAATTGAATAATTACAATATTATTAATATGTTACTGAAAAGATTTGTTGTTGGCATACTGTTTGCTCTAAAGGGATAGCGAAATGAGAAAATAATCCATACAGGAGGAGGATATCATGGCCGAAGCGAGCAAGAAAAAGTCCTTTAAGGTGGTGCCGCCGGGCAAGAAAAAGTGTATCTGGATGGAGGCCGGTGTGGTTTCTTACAAACTTTGCGACCATAACTTTGATTGTCAGACCTGCTCGTACGACCAGGGCATGCAGCTCAAGGTATCCCGTCAGCGGGCGTCTCTGGCTGCCGTCCCGGTGGCCGCGCCCCTTCCCGATGAATTTACCCCCACCTGGGTGGAGAAGGAAATGCAGTTGCCGGCCCACAGGCGCAGGTGTCGCTATATGGTCACCGGGGAAGTGGATCGAAAAATCTGTGCGAATGCCTATGAATGCGGCAACTGTGCGTTCGATCAGATGATGCAGGACCGGCAGCAGCCTTCACAGCTTCCCGTTCAGGCACACGCCTCTGTTGGTGGTTTCGAGCTTGCCGAGGGAGTTTACTATCATGATGGCCACACATGGGCTCGGCCGGAGTATGGTGGTCGCGTCCGTGTCGGTTTGGATGACTTTGCCCGCAAACTTGTAGGGCGGCTGCGTCAGCTCAGTATCCCCGAGGTGGGGCAGGCAGTGAAACAGGGTGAGGCCGCCATGGAGCTGCAGCGCAACGGCTCTCGGGTTAAGGCTCTGGCGCCGGTAGACGGCATCGTCACGCACGTCAACTACGAGGTATTGAACAATCCAAGTTTGATTCAGGAATCTCCCTACGAGGGGGGCTGGCTCTTCATCATTGAGCCTACCAGACTGCGAAAGAATCTGAAGAACCTCTACTTCGGCGAGGAGGCCCAGAGCTATCTCGAAGAAGAACGGGAACGACTCTTTGCACGCGTCCATGAGGATGACCGAATCGCCGCTGATGGTGGTCCGTCCATGGATGACATTACGGGGGATCTCAAGGATGAGGATTGGTCAACATTGGTGAAGGAGTTTCTTAGAAGCTGACACCTAGGACTTCGAGTCTCAAGATTTTGCTAAACTCTCCCGGCCCCGCAACCGGGAGAGTTTTTTTGTGGTGAATCTTTCCATTCTGACTTTTCACCTGCACAGCATGACCAGTATAGAAAAACAGTCCCCCACCTTGACCTTCTTCATAGCGAACCTCCTGCAAAATATCCTGGCCTTCAAGAATACAACATGACTTTAATCGGATAGCGATTCTCAAGATAGTGTGGTTTATCCTTTGGGGCGAGAGGGCTATTTTTGTTTTTTTTTGCAAAAAATCATGGCCTGTACTATAATATTTGTGCATTTTTTAACAAATGTGGGCTACTCTCGGCGGTGTATGCTGTATTCACCGAGCCCGGCTGTTACCGTTTCTTCTTAGCTAAGATGTTTTTTGGCTTCTGGGGAAGGACAAGAATGTGAGTACCGACTCAAGGATTGATGACTCTCCGGCCATCTCCTCTCAGAATATGAAAGGGCTTGCTAACCTCGATCTACGATCCCTTAGAATTTACTTCGATAGGTTGCCAGACGCGGTTCTGGTGGCCAACAGTCAGCAACGGGTTGTTTACTTGAACCCTGCTGCGGAAGACCTCCTCGGCTGTTCAGTACATCCAGAGACGCACTGCCCACCTTGGAACGAGATCCTCCAGATCGACTCGGAGAAGGAACAACGTCTTGTTGAGCAGTGCTTCATGGGAAGTGAACCTTTCAACCGGGTGCCGCTTCAGTTGCGCAATGGTCCAGGCGGTAAGCTCTCTCTGTGGATTACGGCCACGGTTATGGAGGACGAGACGGGGGAGTTCGCTGGGTGCCTTGCCATTTTAAGGGATATTCACTCTGATCTTGAGGCTCATCCAGTGATTCAGAGTCAGATTGCCACCCTGTCCAGTATCCTCGACAGTTTTCCCACTCCATTTTTTACGGTTGGCCCCAATCTGGTAATCACCCATATGAACGAGCTCATGGAAAAGCTTACAGGATACACCCGGGAGGAAGTGACAGGACACTTGGCTTGCGCCAAGGTGCTCTGCACCGAACAATGCGAGACAGAGGCGTGTGTGTTGATGCAAGCCATGGAGAGCAGACGGCCCATTGCCGGGATTCGGAGGGTTATCACGGATCGCTATGGCAAGGAGATTCCAGTGGTAGTCAATGCTTCCATCATCACCGATGTGGCCGGTAATGTAATCGGTGGGTTTGAGGCCGTCCGCGACATCAGTCGTCGTGTGGAGGCTGAGAAGAAGATTGAGCTCCTGGCAGAGATGACCCAGGAGGGCATCCTGATGGCAGATGAGAAACACCGGGTGATATTTGCCAATTCCCGGATGGCGGAGATCTCAGGGCTGCCGAAAGAAGAGATAGTCGGTATGAGTGTGGCTGAACTTCTCTCTTCCCAACATGAGGAGATGATTTCGAGCCTACTGAGCGAGCCAGATCCTGAGAATCTGGGACACCTGTGCTTTTGCAGCACGCTGCAGGCAGACTTCAATCTTAAGGACACCTACCGGAGTTTTGAGACCTGCATAGGGATTTCCCGTGTGGGAAAGAGTAGGATTACCTACCTGTACCTTCGGGACCTCACCGAGCGGATCGAGATCGAACAGGAACTCCGCAAGGCCAATAGTTTTCTCAATAATATTATCCAGAGTTCGGTGGATGGTATTGTGGTTGTGGACACCAAAGGTAATGTCCTTATTTTCAACGAAGGAGCCGAACGCATATTAGGCTACAGCGCAGAGGAAGTCTTGGGCCACTCGAGAGTGCTTTGCGAATTTTACGATATCCATTTGGCCCGGGAAATGATGCGGCGGATGCGCAGCAACCAATATGGTCCACCAGACAAACTGAATCCCACTCGTATCTCCTTTACCAGCAAAAGCGGTGAGGAGGTGCCGGTGAATTTCTCCGCCGCCATTATAACGGAAGGAGGCCAGGAGATTGGTAGCGTCGGCATCTTTACTGACCTGCGTGAGCACGAACGGATGCGGAGGGAATTGGACGACTTGCGTGAAAATGAGCGGATACGCAGGGAGTTGGAAGAAACCCAGAGGCAGTTGGTGCAGGCTGAAAAGATTACTTCTCTGGGGCGGCTGGCCGCCGGTGTGGCCCACGAAATCAATAACCCCCTTGCCGGCGTGCTCATTTATGCTGACATGTTGATGAAGGAGATCGGAGGCAACCAGCAGTGGCGGCAGGACCTGCAGGAAATCATTAGCCAGACACTCCGTTGCAAACAGATTGTCGCACGGCTCTTGGAATTCAGTAGGCAGTCATTGGACGAGCGGGTTTTTTTTGATGTCAATGAGATTATTGGCCATTGCGTAGAGCTTTTGCAGCACCAATCCCTTTTTCACAATGTCGAGCTCATACAAGAGCTGGAAAGCGATCTGCCTCAGATTCTAGGAAATCCAGGCGAGCTGGAACAGGTCTTCACCAACCTCATGATTAATGGCGCGGACGCTATGGAGGGTACGGGCAAGATTACAATTATCAGTAGATCAGAGCCGGAAGCGAAAAAGGTGCTTTTAGAATTCTCCGACACGGGCCCCGGGATTCCACTGGAAATCAGGGGAAAAATATTTGAACCGTTTTTTACCACCAAGCCGGTGGGAGTCGGAACGGGTCTAGGGCTTTCCGTAGTCTACGGGGTCATTCAGCGGCATAGCGGCAGCATTGAGACGGAGAGCCCCCCTGATGGTGGTACCACCTTCATCATCAGGCTTCCGTTTGACACCCCTGAAGTTGACTCCCAGGTGGTAGATTAGCATAAATTGTAGGTCGGCTCGATCCTCTTAGGCGACCTTCACGACGACGATTCAAAGGGGCTGCGACGCTCAGTCTATGCCCCCCAGACTTATCAACCGGGACAAAATGTGTAACCCATGTACCCGGTCTAATATGTTACCCATGTCCGTGGTTGCACGGTGAGGGGTGACTGATGATAGTGTTATCCCCCCTCACCCCAACCCTCTCCCCCAACGATTGGGGAGAGGGGGTTTGGTATTATTCTGCGGAGCAAAGAGCATAATCGTTCACTGAATAGCGGTTTTGCGGGCTTCAGTTTCCTTTCAACTGGGCAAAACAGGTCAAACATGTCTGCACAGGAGACGGTATTAGTAGTTGACGACGAGAAAGTGATCCGGGACGGTTGTAACCGCATCCTCAGCCCTGAAGGATTCCAGGTGCTGACCGCGGAAAACGGCCAAGACGCTCTGGAGGTGCTTGATCGTCAACCCACCAACGTCATTCTTTGTGACCTGAAGATGCCGGTCATGGGAGCCCTTGAAGTATTGGAAGAAGTAGGTCAGCGCTACCCCGATATCCCGGTGATTATCATCACCGGCCACGGCACAGTGGAGAGTGCTGTGGATTGTATGAAGAAAGGGGCTTACGATTTCATAACCAAACCGTTCAGGGCCGACCATGTCGTTCTGGTGGTGAAAAGAGCGCTGGAGAAGCAGGCGTTGGAACGTCGGGCCCGCCAACTTCAAGAGGAGCGGGCCAGGAATCTCTACGATCTCGCCACTGAGCAGAGTCGCATTCGCACCATTGTAAACTGCATGGCTGACGGGGTGCTGGTAACGAACCGGGATTTTGAGGTTGTTCTCTGTAACCCTGCCCTTATGAGACTACTGGAACTTGAACCGCCATTGGCCCAACCTGCGGTACTCTCAGACCTATTAGGAGATAAAGCTCTTGTTGAGGCTCTCCAGACCCTTTTGGCAAAACCGGGAAATGAGACAGAACTGATTTCCCAGGAGCTGCAGCGGGATCGAATTCACCTCCGGGCCCTGTCGGCCCTTGTCTATGGACTTGAGCGCGAAGTGCTCGGGACTATCACCGTACTCCACGACATTACCTCCTTCAAGGAACTGGACGAAATGAAGTCCAATTTCGTCCACCAGGTATCCCACGAACTGCGTTCACCCCTCTCGGCCATCAATCAACAGCATACCGTAATTCTAGACGGCCTGGCCGGGGAGGTAACCGCCAAACAGAGAGAGTTATTGAAGCGTGGCCAGGATAGAATACAGGGGCTATTGGACATGATCAACGACCTGCTTGACGTGGCCCGGATTGAAAGTGGCCATGGAGTCCAGCAGCAAGTGGTGCTGAACCTGGCAGACATCTTGGGCGAAACGGTGGCCCTGCTGGCATCCAAGGCTGAGGAGCGGGGGCTTTCACTTGAACTGGAGCTGCCGCCGGAGTTGCCGTTGGTGCAGGCGGATGCACGCAGCATGGAGGAAGTGTTCACCAATCTAATCAGCAACGGTATCAACTATACTCCAGATGGGGGCACGGTTACTGTTTCAGCAATTTCGCATGGAGAATACCTGGAGTTCAGGGTAAGCGACACCGGTGTAGGAATCGCGCCGGAAGAAATTCCAAAGATATTTGACAAGTTCTACCGGGTGAAACATCCCGAGACCAGACAGGTAATTGGAACCGGTCTGGGTCTCTCTATTGTCAAAGGGATCATCGAGGCGCACCGTGGTTCCGTGGAAGTGGAAAGCAAACCCGGGGTAGGCACCACCTTTAGGGTGCTGCTCCCCACTATCTCTGGAGGTAAGCTCACCGATTATGGCCAAGAATGAGAAAAAACCCGAGGTTCTCGTGGTGGATGATGAAGCAGTGGTACGCGCAGGCATCTCTCGGGTTCTGGCGCAACAGGGTCTGTCGATTCACACTGCTGCCGACGGTAGTGAAGCCCTGGCAATCATGGCAAAACAGCCAATCAATATCGTTTTGTTGGATATCAAAATGCCAGGTATGGACGGGATCGAGGTTCTAAAGCACCTCCGGGCTACCTATCCTGAAACGGTGGTTATCATGATAACCGGGCATCCCAGCATAGAGAGCGCAGTCGAGTGCACCAAGCTGGGTGCCCTGGACTACCTGGTGAAACCCTTCAGAGTTGATGACCTCGAAACCCTCATCCTGAAAGCCCAAGAACAAGCGATATGGGCGATAAAATCCGAGGCTGCTGCTGAGGAAGAGGAGACCTTCGCGGATGTTCCATACATCGTCGGAAATAGCCCGGCAATACGCGAGGTTTTCTCCACAATCAGGCGAGCCGCCCCGAGTGATAGTACCGTGCTTCTCACCGGGGAAAGCGGCACAGGGAAAGAGCTAGTAGCCCGGGCAATCCACACCCTGA
>Ga0316189_10005498_pt1 | contig 12162 bp, 13 predicted proteins | sample LowCovwburrow_MG_FD_204930 | JGI IMG/M metagenome (GOLD analysis project Ga0316189, IMG submission 204930) | Coastal sediment microbial communities from Maine, United States - Lowes Cove worm burrow | ecosystem: Environmental > Aquatic > Marine > Coastal > Sediment | place: USA: Maine... | reverse complement strand
CGCTGGCAACATCCCGAACCGCACCCAGACCCTGCCTTTGGCGGTTTCGGTGGCACAAGATAGTGGTGATCGGGAGACGGCGCTAGCCATTTCCGTATTGATGGTGGTGGTGTCGTTCTCGGTGTTGGTGATGCTTCGCGAACACTGGTGGCATGGGCGGCGTGCGACCGGAGGAAGGGGCACCCGTGGAACCTAAAGCTCTCGACGCTCGCGTGGTGGTGAAACGCCCTGGTTTCCATCTCGATGTTGGGCTGCATGTGGATGCTGGGGAAACGGTGGCGCTTCTCGGGCCAAACGGAGCGGGCAAATCGACCACGCTTGATGCGTTGGCGGGCCTCGAACCACTATTCCATGGCCACATTACCCTTGATGGGCGCGTGCTGGACTCGCCGCGATCAGGCATTTTTGTTCCCCCGCGGGATCGCCAACTCGGCGTTGTCTTCCAGGACTACCTGCTGTTTTCTCATCTATCAATCACCGACAATGTGGCGTTTCCCCTTGTTGCTCGGGGCGTGCCGCGACGTAGTGCCCGGCGATCGGTGGCCGACCTTCTCGATGAGTTCGATTTGAGCCCTTTAGCCAACCGCTACCCCCATGAGCTTTCAGGAGGGCAAGCCCAACGGGTGGCACTGGCGCGAGCTCTGGCGAGTGCACCCAAGATGCTCCTACTCGACGAGCCATTCGCAGCCCTCGATATCGAAAGCCGAGCCGAAACTCGTGCGAAACTGGCGAGCCAGGTGAAGGCATTCGACGGACCGAGAGTGTTTATCACCCACGACCCAACTGATGCCTTCATGCTTGCCGACCGGATCCTTATCATCGAACGTGGTCGCCTTGTTCAGGCTGGCACCGCTGATGACGTGCGCCAGCGGCCAGCCACTGCTTTCGTGGCCGCATTCGCGGGAACCAACGTGTTTCGAGGGCGGTGCGCGACTGGTGCGGTCAACATCGATGGACATCGCCATACGCTGCAGGTAGCGGACCAGTCACTGGATGGGGATGTCATCGTGCGAATCAGCCCCAGCGCCGTGGCTCTGCACCGGACCGAACCAGGGGGAAGCCCCCGAAACACCTGGGCGACCACAATCGAAGGGGTCGAGAACTTGGGCGATACAGTCCGCGTGTCACTTGCGGGCCCCTTGCCGCTGGTCGTGGATGTGACTGCTGCCGCGGTGGCAGCCTTGGGCTTGGGCCCCCTTACCCCGGTTTGGGCCACCGTGAAAGCCACCGAAATTGAGGTGCTTACAGCCTGATCCGAGGATCCAGGGTCTCCGGGCCGAAAATCGTGGGCTGTTTGGCATAGCTATTGACAAGAAAGACGAAAGCGACCTAAGAAACACGGGTTCGCGGCCGAAGAAAACACCGAGGCCGGCCTGAACTGTGGGAACCGATGATGGGAGCTTTGTGGCTGACAACGACGAGCTCGTCGGGGATTTCCTCGTCGAGAGCTACGAGAATCTAGATCAGATCGATGTCGAGATGGTCCGACTCGAGACCGAACCTTCGGACGAGCTACTGGCCAGCATTTTTCGAAATCTCCACACCATCAAAGGCACAGCCGGCTTTTTTGACTTTGAGAACCTGGCTCGCGTGGCCCACGCGGCCGAAACCTTATTGTCGAATCTGCGTAGCGGCGAGACCGTGGTGAGTCGCCCGGTGATTGATGCATTATTGGCCGCAATAGACGCCATTCGTTGCCTGCTTGACGACGTTACCACCACAGGAACTGATGGTTCTGATCCCTACGACCAGGTAGTGGAACATCTAACAGTATTGACCAGGGATGCGATGTCTACGGGCGAGACCGATGCCCCAGACAGTGATCTGGTCTCCGCCCCCTTAGGCGGGAGTGGTCGTGATGATGCGAACGAAGACGATGGCGACGACTTCTTTTTCTTTGACGAGGACGAAGCCGAGGACGAAGCCGAGGACGACAATGAAGACAAACACAACGGCGAAGAAAAGGGCGAAACGAAGGAAGTCGGTGACGGTGGGGACGTCGCCGAGCCGGACTCGAACGTAGACACCGTTCCCACAGATCCTGGTGGTCCCAACCAGCCGACTACTACCCGAAGCAAACCTGACTTTCTCGACAGGGTCGAGACTTCAGTTCGGGTTGATGTGGCCGTACTTGATCGGCTGATGAATCTGGTTGGCGAATTGGTCTTGGCTCGCAACCAGGTGCTCCAGTATCGCAAACACAACACCGAGCAAGACTTCCAGAACACCTCACAGCAGCTTGACCTCATCACCACCGAACTTCAAGAAGGGGTGATGAAAACCCGGATGCAACCGATCGGACGGTTATACACGAAAATGCCGCGAGTGGTGCGCGACCTGGCGGTCGATTGTGACAAGAAGGTCACTGTCACGACCGAAGGCGAAGAAACTGAACTCGACCGCACCCTGCTTGAAGCGGTGAAGGATCCCCTCACCCACCTGGTTCGCAACGCGGTCGATCATGGCATCGAAAACCCCGCCGATCGTCGTATGGCGGGCAAACCAGAAACGGGATCGATCTGGTTGCGCGCTCTCCATGAGGGGGGGCAGGTGATCATCGAGATCGAAGATGATGGTGCCGGGCTGAATCTGGACGCAATCCGAGACAAGGCGATCGCCGTCGGCTTGGTGGGGACAGAAGAAGCCACCGAAATGTCAGACCGTGATATCGCCCAACTGATCTTTGCCCCAGGGCTTTCGACGGCCAAAACCGTTTCCAACGTGAGCGGCCGAGGTGTGGGAATGGACGTTGTTCGCACCAACATCGAAAAAATCGGTGGCAGCATAGACATCCTCAGCACGGCACGCAAGGGCACCACGATCACGGTGCGGATACCGCTCACGCTGGCTATCGTGCCAGCCTTGATCGTCGGGTGCACCGAGCAGCGGTATCTGGTGTCACAGGTAAACCTCACCGAGGTGCTTCAACTGGAACCCGGCGGCGATCCGAGAATCGAAACCGCCGGAAATGTCCAGGTGTTGCGGCTGCGCGATAGCCTTTTGCCGCTTGTTCACCTCCGCGAGGTTCTGGGTCGCCAGCCCGTCGACCTGCTCGAATCGGGGGCTGACGTTGCGGTGCTTCACGCCGATGGCGTTTCGTTTGGGCTGGTCGTAGACACTATCAGCGACACCGAAGAAATTGTGGTGAAACCTCTTGGGGCTCACTTGAAGAACATCGAGGTCTACTCGGGTACAACAATCATGGGAGACGGAACCGTCTCCCTCATTCTGGACACCGTGGGGATCGCCAGGAGCGCTGGTTTGTTCCGGGAGCGAGCGCATCTGCTCGAGGAAGTAGCCGACGAGGAACGATCCGAGCGTCGGGCGGTCACGGTCCAGGTCCTAGGTTGTCGAGTTGGCACCACCCGAGTAGGTGTACCGGTTGCTCTGGTGAAGCGGATCGAAGAGTTCTCGGTCGGTGACGTGGAGCACGCTCTGGGACAGGACGTTTTTGAGTATCGCGGTGGGGTGATGCGCCTCTATTACCTCAGAGAAGCGCTCGGAATGCTACCCCCAGAACAGCAGTCGGCGAAGTTGCCTGTCCTGGTGTATGAGCACCGTGGGACCACGGTCGGTATCGCTGTCGATGAGATTATCGATGTGTTCGAAGTGGATGCGGAATCCGGTCTCTCGGTGCAAGCTCCCCACGTCAGATTCTCGGGAATCCTGGGGCGTCGCGAAGATGATCTGATCAATATCGATGAGGTGCTGGAATTGGCTTTAGTCCAGAGCACCTCGAGCGGCCTCTTGGGTCTGAAGGGAGTCCAGTGAGTAGCAAACTTTACGCCACATTCGTGTTGGACGACATCCTGTTGGGGGTCGAAGCCACCATGGTGCAAGAAGTCCTGGCGCACCAGCAACTGGCCCAGATACAACTTGCGCCGCCCGAAGTAGTGGGTCTCATGAACCTCCGCGGTCAGGTAGTGGTCACCCTCGATCTTCGTGGTCGGTTAGGAATGCCGGCGAAAGCTGTCGACCCCAGCATGGTCAACGTGGTGCTCCGCACGCCGAGTGGCGCGGTTTCGGTTCTCGTTGACTCAGTACGCGATGTGTTAGAAGTGGCGGATCATGATTTGGTGGTACCGCCGGTAACCCTGTCTCCTCATATGGCTCGGTATGTCACCGCTGTCCACAAACTTGATGGCGAATTATTGTTGCTGCTCGATGCGGTGGGAGTAACCGAACCGATGGTCCTGTCATGATCAAACAACGCCTGCAGCGGCGAATCAACGCCGTAGTAATCGGGGTTTCCACCGGCGGTCCAGCCGCCCTTGAGAAGGTGTTTGCCAGTATGTCAGCACCGCTTCCGGTTCCAGTTCTGGTGGTGCAGCATATGCCTGCCAGTTTCACCGGGATGTTGGCCGAACGCCTGAATCGGGTGGCGACCGCTCGGGTGGTCGAAGCGAGCACGGGTGTGGTACCTGAGCCGGGAACGATTTACATTGCTCCCGGGGGACACCACATGTCGATGGTAGATACCACGACCGAGCCGCAGATCCGATTAAACACTCTGCCCCCGGTTAACTCCTGCCGCCCGGCCGTCGACGTTTTATTTAAGGCCACGGCCGAAATCTGGGGACCGAATCAACTGGCGGTGGTAATGACCGGAATGGGTTCTGATGGTTTGGCTGGCTGTCAGCAGCTGGCGCGACATGGGGTAGAAATTTTTGTCCAAGACGAAGCCAGCAGCGTGGTGTGGGGAATGCCCGGAGCAGTATCTCGGGCAGGTCTCGCCACTCGGACCGTTACTCTCGAACGCCTTGGCGCTGCTATCGAGGAGCGGGTGCATTCCACTCCGCAATTGGGGCAAGCCATGACCCAGAGACAGTGGGAAAGGCGTCGCCGGGCCACCGACAACGACCCCAAGCCCGACAGCATCTCAAACAGGCTAAAGAAACAAGGCTTGGTGGTTCCTAACACTGACACCCAAACCCCCCAAAGCCCTCGAGCCGCCGCTGCCGAAGCAGCCCGTCGAGCCCGAGAAGCGGTTGAATCGACCAGGCGAGGAATGAGGAGCGCAGAATGAGCGCAGCGTCCGAAACAAACACAACCAATCTGGCGAAAGAAGCCGCCGATCGGGCGAGGGCGGCCGCCGCGCTGGCTCGGCATGGCACTGGCAACACCCCGCAGGGCACGGTCGCGGGGAATAAACAGATTGGAGCGCTAGCCCAGGCCGATATAGCAACTATCCGAGAGTTCTTGAACCGAACCTCGGGAATCCAAGTAGAAGCCAGCCAGGCCTATCTGGTGGTGAGTCGACTCTCGCCGGTCGCGACTCGGCTAGGTTTCGAAGACGTTGGTGCCCTGGTGGCGTCTCTGCGCCTTGATCCGCCGAACGAAGTGAAAGCGGCCGTGATCGATGCGATGACGACTAATGAAACCTCGTTTTTCCGTAACGAACACCCATTCGAGGCCATCTCGTCACACGTGATCCCGCGTTTGCTTGAGAATCGGGCCCCGAACGAGACCCTAACTATCTGGTGCGCAGCGTGTTCTAGCGGCCAAGAAGTGTATTCACTGGCCATATCGCTATGTGAAAACCATCCGGACCTTGTGAAACGACGCCGCGTTCGTCTGCTAGCTTCCGATCTTTCACCTCGGATGGTCCGTCGTACCAGAGCGGGTCGTTACAGCCAGTTCGAAGTTACTAGGGGCCTTGATGTGAACCTTCTCGACCGGTACTTCACCCAGCGTGAGCGCGACTGGGCAGTCAAGGAACCGCTGATGCGAATGGTGGAGACCCGGCAACTCAATTTGTTGGAGCCATGGACCATGGTTCCGCCCTGTGATCTGGTGCTGATGCGCAACGTGCTCATCTACTTTGCCCCTGAGACCAAGTCGATGTTGCTGGCTCGGCTCCTTGACACGGTGCTCCGTCCCGACGGCTTTCTCGTGTTGGGCGCCAGCGAGACCGTAACCGGCCGCGATCCTGGGTTTGAGGCGATTCGGGAGGGTAAAACCGTGCTGTATCGGCCAGCTACGCAGCTTGAGAGCTAATGGTCTAACGTGGAGGTGATGAGCACCTTTACCATCGCACCAGTGGCTGGCGCCCTCGGCGCCGAGATCCATGGGTTAGATCTGGCCACGCCGCTATCTCCTCAACAACGAGACCAACTCAACGATGCATTCAATCAGCACAGCGTGCTGTTTTTCCGTGACCAGAATCTTGAACCAGAACAGCAGATTGCCTTTGCCCGGAATTTTGGTGAGCTTGGATCACACCCCTACGTCGCTGGAACCGACGCCCACCCCGAGATGCTTGAGATCGTCACCGAGCCTGACGACGAAGTGAACTTTGGTGGCGGCTGGCATTGTGACGTCACATTCTTGGAACAGCCCGATCTGGGTTCGGTTCTGTACGCGGTAGATGTGCCGCCCGTGGGGGGTGACACCTTGTGGGCCAGCCAACAAGCGGCGTGGGATGCTCTGTCCCCGACGATGCAGGAGTTTCTTCTGCCGCTTACCGCCATCCATTCCCCGAGCCGACAGTATGGAGCCCAGGGCCAGTCAACGATGTCGAAGGCCATGGCCACCAAAGGGGTGGAAAAAGCGATGGAAGCATCGGTCGAACACCCAGTGGTGCGAACCCATCCTGTGACGGGGCGCAAGGGGCTCTATGTGAATGCAGCGTTCACCATGAGAATTCGTGGCCTACGCAAACGGGAATCGGATGCGCTCTTGCGGTTCTTGTTCGACCATGCCACCAACGAGGCGTTCACTTGTCGATTCAAGTGGGAACCTGGTTCCCTGGCGATGTGGGACAACCGCAGCGTCCAGCACTTCGCGCTCCATGATTACAAAGGTCACCGTCGAGTGATGCGACGAGTAACAATTCAGGGCGACAAGCCAGCGTAAGCTTTTTTGGGCGATGGCCCTACGATGGGTCCTATGCCAATCGAAGGTGATTACGAACCAAGCACATGGGAATGGGTGCGCGACCAAGTCGACGCATACGAGGCATCGGGCGGCACTGAAGCCGCCACGTTACGCGAGACCGGAATCCCGATCATCGTGATGACCACCCGAGGCCAGAAAAGTGGCAAGGTGCGCAAGGTGCCACTGATGCGGGTTGAGCATGAAGGTGAGTACGCCATCATTGCCTCCAAAGGAGGAGCCCCAGCTCACCCGGGTTGGTACCACAATCTGATGGCCGATTCCCATGTAATGATTCAAGATGGCCCTGAACCCTTTGATGCGGAGGTTCGGTTGATCGATGGGGCCGAGCGGGCCGCGTGGTGGGAGCGGGCTGTGGCTGTGTTTCCTCCCTATGCCGAGTACCAGGAAAAGACTGAGCGTCTGATCCCGGTCTTCATTGCCGCACCCCGATAACCAACCGGGCCTCATTGGGTGACCATCAATCGAGGGGCGGAAATCGCCCCTTGGTGATGGGGGGTTCGGGCGCGTCCATGTCCGGGGACAGTACCGAACGCACCCAGCGCCCGGAAGCAGTCGCAGTGGCCGCATGGATGGTGGCGGCCAAGGAGTAGGCAATGTTCGCAGGCCAGGAATGGTCGAGTAAAGCAGTGGGGTAGTCGGGGTCGATAAGCCGCGCCCGACGGTAATCGTGTATAGCCATGGTTCGCGCCACGAAATGGTCGAAGTCGTCGGCGCTGGGTCCCGTCCCGGACGCGAGCAGATCGGGTACTTGGTTGTAGCGCCGCAAGAAAGACTCGTATCGGTCGCGTGCTGTGCGCAGGTTCGCTGGCGGGTCGATGGTCAGTCGATGCTGAAAAGGGGCGATTTGATCGACCTTTGAGGTGCTGATTGAAACCGACTCGGCTAGGCCATGGTGTTTCACTGCGGCAAAGGCGGTGTCGGGGGGACAGCGCGGTGATATCAGCACCTCCGGAGCAAGGGCCAAGAAGTCGAGGTCGCGCAGTGCTTGGGTTGTGCCGTTGGCTGATGAAAAATCGGGATGATGGGATTGGGACTTGGGGCTCTCAACGGTCGCCGAAATCGGTGATCCGGTAGGCGGCGAGGATGGGAGAACTACCAGGGTGAAGGTGTTATCCCAATCGAGAGTGGGGGGCTGGTAGATGGTCGTTTCCGCCGACTCAAAATCTGCCACGACCGAAGAGTTGAGTTGGTATCGGGCCTGGCGCCCCACCCGCTCGGTGGTGAACCATCCTTCCTGCTGGAGTCGATAAATCGACGTACGGATGAGTCGGTCGCTGAACCCCAGGGGTTGGCATAGGGCGATCAGGTCCTTAAGCCACACCTGGTTTCGGTGGGGGAGGATCGAGTCGCCGAAAATGGTGACCAGCACCGAGCGGGCAGAAATGTCGGGACGGGCGGCAAAGCTCCGGCGAAGGGCATCGAGGGCATCGTCACCTGTGGACGTCATAATCACACCGTAACACCACAGCATGGGCAGTCCGAACAACGTGATACACAATGTTGACTAGATCTGCCATCGGGTGTATCGTAAATGGAGAACTCGTCAATTGAGGCTGACCCTCCAAACGGAGGCGGAGGAAAAATGACTGACACCGCAGAAACTTCTGCCCTTGGGCAGGAACGGTTCGAGCAGCTCATCGCTGATGGCCAGAATATTGAGCCTCGAGACTGGATGCCTGAGGGGTATCGGCGCACGATGATTCGCCAAATCGCCCAACACGCCCATTCCGAAGTGATCGGGCAGCAGCCGGAAGGGAACTGGATCACCCGAGCGCCGACCCTCAAACGGAAGGCCATCCTGATCGCCAAGGTCCAGGACGAAGCCGGGCACGGCTTGTATCTCTACTCGGCGGCTGAGACCTTGGGGGTGGCACGCGACGAGCTCAACGAAATGCTGCACAGTGGCAAACAGAAGTATTCGTCGATATTCAACTATCCCACCCTGTCGTGGGCCGACATGGGCGCCATTGGGTGGTTGGTTGATGGGGCTGCCATCACTAATCAGGTAGCGCTTACCCGAACCTCCTATGGCCCGTACGCCCGAGCGATGATTCGCATCTGCAAGGAAGAGTCCTTTCACCAGCGTCAGGGCTACGAGATCATGCTGACGCTCGCCAATGGCACTGAGGCCCAACGCGAGATGGCCCAAGATGCCCTCAACCGATGGTGGTGGCCGTCGCTGGCTATGTTCGGGCCGCCTGATGAAGAGTCGCCCCATACTGCTGAGTCAATGGCGTGGGGGATCAAGGTGGAATCCAACGATCAGCTCCGCCAGCGTTTCGTCGACATGACCGTGCCACAAGCCACGTACTTGGGTCTGGAAATTCCCGACGATGACCTGAAGTGGAACGAGGAACGCGAACACTACGACTTCGGCGAGATTGATTGGGACGACTTCTGGCAGGTAGTGCGGGGAAACGGTCCTTGTAATCGCGAACGAATTGCCCACAAAAAGAAGGCGTGGGACGACGGGGCCTGGGTGCGTGAAGCCGCCTTGGCATACCACCACAAACAAGCCGACCAGGGTTGAGCCCGCCGTCACCACAGGCACAAAGGAGAACACAATGAGTTATGACGTACCAAAGGAAGAGGGCGAGGTGGATGCTGAGGTAGCAGGTTCCGCCGCAGGTCACCCCCTCTGGGAAGTATTCGTGCGCGCCGATCGCGGCCTCAATCATGTGCACGTTGGTAGTGTGCATGCCCCCGATGCCACCATGGCTCTACAGTCGGCGCGTGACGTGTATACCCGTCGATCTGAAGGTGTATCGGTATGGGTGGTTCCCTCGTCGGCTATCCGGGCCAGTGACCCCGAAGCCGCTGGGAGCTGGTTCGAAAACGACAAACCGTACCGGCACCCGACGTTCTATGAGATTCCCGAAGAAGTGGGGCACATGTGAGCATCGTTACGTACCTCCTCCGGATCGCCGACGACAATATGGTTGTGGGGCAGCGTCTCAGCGAATTGATCTCACGGATGCCGGAACTTGAACTCGACATAGCGGTAGCCAACATCGCTCTCGACCACATCGGTCAGGCTCGGCATCTGTACGCCTACGCCGGTGAACAAGAAGGCGTGGGGAGAGACGAAGATGCCTTGGCAATGGCCCGCAATGAGCGGCAATATCTGAACGCGGTATTGGTGGAGCAGCCGAACGGTGATTTCGCTCACACCATGGCCCGCCAGTTCTTTTTCGATGCCTATCAGGTGCCGCTCTACGAAGCATTGAGTGGGTCCGCCGACAGCACCCTGGCAGGCATAGCGGCCAAGGCAGTGAAAGAAGCCCGTTATCACCGCGACCACTCCAGCGCCTGGATTGCTCGCCTCGGTGGGGGAACCGAAGAAAGTCATCAGCGCATGCAAGCGGGCATTGGGGCGATGTGGCCGTTCACGGCTGATCTGTTTGTCGCCGATGGGATTGATGAGGAGCTTGCTGCCATCGGAGTTGCCGCTGATCTGGTCGGTGTGCGTCAAGCTTTCGAGGGGCATGTGAACGACACGTTCGCCTCCGCTGGGCTCAGTTTGCCCGAGGACCCCTACCAGCGTTTGGGCGGGCGCGACGGATTCCACACTGAGCACCTCGGCCACCTGCTGGCAGAAATGCAGCGCCTCTACCTAGCCCATCCCGGGGCCCAGTGGTGAGCGATCTCAACCTCGACCGCCTCCGTCAACAACTGGGGGAGGTGGCAGACCCCGAAATCCCCGTGGTGTCGATTGCCGATCTTGGGGTGTTGCGAGCGGTGGAGGTACATGGTGACCAACTCACCATCACGATAACACCCACGTACTCGGGGTGCCCGGCCATGGAACACATCGCTGATCGAGTGAAAATGATTGGCGAGTCACACGGTTTCGCCACCACCGTAAACACGGTGTTCGAACCGGCGTGGACCAGTGACTGGATGACTGAAACGGCTCGCCAAGCGCTGGAGCAGTACGGTATCGCCCCGCCCCGCACCATCGGGGAGGTGGCGGTAGAACTGGCTCCGCTGCGCTGTCCCCGGTGCCATTCCCCCAACCTTGCCAAGATTACCGATTTCGGTTCCACCGCCTGTAAAGCCCTTTACCGGTGTGAAAGTTGCCTTGAACCGTTCGACCATTTTAAGGAGATTTGATGGCCGTCGAATTCCACCCTCTCACCGTTGATGTGGCCCCCGAAACTGATGAGTCGGTGGCACTAAGCTTCGACATCCCCAGCGAGTTGGCCGACCAGTTTCGCGCCTTGCCCGGCCAGCACCTGGTGCTCCGAGCGGAGATCGCAGGCCAAGAAGTGCGGCGCTCCTACTCAATTTGCAGTCCCGCTGGGAAACAACTGAAAGTGGGAGTGAAACGAATCCCTGATGGGGTGTTCTCTACCTGGGCCACCCAGGAACTCCAGACCGGCGACACGGTGGAGGTGATGGCGCCAATTGGAGAGTTCGTTCATCATGTCGACCCCACAGCCAACGCCCATTACGTGGCGATCGCTGCAGGTTCAGGGATCACGCCCATCTTGTCGATCATCAGCACCATCCTTGACCAGGAGCCGCTCAGCCAGGTGACGCTGATTTATGGCAACAAATCCTCACGTTCGATCATGTTTCTCGATGATGTCGAGGCCCTGAAAGACCGTTACCACCAGCGCTTTCAACTTCTACATGTGTTGAGTCGTGAGTCGAACACCACCCCCTTGTTCGAAGGCCGGATCGATGCCGACAAGATACGACTGTTGACCACTCAGCTTCTTGCCCCCGACACCATCGATCAATGGTTCTTATGTGGCCCGTTGGAGATGGTCGAAACCGTCAGCTCAACATTGGAGCAGGTTGGGGTGGATCCGTCCGCCATCAAAACCGAATTGTTTTTCGACGAGCGAATTGAGCCGGTACCCGAGGCCGTCAACGATGCTGCCGCAACCCTCACCTTTACCCTCAATGGACGGACCTCAGAGGTGGGTATCAACCCCGACGGGCCGGTTCTGTTGGACTATGCTCGGCAAGCTCGGGCCGAGGTGCCTTTTGCTTGCAAAGGGGGCATGTGTGCCACCTGCAAAGCCAGGGTGGTGGAGGGCAAGGTAACAATGGAGAAGAACTACGCGCTCAATGAAGACGAAATTGCTGCTGGTTTCGTGCTCACGTGCCAAGCCAGAAGCGAAGGTAATGTCACGCTCACCTATGACGTGCACGGAGGCGTGGGTCGGTAGGCGTTAGGCCGAGCGCAGCGATCGCGCCCGGCCTAACCAGACAGTGGGTCGGTCAGCTACCAGAGTTACGCGGCGAGCACCGCGC
>Ga0316189_10005497_pt1 | contig 12162 bp, 10 predicted proteins | sample LowCovwburrow_MG_FD_204930 | JGI IMG/M metagenome (GOLD analysis project Ga0316189, IMG submission 204930) | Coastal sediment microbial communities from Maine, United States - Lowes Cove worm burrow | ecosystem: Environmental > Aquatic > Marine > Coastal > Sediment | place: USA: Maine... | reverse complement strand
CGATCTGGCTGGCTCCGCCGCCGGGTTGATCTTTGACACCACGGGCCGCGGGGCGGGCGTCGACGTGTTTCAACCGTTCGATGTGGTCCGCGGTGCCGCACACCTCTCTGAAACCAGCCGGCCTCTGGATGGCGACACGGTGGTGCGCCTGGTGCTGATAGAGCTTGCGCCAGGTGACGAGGTAGCTTTCACCATCGATGTCGATGACACGCTGCAGAGTAGTGACCTTGGCCAGATCCGTGTCAGCGGCGCCGAAATCGAGGGCGCCTCTGTACGGCTCAGTGAAGGGAACAAACCTATGGTCGAGGCCGCTTTCACTTCATCCGCCACGGTTGATCTGCCCGCGCCAGTCTGTGCGCCTTAGTGGGGGTCACCCGCCGTGAAGCTAAACAGCCTCTCGGCGGCTGGCCTCGGGGCGCCTGGGTTTACTCGACGGACATGACGAGCAATTCTTCATAGATCAGCTCTACGCGGTCGCCCGGTTTCAAGCCCCTCACGAAGTTTTTGCCTTCGTCTCGCTCCGCCTCGATTGCATGCAAAACCCCGTTCGGGTCGGTAAACGTGACGATGTGCTGGTCTTGGTCGATGCTCTTGATGACCACCGTCATCGTCATGTCCGAGCCGATTGCGCCGGCGGGCGCCTGACCTGGCTCGGCACGCGCCGTGAGAACCCCTACGGTCGGTTCCGTGTCAGGCGCGTCGGCTTCCAGTCGTCGGGCGGAGAGGGACACGACATAGCGAGCAGTTACCGTGTTGCCGGGTTCGATCTGTTCGAAGTTTCGAATTTCGGGGCCGGCGATGACCTCTACGGAAGATCCATCGGGCCGCTTCAGGGTCAGTTCCCGGTTTTCCTTGTCCACCGCGACGACCGTCGCCTGCACCGTCACTTCGTCGGTGATCTTCGCCTCCTTGGGCGCTTCGGGAGTTGTCGCGCACGCCGCGATCGTCAGGACCGCAAAATAGGGGATTAGCCCGCTGAGTGGGTTCTTCGCTTTCATCACATGTCTCCCATGAACTGTTGGCGGATCAAGGACGGTAGCAGCGTCGGCAGCGGCCTGTCGAGTGGCCTCGGAATCGCCAAATTCAGGAGAGCCGATCCGATCGCATCGGTACCCCCGTGCCACCGCCTTCCTGCGAATTGGCGTCGGGCCTGCTGAGTTTCCCGTTGACTTCACACGGGCTCGCCGCAAGTCGAGGCCCGCAGTTCGCCACGGGCACGTTGATCTATGGAGCCGCTGATTTATTCGTGAACTTGGAACGGTAACAGGCGAACCCATGGAGGGCCGTCTATTATAAAAGCAGATCTCTAGCAAGCACCTGAGGAATCCAACGCATGCGCTATGCACTTTGTTCCGCCGTCCTGTCCGCGTCCATCGCGCTGCCGGCCGTTGCCCACTCTGCGCCGGTGGTGGTGGATTTGACCCATCCCATTCCAACCTTTCAGCCCGCCGAGTCCGACCCCATGCAGCCGGATCTCGCCAAACCGTGGCTGGACAGCGTCGCGATTCCGAGCTTTGGCCCGCAAACGGTCCTGTCCATGGCCCAGTTCCCCACCAGCGACGGCCACTTCGATACGGGTGTGATGGTGATCGCCGAGCACCACGGTACCCACATGGACACCTCGGCACATTACGTGAACGACCCGGATACGATCGAGCCCGGCGGAACGCCGCCTGATCAACGCAAGCTGATTCATCAACTGGAGGCGGCCGATCTCATCGGCCCGGTGGTGCTAATCGATATCAGCGGCCGGGTCCAGACCGAATTGGAGAAAAATGGCGGCCGTCCCAGCCCCGATTCCGCGGTGACCGATTTTTCCAATGGCGGCGCCAACGTGGTCACCAAGGACGATATCGATGCGGTGGCCGATCAGCTCGGCGACGGCGTATGGCTGGTGCTCAATCTAGGGTGGTCGGATTTCTTTTTCCAAGGCCCTGATTTCGCCAAAGATCCCTACATCAACGGATGGAACCACCCCGGTATCAACAAGGCAGCCGTTGACAGACTCATTGAGTTAGAGGACGAGAAGGGTTTTCGCATCCGCGGCATCGTCGCCGACAACATCGGTATTGACAGCGGTGAAAGCGGTATCGGTGTGGATGACAAGTGGACGGATTCCTTCCACGCCCATGTGCGAGGCCTGCAACGGGGATGGCTGTTCGTGGAAAACGCCGCCAATCTCGGACAACTCGCCGGTGCCGAGCCCGGCAGTTGCACCCTGATGGTCGGCGCACCCCGGCATGTACGCGGCACCGGTGGGCCGTCCCGCGTTATGGCCATGTGCGGGACCTGAAGACCTGCTGACCCCGCGTCAAAGAAGTCCTACCGGTTCTGTAATCGCTGCAGTGAGAGCTGGGCGGCGGTTCTGACGCTTTGCTCGGGGTCGCTGGAAGCCAAGGCGGTCAGATCGGGCGCGGCCTGCAGATCGTGCAGCAGGCCTAACGCCGTTGCCGCTTCGACCCGGACTTGTCGATTGGAATCGGCAAGTCGGTGCCGTAGTGCCGGCATCGCATTCTTGGCCTGCATAAGACCCAGCACTCTAGCGGCCGTCATTCTGACCTCAGGGGCCGGGTCGTCCAATGCGCGCAACAGTTCCGGGACGGTTTGTGGGCGCCCGTGAATGGCGATTGATCGGACGGCAACGGCCCGCAGTCGTGGATCGCTGTTACGCAAACCCGCGGCGCTGAGCAGGGTCTCAAGCGCCGGGTCGGAACTGGCGTAGCCCAAGCCATACAGTGCAGCACGTCGACCACGGTACAGCGCATCCTTCAGTCGCAGCGTGTCGGCGCCGACGGCGCCGGGATCGGCGAGCCTAGCGGTTGAGATCATGGCGGTTGCGCCAGCGTCCGGGTCCAGATCGGCCAGGGCGCGCAGCGCAGGCGTGAGCAGGGACAACGTTTCCAGCGCCTGAGTCGCGTTGTGTTGCCATCCTTCTTCGGCATAGTCGATGAGCCGCGACGCCGACCGTTCGGCATACTGCGCCAGAGGGCCACCAGCCTCCTTTGCATTGGATTGATGTAGACCATGGATGGCGAAAAGCTGTATCCCGGGCACGGGGTCAGACAGCAATTCGATCAGCGCCGTAGTGGGGGATCCGCTTTCCACCGACGCCAAAGCGGCCACTGCGCGAATGCGCAAGCCTGGATCCGTTTCGGTCTCGGCTATTTCCACCAGGGCCGGCACCGACGAGGCGTCGCCGATCATGCCCAGGGCAACGATACACAAGGCGCGCAGTTTCGGATCTTCGGTGCTGTCAAGAACCGCCAGCAGATGCGCGGTGGCGCTGGTCGCGCCTGAACTGCCGAGGGCAGCAACGGCGGCCGGGGCGCGTGCGTCCCGGGTACCTGCGATACGCCCGAGTTCGGCGATGACCTTGGGTTCCGGGTAGGCGCTCAGGGCCAGAACGGCGGCGGACTTCACCGATCCGGGTTCGGTATCGGAGTCGGCCAGGTTCAGCAACATGTCCCGTCCCTGAGGCGCACGGAGTTGGCCCAGCGCGGCGGTGCACCGAGCCCGGATCTCTTCCCGGGATTCTGTCTCTATGCAGGCAATCAGCGTTGGCGAATCTTTCTCGTCACCGAGCCTTCCCAGCGCCGTATAAATGGCGTCCCGCACGAACGGGTTGCGCTCCGGCAGCGCCAGGCGTTCCCGCAGGGGAGGCAATGCCCGAGGGTCTCCGCGAAGACCCAGGCTCTCGGCCGCTCGGCGGCGGGTTTCGGGATGTTCGAAGTTGAGTGCGGTGACCAGGGCGTCGAACGAGATGGCCGCATGTTCCCAGCCGTTGGCTGCGGCCTGGGAGCTGCTCAGAACAAAGATCAGGGTTGCCAGGACTGCGATAAGCCGCTTAAACGTGCGGTCAGCGCGACCGTCTGATCTGTCGCCGGTATCAACAAACGCCATTTTCGATCCCATAGGGTTGGGTCACCTGCTGGAAAGCCGGACGGGCCGTTTCATCGGCGGCCCGCCCGGAGTATAGCGCCCGGCGCGGTCCGGGGCCGTTTCTTGTCCCCCGCGGCTCCATGGCATTTTCCATGTCCTACACTAGATAGGATATTTGAGTTCTCGAAACAGCCTGCACGGGAGTCTGACAGCATGAAAAAACGCGATTTTTTGAAGAAGACCGGTCTGGGGGCGGCCGCGGTTGCAGCGACGGCGGTGAACGCGCCCTACGTACATGCACAATCCAAAACACCCATCAAGTGGCGGCTACAGACCTACGCCGGCGCCGCATTGGCCGCCCACGTGGTCAAACCCGCCATCGACTCCTTCAATACGATCGCCAACGGCGAAATGATGATCGAGCTCTACACCGCCGATCAACTGGTGCCTACGCCTGAGCTGTTCCGCACCCTGCAAAAGGGCACCATCGACGCGGTGCAGAGCGACGACGATTCCATGGCCTCACCGGCGGACGTGGCGGTGTTCGGTGGCTACTTCCCATTTGCCACGCGCTACAGCCTGGACGTGCCGGTGCTGTTCTACCAATACGGTTTGGCGGATATATGGAAGGAGGCCTACGATGAGATCAAGGGCGTCGAATGGCTCAGCGCGGGTGCCTGGGATCCCTGTCATTTCAATACGGTAAAGCCGATCCGCAGCCTTGAGGATCTCAAGGGGTTGCGTCTGTACACCTTTCCCACGGCCGGCAAGTTCCTGGCTCAGTTCGGTGTGGTCCCGGTGACGCTGCCATACGAAGATGTGGAAGTCGCGGTTCAGACCGGTGAACTGGACGGCATCGCCTGGTCCGGTATTACCGAGGATTACACCGTGGGCTGGGCGGACGTCACCAACTACTTCCTGACCAACAACGTATCCGGTGCCTGGTGCGGATCGTTTTACGCCAACACCGACTCATGGGCCAAGGTGCCGCCGCATCTTCAGGAACTGTTCAAGGTGTGTATGGACAGCTCGCACTACTACCGCCAGCATTGGTACTGGGGTGGTGAAGCGGATCTGAGAGTCAATGGTGACAAGCTGCAGTTGACCACCATTCCAGACGATGAGTGGGCGACGGTGGAGGCGGCGGCGACGGCGTTCTGGGACGAGGTGGCCCAGACCAGCCCCCGGGCCGCGCGGGTGATTGAGATCTTCAAGCAGTATGCCGCGGTTATGGAAAAGGCCGGACGGCCCTACCGGTACACCTGATACGCACGCTTCGCCAAATACCATTGTCGCAAGATCTCCCCGACCCGGTGGGCCGGGGAGTACAGGTGCGGATGAAGGTTCGGATTTCGCAGCAGTGACTCAGTTCGGATAGCGTCATTTTGCCCAACGCAATCGTCAAATACGTCCGCATGGTCGATGCTGTGAACCGCAGGGTCGGGCGATTCGCCATGTACCTGGTTTTCGTCATGATGGGCGTGCTGGTCTATTCGGCCATCTCCCGCACGTTCTTCGACCTCCCGCTTATCTGGGTGGTGGAAATCGCCCAAATGACCATGGCCGCCTACTACCTGCTGGGTGGAGGCTACTCCATGCAGCTCGGCGCCCACGTACGTATGGATTTGCTTTACGGCCGTTGGTCTCCAAAGCGTCGGGCATTCACCGATTCCATCACGTCGCTGGTGTTGCTTTTCTATGTGCTGACTCTGCTCTATGGCGGTGTTTCCAGTACCCAGTACGCCCTGGAGTACGGCCAGAAAAACTACAGTGTCTGGGCGCCGCCCATGGCGCCCATAAAAATCGTCATGACGCTGGGGATTCTGTTGATGGTATTGCAGGTGATCGCCACGTTCTTCAAGGACCTGGCCGCAGCCAGGGGTAAGCCCCTGTCATGAGTTACGAAATCATCGCCCTGATGATGTTCTCGCTGATGATGCTGATGCTGCTCAGCGGGCAGCGGGTGTTTGGCGCCATCGGCTTTGTGGCCGCGGTGTTCTCGCTCATGTTGTGGGGTGAGGGGGGCGTCGAGATGCCCTTCAGCGCCGCCTTCAAGCTGTTCAACTGGTATCCCCTGCTGACCCTGCCGCTGTTTATTTACATGGGTTACATGTTGTCGGAATCGAAGATCGCCGACGACCTGTATCGCGCCTTTCATGTCTGGTTCGGACCGCTGCAGGGCGGGCTGGCGGTGGGGACCATAGGTCTGATGGTGATCATCTCGGCCATGAATGGCCTCAGTGTCGCGGGCATGGCCATCGGCGCCAGCATTGCCCTGCCGGAGATGCTGCGCAGGGGCTACGACAAGATCATGATTACCGGCGTTATTCAGGCCGGCAGTTCCCTCGGCATCCTGGTGCCCCCCAGCGTGGTGTTGGTGTTGTACGGAATGATCGCGCGCCAGCCGGTGGGTCAGCTTTGGCTGGCGGGTGTGGTGCCGGGGCTGATGCTGGCCGGGTTATTCATGCTCTATATCGTTGTTCGTTGCCGGATTCAGCCGGAACTGGGACCGCCGCTGCCCCTTGAGGAGCGGCAGATGCCCATGCGGGAGAAACTGAGGCTGTTGTCGGCCGGAATACTGCCACTGGTGATTTTTCTGTCCATGACCGGTTTGTTCGTGATGGGCGTCACCAGTCTGGTGGAGAGTTCCGCCGTGGGCGCAGTGGCTGCCACCCTCGCAGCGTTGATAAAGGGGCGCCTCAATCGGGAGGTGATGGAGAACACCCTGCGCAAATCCCTGGGCGTCAGCTGCATGTTCATGTGGATCATCCTGGCCGCGCTGAGTTTTGGCGCGGTGTTCGACGGCCTGGGTGCGGTCAAGGCCATCGAGTCTCTGTTTATCGAACGTTGGGGGTTGGGGCCCTGGGGTGTACTCATCATGATGCAGCTGTCCTATCTGCTGATGGGTACGTTTCTCGATGACACGGCCATGCTGGTGATCGTCGCGCCGCTGTATGTGCCGCTGGTCATTTCACTGGGTTTCGATCCCATCTGGTACGGCGTGCTCTATACCATCACCTGCCAGATCGCCTACATGACCCCGCCGTTCGGCTACAACCTGTTTCTGATGAAGGCCATGGCGCCCAAGGAAGTGACCCTGGTGGATATCTATCGGTCCATTGTGCCGTTTGTCGGGGTGATGCTGTTCGGCCTGGTGCTGGTGATGGCGTTTCCACAGATTGCGCTTTGGCTGCCCGGCGTGATCTACGGTAATTGATCTCAGGCCTCACTGGAGATGCAAGACAACCTCGAAGCCGCTGTCGCGCCCGATCGCAGGTGAATGCAGCGACAGACTTCCGCCGGACTGCTGCATGATGGTGTCGGCGATGGCCAGACCCAGCCCCGAGCCGTTGGCGCCATCCTCACCCCGTTGAAATCGTTGAGTCAGTTTTGCCAGCCTGCTGGTCTCGATCACTGTTGCCTCATTGGCCACGTGGATCGAGCGCGCTTGGTCCACCCAGATCTCGATGGGCCTATTCTTCGCGCCATACAGCAAGGCATTTTCAATCACGTTGCGCAAGGCGATACCAATCGCGTCCCGATCTGTCCTGGCTGTCAGGGTCTTATGTCCGCGGTCGTCGAACCGAATCCGGTCCCGGTTGCCCGCCGCGTATGAGAATTCGTCTATCACCAGCGTCAGTACGGGCATCAAATCCAACGGCTCCCGGCTAAGTGCTATCCCCGAATCGACCCGGGCGAGTTGTAGCAGACGCTCGACCAGTTTGCCGAGCCGGCGCAGAATCGACGTGATTTGTGCCGCTCGTGCCTGCTGGGGGGCGTCTATGAGATCCACTTCCAGACGTTGGCTCTGGGCCAGGGCCGCCGCCACCGGCGTGCGCAATTCATGGGCGCTGTTGGCGGCGAAGTCACGCTCGTTTTCCAGGGCGCGCGCCAGTCGCTCCAGCAGGCGATTGACATCTCGCACGATGGGCCTGAGCTCGGTGGGCAGATCCGTGTCGGGGATCGAGTTCAGATTGACGCCACTGCGTGAAACAATGGCTTCGCGGACGGCGCCAATGGTTTGCAGACTTCGGCGTACGGTCCAGAATATCGTGCCCGCCGCGAGTGGCACCAGCAGCAACAAGGGTGCGATGAGCCAGCTCAAAATCTCGGTCACGGTTTTGATTCGGCTGTCGAGCCGTTCCGCCACCTGGATGAACTGATTCGTGTCCAACGCCGTCTCGGTGTAGTACCGCCAACCGTCCGCCGCCGCGAAGCCACTGCTCAGAGGGATTGGAAACGGGCTCGATTGGGCGTCGTGGGAACGCAACAGAACACGGCCGGAACGGTCCCGAATCTGGTAAACCAGATGTTCCTCGTGTTCCCGATAGGACAACCCGTCACCTATGGACCGTTCGCGTTCATGGTCATCGTCATCGTCATCGTCGTCCCGAGGGTGGTCCAGTTCGCTCAGGGCCAGGGGCAGTATCCGCTGCGCGGTTTCCTGTAACGCGCTGTCGAATACCTCGCTTATCTCATGATAGACAACCAGGGTGGAGGCCAGCGTCGCCAGCAGCCAAAGCCCGGTGAGACTGCCGGTCAGGACCAGTATCAGCCGCCGGGATAGACTCCAGCTCGGCATCACCCTGATCCCAGGCGATAGCCGAGGCCACGTATGGTTTCGATCGCCTCGCGGCCCAGCTTTTTGCGCAGTCGGCTGACGTGGACCTCCACCGTATTGCTCTCGATCTCGGAGCCAAAGGCGTATAGGGCTTCCTCGATCCTTGCTTTGGATACGAGCGCCTCGGCGCGATGTGCCAGCAGTTCCAGGATCGCCCACTCGCGCCGGGTCAGGCTGATCTGATCCCCATTGCGGCAGACCCGATGGGTGGCGGTGTCGATCTCGATCTGGCCGATGCACAGCAGGGGGTTGGGGTTACCGCCGTAGCGGCGCGATACCGCCGCCACCCGGGCACTGAGCTCGTTCAGATCGAACGGCTTCACCAGGTAGTCGTCGGCACCGGCATTGAGCCCCTCGATGCGATCGTTGATCTGGTCCCGAGCCGTCAGAATGATCACCGCCCGGGTGTCGCCCCTGCGGCGCAGGTCCCGCAGCAGATCAAGACCCCGACCGTCCGGCAGGTGAAGATCGAGCAAAATCAGCCCGTAATCCACGGTCAGCAGCGCGGCACGGGCTTGATCCAGACGTCCGACACGATCCACCGCATGGCCGTCGGCGGCGATGTGCTCCTGTACGGCCTGTCCGAGCAGGGGTTCGTCCTCAATCAATAGAATACGCATGGCCACCAGGGCGTGTTAACAGGCTCTAGTGTATCCCGCGGCTTGCGTCCAAAACTTACGTGAAGCTGACGAAACTTTCAGGTTCGCTTCAGCTTTCTGTAAGCCGACGTGGGCACAGTGGTCGCCGTCAACAACTGAACCATTGAGGTGACGCATGAAACCTGTACTGATTCCGATGTCCCTGGTGCTGCTCCTGGCTGCGGCCGCCGCCGTTGCAAGTGACGATAGCTGCAACGTGCCTCAGGACCAATGGCAGCCCCAGCAGGCTCTGCAAACGAAGTTGGAAGGTGAGGGATGGACGATCAAACGGATCAAGGTCGATGACGGCTGTTATGAAGTCTATGGCGTGAAGCCCGGCGGCGAACGGGTGGAAGCCTACTTCCAGCCCAAGACGTTGGAAATGATCAACTCGAAGTCGGAGGACTGAGCACATGACGGCGACGGTCAGGATTTGGGATCCGCTGATCCGGGTGTTCCATTGGGCGTTGGTGGCGAGCTTTGCCATCGCCTGGATCAGTGCCGAGGACTGGGACACGGTGCACGAGTGGGCCGGTTATACCGCCGCCGGCCTGGTGCTGGTGCGTGTCGTATGGGGCCTGGCTGGCCCCCGATACGCGCGCTTTGGTCAGTTTCTGCGTGCCCCCCGGGTCGTCGCCGTCTATTTGCGCGAAATGCTGCACCATCGGGAACCCCGTTATCTCGGTCACAACCCGGCCGGCGGGCTGATGGTCGTGGGGCTGATGATGGCCATGCTTGGACTCAGCCTGACCGGCTGGCTTTACACCACCAGCGCATTCTGGGGCAGCGAGTGGCTGGAAGAAGCCCATGAGCTGCTGGCCAACACCCTGCTGGTGATGGTCGTCATACATCTGGTCGGCGTGGTGCTGGCCAGCCTGCGCCATGGCGAAAACCTGGTGCGGTCCATGTTCAGCGGTGAAAAAAGGGCGGCGGCTTCGGGCGACATAGCGTGAATGCGTAGTGATCGCCGGGGCAGACTCGCGCACTGTGTCAACGGGACGTGTTACCTCGTCCGGCGGATTGCTGTTCCAGCCAATGGGCCTGCTCGCGAACGGTCGGTGCATTAAAGATGATGGCCAGTGGAACCTCGATTCCAAATGCTGCGCCCAGGCGGCCGGCGATTCGGATCGCACTCAGTGAATGGCCACCGTGTTCAAAGAAATCGCTATGCGGGCCGACGTCCCCGGTTCCAAGGACGTCACGCCAGACCTGGGCTACTGCCTGCTCCAGCTGTGAAGATTCTTCCTCGTCTGTCCGAGGCAAATCCGCCTCGGGCAGGGCGGCCCGGTCGAGTTTTCCACTGCCGGTAAGGGGCAGCGCCGGGAGCAGGACCCAGGCGCTAGGCACCATGTAGGCGGGCAGCGCGGACCTGAGGTGGGCGCGCAGTTCCGCGATGTCAGTGGGCGCCCCTCCGTTGGCGGTGACGACATAGGCGACCAGTCTCTGGTCGCCCGGTGTGTCCTCGCGCAGCGCCACGGCGCAGGCCTGAACGCTCTGGTGGCGGCCGAGTACTGTCTCGATCTCCTCTAGCTCGATGCGGTATCCGCGCAGTTTTACCTGGGAATCAAGTCGCCCGAGAAACTCGATGATGCCATCAGGCCGCCAGCGGGCCATATCACCTGTTCGATAAAGGCGCCCTCCCTCGGTGAACGGGTCATTCAGGAATCGGGCCGCGGTGAGTTTGGGCTGCGCCACATAGCCGCGCGCCACCTGAACACCCCCTATGAACAGCTCGCCCGGCACGCCGATGGGGACCGGCTGCATCTCGGCGTCAAGGATTCGAATCTGGGTGTTGGCGATTGGACGTCCAATCGGGACCGGTTGCGAGCCGGCGTCTGGCCTGCACTGCCAGTGGGTCACATCGACCGCGGCTTCGGTGGGACCATAGAGATTGTGCAGCTCAGCATTGGATTGGTCGAAAAACCGCTGCTGCAGCGCCTGGGGTAGCGTTTCGCCGCTGCAGATGACTCGTTTCAAGCTCTGGCACGCCGCGACATCCGGGTGTTCCAGGAACAAGCCGAGCATGGAGGGAACAAAGTGCAGCGTGGTGATCTGTCGCCTCGTGATCTCACGCGCCAGGTATGCGGCGTCGCGATGGCCGCCGGGCTTGGCCATCACCAATCGAGCGCCGTACAGCAAAGGCCAGAAAATTTCCCAGATCGAGACGTCGAAGCTGAAGGGGGTCTTCTGCAATACCCGATCTGAGCTGTCCAGCTCGAAGGTCGCCTGCATCCACCGGATACGGTTGACGATGCCCGCGTGGGTGTTCACCACCCCCTTTGGCTGGCCGGTCGACCCCGAGGTATAGATCACATAGGCGGCATTCGCGCCCGAAACCGGGTTTGCCGGGTTCGATTCGGGGAATTGCGACGCCTCGGGCCGGACCTGCTCGATCAGGCAAACCCGGCTGGCAGTGGCCGGAACCCGATCGCGCAGGTGAGTCTGAGCCAGAATCACCCGCGTCTGTGCTTCGTTGGCCATGAATTCAAGACGCTGATCCGGGTGTTCCGGGTCCAGCGGCAGATAGGCGCCGCACGCCTTCAATACTGCGAACAGGGCAACAATCATTTCGGCGCCGCGGTCCATCAACACCCCGACCACGGTTTCGGGCCCGACTCCGTTGGACTGCAGCACGCCAGCCAGCTGATTGGCTCGCGCATTCAGATCACGGTAGCTGAGGCGGACGTCCTCCGTGACGATGGCGGCTGCGTCGGGTGTACGCGAAACCTGATGTTCAAACAACCGGTGCAGCGTATTGGCGCCCGCAAAGTCGATGCGTGTGTCATTCCACGAGACCAGCAATGTGTTCTGTTCGGGTTCGCCAAGCAGTGGCAGTCGACCGATCAGACACGCCGGATTCTGGCTTGCGCCGTCCAGCAGGCGTTGAAAATGTCCGGACATGCGCTCAATCGTGGCGGCCTCGAACAGGTCGGTGCTGTACTCGACTTCGAACTTAAAACCTTCGCCGGCATCCTCGAAGGTCATGGAGAGGTCGAACTTCGCGGTACGGTCGTGGGGATGAAT
>Ga0316189_10005496_pt1 | contig 12163 bp, 11 predicted proteins | sample LowCovwburrow_MG_FD_204930 | JGI IMG/M metagenome (GOLD analysis project Ga0316189, IMG submission 204930) | Coastal sediment microbial communities from Maine, United States - Lowes Cove worm burrow | ecosystem: Environmental > Aquatic > Marine > Coastal > Sediment | place: USA: Maine... | reverse complement strand
TCGGCGGCGGGCAGTCCACCGCCCTGACCCTGAAAGGCCACGGTGGTCATGCCGCTGCGGTTTGGGATACGCCCGGTCTGCATCGCCGCCCGGCCGGGTGTGCAACTCGGCTGAGCGTAGAACGAAAACAGCGTCGTCCCCTCACTCGCCAAACGGTCGATATTCGGCGTAGGCATGCCGCGCCCTTCACCACCACCATAGGGGCCGAGATCGCCGTAGCCGGTGTCGTCAGACACGATGAGTATGATATTGGGTTTGCCGCTCTCCTGGGCCATGGCTGTCATGCCGGGGAAGAGCATCAGGACGAACAGCAGACAGAATAGTTTTTTCATGGATTTTTCCTTTCGAAAGTTCTTCGTGTGAATTGGCGGGGCTCCAATATCGCCACCTAGCGCCTTGGGCTGAGGCGCGTGGCACAGCACCGTTTCCAGCACGCGCAGATTTCGTTTTGCCCCAATCTAGTTATAGAGCACTGACTTCTGAATAAGCCTCTTTGACATAGTTCGACTCAATAACTTTTCCTTCGGCTTCTCGCTTTTTCGATGACTACCTGAATTGCCTGATTAAAGTATCCGTGCCGGAAAAGCAGAGAACCTGGTATGTCAAACTTCTTGAAGATTGTATTAGCCCCCATAATGGGCAAGAAATCAAGCGCTTTCAATCGCTGATATTGCTCGCTACCTTGAAATGATAGGCCGCCAGAACCGGCTTGCTGGGATGTCTGCTTTAGCGCAGTTATAGACTTCAACACTTAGCACCTTACTAGTCAGCTGCAGGACAAAAGCAGACAATAAACTCCAATTGAGATTACTGCTTAAGCAGCTTGATTTTCTAACTCTGCAATCTGCCGATTATGAAAAGGGCCCAGGATGATCTGCCCTAGCATGGCCCCGATCAGGGCCAGGAACATGTCCCACTGCGTATCCCAGATATCACCCTGGGTGCCGAGGAAGGCCTCGGCGCCGGTCTCGGTGAAGATGGCGGCCCACCATTCCAGCATTTCATACAGGGCGCTGAAGGCGAGGCAAAAACTGGTGACGTAGAGGAACAACCAGCCACCGTTCTTGAGACAGGTATTACGAATCAGGATCTCCCTGGCCAGGATGGCGGGAACGAAGCCCTGAGCGAAGTGGCCGAGGCGATCGAAGTAATTGCGTGAAAGGTCGTAGTGGTCTCTCAGGTCATTGAACCAGGGGACCTCGGCATAGGTGTAGTGGCCGCCGATGACCAGGATCACGGCATGAAGGGCCAGCAGGGTGTAGGTCAGGGTCGTGAGGGGAAAGCGCCGCCAGGTGGGTACGAGGATAGCAATGCCGATCATGACCGGCACGGTCTCCATGAACCAGGTCAGGCGATCGGTTGGACCTATGCCGCTCCAGATCAGACCTGCCAGGACCAGGCTGAGTAGTGAGAGGGGCAGGGCAGGTGACTGCCTAGTCACGTTTTTCCAGGGTGATATAGCGGAACCAGCCACCCGGTATGGTCGGATGGTCTTCAACGCTATCAAGGTCCGGGCATTGGGCCAGCAGTTCTTCAAAGACCACGTCGGTACGGGTCGCGATACGCGAGATAAAGGGGTTGATGAGTCTTCTGAGCGGGGCCACCTGTCCGGGCTTGAGGAACTTGTCCAGAATTAGCAGGGTGCCGCCGGGTTTGAGTACCCGGCCCGCCTCTTTGAGCGCACGGTGCGGTTCGGGCACCACGGCCAGGATCAGGTGCATGACGACATGATCAAAATGATTGTCGTCATAGGGCAGGTCCATGGCATCACCCTGATGCAGTTCGATGGGGTGCTCGGAGTCCTCGGCCCGTTGCTGGGCTTTTTTCAGCATGGCCGGGGTCAGGTCTACGCCGGTATAGAGGGGGCCGATGGGCAGGTGCTGAATATCCAGTCCCGTGCCGATGCCGGGTATCAGTACCGTTTCGCCTTCGGCTCCCTTGAGTCGCTGAAGGCTCTTTCCGCGCCAGGAGCTGGTCGCTCCTGAGACCATGGCATCATAAATGGGGGCAATGAAGGTGTAGCTGTGTTTCAGCGACACGGCATGATCCCTTTAATGAAGTATCCTGGGTACGGACAGGCGGAAGGGGTCGATCTCGGCTTCAAAAGATTCACCATCGTCGGAGACCATCTGGTAACTGCCCTGCATGGTGCCAACGGGGGTTTCCAGTATGGTGCCACTGGTGTATTTGAAGCCTTCGCCGGGATTCAGATGGGGTTTTTCACCGACCACGCCTTCACCACGGACCTCCTGTACCTGGCCATTGGCATCGGTGATGATCCAGTGCCGTGTCATCAGGCGTGCGGGGTTCTCGCCTTCATTCTTTATGGTGATGGTGTAGGAGAAGACGTAGCGGTTCTCGTCGGGGCTGGACTCGCCCTCGATGTAGTTGGTCTCGACGTCGACGGTAATCAGGTTGTCTGTTAGATCATTCATGGGCCCATTATACCCATGTGAGGGATAGTACGACGAGAAACACCAAAAACAGTCGGCTAATTTTTTAGCCCCCTGGCAAGACTATGGTCCTGCCAGGGGGAGCAGATAGTGGATTACTCGTGATGATGGTGGTGATGCATCATGCCACCATCACCTTTTTTAACCGGGGCATTGACGGTCAGACGGGTGCCATCATCCAGGATCAGGGTGATCTCGCTGCTATCGCCAGCGACCAGGGGGCGTTTGGGCTGCATCAGCATCAGGTGATAATCACCGGGTTTCAGGGCCACGGAACCACCGGGTGGGACTGGGATGGATTCCTGCGGGATCATGCGTGCCATGCCGTCCTTCATTATGCTGCGGTGTAGTTCAACATGGTCATAATCGGGACCTTCGGCAGCCGTTATGCTGCGTGCTTCCTTACCGTCGTTACGTACGATCATAAAGCCTGCCAGCATGGCCATGCCCGGAGGACCCTCGCGGACCCAGGGATCTTCAATGGTGACGGAATCAGACTGCGCAGTGGCCGTAACCAACATAAAAGACAGTATGAACAGGCGTAAAAAATGTCGCATGAGTTAACTCCATGTGAATTTACATGGGGCAAGACTATATCAACTGAAAGATGAATGCATTGAGGATTATCATAGGCAGGTCTGGCCGACCTTTATGCTATGATTGGCAGCCGTTTTGAATCATCTAGATACCATGAAAGCCCGCATCCGCGAGATCCCCTACAACTACACGTCTTTTTCTGATCGCGAGATCGTCATTCGCCTGATCGGGGAACAATGGTGGGACATCCTCAATGAGCTGCGTGGGCAGCGTAATACCGGACGTTCCGCGCGCATGCTCTTCGAAGTACTGGGCGATATCTGGGTGGTACGACGTAACCCCTATATCAAGCATGATCTGCTCGATAATCCCAAGCGACTGGGCTCGCTGGTACATGCCATGCATCATCGCCTGGACCAGGTGCTGGCGCGTGCCGAAGGTAATGAGCTGGCGATCGATCTGGCCGGGCAGGCGCGCGAGGCGGTACGCGAATTTGAGACCTGGTTTCCCGAGGTGGCCCGGCAACGTAAAAAGGCCCAGCGTCGATTTGGCCGTATTACCCGCAAGGACAATATCGATTTTGGTGGCCTGTCCCGTGTCAGCCACGTCACGGATGCGACCGACTGGCGTGTGGAGCTGCCCTTTGTCGTTCTGACCCCGGATTCTGAAGAGGAAATGGCGGCCCTGGTGGCGGCCTGTATCGAGCTGGGCCTGACCGTCATTCCACGGGGTGGTGGTACGGGTTATACCGGCGGTGCCATCCCCCTGGATGCACATAGCGCGGTTATTAATACCGAAAAACTGGAGCGCCTGGACGCCCTGGAGATGCGTCAGTTACCGGGTGTCGATCACCAGGTGGCAACCATGAGGGCCGAGGCCGGGGTGGTAACCCGTCGTGTCTCCGATCTGGCGGCGACTCAGGGCTATGTCTTTGCCGTTGATCCGACCTCACAGGATGCCTCGACCATCGGCGGCAATATCGCTATGAATGCCGGCGGCAAGAAGGCCGTACTCTGGGGCACGACCCTGGACAACCTGGTGTCCTGGCGCATGGTAACCCCGGATGCCGAATGGCTGGAGGTCGAGCGCCTGGATCATAACCTGGGCAAGATCCATGACCAGGAGAAGGTCCAGTTTCGCGTCACTCGTTTTGAGGCCGATGGCGAAACCCTGAAGGGTGAGCCCGAGATTATTCATTTTACCGGCGACGTCTTCCGTAAACGTGGCCTCGGAAAGGATGTCACCGACAAGTTCCTGGGTGGCCTACCCGGCGTGCAGAAAGAAGGCTGTGATGGCCTGATCACCTCGGCGGTCTTTATTCTGCACCGCATGCCAAAATTTATTCGTACCGTGGCCATGGAGTTTTATGGTTCGGATCTGCACGAGGCCGTGCCCGCCATCGTCGAGATCAAGGACGCCCTGGATGCCAATGACCGAGTCGTGCTCTCAGGTCTGGAGCATCTGGATGAACGCTACGTCCGTGCCGTGAACTACACGCCCAAGGGTGCGCGCGGTGAGCGGCCCAAGATGGTCCTGATTGCCGATATTGCGGGTGACGATGAAGATGCCGTTGCTCAGGCCGCGTCGGATGTCATTGCCCTGGTGAATGCCCGTGATGCAGACGGCTTTGTAGCAGTGAGTCCCGAGGCGCGTCGACAGTTCTGGGTGGATCGTGCACGCACGGCGGCCATTGCGGCCCATACCAATGCCTTCAAGATCAACGAAGACGTGGTCATCCCGCTGGAGCGACTGGCTGAATACAGCGAGGGTATTGAGCGCATCAATGTCGTGCAGTCCATGCACAATAAGCTACAGATGATCGAGGCCATTCGTGGCTGTGTGCAGTCTGATCTGAGTAACCTGCTTAAAGAGGCCGGGGTCGAGATCCATGAAGAACGACTGGCCCTGCTCGAGAATAAACGACAGGCCACATTGAATCATCTGCAGGCCGTACAGGGGCGCTGGCAGGATATATTGGATCACCAGGACGATCTGGCTGCTGATTACGAAGGCCTGCTCGATGATCAGGCACGTAATGGCCTGCGTGAGGGAGACCGGATCTATCAGCTGTTGCTCAGGCGTGAACTGCGTATCTCTTTTCGCCGTGAAGTCGAACGCCCTCTGAAGGAGATCTTCAGCGGAGAGGATTTCAGGACCCTGCATAAACGCCTGGATAAGATCCATGCCGACACCCTCTCCAGTCGCCTGTTCGTCGCCCTGCATATGCATGCCGGCGATGGCAATGTGCATACCAATATCCCGGTCAATTCCAATGACTATGCCATGCTGCATGAGGCCGAGCGCATCGTCGATGAGGTCATGGAGCTGTCGATCTCGCTGGGTGGGGTTATATCAGGGGAACATGGCATCGGTATTACCAAGATGCAGTACCTGGATGATGCGGTGGTACAGGCCTTTGCCGACTACAAAGAGAAGGTCGATCCTGAAGGGCGTTTTAACAAGGGCAAGCTCATGCCCGGTTCCGGACTGGATGATGCGTATACGCCTTCACTCAGGTTACTGGAACAGGAAGCCCTGATCCTGGAGGCCAGTGAACTGGGTGAACTGAATAACGACATCAAGGACTGTCTGCGCTGTGGTAAGTGTAAGCCGGTGTGTACGACGCATGTGCCCCGCGCCAACCTGCTGTATTCACCGCGCAACAAGATACTGGCCACCAATCTGATGACAGAGGCCTTCCTCTACGAGGAACAGACTCGGCGTGGCATCTCCCTGCGCCATTTCGAAGAAATGAACGATGTGGCGGATCACTGCACCATCTGTCATCGCTGTCTCAATCCCTGTCCGGTCAACATCGATTTTGGTGACGTTACCATACGCATGCGTCATATCCTCAAACAAACGGGGCACCGTAAGGGCAGTATCGTTACTCGACTGTCGATGGCATTCCTGAATGTACGAGATCCGGCCACGATCAAGCTGATGCGCAAGGGCCTGATCCAGTGGGGCTATAGCATGCAAAGACTGGGGCATGGCCTGGCGCGGACCTTTGGATTATTGGGTGGCAACAAGAGGCCTTCGTCCACGACAGGTAAACCGGAGATTCGGGAACAGATCGTACACTTCGTTAAAAAACCGATGCCGGCCAATGTACCGACACGCACCACGCGCGCCATCCTGGGACTGGAAGACGATAAGTACGTGCCCATACTTCGCGATCCTGCCAGACAGTCTGATAACAATGATGCCGTCTTCTATTTTCCCGGTTGCGGCTCCGAGCGCCTGTTTAGCGAAATCGGTCTGGCTACCCTGGCCATGCTGAATCATGTGGGGGCACGTACCGTGCTGCCACCGGGTTATCTCTGCTGTGGTTATCCGCAGACCTCTTCAGGCGATGAGGAAAAGGGACATCAGATCACCATGGAAAACCGTGTACTGTTCCATCGTGTGGCCAATACCCTCAACTATATGGATATCAAGACGGTGATTGTTTCCTGCGGTACCTGTATGGATCAGTTGCTCAAATACGAATTTCAGAAGATCTTCCCAGGTTGTCGCCTGCTGGATATTCATGAATACCTGATGGAGCAGGGCGTTTCACTGGATGGTGTGGAAGGTGTGCAGTATCTCTACCACGACCCCTGTCATACACCCATGAAGCAGCACGCCCCCCTCAAGGTGGCAGGTACATTACTCAATAGCGAGGTGCAGTTATCGGACCGCTGCTGTGGCGAGGCAGGTACCTTTGCCGTTAGCCGTCCTGATATTGCGACCCAGGTACGGTTCCGTAAACAGGAAGAATTGCAAAAAGGCATTCATAACCTGACCGGAGAAGATAAGGCCCGGGGTGGTAATGTAAAAATACTAACCTCATGTCCGGCCTGCCAGCAGGGTCTGGCTCGCTATAGCGAAGATACTGGACTTGAGACCGATTACATCGTCGTTGAACTGGCCAATCATCTACTGGGGGAGAACTGGCAGATGCAGTTCTTTGAAGATACGCGCAAGGGTGGCATCGAGAAGGTGTTGTTGTAGGTTCTGGTATTGGACCGGGTAATATAGGCAGTACTCCCTGTTATGCAACGACGCCTATCAGTGTTATAACCGGATGAAAGTTTCCTTGCCCTTATTTTAAAAATTCTCAGCCATGTCAAAAAAGAATCAATATAAAGAGGCGGCTTATGAGTCTTCCTTTCACCGCATAATGAGCTATGGCTGCTGGCTATTGCTGCCGATGGCTATGTTGCTGTATTCGCTGGATGCCCGCTCGGATGAGTCAAATAACTTCATTGAGCAATGGCAGATCGATAAACCCTGGAAAGGGGATCTCGACGGGATGGTGGAGCGTCGAATTATCCGTGTGCTCGTCGTGCACAATAAGATGATGTTCTTTTTTGATAAGGCACGGATGCGTGGGCTGACCTATGAAGCCTTCCATGAGTTTGAGAAGTCTATTAATAAGCAGTTAAAGACCGGTGCGCGCAAGATCAAGCTGGTTTTTTTGCCCGTACCCCGGGATCAGTTGCTGCCGTGGCTTAATCAAGGACGAGGAGATATTGCCGCCGCTAACCTGACTATCACTAATGAACGACAGTCCCTGGTGGATTTTACTAACCCGCTGTTAAAGAACGTCAGGGAGGTCCTGGTTAGCGGGCCCTCGGCACCCGTTGTGAATAGTATTGATGACCTTTCAGGAAAAGAGGTCCATGTCAGGCCTTCAAGTAGCTATTACCAACATCTCATGCAGCTGAATGTCAGGTTTAAAAATGAGGGAAGGCCTCCGATTAAATTGGTCGAGGTCAGTGAATACCTTGAAGATTCGGATCTGCTGGAAATGGTGAATGCCGGTCTGGTACCGATGGTTGTGGTAGATGACCACAAAGCCAGTTTCTGGGTGCAGGTCTTCGACAAGATCAAAGTGCATTCGGAAATCACGCTTAACTCGGGTGGGAAAATTGCCTGGGCCATACGCAAAGACAGTCCAAAACTCCAGAAGGCCCTGAATGACTTTGTTAAGAAAAATAAAAAAGGCACCATGCTGGGCAATATTCTATTTAAGCGTTATCTGGTGAATAATAAATGGGCCAGGAATGCCCTGAGTCCAAAGGAGATAAAAAGATTCCAGGAACTGGCGGATCTATTCAAGAAGTATTCAAACCAATATGATTTTGACTATCTGATGGTGGCGGCTCAGGCCTATCAGGAGTCCCAGCTCGATCATAGTCGTCGTAGCGAGGCGGGTGCTATAGGTATTATGCAATTGTTGCCGAGTACCGCGGCCGATAAAAATGTGGGCATCCCCAATATCGAAGACCTGGAAAACAACATACATGCCGGGGTGAAGTATCTACGTTTTCTGCGCGATCGTTATTTTTCCGATTCAAGCATCGATCCCCTGAATCAGAGCCTGTTTGCCTTTGCGGCTTATAATGCAGGGCCTGCAAAAATCAGGCGTATAAGAAACGAGGCAAAAAAAATGGGCCTGGATCCCAATGTTTGGTTTGGAAATGTTGAGATTGCGGCAGCCAAAAAGATCGGTCGCGAGACGGTACAGTACGTTAGTAATATCTATAAATACTATATTGCCTATAGCCTGACGCGTATGCGGCTGGATGCCATGAAAACAGAAGCCGGTATTGAGCATATGGCATTCTGATCAGGCCTTTGTGGGGTAAGATTTCCATCCACTAAGGTATTCCAAAACTTGCGCTTTTTCCTCCCTGAACTAGTCTTTTATCACTATGTGCGACCGAAGGGTTGAATGCAGAAGGGAGGTGGCGCATGCATAAAGATACGATGGAACACCCTCATCATGGTTTTTTCTGGTGGTTCAGTCACTTACCGGTTGGTAAGCGGGTCATTTTGGTCGTCTTTCTGATCTGGCTGGCACAGGCCCTGCCCAAGTGGTCGGTCGCTATCTTGGCGGACGGAGAGATGTCGGCCAATATCGTTAAGTTTTTCATTACCCCTCAGTAGTCGCTTCATCAATTATTCAGATCAGCAGTTTTTCCTGCATAAAGGAGGCTGCTGATCTGCTTATGTCATAATTCCCCTTTGATTAACGCATATCTACAGATGACTGGTGAATAATGACTACCCGAATTGAACAGCTACAGGAACTGGTAAGGAAGGCGGCACAGGAGGAACTGGTGCCACGGTTTACCCATGTGGGTCATGACTACAAGGCCGACGGAAGCCTCATCACTGAAGCGGACCTGGCCATCCAGCAGCGACTGGCCGATCAACTGGCTGAGCAATGGCCTGAGATCGGGTTTCTGGGCGAGGAAATGACCGAGCAGGAACAGGCGAGCCTGCTGGAATCGGGGCAGCCCCTCTGGTGTCTGGATCCACTGGATGGAACGCGAAATTTTGCCGGTGGAATTCCCTACTTCTCCGTATCTCTGGCCCTGCTGGAAGGCGGGGGGGTGAGCCTGGGGATTGTTTATGACCCGATACGCGATGAATGCTTCGCTGCAGAAAAGGGAAAGGGGGCAAGCCTGAACGGCAAGACGCTAAGCGTGCCTGAATCCGGAGTCAGTCTGGCGCAATGTACTTCACTGATCGATTTCAAACGTCTGCCAAAAGACCTGGCAGGAAGACTGGCGACAGAATCACCTTATGCCTCGCAGCGTAGCTTTGGTTCCGTGGCGCTGGACTGGTGCTGGCTGGCAACCGGTCGTTGCCATATCTATCTACATGGGAAGCAGAATATCTGGGATTATGCTGCGGGTAACCTGATCTTTCTTGAGGCCGGTGGTTATTCCACGACCCTTGAGGGTGAATCAGTATTTGTGAATGCCCTGTTGCCTCGCTCTGCCCTGGGGGCAGGCGAGGAGCAGATGTTCAGGGACTGGACCGACTGGTTGGGTGTCACGGTCAAAGACTGAAGGGGGGCTTATTTCGTCAGTGTCTTAAGGTCACTGATGATCTGGTCGCTATGTTCTTTAGGTTTGACCTCGCGGTAAATCCTGGCGATCTGACCCCTGGGATCGATAATGAATGTATGCCGCTTTGCAAATTTGATAGGTCCAAGTTTTGTCAGTGAGCCGTAAGCAATTGCTACAGTGGCATCGGCATCCGACAGTAATGGAAAGGGCAGGTGATATTTCTCGGCAAACTCCTGGTGGCTTTCTACATCATCCAGGCTGACGCCCAGTACCGTCACGCCCATTTCCCTGAGCACATAGTAATCATCCCTGAATTCACAGGCCTCGGTGGTACAGCCGGGGGTATCATCCTTGGGATAAAAATAAAGCACCAGCCACTGGCCTTTGTAGTCATCCAGGCTATGCTGTTTACTGTTCTGGTCCAGAAGCGAAAAGCCGGGTGCGGGGTCCCCCTCCTTAAGCGCTGCAGCCTGGGCATTCCCAGCCGTGAATAAGAGTAGTAGAGAACTGATCAGAGATCCTGCCTTCCTGGGTGTCATGGAAGTAAGTCCAAAAAGCAAAGTGTAGATGTTTTATAGTTGAAATAGGTTCTTGTTTGCAAACTCCCAGCCGAAGAGTGTGGGAATGTTGTTCAGCTGGCTGAGCAAGCATTAAGTCAACTACTGGGCCTTCAATAGTGATGAAAGACGATGGGATATTGATTCAAAAGATTACCTGTATAGCAGGCCTTGGCGGTGTGCTGATTATTGTTCTGGGTATTATAATTTCTGCTCTGGCCTTTACTGGTGCCTATGGTGAGTCTTACTCAATACTCAATCACAATATTTCCGAGTTGGGTGAGCGAGGTGTCTCCAATCTGGCCTGGTTATTCAATGGCAGCCTGGTTGCAGGTGGTTTGTTTCTGATCCTGTTTATGTTGGGTTTAAATCTATGTATTCATGACTGGCCGGTCTACCTGATTTCAGTGGCCGGGATAGTCGCGGTTACCGGTATCATGTTCACTGGACTTACACCCATGGTCGGCGCTGAGACCTCAGAAAAGCATATCGATGCGGCGCGTTTATTTTTCTATGGGGGTATGTTGAGTACGTTCTTTTACAGTCTTTATGTATTGCTGGGCAGAAGAGGGGCGTTTCCAAAATGGACGGTGCTGCTCAGTGTGCTGGCACTGATCAGTTTCTGGGCATTTATCTACGTGCCCGGTATGTTTTACCCAGGCTTTACTGTCGAAGACTACCTGGTGCGCCGGCAGGGTGAAGGCCGACCTGATTTGTTTTTACCTTCATTGTTGGAATGGTTAGTTATGTTGTTCGCGGTGTTATGGATTGCCGCGATGTCGTTATTTGTCTGCAGGCCAGCCAGGAAATAGACCGGGACGCTACGCCATTATGAGTAGCGTCCCGGATATTGGGTTTTATGAAAAGGCCTGTTCGATGGCCTTCACAGTTTGCTCACAGGCCTCGGCACAAGCCTTGCACTCATGATGTTGGTCGTGCTTTCGACATTCCCTGGCGCAGTCCTTACACGCCGTATTGCAGATACCATAATAATCCTTGACGTAGTCAGAATTGGCCGCCAGCAGGTACGAGAATGCCCCGCATATGGCCTGCATTTCATGGACCTTGCTGGCGCAGTCTGCCATTTCCAGGTCACCTTCCCTGAAACTGGTCAGGCAATGAGCGATACAGCGTTGTCCTTTATCCAGGCAGTCATTACTTGCATCCAGCAGGTCCGGGTTTCTGGGTGAGTGTTTACTATGATCATGTCCAGGCATAGCGGCTGCGGCAGAACCCGCATAGGCTACTGCAGTGGCCGCTCCCAGGCCCAGTAAAAGATCTCGGCGGGCCTTGTTACTGGGTAGATCTTCATTGATTGGTGATTTATGTTCGGACATTATTCTTCTCCTTGGATACACAAATACTGAATAAAGCCGCTTTTATGGCTTTAATCAAGTTATTTACATTGTTTATGAACGTGTTTAATCAAGATTGAGTGCATAAAAAAAGCCCCTCTATTGAGGGGCTTTTTAATAATGCCGATAGTACGGTTTGACTATTGAATGGTCTGCAGATCACTGGCCAGTGAATCACGAGCCGCCTGATCCAGGACATGGCTGTGGGTATAGGCCTCATGGTCGATGCCAGCAGAGATAGAGGCACCTTTGAGGGCTGCATCCACCATCTCGGCGGTCAGTTCAAAACGCATAAAGTGGACGGATGAGGTCTTGTCTTCGGTCTCACGGTCGAGGTCTTCATTCGCGATGGGGTGGACCTTGTCAAATCCTGCTACCTGTACCCAGATCTTTTTATCGATGCCGAGCATCTT
>Ga0316189_10005495_pt1 | contig 12163 bp, 8 predicted proteins | sample LowCovwburrow_MG_FD_204930 | JGI IMG/M metagenome (GOLD analysis project Ga0316189, IMG submission 204930) | Coastal sediment microbial communities from Maine, United States - Lowes Cove worm burrow | ecosystem: Environmental > Aquatic > Marine > Coastal > Sediment | place: USA: Maine... | reverse complement strand
AACAGGTGATATGTCGGGTGCGGACCACTGCGCGTCAGCGGCACGTGCAGGCTGATTAAATTGCATTCCCGCAGGATGGTGTCGAGATCGACAAAATCCTGGGCGGTTTGGCCTGCTTGCTGCAATGGCGGGTCGCAGACCAGGCATTCGATGCCGAGTGCATCAAGTTTCTGCTGCAGGCGCGAACCTACGTTACCAAGGCCGACGATACCTGCGCGCATCTGTAATGGATCGAAACCCTTGCGCCTGGACAGTGCGAACAGTCCGCTGATCACGTACTCGGCCGCGCCCTCGGCATTGCAGCCGGCGGCGTTGCTGAAGCCGATACCGGATTTGGCCAGGTAGTCGAGATCGATATGATCGGTGCCGATCGTCGCGGTGCCGACGAATTCGACCGGGCTGCCCTGGAGTAATGCCGCGTCAACCCGGGTGACGGTGCGCGTAATCAGGCATTGGCAATCCTTTAAGTGTCCGGGTTCAATTTCCCGCCCCGGCATCAGTTCGACTTCACCCAGGTCGCCAAACGCTTCCGCTAACTGCGGAATATTCTGGTCCGCCAGTATTTTCACGTCAGGCAGAAACGTTCGATCAGGCTCTCCAGCATATTGATGGTGGGATCGATTTGTGCCAGTGGCAGGAATTCATCCGGCTGATGCGCCTGATTGATAGAACCGGGGCCAATGACGATGGTCTCGGTCTGCATCGCGTTGAAATAGGGTGCCTCGGTGCCAAAGGCTACGCTGCCGGTCTTTTTCCCGGTGATGTGCGTCAGGTGTTGAGCGATCTCGCTGGCCTCGGCAGTGTCCATCGCCGGCATGCCGTCGCCGAAAGTCCGGGTGGTAACGCCGAGGCCACGGCTTTGTGCTACTTCGGCTGCCATTTCTTCGAGGTCCGATTTCAGCGTCTCGAACGACATCGCGGGTAAAAAGCGGATGTCGATCAACAACAGGCAGGCGCCACAGATCCGGTTTGAATTATCGCCACCATGAATGTGTCCGAGATTCATCGTCGGCGTTGGAATCGTAAACGCCGGGTCATTGTGCTGCTGTTCGATCTGCTCGCGGTAGGCGAGCAGGGCGGTGATGAACTGATGCATGCCTTCGAGCGCATTGTTACCGAGCCCCGGGTCGCTCGCGTGCCCGGATTGTCCGAGGTATTCGACCGACATTGTCAGATTGCCTTTATGCTGTCGAATCGGCTTCAGACCAGTCGGCTCGCCGATGACACAGTAACGGCCGAGTTTTTTACCATTGTCGGCGATCAGTTTTGCGCCGCTCATGGTGGTTTCTTCGTCGGCGGTCGCCACCAGGGTTAGCGGACGCTTGAGTTTGTCGAAATTGAGCTTGTTACTGGCTTCCAGTGCCAGCGCGAGGAAACTTTTCATGTCGCAGCTGCCGAGGCCGTAGATGCGGTCGTCCTTTTCGCAGGCAGCGAACGGATCGCTGGACCATAGCGCCGGGTCGCAGGGGACAGTATCGGTGTGGCCTGACAACACCAGGCCTTCGCTGCCGCTGCCGGCGCGCGCGATCAGGTTGAACTTACCCTCATCGACGGCTTGTACTTCAGTGCTGAAACCGAGGTTCTCGCTCCATTCGGCGAGCAAATCGATGACCGCGCGATTGCTCATGTCCATATCCGCATGTACGCAGCTCACCGACGGGGTTGATATCAGTTGCGCGATCATTTCGCGCGTTGGGGGTAAGGTGCTGGACATTGCGGGTGCTCCTAATCGTCCAGCAGGTCGGTCACCGCGCCTTGTGACGCCGAACTGACCAGGCGCGCGTATTTCGCCAGCACACCACGCTTGTAACGGGGTTTAGGCGGGGTCCACGCTTTCGCGCGCCGTTTCATTTCGGCGTCGCTGACCTTGACGTTGACCTCACGTTTCTCGGCATCGATGGTGATGGTGTCACCATTCTTGAGCAACGCGATAGGACCGCCGACGGCGGCTTCCGGGGTCACATGCCCGACGACGAAACCGTGGGATCCGCCGGAGAAGCGACCATCGGTGAGGAAGGCGACATCGTTACCCAGGCCTTTACCCATTATGGCCGAGGTCGGCGACAGCATTTCGCGCATTCCGGGGCCGCCTTTGGGTCCCTCGTAACGCACCACGATGACATCGCCTTTTTTGACGGTACCGTCGAGTATTTTCTTCAACGCCTGTTCTTCTGACGCAAAAATGCGTGCTTTGCCGGTGAAACTCAATCCTTCCTTGCCGGAAATCTTGGCCACCGAGCCCTCGGGCGCCAGGTTGCCGTGCAGGATAACCAGGTGGCTGTCTTTCTTGATCGGGTTGTTGAACGCATGCACGATATCCTGGCTTTTCGGATAGGGCTTCACTCCCGCCAGGTTCTGCGCAAGCGTTTTTCCAGTTACGGTCAGGCAGTCGCCATGCAGCAAGCCGGCATCGAGCAGCATTTTCATCAGCGGCTGGATACCGCCGATTTCGATCAGCTCTGACATCATCGCCTTGCCGCTGGGGCGCAGATCGGCGAGTACCGGAACGCGTTTACCGATGCGGGTGAAATCGTCGAGCTTGAGCCTGACGCCGATGGACGAGGCCATCGCCAGTAAATGCAGTACCGCGTTGGTCGAGCCGCCGAGCGCAATGACGACCGTAATCGCATTTTCAAAGGCTTTTTTGGTCATTATATCGCTGGGGCGGATATTGGCCTTGAGCAGCCGCATCGCCGCTTTACCTGCGGCAATACAATCCAGTGTCTTATCGTTCGAAATCGCTGCCTGGGCAGAGCTGTTCGGCAGGCTCATACCCATTGCCTCGATCGCCGAGGCCATGGTGTTGGCGGTATACATACCGCCGCAGGAACCGGGACCCGGTATCGCGGTGCATTCGATTTCCTTGAGTTCTTTTTTGCTGATCTTGTTTTGCGCCTGCGCACCGACCGCTTCGAACACCGAGACGACATCGGTCAGTTTCTTTTTATGACAGCCCGGCATGATGGTGCCGCCATAAACAAACACGGATGGTCGATTGAGGCGCGCCATGCCCATCATGCAGCCCGGCATGTTCTTGTCGCAACCACCGATCGTGACCAGCGCGTCGAAACCCTGGCAGGCGGTGACCGCTTCAATCGAATCGGCAATTACCTCGCGTGATACCAGCGAGTACTTCATCCCCTCGGTGCCCATCGAAATGCCGTCGGAAATCGTGATGGTGTTGAACACCACGGCCTTGCCATTGGCCTGGTTGGCGCCCTCGGCGGCTTTTAATGCGAGCTGGTCGATATGCATGTTGCACGGAGTGACCATGCTCCAGGTGGAGGCGATGCCGACCTGGGGTTTCCTGAAGTCGGCGTCGTCGAAGCCGACCGCGCGCAGCATCGAGCGGCTCGGGGCACGATCGACGCCATCGACGACCAGCGATGAGTATTTGCGGGTATTGGGCTTGCCGGAGGTGGTTTTTTTACTTGCCATGATGTACTTGAAATTAGAGTGGATGAATGGCGCTAGGTTAGGCAAAGCAAGAATGCGATGCAAGTGAATAAATCAGCGGCCGCGGCCCAAATACCTGAAATCTTGCCTATACTCTTTCCAATTCGGATCTAACCCGACTCATTCATGATTGAACTGATTTTGGTAGCTGTAACCTCCGCGCTGGTTAGCGCCGGTCTGGCGTGGTACTGGACTAAGCAGTTCTCCGTAAAACAGGCGCTTAAAAATCAGCAACAACATAAGGATCGACTGCATGGCCTGATCGAGGCCACGGTTGGCACTACCGGCGAGACCTACTATTACGCATTGGTCAGGGAGCTATCCCGGTTTCTGTCGGTGGATGCCGTATTCCTGGCCACTTGTGTCGATGACGATCAGCAAAACTACCAGACCCAGGCCTACTGGTGCGATGGTGGTTACATCATGAATCACTCCATCTCATTACAAAACAGCCCCTGCGGTGAAAGCGGCAGCTTCTGGTACATGGAAAATTCTGCCAGTGACCTGTTTCCCGAAGCGAGCCTGTTGAAAGAACGCTTCAATGCCTGCGGATTTTTCGCGGTCAAGCTGGAGGATTCATCGGGTGGACAGATCGGGGTGCTGGCCGGCATCAACCGGGCTGCCTTGCATCCAGCGAAAAGTGATGTCCATGTGATCAAGTTGTTTGCCGCGCGCGCCGCGGCCGAAATGGAGCGCAAGCTCGCGCTTGGCGAAACCCTGATCGAAAAGGAGCGGGCGCAAATCAGCTTGCATTCGATCGGTGACGGGGTGATTACAACTGATAATAACGGCTGTATCGATTACATGAACCCGGTTGCCGAGGCCCTGACCGGCTGGCGCTATCACCAGGCGATGGGATTGTCGATGGAAGCGGTGCTGCATCTCGAAGACGAGCAGAGCGGCAAGGTAATTCCCGACCCGGCACAGCGCTGCCTGAGAGAAAAACGCGTGATCGCGCCGAAGACAGATAATGTATTGATATCGCGTAGTGGCGAACGCTATTCGATTCAAGGTACCGCGGCGCCAATGGTTAATGGCCAGGGCAACAGCATCGGTGTGGTACTGGTATTCAAGGATGTCACCGCCTCGCGCCGGATGCAGAAAATGATGGCGCACCAGGCCACGCATGACCCGCTTACGGGACTGGTCAACCGCGCCGAGTTCGAGGACAGGCTGGATACAGCCCTGCAGTCGGCGAAGGATTTCGAAAACACGCATGCGCTACTGTTCCTTGATCTCGACGAGTTCAAAATCGTTAACGATACCGCGGGCCATGTCGCGGGCGACGAATTGTTAAAGCAGATTTCATCGTTACTCGCCGGACAACTGCGCGGTCGGGATACGCTGGGGCGCCTCGGCGGCGACGAATTTAGTGTGTTACTGGAAAACTGCCCGCTGAGCAAGGCCAGAAAAGTTGCCGACATGCTGATCGACGTCGTGCGCGAGTATCGTTTTGTCTGGGATCAGAAAACCTACCAGGTCGGGGTTAGTATCGGCATCGTGCCGATAGTGGCGGAATCGATTTCGCGCAAACAGTTAATGCACGATGCCGACCAGGCCTGTTACGTTGCCAAGGATCTCGGCAGGGGGCGAGCATACGCCCATACCGAAGCCGATACCGAACTGACGCAAAGGCTCGGTGAGAAACTGCAGCGCAAGGATATTAGCGATGCGCTCGCCAGCGAGAACTTCTTGCTGCTCTACCAGCCGATTATTGCGCTTGATCCTGAACAGACCCGGTTGCACACCCGCGCCGAGGTATTGCTGCGCATGATTGATGATAGTAACAAGGTCATTACGCCAGGCGCATTCCTGCCGGCGGCTTCGCGTTTTGGCCTGATGCCGCAAATTGACTGCTGGGTAATTGAGCGGGTCTTCGCTTCGTACCCCCACATATTCATGCAAAATCCCGGGCTGGTGTTGAGCCTGAATTTATCGGCCCCATCGATAGCCGACGAATCGCTGGCCGAATTCATCTTGCAAATGTTTGACAAAACAGTGGTCAAACCTCATCAAATCTGTTTTGAGATTTCCGAGTCCACGCTGAGTCATAACCTGGCCAACGCGAGCCGTTTGATTAAGCGTCTACGGGCCATAGGCTGCAGTTTCGCGCTCGATAATTTTGGCAGCGGGCTGGCCAGTTTTACTGCGCTTAAGGAACTGAAAATGGATTTTGTCAAAATCGATGGCAACCTGATTCGTGATATTTGCAGTGACGAGATCGATTTTGCGATGGTGGAGTCGATCAACTCGATGGCGCATTTGCTGGATATAAAGACCATTGCTGAAAGTGTCGATGGCGAAGCCAGCATCGAAAAACTGAAATCGATTGGTATTGACTATGCGCAGGGTTATTACCTGGGTAATCTGGTGAAACTGGATGATTTAGGTAACGCTGCTCAGGATTACAGCATTCCCGAGATTCAGGTCAACTGACGCCGCCCTGCGGCGTTATCCTGGAGTGCGCAGCACATCCGGGATCTTGCAATAACGGCACTTTTTAAGATTCCTGTCGGGCCGCACAGGTTTACGTGGCAATCCGACGTATCGGGATGACTTTGGTTGTCGAGATCAAATTCCGACCTTGGTAGAGCGGCGTTCCAGTATCAGTGTGTCACGCCAGCGCCCGTCGCGTTGGGCGATGCGCTCGCGAATTCCGACTTCGCGAAACCCATGGCGCAGGTGTAGTTTCCGGGTGGCCTTATTTTCCGGGAAAATCGATGAATACAGGCTCCAGATGCCATTATTCTCCGATTCCTCGATCAGCGCAGCCATGAGCTTGCTGCCAATTCCCTGGCCGAGATAACGATCTGCGACATATATACTGACTTCCGCAACACCACGGTAACAATCCCGCACCGACACCGGAGCAAGCGCGGCCCAGCCTGCGGGCTTGCCACCCTGTTCCCAGACCAGTCGGCAAAACGGGTGGTATCTGGATTGCCAGGTTTGCCAGTCCGGCGCGTCGGTTTCGAACGAAGCCTCGCCTGAATCGAGCCCCTGGCAATAAATATCGAGTACCGCCACGGCATCAGTATCGTACAGATTTCTGATCATCGATTAGCTTTATACCGGCGCTATTGGCCTGATGGCAACCATTTCTACCAATAAGCACCACTAAAAAGCAAGCGATCAATATCTTGGCGGGAAGCCTAGGTTATGTTACTTTCCGAGGACGGAGCAAAACAACAATACTCCTTATCTGCCGAAACGGTTAAAAAAAGAGCAGTAAACTCGTGAAAATCGTAGCGGCAATTCATCTAATAACAATTGGAGAGAGTGACCAATGAAACTTTTTAAAACGCTGGCAGTATCTGCGGCCGTAGCACTTGCGTCTACATCAGGTGTTGCGACAGCAGGTACACTACAAGACGTAAAAGCCCGCGGCGAACTTAACTGTGTGGTAACAACCGGTGTTGCCGGTTTTGGCGCACCCGATGACTCCGGTCGTTGGGCAGGTTTTGACGTCGATTTTTGTCGTGCAACCGCTGCCGCAGTACTGGGTGATCCGAATAAAGTCAAGTTTGTGCCGACTACTGGTAAAACCCGTTTTACCGTGCTGAACTCGGGTGAAGGTGATTTATTGTATCGCAACACCACGATCACCATGAGCCGCGATGCGGATCTGAAACTGACTTTCCTCGGCGTTAACTACTATGACGGCCAGGGATTTATGGTGCCGAAGGCACTTGGCGTAACTTCCGCCAAGCAGCTTGACGGTGCTTCAGTCTGCATCCAGACCGGTACGACTACCGAGTTGAACCTGGCTGACTACTTTCGTGCGAATAACATGAGCTATGAGCCGGTAACGATCGAAACCAACGAGGAAGGCCAAACCAACTACCTGGCCGGTCGTTGTGACGTGTATACCACTGACGCATCGGGTCTGGCTTCTACTCGTAGTACGTTCGACCGACCGAATGCGCATATCATTCTGCCTGAAATCATTTCCAAGGAACCGCTCGGACCAGCAGTTCGCCAGGGCGATGATGAATGGGCCGACGTTACCCGTTGGGTGTTGAACGTTCTGATCGCGGCCGAGGAAGCGGGAATCACCCAGGCCAACGTCAAGGGTCATGCCAGCAAAGCTGGAAATAACCCGGATATCAACCGTATCACCGGTACCGAGGGCGATTTTGGTTCGATGATCGGCCTTGACAAGCAATGGGCGGTACGCGCTATTTCCGCGGTAGGCAACTACGGTGAAATCTTCGAGCGCAATATCGGTGTCAATACCTCGCTGGGTCTTGCTCGCGGCTTGAACGCGCAGTGGACCAATGGCGGAATCCTGTATTCACCACCGGTACGTTAAACTGCAGTAATGGAGCGGCGGTCGCAAGACCGCCGCCTCATTTGGTTCATGGCGATTTGACATGACTGAATTTTCGGGGGCTCAATCAAAATGACGGCATCAGATACGTCCAGCGGCAGCAATCCTTCTCTTTTTTACCGACTGTTTTTCGACAAGGAACTGCGCTCGGTTACGATACAGGTCATTACCATGGCCCTGATCTTTGCGTTTTTCTTTTTCATTGTGAACAATGCAATAACCAACCTCGAAACCATTGGCAAGGGCTATAGCTTTAGTTTCCTCTGGGATGCATCAAACTACGATATCAATCAAACCCTGATCGAATACGATTCTCGCAGCCCGCACTGGCGCGCTGCCATCGTCGGCATCATCAACACCCTGCTGGTGGCGGTAGCCGGCATTATTCTCTCGACCATTGTTGGCTTCCTGCTCGGTGTGTTACGCCTGTCCAGTAACTGGCTGATCAACCGGGTCGTTTATGTTTACATCGAATACGTGCGCAACGTACCGGTGTTACTCCATATCTTACTCGTCCACGGTATCATCGTGAACAGTCTGCCGATTCCGAAAAATGCGATGATGGCCTTCGATGGCACATTGTTTTTAACCAACCGCGGCTTTTATCTACCTAAACCCCTGTTTGAGCCGGCGATGTGGGCGGTATTGATCGCCTTCGTGATTGGCATCGTGTTCACAATCTGGTTTAAAGGTTACGCCAAGAAAATCCAGGACGCGACCGGTAAAATTTACCCCGTTCTCCTGATAAGCCTTGGCGCCATTATACTCTTCCCGATAATCGTATTTTTTCTCGCCGGTATGCCAGTAAGCCCGGAATACCCGGTACTCAAGGGTTTTAACTTCAAGGGTGGGCTGGTTTTGAGACCAGAATTTGTCGCCCTGTGGCTAGCGCTATCGCTTTATACCGCGGCCTTCATCGCAGAAATCGTGCGTGCCGGAATCCAGGCCATCAGCCACGGCCAGACCGAGGCCGCTTTTGCGCTCGGCATCAAGCCCAGCCGCACCATGCAGCTGGTTATCATTCCGCAGGCGTTGCGCGTTATTATTCCGCCGCTTTCCAGCCAGTATCTCAATATCACCAAGAATTCATCGCTCGCGATAGCGATCGGCTACATGGATATTGTTGCCACCATCGGCGGAATATCCCTGAATCAGACGGGGCGCGAAATGGAATGTATGACTATCGTACTGGCTATTTACCTGGCCTTTTCGTTGATTATATCGGCGTTTATGAACTGGTATAACAAACGCATGAAACTGGTGGAGCGCTAATATGAGTACTGAAACCTCTCACGTAGCGGGCGAACACCCCGACCTGCCACCACCTTCCACCGAAGTCGGTATTATCGGCTGGATACGGCACAACCTGTTTTCTTCGACGACCAACATCGTCATCACGGTACTGACGATATATTTTCTCTACGTCATTATCCCGCCGATGTTGAACTGGATTATCTTCGATGCGGTCTTTTCGGCCGACTCACGCGATGATTGTCGCGCCATCGCCAAGGCGGCCGGTCATGAGCTGGGCGCTTGCTGGGCTTTTATCGGTAAACGTTTCGAAATATTTGTTTACGGGTTTTATCCGACTGAGGAACGCTGGCGGGTCAATATTTCATTCATTTTGATGCTGGCTGCGCTGCTCCCGGTACTGTTTGATAATGTCCCCAATCGCAAGCAGGCGTTATGGTTTTCGCTTATTGCACCGTTTGTCATTGGCTGGTTGCTGGTCGGTGGCATGGGCCTTACCCCGGTGCCAACCGATAAGTTCGGCGGTTTCATGCTCACGCTTACCATCGGTGTCACCGGTATTGTCGGTTCCTTGCCTATCGGTATCGCGCTGGCACTCGGACGGCAATCGCACATGCCCGCATTACGCATGGTCTGTGTCGCGTTTATCGAGTTCATTCGCGGTGTGCCGCTGATTACCCTGCTGTTTGTGGCCTCGACGATGCTGAATTATTTCCTGCCCCCGGGAACAACCTTCGACCTGCTGTTGCGCGTATTGATCATGGTAACGCTGTTTTCCTCGGCCTATATAGCCGAGGTTATCAGAGGCGGTCTACAGGCCCTGCCCAAGGGGCAGATTGAAGCTGCCGACTCGATGGGACTGAAGTACTGGCAATCGATGCGACTGATTATCCTGCCCCAGGCGTTAAAGATTTCGATTCCTGGAATCGTGAATACCTTCATCGGACTGTATAAAGACACCACTCTTGTCATCATCATCGGCCTGTTCGACCCGCTCGGTATGGGACGTGCATCGCTGGCCGATACCAAGTGGCAGGGCCTGTCGACGGAAATTTACGTGTTCGTCGCGATCTTTTTCTTTGTATCCTGCTTCTCGATGGCGCGATACTCACTTTTTCTAGAAAAGAAACTCCATACCGGACATTAAAAGTTAACCAAGGTACAAAATTATGAGTAGCCAACCAGAAGCAGTCCCTGAACTTAAAGTATCCGATGAACTGGTCATCAAAATTAAGGACATGCACAAGTGGTATGGTTCCTTTCACGTGCTCAAGAATGTCAACCTGGAAGTTAACCGGGGTGAAAGAATCGTCATCTGTGGACCCTCGGGTTCTGGAAAATCAACCTTGATTCGTTGTATCAACCGGCTCGAGGAGCACCAACAGGGTGACATCATCGTCGAAAATGTCGAGTTGACCAACGATCTGAAAAATATCGACGCGATTCGTCGCGAAGTCGGTATGTGTTTCCAGCATTTCAATCTGTTTCCTCACCTGACTGTACTGGAGAACTGCGCCCTGGCGCCGATTTGGGTCAAGCAGGTTCCGCGCAAGGAAGCCGAAGCAACGGCGATGAAGTACCTGGAGCGCGTAAAAATTCCCGAGCAGGCCGACAAGTTTCCTGGCCAACTATCGGGCGGCCAACAGCAACGCGTTGCAATCGCACGCTCGCTGTGCATGAATCCAAAAATAATGCTGTTTGATGAGCCTACCTCGGCGCTCGATCCAGAAATGATCAAGGAAGTTCTCGACGTAATGGTCGAACTCGCCAAGGAAGGTATGACGATGTTGTGTGTCACCCACGAAATGGGATTTGCCAAGACGGTTGCCAACCGAGTCATATTCATGGATGAAGGCCAGATTATCGAAGAAAATAATCCGCATGAATTCTTCGATAATCCGCAGCATGAACGCACCAAGCTCTTCCTCAGCCAGATCCTCGCGCACTAGAAGATGTTTTATGTCATCCCCGCGCAAGCGGGGATCCCATAGCGTTCTCATATTCAAAGCTCTAATTCTCCAGGAATGATGCTGGAGGTTCCTGCGAGCGCCCGGTGACGGGATTGATTAGCGGGCTCCGGTGGGCCATCCCTGGTCCGTCCCGCGGCTCTCCCTGCCGCTAGTCGCCCGCCAGTCAATCCCGTCACCGGACTTTAAATCTCCAGGCCTCCGCTAAAAACTGTTATCCCGCGATCGAGTCGCGGTATGACGCAGATATCTGAATTCGCGCTTCTAGTCCGCAGTTCCCAGCAGTGCTTTCAAATCGGCAAAGGTATCAAGTCCACGTTGGTGTCTTTCACTATCCGACAGTTTACTCAATGTGTGCTCTGCGCCTTCGAGATCGGCTTCGGGTAGTTCATACAAAAACCGACTAACCTCGCATTGCAGCATATCACCGAATTTCTGCCGTGTTTTGGCATAGCTCAATGTCAGGTTCGAGGCTGCCCGGGTAATTCCGACATAGGCCAGTCGACGTTCTTCTTCGATACTGTCAGCATCCTGCGATTGATGGTGCGGCAGGCTGTCTTCCTCGAAACCGACCAGGTAAACATGTTCAAACTCGAGGCCTTTGGCCGCGTGTATGGTCATCAGTTGCACTGCATCCTGCGGTTTTTGATCCTCGTCATTTTCGAGTATCGACATCAGCGATAAATGCGCTACCACGGCGTCGAGTGATTTGTCGTCACGGTCCTTTTGCAGGTTGCCGATCCAGCTGATCAGTTCCATGACGTTCTCCATGGCCGCTTCGGCCTGTTTGCTCGAGGTACAGGTTTCGCTGAGCCAGTCAGCGTAGTCAATTTTAGAAACCAGCGTTCGACACAGGCCCATGGCATCATCCTGTTGGGCCTGCAGGCGCAGCTCCGCGATTAGTTCGATGAACTCCTGGATACGCACCCGGGCGCGGTTGTTGAGGGATTCGAGCAGGCCCAGTTCGCGCATGGCGATATCGAGACTACGTTTTCTGGATCCGGCATAAGTTGCCAGCGCCTTAATACTGGTAGCGCCAATTTCGCGGCGTGGCACATTGATAATCCTGAGCAGGGCCTGGTCGTCGTCGGGATTGGTGAGCAGGCGCAGATAGGCCATGATGTCCTTAATTTCACGTCGTTCGAAAAACGCGTTACCA
>Ga0316189_10005494_pt1 | contig 12164 bp, 9 predicted proteins | sample LowCovwburrow_MG_FD_204930 | JGI IMG/M metagenome (GOLD analysis project Ga0316189, IMG submission 204930) | Coastal sediment microbial communities from Maine, United States - Lowes Cove worm burrow | ecosystem: Environmental > Aquatic > Marine > Coastal > Sediment | place: USA: Maine... | reverse complement strand
GGTTCTACAACGCCTCGGTGATCTTGAGAGCGGCCATTACCGAACTCGAGATATCGGTGACCTCGGTTTCAGGAGCAACAGCACTTTTCTTTGCCATCAGTGGATCAACGAGCTTTGCTTTGTCCCGTCGGATGGAGACAGCCGACATCAGACTGTTCTACTTGGCCGGTGGGATTATCGGGGCGGGAGCCTTGGCCGGTTTGTCATTTGTCACCAACGTTGTGGGTCTATACCTGTTCTTTGCCGTTTTCGGGGTCGGATTCTCCCTCGCCGGCCTGGTGCCAGGGATGACGCTGGTGACCAGATGGTTTCTGACCAACCGATCGAACGCGGTTTCTGTTGCCTCAACCGGGCTGTCTCTAGGTGGGATAGCGATCACGCCGATCGCCTCGGTGACTATCGCCGACCGGACTCTGGCCGGGGCCGGGCCGCTGATGGCCGCCGCATGGATTTTGGGCATCGTGCCAATCGGGCTGATACTCATTCGTTCGTACCCAACCGACAAAGGTCTCCGGCCCTACGGAAGCCGGATTGACCTAGCACAGCCCGAACCTGCAGAGTTTAGATCAACAGAGTCTGAACCAGCAGAGAAAACACGGGATGCAACAGCCGGTGCAAGTTTCAGCGAAGCACGAACCAGTCGATTTTTCGTTGCTACGGCCGGAGCCTACCTTCTAGTGTTCTTCGCCCAAGTCGGTGCTTTGGCTCACCTGTTCAATCTCACAGCCGAACGGGTTGACGACAACGCCGGGCGGGCAACACTGTCGCTGCTCGCCTTCTCGAGCATCATGGGTCGACTGACCGGCGGGGTCGTCGTGACCAAAATGCCACCGCTGAGATTTGCGGCTGGAATGATGCTGGTGCAAGCCGTCGGGCTTTTGATGCTGTCTCAGGCCAGTACCGCACTGTCCATCTCTGTTGGGGCTGTGGTTTTCGGTATCAGTGTCGGCAATCTCTTGATGCTCCAGCCGCTGATCATTGCCGAGGCCTTTGGGGTGGCCGAATATGGTCGGATCTACTCCTTCGCCCAGCTCATCACCACGGTCGGTGTGGCCGGCGGGCCACTGATGATCGGCATCATGCGAGATGGGGCCAGCTACGAACTGGCCTTCATCGTGGCATCGATTATCTGTGTATTGGCCTTCGTGCTATTCGGCTTCTCGGGTGGGATGGCCGCGGCCCACAGGCTGTGGCCCCCGACACCGACCACCACCCCAAACACCTGAAGTCCAGCTTTGGATGTCACAACCCGTCTTTACAATAAGCCCTAAGCAAATCACGAGGAGGCCAGATCCATGGCGGACACCACCAGCACCCGCCCCAGCTGGGACGAATACTTCATGGAGATATGTCGAGTCGTGGCGCAGCGATCAACGTGTGACCGTGCCGCGGTTGGAGCGGTCATTGTCAAAGAGCGCACGATCTTGGCCACCGGTTACAACGGAGCACCGGCCGGCCAAAGTCACTGCTCTGAAGCGGGCTGCTTGGTGTACTCCTCGACCGACCCAAGCGGTGAAACCGAACAGAACTGTTTCCGCACAATCCATGCCGAAATCAATGCCATCGCTCAAGCGGCCAAGAACGGGGTGTCGATCGGCGATAGCTCGATCTACATAACGCACAGCCCTTGCATCCATTGTTTGAAGGTGATCATCAACACCGGCATCAACAGGGTGTGTTTCGAAAAGCCCTACAAGTTGCATCGAACCAACCAGTTGGTTGAGGGAAGTGGCATCGAATTGGTCGAAGTGCCTGTTCCTTTGATACTCAGCTAATCCGACGTCACCATCCCCTTACCCGCTTTCCGATCGTCAAGGCTCAACGGATGATTTCGCTACTTGCCCAAACCAGAATCAGTGTTGGTCATTCTCAGGAGTCGCTGGCCGAAGCCGTCGGGGTATCAGCCCGAACCGTTCAAAAATGGGAAAGCGGCCACTCGATCCCCTATCCCCGCAACCGGATCGAGCTTATGCGGGTGTTGGGCCTCGGACCGCCAGAACTTGCTGTATTACTGTCCAAGGGACCATCCCCGTGTTGGAAGATCTCGCTGCCAGGAGTTGCCGCGAACCCAATCGAGTTCACCCAACAGGCTCGACGGCGGTGGGCACTATGTCGTTTGGGCTCCGCTACGCCTACCGGCGACTCTAAGCGACCGTTCGAGGAGGTGGACATCACCCAAGCGCCGCCTCAGTTCCCGTTCCAACCCGGCAATGGGGTAGAGATTCTGAGGGGCCCGCTGGTCCTTATGCGCCTCGCTGGCATAGCGGGGTAGGACTTTTGAAATCTGGTCGGCTCGATCGGCTGCGCTGTCGGCTGGTCCGGTTTGGGGTACCTCCAGCCGAACGACACCACTCATCGGGTGCGAGATTGGCCCTGGTAGCCGCATATACCACGACCACCGTGGAGCAGCTCCCCCGATGGAGAAGATCGGTGTGCGCTGGCCCGCCCTCAGCTGACCGACCACCGGCTGCAGGTCGGCGTCAAGATATTGGACGTGTTGAGTCTTGATGTAGCCAACCCCAGCGACCGTGTCACGACCTCGGAGTGGGCCGTCGAATACCACCAGTGTCTCGTCGTCGAACTGGGTTGATACGTCAAGCTCAAGCTCGGTCATGTGGTTTTGGATCCCGGCCGACAGTGCCTGGTCATCGTCACCGGAGGTCGGCCGCACCTTGTAGGTTTCGCCCACTGTTGTCGTGATCGGCTCTGCACTTCCTACGGCGGTATAGAGGCCACGGCGGCTGATCGACGCTGCGACTTCGGCCGAATCCGGGGTACAGCGAACCGCCCCGGCAGCAACCGTCGCACACAGGCCGGGTCGAGCCAGCCCTTGATCGGTTATCCATACTCGAGAGTCGATTCGCCTAATCCCGTCGATGAACACAATGGATGCTGGGCGTTCGCCATCCAAACCAGGATCAATCGGCTTCCAGTCGTCCAGCCCTGGTTCGACATTGCAGTCAATCTCATCTGAAAAAGGATCGAGTTCTTCTTCTGATGATCCAGAGAATCCGTAGCCGGCTCCCCAACTTTCGACAGCAAAATCCATTTTCATAACTCGACTCGTTCCACCGACGACGAGTTGGAGTCTTTTCGCACCTCGAACCGAACCGGCATTCGTTCTGCCAGGTCACGGACATGGGTGATGACAACCACCAGACGACCATCGGCCGATAACTCTTCGATAGCGGAGGCAAGGGTGTCAAGCGTCTCGGCGTCGAGGGTGCCAAAGCCTTCGTCAAGAAAGATCGATTCCAGCCGTGGCGAATCGACCGGGGCCAGCTCGGCAATCGAATCAGCCAACGCCAAAGCCAGCGAAAGCGAAGCCAGGAATATCTCGCCACCGGACAATGTTCGAACATCACGCCGCTCGTTGGCATTGGCATGATCACGAACAGTGAAGGACCCATCGACCGCTTCCAACGAGTAGCGACCACCGCTCAGATCGAACAGCCGCTCGGTTGCCCTGGCCACCATGTCTTCCAATGCTTCGGTTAGAAGCCAGCGCTCGAATCCATTCGAACGAAGATGCCGTCGACCAAGATCGACATCGATTTGCCTTTGTTTCTTGAGCTGATCGATCCTCTGCTGCAGTTCGGCTTTGCGATCGAGCCTGTCGGTCAACACCGCTATTGCACTCTCCCGACGGGCCTGTTCCCGAGCCAGTTCAGCCGCCAAACGGTTGGGTTCAACCGCCAATCCAACAGCCGCCGCCGACGTCATGAGATTATTGTGCAGCTCGGCCTTTCGGGCGGCCAAAGCCTTCCCTTCGGTGGCGGTTTGCTCCCGTTGCCGGGCAACCTCTACCAATTTGGCCTTGGCCCAATCGGCAAGAGCCCACCACCGCCCGGCCAAACCATCATCACCCTCGCCACCTGGCGGAGCTAACAACTCCCGAGGGCTGGTTTCTCCGCCGGTTGTGGTTAGGGGCGGAGGTCGCAGCTCAGCTACCTGGTCGCGTTGGGCGGTAAACGTGGCTGACAGGCGGTTGATCGACGACTCGGCCTTCGACCTGGCCGCTCTAGCCGACTGATGGACCGATTCAGCCCCTCGGAGGTGGCCTTCGGCCGCTTCTCTGGCCGATGAGGCATCAAGTGCTTCGGTGATAGCAGTCTTCAAATCAGCCGCCTCGGGGACCGATTGAAGTTGAGCACTGAGTTGATAGCGACGAGCCTGTTCTGCTTGGTGGCGTTTCGTGGCTCCGTCGAGATTGCCTGCGGCGCGAGCCTTTGCCGTTTCGGCCTGTTGAAGTGCCAGCCGGTCGGTTTTGGCCTGATCGGTGGCTTTGGTCAACTGCCCAGGTTCGACCCCATGGGGGATGTCGTGAACCGGCTGTTGGCAGACGGGACAGGGTTCACCCTTGACCAGGCGGGAAACCCACTGCTCAGCATCAGCCGCAGCGGCTATCTCCGCTCGGGTAGCTTCAGATTCAGATGCCGCTTTTTCGGCCGTTGTCAAAGTCTGTTCGGTTGCCTCCACTTGTTTGGATGCTTCGGACTCGGCTTGAACCAACCTGACAATATCGGCGTCGACTTCGGCCAACCGGGCGTGAAGCCCCAGCTGTTCCCTCATTGCCACGACATCACCGGTTTTATCGGCTGTGGCCCGGGCGTTGTCCAGAAGCTGTCGGGCTTGGGTTACTGCTGCCTCGGCCTGAGCTGCCTCGGCCTCAACCTCACGCAGGCGAACCGCAGCCTGGTCGAGATCGGCCGGAATCTCCACACAGGTGAGCAGCTTGGCAACCCGATCAAATTCGTTTACCTGATCCCTCGCCTGACCCAAGGACGTGTCGAGTTCGTCCAACGACGTCAGTTGTTCGTCGACGGTGGAGGCGAAATCGGTCAGCTCGGTTTGGGCTGCGAGAGCCACCGTCAGGTCGTTGCTGTCGATCTCGGCTAACCGTTCAAGCTCCGGCTCGAGAACTTCGAGTTTCGTTTCCGCCTTCGATATCCGTTCCCGTGCCACCTGACCCATCCGGGCGTAGATGTCCATATCAAGCAGTCGGCGAAGTAGTTTTTGGCGGTTGCTCGGATCATCGGTGAGGAACTCGGCGAAGGTCCCTTGGGGTAGAACGATGGTGCGGGTGAATTGACGAAAGTCAAGACCCAACAGCTCTTCGACTTGGGCATCAAGTTCGCCAACCGATCCGGCGAGAACCTCTCCGTTCGCCGGTGTGGTGTTCGCCTCTTCGTCGGTATCAGGGTTCGCCGAAGTCGCACGGTTTACCAGCGAAGCAAAATCCAGGCGTTCCAACCTGGCCTCTTTGGTTGTCGCCCGAGCTTTCCCGCTGGTTGATTTGGCTCGTCGCACCACCCGAACAGCCCGATAGGTCTCGCCTCCAAGGTCGAAATCGAAGCTGACTTTGGCTTCGGTTGAAAGTTGATGGATTGCCGGCGCCACCAGGCCGGCGTTGTCGTAGCGGGGCACCGACCCGTAGAGGGCGAAGGTTATGGCGTCAAGAATCGTCGACTTGCCCGAACCTGTCGGCCCAACGATGGCAACCAGGTCGAGGTCGTCGAAATCAACTTCGGTGCGTTCCCGAAACGTACCGAATCCTTCGAGAGACAGACGGCGAGGCCTCACCGGCCAACCCCCTCGGACTCCCCCACCAGTTCGTGGAGTTCGGCGAAAGTTTTAACCAAGATGTCGCTGCTGTTGCCGACCTCGGAGAGGTAATCGGCGAACATCTCGGTTGGGGTCCGGGTTTGCTCATCATGGCGCGAACGGCGGCGCTTCGGACCGGCTATTCCCTCGATTCGAACGTCTACCACTCGGTCACCCAGCAACTCTTTAACGTCGTCGGCCAAACCAGGCCGGGGGGCTTCGTTCAGCCAGATCCGAATCCAGGCATCGGTCAACCGGTCCGGTGAGGACTGGGCGATCGACGCCACATCGTCGAACGAGCCCTTAAGCGTGATCAACGACCGCCCGGCGGTTAGGCCAACGGGGGTGACTCTGGCCGGAAGCCCCGGATCGGCTTCAACGATGTTGACCTGTTTGGCCTCTTCACTTTCACCAAAGTCGAGCTGGAGCGGTGACCCACAGTAGTGAATCGCGGTTGCGCCGGAGATCTTTTGTGGCCGATGCAGATGCCCCAATGCCACATAGGTAGTGGTGGCGGGAAAGTCCACGGCCGACACACCGTAGGCCTCCTGCAGATGAACGGCCCGCTCTCCACCACCGACGGCCCCACCGATTACAAACAAGTGGGCGGCCACGATATTGACGGCGTCACCGGTGAATTTGGTGGTGAGGGCGTTAATTACGGCCGAGATCCGCTCGGCGTAGACCTGAGCGTTGAGGAAGGCCGGGTTGTCCATCAAGGCGTCGGATCGTACGATCGCCCGCTGGGAAACGAATGGCATCAAGGCAATGTTCACCGGTGTTGCGTCCCCTGCGGTGAGTGTCAGAACTCCCCCGTCGTCGGGACGGCGCGGGGTGGTCGCCATATGGACTCGGCCAAGTTCCAGCAAGGGACTAACGGCGTCAAGCCGACGAGGATTGTCGTGGTTGCCCGCAATCACCACTACCGGTGCCACCTCGGCCATGGCCAGAAGTGCGTCGTAAACGATCGACTCACTTTCGGCACTGGGGGCTGCAGTGTCGAATTGGTCGCCGGCAACAAGGATCAGATCGACTTGATGATCGGCCGCGGTTTGGGTGATCTCGGCCAGGACGGCGCGATGTTCACCAGCCCGGCTGTGCCCACGGATGCCTTTGCCAACATGCCAGTCCGAGGTGTGAAGAAACTTCATGATCGCACCCGGCCTAGGAAATCAGACCGGCGAACGGGTCATCGATCGCTCCATCCGAATCACCGTTTTGGCCTGCTGATCGACCACCGCTGGTGGCCGCTGATGAGCCGGGGCGGCGGCCGGCCTCGGCGGGCCGGGTGGCCCACGCCGGGAAAGGGAACTCGACCAGCAACGGAACCGGCAGTCGGGGCTGGGCCAGATACATCGACCCCGGTTTCAAAATCGTCGCTCGTTGCCGTTGAACCGGAGGAAGGAAGCCGTATTCGTCTCGCTTGGCTTCGGCCGGATCAAGACGTCCGACAACACGGATTGCGCAGTTGGCCACCACTCGGCGTTCCACCTCGCTGGCGGTCTGTTGGGCACCGATCAAGATGATGCCCAACGACCGGCCACGCTCGGCTACGTCGAGAAGGATCTCCTTAATCGGGCTGGATGAATCGCGGGGTGCATACTTGTTGAGCTCGTCAAGCACCACCAACTGGAGGGGCTTGGCCACACCGCTGGCCTCTTTCGCATCAAAGGCTTGTCGAAGCACCACGCCGACCACGAACCGTTTGGCCCGATCATGAAGACTGTGGATGTCGACCACGGTGACTTGATGGGCATCGAGATCAAGTCGGTAGGTGTTGGCGTTGCCGATGTCGGCCCGAATTAGGTGTTCCACGTGGCGACGCGATGAAGCCATCCGTCGAACAAAGGCGTTGATCGTGCCGGTGCCGACGGCCCGACCACTCCATTGTTGGTCGGCACCCTCGTCGGGATCCTCGGGCAGCAGTTTCGATTCGATGGCATCAACCAGCTCGCCAAAGGTTCGGATCGTGGCTCCGTCGATGCGAACCGCACCATCACCAGCGTCGGTGAGTGCCGCCAACTGAGCCGTTACCGCTTGGATCACGATGGTGTACTGCTGACGCTCGTCTTCGGCATCGGAAAACAAGAACGGCAACAGGCGCTGACGGCAGAAATCGGCCACCGTCCAATAGAACGGGGTAACCCCCACCTGGCGGGAACCGGTGGCCGGGGTGGCGTTGGGGTCGCCTTTACGGGGAGGGGCCAGAATACCGACATCGCGAAAGGGGGTGGCCGGCAGCCCAACCGCCGAATAGCGAGCAACGTGGGTTTCGTCCAGCTCGGAGTTGGGGTGATCGAGAAAGAGGAGGTCTTCACCCTTCACGTTGAAGATCAGCGCTTTGGTGTTGGCTGCTTCGGCCCCGAGCACCCCGGAGTTGAACAGCGAGTAAAGGACGAAGGTGGCATAACTGGTTTTGGTGGCGACACCGGAAATACCGCTGATGTTGACGTGAGCACCTTTGGTCCCGTCGAGAAAGTCAAGGTCGAGATAGACGGGTTCGTTGGAGCGGGAGACCCCGACCGGCAACAAACGCTCGACGCCATCGAAGCTGAGGGCGATATCGCGCTGATCTTCGGTGGCGATGTACACCTGCGACCCCGGCAGCGGAGGCACCAACAACTCGGGTTCGAATCGAGTGGGTTGGATCAGAGCTGCTTCGCTCACCTCGGCCGGGATAACGCCATCGTCAATTAAGAACACATCGCTCTGGAACCGGGCACCCTCGTGACGGGCTCGGACCTGGGTCACGATGCCGTATATGTGGACGGTGCCGGCGTCGTTAGGCAACGGTCGGGCCACCATCACCACATCGTCAAGCTGGAGGATCCGGCCGGGAGCGACCGCAACCCAGAACTCGAGCGGCGTGGCGTCTTCAATACCGATTACCAGACCAACCCGGTCTTCGGGGTTGAGAGGCTGAGGAGCCGGATTGTGGGGTGATGCCGGCTGAGGGAGCGGAGCCATGGCAACCACGCTAGACCGCCCGTTCGGCTACCACGCGTCGAACCCGACTACCTAAGTACTACGACCACCGATTGACCCCGGGACTGCCAGCCTGCCCGCCGGCCGAGATGATCTTCCCAAGGAGGTGCGCTGGTAGACGCAACCGACGGCAAACCTTCGAGTTGCTAAATATACAGCGTCGTTATTTCGGCTCGGAGAGTCGAAATCCAACCGTGGCGAAGTGATCGGGTTGGCTGCGATCTCGGGCTGCGAAGCCGGTACCTCTCAGGTTGACCGCTCCAAGGCGTTCACAGTCGTCGAAGATAACCGTGGTTTGTGCCGGGGCGGTATCGAGATCGGCAAGGAGTTCGAACTTGACGAGCATCGGCATCGACGATGCCTCGGCCCGCCACCGCCACACGTACTCGCCGTCGGGCTCGAACCCCGCGGCCACCAATGCTGTCTCCAACCGACCGGCGTTGACTGATCCGGCCGCGATCTCGAGGTTCACCTGAACGTCAACGTCGGTCGTGCCCGCGTGCATCGCTGGGCTGGCTGCACACAACAGCTCCGGCACGAGGCCGCTCGGCCCGAGTGCCGCTGGTGATCGCCGACCCCGAGATATCGACCGGCACTTCGGTGGCAAATGCCTGTTCACATCTCGACCTGTTACCCACCGTGCTCGACCTTGCAACTGCCGGCACCTCAACCAGCGGGCCCAACGATGGGTTCGGACTAAACCTGCCGGGGCGCAGTTTGGTGCCGTCGGCAGTCGGTGATACTGACGACGTCGATGAAACCACGGGTGATTACATGGGAGAAATGACGTCACACCCGATGTTTATGATCCGGCGTGGCGTCTACAAATACATCCACTGCCCAACCGACCCACCGCTGCTGTTCGACGTTGAGGCCGACCCCTAGAACCAACCTGGCTGATGACCCCATCCACGCCACGGCTGCCGCTAGGTTCGCCGGCGAGGTGGCCAGGCGATGGGACGCTGATGATATCCGAGCGCGGGTTATTAGATCCCAGCGCTCAAGACGAGTTCTCCATGAAGCTATGAGCCAAGGGCAGCTCACCTCTTGGGACCACCTACCGGTCAACGACGTAGCCAACTCCTATGTGCGAAATCACCAGGACTGGGCCGAGATGGGCCCTCGTCAGCGGCTCGATTTACCCTGACAGGTGAGATTGATTTAGGCCGTCGCGACCAAGACACGGCGTCGGTTGAAGACCGCCCCCATGGCGACGAAGACCACCAGAGCGGTGGGCCAATGACGTGCCAGGCCGCCTTTGCCACTTTCATTGCCATCGGCCCCAACCGTATCGATGGCCAATCCACCACCAGGTGCAGGAGAGATCGACGAACGGCCGGGCTTGGATTGGCTATGCCTCTTCAGACGTTCCGGTGGTGATAGGAACGCTTCGTCAGATGATTCACCCGCCGATTCATTCGACACATCCCCCAGGGCATCGACCGTATCAACGGACCCAACTGTGCCACCGGTGCCAGCTCTCGGTGGGACAGCCGGATCGGGGCCGGCTACAGCGAACGACTCGGCCTGCGGGTCGGCTGCCTTGGAATCACTCGAGGCTTCGACACGGGCCGAATCCGTAGGCTCACTGGCAACATCGACGCTGAGCGGTACAACAACTACTTCTGAAACCGGAGCCTTGGGTCGATCGGGCACCAACGGAGAACCATATGGTTCAGCGTCAGCAGCACCCGACAGCTCGGGAACCGGTTGGACTGCCCCGTTTTCGGCTCGCAGTAAAGGAACGGCTGACACCGTCTGGTCGGAATGGTCATCGCCGTCGCCGACCACCGATGGTGGTGTCGGCACTTCGGCGAGTGCACCCTCCTCATCACCACCGGTGGGGGCCGGGGTTGGATCGGCGGGCACAACTTCAATCTCGCGGAACGATGAGCCTGGGCCCGATCCGTTGTCGGCATCACCGGCTTGCCCAATCGGTGGCACGGCCCCGACGAAGTCGGATTCGGCCGCCGGCACTTCAACCCCTTCACCTGGACCCAAGTTGTTGGCGGCCACAACCGAACCATTGGCTGGACTGCCACCGTCGGCTATCCAGCCTCGCTCGACCCAGAACACATTGTTTTCAATACGAACCTTGTGTGGACCAAACGACTGAGGCGAGCGGACCCTCACAGCGCGGCTGTTCCGGTGGATCCTGAACCCCCAGATCACGTTGTCAACGATTTCGACCCCACCATGACCAACCCAGATAGCTGCGTCGCTGGCTCCGGGGGCACCATTCCGATTCTGGTTCCAAATCCGATTGTTCCGGACAACGACCTTGTCGACTTCATCCGGGTTCGGGTTGGCCTTTTTCGACACATAGTGAGCTGATATCGATCCACCGTCAATCGGGGATACGTCGTGAATCAGATTCCCCTCGACAAGTACGTCGGTTGTTCCCGGCTTGATATCGATGCCCTCAGCCGTAGTGAAAGCGACCTCGTTGTTGCGAACCGTCAAGTTGGAACTCTCATCAACCCACTCATCGGAGCCATGGCCAAGGTAGATGCCCTCACCAAATCGCTTCTCGAGCTTGCCTGTCTCAGTGATCAGGTTGCCTTCCACCAGGACGTGAGAGCTGGGTTCATGAGTATCGAGGTGCCCGCCCACGTGGATACCCACGTAGCCGATGTTGGTGGTTTCAGAGTCGGCTATCCGCAAAGGCCGCTCGGCCGAGCCGTGGCATTGCAAACACCGGATACCGAACTGAGCGTTGCGCACACGGACCCCGACGGCGTGTACATGGTTAACGAAAAGGAGATCAAGCCCCCCGAAGTGGCTCTCGACACTTCCGCCGTCAATCCACACATCGGGGTTGGCCGTGATCACGATTGGCCGATTGGCCGTTCCATCGACGCCAGTCCGGTTGCCACCGTCATTGGCCCCGCGGTAGACGAGTCGGCCATTGATTGTTGCCGCAAGACGAATGACATCCCCGGGAGCCGAAGCCGCAACCGCCACATCCCATTCACCGAGGCTTGTTACGACACGCTCCGTTCCACCGTCAAAGGGGATGATCGAGCCGTCAGCAGCCACCCCGGTACTAGGAGGAGGCGCTCCCTCTTTCGAGGACGACCCGACAGCAACGCCATCCCCAATACCGGCTTCAAACCCATCCTCCGGAATCGATATGAAGTCGCCGTTGGCGTCTTCGGAACCCAATGTCGAGTCCGACGATGAGTCGAGAGTGCCGCCATCGAACAATTCCGACTTTGGTATTAGAACCACCCCGACTACAACAACAAGCATTGACAATGCAATAGCTACCTTGATTATGAGCTGGTCGTAACCCCGCATACCCTTCAAGTCGACCTCTTACCGACGCGCCTTTACCTCATCTGAGACTTTGTCGATCCTACCACTATTAAATCTTTAGCAAGTTAGTAGACCGCCAGTACTATTGGGCAGGAGTACCCACTGGCTCACGACTTAGCAGATCGAGAGACTCAGACGTCGAAGCCAACGAAACGGTGAGATCGACATCGGTACCCGACGTAACGTCGGGCACACGGTTGGGGTCCTCGGCTAGAATACTTCTCGGATTCACCCCCGACGCCGGCGCCGAGATGGGA
>Ga0316189_10005493_pt1 | contig 12164 bp, 12 predicted proteins | sample LowCovwburrow_MG_FD_204930 | JGI IMG/M metagenome (GOLD analysis project Ga0316189, IMG submission 204930) | Coastal sediment microbial communities from Maine, United States - Lowes Cove worm burrow | ecosystem: Environmental > Aquatic > Marine > Coastal > Sediment | place: USA: Maine... | reverse complement strand
AAACAAAATAAACCGCCAAGGGCTGAGTTTGCCATGATCTGGCACCCGTACCGCCATTTCCAGCAATTGATCAATCTGTTCTGCGCTCGGCCCGGGACCCTTCATTGCCTTGGCAAGCGCCGAACGTCGTGTTTGTAACAGCCGCAATGGTGAGCTTAAATTGTTCAAATCCTCATTCGCCACCGGCCCGGGCAGTTTGCGGCTCATACTGTTTCCTATCCTGTCGTGAGTTCCAAAGTTTCTTATAGCCAGTTTAAACCACATTCAAGTCGCATTTAATTAAAGCTCTCCAACGGACGTTAACCATTTGTTAATGATTTGATTGCCTCAAGCTGCCTGATATTGTTTTATAGCCTCAAGCCGACCGGAAACAGGTTGGGAGGGAGTAGGCTTTTTTCTATGTCAGGTAAGTCTACAGTCTAAAAAGACAGCGTCTGTTGGGAAACAAGAGAGATTATGCGCAGTTTATTTACTCCAACTGCACAACACAAAAAAGGCCACCGTCTAACTCCGGTGGCCTTTGCTATTTTTGCTGCTGCAGTTATCGTCATTTTTACCAGTGTCATCGGCAAGGCCGCCTATTACAAGCCGACAGACAACATCATTACCGGCACGCTGCAACCAGCCCCCTCATTCCCGGCCAACAACATTTTCATGCGACGCGCTGAGCTGGGCAACGAAGGCATTGAGCTTGCGGCTCGATTAACTCAGGATGGTGGTTTCATTCACCGCCCTATAAGTTGGCAAATTTACAAACGCGATGTTGACCTTGGAACCATTGGTAAAGCTGTCTTTAAAGGCCATAAGGCGCAGGCGGGCACGACCTTACCACCGGGTGACTATCGTGTTGAAGCCAAATATGGCCATGCGGTTGTCAGCCATGACATCAGCATATTACCGAAAACCCGAATTGAACTGACTTTTGTTTTAAATGTCGGGGGCTTGCGTACCCTGTCGCGGGTTGCAGGCCTTGATGCCTCACATTATTCAACGGCCAGTCATTCAATCATTGCCTTGCGCGACAACCAACCTGAAAAGCTCATCACCAGTTCAAGCAATCAGGGCGAGATTATCCGTCTTGCTGCCGGTCAATACCGCATCGAAAGCCGTTTTGATAACGGCAACACGCTGGCCATCGCCAATGTCACGATAAAACCCGGTATTCTGACATCCCTGAATATTGATCATCAGGCGGCATTGGCCAAGCTGTCTCTCCTGTCAGCAAAACCGGTTTCCGGTGATTTACCCGTAAGCTGGAAAGTTCATTCCCATCAGGGCAACTGGACCAAAACCGGAAAAAATCATAACCCGGCCCAAAACCCCACCATGATCCTCGCACCGGGTCGTTACACCTTTAGCGCTCGGTTCGGCACATCAAAATACAGTCGTACCGTTTCGCTAAGCCAGGGCAAGGCAACCATAATCGTGCTGGGAAAGTAAAACCATGAACAAGGGCCTGATCTCACCATTTGATGAGATTATTGACAGGAGCAGCGTTCCTGCCCTGAAACCGCGTATCGCCCTTCGTCAGGCTGACGGCAATGGGCTTCTTGGCCAAAACGAAGATGGGGTATTTGCCGCAGGTGTGGCTGACATGGACTTCAAGGCCCCGCCTGTGGTGATGGAGGCCCTTAAGACACGGCTTGAGCATGGTGTCTTTGGGTATGAAGCTGTACCTGATGATTTGTTTCCAACACTCATCAACTGGGTGAATAGGCGCCATAATTGGCAGTTTGATAAAAGCCACATTCTGCGCGCTCCGAACATTCTGAACATTCTGGCCATTGCCGCCTCGTTATTTTCCAATGAAGGCGATGGTATCATTGTCCAACCGCCGGTGTTTTTTGATTTTTTTGATATTCTGGAAGAAAACCATCGCCAGTTGATCAGCAATCCGCTCATTCTTGAGGACGGTAAATACCGGATGGATTTTGAAGATCTTGAGGCCAAGGCTTCAGACCCGCGGGCGAAAATGATCTTCCTGTGCAACCCGCATAACCCGGTTGGTCGCGTTTGGACCGCTGATGAACTAAAGAAACTCGGGCGTATCTGTTTAACGCACAATGTGCTTGTCATCAGCGATGAAATTCATGGCGATATCACCTTTGCCGGGCACCCCTACACCCCCTTTGCCTCTTTGGGGCCTGACTATGCCAACAACAGCATCACCTGCCTGTCACCGGCCAAAAGTTTCAATATCGCCGCCTGTTGTTCAGCCTTTACGATCATTTCCAATGATGACAGGCGTGAAAAGTTTCAGATTGAGAACAGTCGCCTGACGGTCAATAAAAATAACGCCTTTGCCAGTGCTGCCATGGCGGCTGCCTATTCACAGGCCGGTCCGTGGCTGGATGACATGTTGGCCTATCTGCAACAAAATGTTGATCTGATCGAAAGACGTCTGGCTGACATCCCCGGTGTTGAATTGATCAAACCAGAGGGCACATTTCTTTTGTGGCTGGATTTCAGACAGCTGGGACTTGAGCCACAACAGCTGACGGCTTTTCTGCAACAAAAAGCCAAATGGATCGTCAACCGTGGTGAAGGTTTTGGGGAAGAAGGCAATGGTTTTGCCCGGGTGAATATCGCCTGCCCGCGCACCGTCCTGGAAACCGCACTCGACAATCTGTCCAGTGCGGTCTCAGAACTGCGTTCATCATAATACTGCGATCAAACAATCAGCGCAGATCGGGCGGCGTTGCTTCCTCGACCAGCGACGACACAGCCTCATCCAGTGTCATTGATGTTTGATCGCGCGAGCCCAGTCGTCTGATGTTTACAGCCTCTTCTTCCACTTCACGCATACCTATGACCAGAATAACCGGCACTTTGGCAACAGAATGCTCGCGTACCTTGTAATTGATTTTTTCATTCCGGGTATCAACCTCGACATGCATGCCTTTGGCGCGCAAACGACTGGCAACCTTTTCAGCATACTCATCGGCTTCTGACTTGATGGTACATACCACCACCTGAAGCGGGGCAAGCCATAGCGGGAAGTGCCCGGCATGATGCTCGATCAAAATACCGGCAAAACGTTCCAGAGAGCCAAACATTGCCCGGTGGATCATGACAGGTGTGTGCTTATTGCTGTCTGAACCGATATAGAACGCATCAAAGCGCCCGGGCAGGTTCAAATCGACCTGCACCGTGCCGCACTGCCAGTCCCGGCCAATGGCATCGCGCAGAACATATTCCAGTTTCGGGCCATAAAAAGCCCCCTCACCCGGATTAAGCTCAACCTCGCCACCGGCTTCATCAACCGCATGTTTGAGAGCCTTTTCCGAAGCATCCCAGACTTCATCCGAGCCAACCCGCTTTTCCGGCCGGTCCGAAAACTTGATACGCAAATCCTCAAAGCCAAAGTCTTTGTATATCTGCAACATCAGTTGATGAACCCGTACACATTCGCGGGTTATCTGATCATCGGCACAGAAAATATGGGCATCATCCTGGGTGAATGACCGCACCCGCATCAGACCATGCAAGGCACCTGAAGGTTCATAACGATGCACCTTGCCAAACTCTGCCAGCTTGACCGGCAGATCACGATACGACTTCAAACCATGCTTGAAAATCTGCACATGTCCCGGACAGTTCATCGGTTTGAAGGCAAATACCCGATCATCTTCGGTTTCGGTGGTAAACATGTTTTCGCGGAATTTTTCCCAGTGGCCTGATTGCTCCCACAAGGCCCGGTCCATCATGTCCGGTGAATTGACTTCCGTATAACCGGCCTTTTCCTGCATGCGGCGCATATAATCGATCAGTGTGGTAAACAACCGCCAGCCCTTGGGGTGCCAGAATACCGAACCCGGTGCCTCTTCCTGGAAATGAAACAGATCCATTTCACGGCCCAGCCGGCGGTGATCACGTTTTTCAGCTTCTTCCAGCGCCACCAGATAGGCATCAAGCTGTTTCTGATCCGTCCACGCCGTACCATAAATGCGGGTCAGCACTTCACGGTCAGAATCCCCGCGCCAATAGGCCCCGGCCACTTTCATCAATTTGAACGCCTTGCCGACTTTACCGGTCGAAGGCAAATGCGGCCCGCGGCAGAGATCAAACCAGTCGCCCTGATTATAGATTTTCACATCATCTTCTTCCGGGATGGCATCGATCAGCTCAACCTTGAAGTCTTCGCCCATAGCGGCAAACATTTCCTTGGCCTCATTGCGCGGCATTACCCGTTTGGTGAAAGGGGCGTTTCGATCAATGATCTGGGCCATTTTTTTTTCGATCTTTGGAAAGTCTTCCAGCGAAAAGGGCTCATCGCGATAAAAATCATAGTAAAAGCCGTTTTCAATAATCGGTCCGATGGTGACCTGGGTGCCGGGAAACAACTCCTGGACGGCTTCTGCCATAACGTGTGCACAGTCATGGCGGATCAGTTCGAGCGCATCCGGGTCATCGCGCATGACAATTTCAAAGGTGCCACCTTCTTCAAGCGGCTCGTTCAAATCAGTCAGCACACCATCGAGTTTGATCGCAACAGCCTTTTTGGCCAAGGACTTTGAAATGCCTGAGGCAATATCAAAACCGCTCATACCGTTGTCATACTCGCGCACGGCACCATCGGGAAATTGTAGGGAAATCATCAAAAACTCCTTTTGCTCAATCTCTGCAAACCAGGCAGGTAAGCGTTGTTGCGGGGGCGGACTCATCCAGCCAGCCCCTTGATGGGGTGCTTTTGCCCCATCTTGTACAATCACGTCAAGAAGTCACTTGCCGCAGACCGCTTAAAATTCGGACCAGAAGTCAAAATCGCAGCAAACCTTTCTTTAACATTCCTCAGTCATACTCTTGACTGGAACAATTTAGTTCAAATTGTTCAGGTTAGTTGCGTATCGGAGTATCCAATGATTATGCTATCTCGGCATATTCTTTCTGGCATTGCGTTTTTATCAGCAATGACTGCTGGATTTGCCCCTGTATTTGGCGCTGAAGAGTTCAAAAAACATCCTCATCACTACTGGCAGGGCGGATATTTTGGCCCGGCTATTTCTCTTTACAGACTGAAAAACAATTATAACCCTTCAAAACCTCTGGGCATCCAGAAGATCAATGCCAAGGGAAAATTGATTGGTCTGGTTGCCGGTTATAATTTTTCAGATGACGGTTTTCTCTACAGTCTGGAAGGCGATATCTCCAGCGGTGCCGTTTTTAATGACAACCTGTCTTACATTGCTACCTTGCGCGGTCGGGCAGGCAAGCCCTTCAATTATTCCCTGCCCTATATCACTGGTGGCCTTGCTTTGGCCGGTCTGAAAAAATCAGCCGCCAGCACACCTCTTAAAGCCAGCAACACCCAGGCCGGAATTGTCATTGGCGCCGGTTTTGAGCAGGTTCTCGCCAATGCTCTGTCTGGTCGTCTTGAATACACCTATGGCCATTTCTTTTCAAATGGCTCTTCATATCAGCCCAATGTGAGCCTCAAAGACCTTCACATGTTCAGGGCCAGCATTGTCGTGCATTTCAACGATTGATACCCGAAATAAGAATATTTTCTCATTTTTACAACCTGCATAACCATTCATTAACCCTAATAATTTATTTATGAATTTATTAGTTTTGTAATCGCGTTTAGTCAGGAACATAAAAATGCTTCGCACAAAGAACACCCTCATTGTTTCCGCTCTGGGTTGTGCGGCACTTCTTACAAGTGCCAAAATTTCCCTAGCTGCAGACCTTCCCCCACCTCCTCCGCCCATGGAAATCCGTCAGTCAACCTATGACTGGGGTGGTGTTTATATTGGTGGATTGATCGGCGTTGGTTCGGTTGACAACACCTATATCCCGATCGGAGCAGCTGACCCTGAAATTTCCGGTTCTGGCCTGGTTGCCGGTGGCATGATTGGCTACAACTACCAGCTCGACAATTTTGTTGTCGGTGCTGAAGCAGATGCCATGTATCTTGATATCCACAACAGAAACTCTGCTGATGGCGTTGACCAGAAGTTTTCTTCGCTTTACACCATTCGCGCCCGACTTGGCTGGGCCCATGACAACACCCTGTTTTATGGCACAGCAGGTGTAGGCTTTATTCGTTCAAAATTCCACATTATGCCTGCTGATGAAAGTTTGAGCAAAACTCATACCGGTTTTGTTGTCGGTGGCGGTATTGAACATGCCTTTACCGAAAACTTTACCGCCCGGGCTGAGTATCTGTATGGCGAGTTCGAGAAGAAAAACTACGTATATACTGTTGGAACAGTTCGCACTGGTCTGGATCATCTGCACATTGCCCGCGCTGGTGTAGCTTACAAGTTTTAGACAACACGTAACTACAAACTCTATTAACCCCCGATATTTTATCGGGGGTTTTTTATATCCGCCAGACACCGTAACGCCAGAAGCGCCAGCCATGGTCAGGCATCGTTTCTGGCACCGGGTCGTACCCCTCACTCCCCCACGGGTTGCATCTGGCAATTCGGGCCAGACCGAGCCAGAAGCCACGCCAGGCACCAAACCGGTCAATGGCTTGCATGGTATAACTCGAACAACTGGGCATATGACGACATGTTCGGCCAAAAACGGCTGAAAATGTCAATTGGTAGACCCGCACCAAATTCAGCAAGATACTGGCAGCCATACCGGTCTTTTTATCGGTTGGTAAAGACTTGTCAGGCGCTGCACACATGCCTAATAAATCTCGCCCCTGCGGTTGGAAAAACTGAAGCCGTTTTCGTCTTTATCGGCCACCAGATCATGATCAGGATATTCGACGTGCTCTGTACTGGCCCGCGTACCAACTTCCAGAATAATCCCCGGTTGCTCTGACACGTTTATAATATGGTGGCCGTTTTTGACACCGGCAGGAAATCCGGCACACATACCGGCCCTTAATTTATGCTCACCTTCATCATCGACCAGAACAAGCTCTCCACTGACAACATAAACAAATTCATCTTCATTTTGATGCGCGTGACGCAAGGCCGACCACTGTCCAGGTGGTATGGTGGTAAGATTGACCCCGAACTGGTTCAGATTAAACAGATCACCGAGGACTTTCTTTTCCCGCAACCGGCAGTTTTCATCAAAGCCGTCCGGATAGCCGGTTCCAATCCGGGCTTTTACGGTTGTTGTGTCAATAATTGAAGGCTGTTTTTCTTTTGTCATTTTTATCTCTTGGCCTGTCAGGCTGCTTTCTTTTGGTTTTTAGGTTTTTTATCTTTTAGCCTGTCAGGCTGCTTTCTTTTGGTTTTAGAGCCTTTATCACATCGCAAACCGCATCAAACACCAACATTGTTGATGTATGCCGGGCCTTGAAGTCTTTTACCGGTTGCAGAGCGGCAATATCGGCCCATTTGCCCTGCGGTGGTGCGCCGTCTTCTTTCAGCATTGCATAAACCTGATCGCGAATCTCGCACAGTTCTTCTGGCGTTGATCCAATAATATGACGGGCCATGATGGAAGATGCTGCCTGACCAAGGGCACAGGCCTTTACTTCCTGACCGTATTCAACAACCACACCGTCGTTAAATTTCAAATCCACACTCACCTTGCTGCCACACAGCTTTGAATGGCGTACAGCACTACCATCACTGTCACTTAATCGCTGGCAAAACGGGATGTTTCCGGCCAGTTCAAGGATTTTGGCATTATAAATTTCATTCAGCATTAACAGGTCCTGAAACAGCTTGCCCATAGCGCCAATTCGCCACAATTACAAACTCATACTTGATAATTTACACATTCGCTCTAACTAATGTAAAGTGACGGTTGGTTTTTTCACCTTGAAGCTTTTCCCGATTGGCATTACGTGCTATCTGGCGAAACTGGTTATGGGGAATTCCTGACAGACCAAACTACATTCGGTTTAAATGTAGGTAATTAGAGTACCCTGTTAAAGGGCTGAACCAATTTTCGAGCCTGACAATTCGAAACAAATGAAGATTGAAACCATGGATGCTATTGTGAACAAGGCTAAACCTAAACTAAACCTGGGAAAAGGTCCTGAAGTTACCCGCCCAAGCCAGGAAGAGGCAATCGAAGCAGTACGCACCCTGATACGCTGGGCTGGCGATGACCCTGATCGTGAAGGGCTGCTTGACACCCCCAAACGCGTCACCAAAGCTTATCGCGAGTTTTTCAATGGTTATGAAGCCAATCCGCTTGAAGCCTTATCACGCACTTTTGATGAAGTTGGTGGTTATGATGACATTGTGCTGCTGCGCGATATAGAATTCAATTCTCATTGCGAACACCACATGGTGCCATTTATCGGCAAGGCACATGTTGCTTATCTGCCGACTGATAAAGTGGTTGGCATTTCCAAGCTGGCACGTGTTGTTGATATCTATGCCAAAAGACTGCAAACACAAGAAACAATGACCGCCCAGGTCGCACAGGCCATTGACCAGACATTGCAGCCACGCGGCACCGCGGTGTTTATTGAGGCTGTTCACCAGTGCATGTCCCTGCGTGGTGTTAAAAAACGTGATGTTGCCACCGTAACCATGCAGTTCACCGGCGAGTTTAAAGATACCCCTGCCATGCAGGCACGGTTTATGGAACTCGTCCGCACGCCCGTTGGTGGCTATTCCCTGTGAGTATTACGTTCGGCAATCGTGGCACAGCCCGCGAAGTCGAAACAACAACCGTTTTTGCGCCGAAATTTGATGAAAATGGCTTAATACCGGCCATCGCCCAGGATGCAAATAGTGGCGAAGTGGTTATGTTTGCCTTTATGAATGCTATGGCGCTGGAAAAAACCATTTCCACCGGAGTGGTTCATTACTGGTCGCGCTCACGGGGTAAATTATGGCTCAAGGGTGAAACTTCGGGTGAAACGCAGAAAGTCATGGAAATAAGAACCGACTGTGATCAGGATGTTGTTCTTATCAAAGTCGAAGTTCAGGGTCGTGGAGCGACATGCCACACGGGCAAGCGCGCCTGTTTCTATCGCAAGATTGATACCTCGACAAAACAGGAAGACAAAACCGTTGGCCTCATAGATATCGGTGGAGACGCCCTGTTTGATCCGACAGAAGTCTATAAAAAATAAGGGCTTAACCTGTCTGGCGATCAAACAGCTTGAATAAGATCAAACCACTTAAAAACCCGCCCAGATGCGCTTCCCAGGCAATACGGCTGATATGGTCACCGGTTCCAAAACCACTGATTCCGACAACAAAATTCAATACCAGCCAAATAGCAATAAACATGACAGCTCCCCTGATCAGCAATAATTTGCCCAGAGAAATTACCCGCACCTGAGTAAAGTCAGCGCCGCCTTGTAAGTTTGCCAGGCCACCGGGCACTGAAAAAATCAGCCGGATTGCCGCTGCCATCTGGCCTGAAATTGCCCCCGAGGCCCCGACCATCAAGGCAAATTGCCCCCAATAGGCCAGCAAATGTCCGGCCGCGCCGAATGCTGCGGTAACCAGCGAGAACAGCAAAAACCTGAAACTCCCAAGGCGCCTGGCAACAACACTACCAAAAGCCAGCATCCACATACCGTTAATCAACAGATGCGACCAGTCTCCATGCAAAAACATGTGAGAAAAAAACGTCCAGAGTTTTGCGCCCTCTCCACCGGGAATGAGCAGGCCCTGTAATTCAGGTGCACCGCTGTATCGCGCTGCCGAAAAAGCAAACCTCAGTATGACCCACTCCTGCATACCTGCTCCGGATAATTGCCGGATTAGATGCACAGTTATAAAAACAGCCAGCAGCGCAATGATTACACCAGGCACATTAAATACCGGCTCAGGCGTTTTGCGCTCAAACTCCGGCAGATCAGAAAGGTTTTGAGTCAATTTATCATCCATTTGTCTTGTTTGGCACAGAGTATGCACTTGTGAAAGCAGAACGTACAGCAATGGCACACTTAATCAAAAAAGCAAAAGAACATGGAATTCATTTACGATAATCTGCCAGACAGTCAGGATAACAAAGTCCCTGCTGATATCATGCATCCGGCAAGCCGAACCCTGTTTCGCTTCTGGGAAACAGCGCGTGGCGAAATGTCAGCAGCTAAAAAGCAGGACCTTGATCTGAAAAAAATCGCCAGAATTCTGCCAAACCTGTTCATTCTCGAGCGTGACATCCACAAACCGGCCTATAAATGGCGGTTGGCTGGCACTGGTATCTGTAAATTATGGGGCCAGGAGCTCACCGGCCAATATGTACTCGAAGACTGGCCAGATTTTGAGAGACAGACGATGGCATCGGGGTTTGATATGGTCGTTGCGACACTTCAGCCATCGGTTGCCCGATTCAAAGCCATCAGCGAACTGGGTTCTGAAGTTGGTGTCGAGTTCATTTCATTCCCAATTCAAGACAGCAAATCCGGCGCAATTCAGATATTGGGGACGGCGGTTCCTTTCCGCACGCCAGCCTGGCTTGGCACACAACGACTTGTTAATTTTGAACTCTCGGCCATGCGTAAAATCTGGACTGACAGCCTGCCCGGCGATGACGTTGCTGCCAACCGTTATCGTGGTTTGCTCAACAGAAAAAAGGCTCCTCCTTTTCTGAAAATAATTGAAGGCGGCAGAAGTTCCTGAATTATTAATCCAATACTCAGAATGTCACCTATGATTTAACTCTACATTTACCCGGCACGATTAAACTCCGAGTCGGGTTTTGCTTTATTGCGATCCTGCGCCTTTGGGGAAGGTTATCGGTGACCATTAACAGGTAGTAGAAACGTGAACGCAACTCAGCATACAACGACAACTCAAAATACCGATGCACCTTCCGGCTTGCATCAGGTCCTGTTTGGCAGACTCATGCTTCCGGACCATTCGGAATATCCATTTCAAATTTCGCAAATATCTCCTGATGGCGCGACCATCCTGACTGACGCCAAGGCGCCCGAAGGTGACAGAATTGTCGCTTACATCGACGAGATAGGTCGTGTTGAAGCAAATGTCATGGCTGTATTTGATGGTGGTATCGGGCTTGAATTCATCGTCAACCCGTCCCGTCGTGCAAGGCTGGAACAAAAACTTCAGTGGTTATCGGACAATGACAAAGATGCTTCAAATAAGCGGCGCTATGATCGTTTTGAACCAAAAGAAACCAAAACCCACATAACCATGCCTGATGGACGCATGTATCAAACCGAGGTCATTGATATTTCTGTTGGCGGGGCCGCTATTAAAACCGATATCATGCCAAATCTGGGCACCTGTGTATTATTGGGCAAAATGCGTGGCCGTGTTGTTCGCTACATAGAAGACGGCATTGCAATTGAATTTCTCAAACTTCTGACAAATGATACCTTGCACAAGCACATTTACTAGAGCATGACCAAATTACATAGAGTAATTTGACATGCTCTAAGTTCTTATTTTGCGTGTGTCTTTATCCCATAACCGATACCCACTTTTGGGAGACACACTCTAAGTCGTGTTGATGATTTAGCTTTTCATGATTTAAAACGTGAATCCGCAATGGATATCCCGTCATGGTCTTAATAAAAAAAATCAGCAAAACCGGCACGCGTAAAAACGTGCCGGTTTTTTAATACAGGTTGCTCACACGACCGATACGGTTAACAAACCAACAACACAACCTGTCAAATGCCCCCTCCCAACTTATCCGAATATCAAAAAAGCTGTTGTACTGTTCTTCCCATAACAAGGGAACGGGTAAGTCAACAATGTCAAATACCAAAACTAATAAAGTCGCAAAAGCGATTAAAACAATTGTCACTTCAACACTTCTGGCCGGTGCTCTGGCAACAACGAGCGCTCAGGCTGCCAATGTCAATTTTGATGTCACAGAGACATCAAGTTTCACACCAGTTTATGGCAAGACGCTGCCACCTGTCGGACATGTGAATTTCTGTGCCCGCCATAGCAGTGAGTGTAAAAGCCTTGGTGGTAACAACCGCAAAGTCGAGCTGAATAACGACAACTGGAAAATTCTCCACGAGGTTAACAATTATTCAAACAAGTCCATATTGCCCATCACAGATGGTGAATTATACAATGTCCCGGAACACTGGACTTTTCCTACCAATGCCGGTGATTGTGAAGATATTGTCTTGCAAAAGAAACGTTATCTGGAAGGTCTTGGCTTTCCCGCCGAAACATTACTGATTACTGTTGTTCTTGATGAAAAGGGGCTCGGCCACGCAGTTCTGACTGTACGTACAGACCGCGGTGATCTGGTTCTTGATAATATGCGCGATGATATCCGCATCTGGAATA
>Ga0316189_10005492_pt1 | contig 12164 bp, 6 predicted proteins | sample LowCovwburrow_MG_FD_204930 | JGI IMG/M metagenome (GOLD analysis project Ga0316189, IMG submission 204930) | Coastal sediment microbial communities from Maine, United States - Lowes Cove worm burrow | ecosystem: Environmental > Aquatic > Marine > Coastal > Sediment | place: USA: Maine... | reverse complement strand
ATACCATCTTTCAGAGCTGCCTTACGTTCGTCACTATCTGCGCGCTCGGCAATAACGAGGTCTTCGTTACGAACCAGAAAATACCAGGTAACCATTAATGCGCCGCCCATCATCAGACCAGGAACGATGCCGCCTATGAACAGTTTGGCAATGGAAATGTTGCCCGCAACACCAATAATGATCAGCGGCAACGACGGTGGAATGACCGGGCCGATGATACCGCCAGAAGCTAGCAAACCAACCGAACTGGAGGGCGGATAACCGGCTTTACGCATCATCGGATACAGGATACTGACAAGCGCAGCGGCATCCGCAACTGCCGACCCCGACAGGCCAGCAAGCAGGATAGACGTCAGAATTGCAACGTATCCCAGTCCGCCCTTGCGATGTCCGAGCAGGCTCATTGCCAACCGCACGATTCGCCGTGACAATCCTCCGGCAGACATCACTTCGCCCGCAACCATAAAGAAGGGTATGGCCAACAGTGGAAAACTGTCCACGCCATTAATAAGCGCTTGCGCCAGAATATCGGCGCTAAACAGATCCATGTGGAACATCAGGCCGATGGCGCTTAGCAATAATGCGAAAGCGACAGGTAATCCGAGCAGGATACTGCCGATAAGAATACTGAGAAATAAAGCTAGAGCCACTACGCTACTCCTGCTGCTGCGAAACGGAGAACAAGCGCTTAATGCCCAGCGCAGACATCATCGCGCCCGACACTACACCAGCGAGATAGAACAAACCTTTCGGCAAGCCCGTTAACTGAGAAATGTTGCTCCAGTTGGCGACAGTCTGCCTCCACGAGCCAACCAACAGCATAATTGCGCAGACGATTATGACCAACCAGATGAGGCGTCTGAGTACAGGCACTGCCCGAGGCATAAAAACTTCTGAGAATTCGGTAACCGCGAGGTGCTCCCCACGGCGCAAACAAGTGACAGCGCCAAGCATGACCACCCATACGAAAAACAGGCGGGATAGCTCGACCGAGAACCGCAAGCCCGAATCAAAGCCGTAACGCAACACTACATTGGTAAATACCAATGCGATCATCACAGCCAGCAGCAATGCCATCGACCAGTCGATTAATTTCCAGATTGTCCGCACCTCACCCCCATGAACGCTTTATTCGAGATATCAATATTATCGACATGTTAGCGTTAACATTGCATTTCTGTCAATCTGTTTTTTATTTGAGATATGCTTTCGGTTCGCCAATTTAAATTATATTGCTATTTATCAATTACTTAAAAAAGGATTAATCGAAATAACCACAACAAATACAGTCAGGGATGGCTTCCATACAAGCATTGACAGACAATCATGTTATCGCTAACATATTGCGGCACATAAATTAAAATATGGCCGAAGATCTTTGGCGGCCGGTATTTCAAGGGGGATAAAATGGCGAACGATCAAACACCGCTAGTCAAGATGCGCGGTATCAGTAAACGCTTTGGTGGTGTTCATGCACTCGAAGGCGTCGATCTGGATGCCTACAGCGGCGAAGTACTCGCCATCGTCGGCGATAACGGCGCGGGTAAATCCACTCTGATCAAGATATTGACTGGCGTTTACCAGCCGACAACCGGAACCATGGAACTCGGAGGCAAGCCTTTGATCATGAACAGTCACGCCGACGCCATAGAACAGGGAATCGACGCGGTTTATCAAACGCTCGCGATTGCCGACCACCTCGACCCAGCGGCTAACATGTTTCTCGGCTCCGAGCTGACCAAGAGTTTTTACGGCATCCGCTACCTGGACAATCAACGCATGCGCACAGAAGCCGAGCGTGTGCTGCGGGAACGACTGGGCGTGCATCTGCGTAGCATGGACGTACCAACCGAAAGCCTGTCCGGCGGACAGCGCCAGGCCGTCGCGATCGCACGCGCTGTCTATCACGAAGGTCTGCGCCTACTAGTCATGGATGAACCGACTGCAGCCCTCGGCCCACAGGAAACTGCTCGCACGTTGAAACTGATCGAAACCCTACGTGATCAGGGTCTGGCCGTCATCCTCATATCCCACTCCCTCGACGACGTCTTCGCGGTTTCCGACCGCATCCACGTTATGCGCCGCGGGCGCTGCGGCGGGGTCGTACGTACGAGTGAATCTAATTCTACCGAAGTGCTGGGGTTAATCGTCGGCGCGGAAGACGCGGCTTAATTTTCAGGAATAATGTTATGTCCATGCACGAAATAAAAGAACGTCTCGACCCTTACCTGGCTTACGTCGGGCCGATGGTGATGATTCTTGCGATTCTCATTTTTATGGGGATTGTCGAGCCGGTACGCTATTTTCGCCTGTCCAATCTGAACATCATCTTGCTCGACGCGGCTTTGTACCTGCCGATGGCAATGGCCATGACCTTCGTCATCACCCAGCGCGGCATCGACCTTTCGATCGGCTCGGTCGCTGCGCTGACAGCCATTGTCACTGCTTTCCTGATTAAATCCTACGGTATTCCCGCGCCAGCCGCTGTCGTTATTGCGCTGCTCATGGGCGCACTACTCGGATTCATCAACGGCATGGTCATCACTCGCTTTCGAGTACCTGACCTGATTGGCACACTGGCAATGGATCTGGTGTACCGCGGTTTTGCGCTGGTACTGGCTAAAGGCCTGGTGCTGGCAAGGTTCCCGGATCTGATCACGGATATCGGTCGCGGCCAAATTCCGGGCTTTTTGCCGATTCCGGTGCTCATCGGCATTGCCACCATTGTGATCGGCTACTTCCTGCTGACAAGAACCCATTTCGGGCGATATACGGTTGCGATTGGATCGAACCCTGAGGCCGCCGAGATGACCGGCATAGCAGTGGATCGCCACAAGGTTTACGCCTATATGCTGATGGGTGCCATGGCTGGATTAGCCGGCATCATGCTGACTGGAAAGCTAAATGCGATCCAGGCTACTTCGGCACCCTACTTCAACCTTCACGTGATTGCCGCCGTCGTGGTTGGCGGCACGTCGCTGTTCGGCGGTCGCGCTTCGATACTAGGTTCACTGGCTGGTGTTCTGTTGCTCGCGCTGATGATTAATGCGTTAGTTACACTACGTATCGAATTCTTCTGGCAGTCCGTTGCGTCAGGCGTGGTCATTATTCTCTCGGTCGCGTTTTACACCTGGCTACAAAAGAAAGATCGTGACGGGTCGAAGAGACTGCTCGATGGGCTCAGGTCGCCCGACAACCTCAAACTTTTCAAACTAGTCGGCACCATCTCAGCCGCGCTAGTAATCATGCTGGCCCTCGGGTTCTCCCTAGCCGGAACACCCGCAGCCAGCGGCTAAAGCAAACCACCATACCAAAAACCGATAAATACAGGAGCAAAGCAATGAAATTTAAACCCTTGATACTTGGCGCGCTGATAAGCACATTTGTTACCGGCGTCTATGCACAAAAGCTACCGTTAAAAACTCTGCCAGACGACGACAAAAGGGAACACTGGCTGCCCTCGCAAGTTAATGCCGCAGGCAAACTCGAGGCGCTGCAGGAAGTTATCGGCAAATCCGCGATTAAATATTCGGGCATGCAAAAGAAACCAATCAGCATCGCTTTAATTTATCCTTCTGCTGATGTATCCGATTTCTGGGCGCGCAACTTTATCGCGATGACTAAACGCCTCGATCAACTCGGCATCAGCTACGAGACGACCGAATTCGCTTCGCGCCAGGTCGAGCATTCACTGCAATCGACCTATGCCTCGCAAGTCGCGCAAGATGCGGACCTCTACGACTTCGTCATCTTCGGTCCTTCGGAACTTGCAACCCAGGCGGACAATATCGATAAGCTCGCCGGGACTGATGGATTAACCACCTTCGTCTGGGCCTTCCATACCCCGTTAAAGTACCTCAAGAACCAGCCTTCCGTCTGGCTCGACTTTTCATCCGCCTATGGTGCGATCAAAATCTGTGATTATCTTGTCGAGCGACTCGGCAAGGGTGTTACCGCAGCTTACAATCGTGGTATCCCGGGCATTACCGACAATCAGCGTTCCGGCGATTTTATCGATTGCGTAACGAAAAAAGGTGGCTGGAAAAAGGCCTATGAACACTACGGCGAGTATCAACGTGACGGCGGATTTACTGGCACCAACCTGATCATGCAAGCCTACCCCGAGGCCACGGTGATTCACAATGCGAATACGGCGATGGCGATGGGTTCGGTAGAAGCACAGGTTGCTGCCGACAAGCATAAAAAAATATTTTCGACAGGATGGGGCGGAACCGGCCTTGAGCTAGATGCCATTCGCCGCGGCGAACTAAACGCGACGCCAATGCGCATGGGCGACGATGTCGGTGCTGCAACTGCGGAAGCCATCCGTGCACATATGGAAAAACGCGCTGACGAACTGCCGTTGGTCTTCCTCGGTCGAATCACGGTCGCGCACGATCAGATGAGCCCTGCCGAACTCGACGCACTGCAAAAAGAGGCTTTCCGTTTTTCCGGACTCGGAGCTTTGAAACGCTAGTTTGATCAGGCTGTTTTAAGTACGATCAGTAATATTGCCCGGCGAAACATCGCCGGGCAACCATAAACATACGCCTATCGATGTCACAGATGTTTGTCTACTATGCCGACTATTTCACGTTTTATTTCGGCTTTCATCGCCCGATACATCATGCCGAGTTTTAATGTGAACTGGAAAGAATGCTCGCCAATTTCGATGCTGCCTTTTGCCCCCTTTCGACGAAATAGCAGGCACTGATCGCTTTCCCATTCTGAGCGGAACTCGAATCTTTTTTCGATATCCACCTTAATCTCATCGATTTTTGCCTTTAAGTCGCCGAGCGGGTATTGATGAGTACGGTTTATAATTATCTCAGACACTGGATATTGCCTTATTTCTTAACCTGAGGTTTTTTAACAAGCCGTTCACTACTCTCTGATTTACTTTGCCTAACCGGTTTAGACTGTTTGCTAATAGCATCGAGCTTTCGATTTATTTCTGACATGTTCTTATGCGTACCCAAATCTAAATCGAGCTTACCATTCATGATCCGAACTAATGGTTGCAGCGTATTTTCCAGTACATCGGCTAATCGGTCGGATGATGTCGTGTCAGAATTTTTCACAGCTTCATCCCCGGTGCTGGCATTAATATTGTCTACCAGCTGGTCAATCGATTTAGCTATCTCGGACAAAGCCTGATTACTTTCATTCCTGCTAGTCGTCAATTCGCGGGACTTTATTTCATTGCTTTCTAGTTGCGTTTTTTCGATGCTGTCGCGCCAGGAATTGATGCCGCCAACCAGATCATTGAGCTGCACAACAATTTTGGCGCCGGTATCGGCATCATCGCCACCCATGGCTTTATCGCGCATAAAGTCAGATTTTATCTGAGCCCATCGTTGTGTCTGAGTCTCGTTCATAGAGCCTCTGATTTCTGCCAGTTTTAGCAGGTTAGCTTCCGTGCCGCTGGTTAGCAGTTGTGACTCTCCCTGATAATGGTCGTCGATTAAACGCGCCAGCTCTTCATCGGTCATGATTGATGATATTTTTTCGGCCATTTTATTCATGTTTCGATAAGAGCCCTGCAATTTGAATATTGGCTCAGTTCGATATTTATTGTCTTGCGCGCTAGCGGCGATATAGGCCTGGTTCACTTTCCAGATAACGGCCTGTATTTTTTTCATTTTTTGTAATACATCGACAATTTCTTTTATTTCGGCAGCGCTATACTGATGCGCCAGATCAGCGCTTGCCACTGCGACCCCATTTGCCATATCGAGGAACTTATAGACATCGGACATTTCGCGAGTTGCGAGCGGTGCCAGCACCTGATTTGAGGTTAATGAATTCTCGATATAACTCAGTTCGAAGACGTCTTCTTTACCGCTTAACACATCACCCAGATTATAAATATCGGCCCGATTGGCAAGCATGTCGGGAATTTGAAAAGCTTCACCCGATTCGGTATATGGATTACCCGCCATCACCACACAAAACTTTTTACCGCGCATATCGTAGGTTTTGGTATTACCTTTCCAGACACCTTCGATGCGGCGGGTTCCGTCACACAGAGAAATAAATTTTTGCAGGAATTCGCTATTGGTATGTTGAATGTCGTCCAGATATAACATGACGTTATTGCCCATTTCCAATGCCAGATTGAGTTTTTCCAGCTCTTGTCTGGATGCACTATTGTCCGCTTGCGCCGGATCGACCGATGTCACGGAATGACCAATTACCGGACAGTTTATTTTCATGAAAATCAAACCGAGTCGGTCAGCGACGTATTCCATTAATGTCGTCTTTCCGTAACCCGGTGGCGAAATCATTAATAACAAACCCATTAAATCGGTTCGCTTTTTATCGCCCACAGTCCCGATTTGCTTGGCAAGATTGTCGCCGATAACCGGCAGGTAGACTTCGTTGATGAGCTTGTTTCTAACAAATGAAGATAAGGGTTTAGCCTTGAACTCTTCCAGCCTCAGTTCCTGTCTTTTTTCGACTATAACTTCGTGCCGTTTTTGCAAATAATTCTCGTAGGCCGGGATGACCTGCTCATGGTGGTTTCGATTGTTATCGAGAAACTCGTCGAGCTGAATCGTCAGGCTACGGTTATCGATTTTACTATGCGTACCGATTAATCCTTCGACTAGAAACTGGATATCACTCTCTCTATCCAGGCGGTCAATTCTCTGTTCGGCATTAAGTATGCCGATCGCTTCGACAACAAAATTTTTGTATTGATCTTTTTGCTGGGATTGAACAAATGCATTCAACCAGTTCTGAGCGATAGCCCAGCGCTTGCCGACCTGCCCTTTAATGTCATCGAGTGATCTTTGATAGTCGCGCCAGATATCATGTGTTTTCAGGTGGGTAATAAATTCCTCACTCAAGCGACGCGCATATTTGGTTGTTGCAAAACTGACTCTTTCCTGCGCCAGCTCGTCGGTTAAATACTCACTTGCGTTTATCAGCAGTTGCGGGTCTTCGGGTAGTTGATGTTGCTGAACAAAGCTGGTGAGATCCCTGGCTATTTCGGCACTTAATAATTTTTTGGCATTTGCATCAGAAAAAATACTGGCCATTTGTGCCGCATTTTTGGCTCGCTGATGCCATAGTTTCTGGCCTGCACCGTTTTGAGTATTGGCCCAGTAAATGGCCGCGAGTCCACGAGCTGTGGGTGCGTATTTAAAAACACCCGAGGTTTCGTACACGGACACGAGTTGTTGCAGTATTAAACTGGCATCGTTGTCGTGAATGCCTTTTTCATAACCTTCTTTATAGCGAGGCGCCGCGAAGTCAGTTACCAGTTTAACCATTTTTGATTTATCGGCGGTGGCACTGGTGAGCGCTTGCCAGGTCAGATCGTCCTGGTTATTTTCTGCTGCCTTTAAAACGCTATACGCCAGATATTCGGCTCGATAAACCTGTTCGCTTTCGGACGGAATCTCCATTGTCCAATAGTCGCTCATGTCATTCAGCTCAGAGCTGTCTAACGCCTCAAAATAATCAGTGCCGGTCAGGCGAATATATAATTCATCGTCTCTGGGTAATATTGTTAAATCCAGTTCCTGATTATTAACCGCGAACTTATGCCTGGGGCCGAGTTTAATGACCTGGCCATCGGCCTCGTACAAATCACTTTTGTCGCGCAGTGATCGTATCGCCTGTTGCCTAATTGCCTTTAATTGCGAATCAAGATCCTCTGCACCGACACTGTTGTTTAACAGGTTTAATTTTTCGACGATGTCACTTATTTTATTAACCAGACTATCTGCGGTAAAAAAGGTATTTAGCTCGTCTTGTGAAGCGATTCGTTTCACTCGACGTTTGACGCTTTGTAATATACGTTCGCCAGCATCGGTTAGTGATTGCGCCTTACGTTGCTGAGCATCTATTAAACCCTGCTTATGTTCCTCAAATACTTCGAATATTTCTTCGCGTTTTTTTATGACGTCGGCGATAAAATCATCGTAGTCACCAAACTCTCCCTCCAGCTCTTCTAGCTGCACCAATAGCCTGGAGAATTGTTCATCGCTTTTTTCCGGGGTGACCGCCAAACCCAGGGCATTGTGCGTGCTTTGACTTAACAGTTTAAGGCGTGCGGAAAACTGCGCTGTCGCTTCCTCACTGCCCATGGTTTTACGTTGATGGTCGAGTTCCGCCTTTTGTTGATTGAGGCGACCATAGAGTTCGGACACTGCGTCGACAATTCTAGTTTGTAATGTGGCGTCTTCAACTTTTAATGTGGCCATCATTTCGGAAATTAAATCCAGTCCTTTGGCTAATTCGCTCAGGGTTTCCAGATGGGGGTTTAGTTCTGTATTTGTCTTGCACTTGACGCTATCGACAGCGACGGAATCCAGAACTTTGTAATAACTTTTTAAAGCGCCGTCAGAGCCAAGAAACTCGACCGTCTGCGCATTTAATTCTGCCTCGATAACTTCGATCTCTGTATCGAGTTGCTGGATTTTATCACCATCGATATACCGGTAAGACTTGATGGTCATGAGATGACCACGGTGCTGTCGAATTTTAAATAACCCATCGACAAAATCCTGCGGAGAATGCCAACTGTCGGGTTTGATATGTCGGATAATTTCCTGCTGACTGGCTTCGGCTTCGAGCAAGGCTTTACTCGATTGCGAGCGAATGCTTTCTACTTTTTCGTATTCGTCGATCACCAACTCGGCGGTGTTTTCGATTTGGCGCAATAATTTACTTATAGAGACCAGCTCTGGTGATTCTAACCAGAAATAACTATCGAAAATTTTGCCGCAGGATTGACTAAGCCGGTGATAGTGATTGGCCGAGACATCTTCCAGCACCATGCTCCTGCTAATGCTATACAGCTCGGAGATACCTCGCACCAGCTCGGAGTTTCCAATTTTGCCGTAAAAGCTTTGTGATACCGGTTGTGCACTGGCGTAATTTTCGGTGCAATAAGGCGTTTGCCAAATTTGTAGGGGATGCACTCTATTCGGTTCATCGTCGGCATAAAAAATAATCATTCGACCATCTTCATAAAAACCATAACCATGACCCAGCAACGGGTTCTGCAAGGTTTTTTCGATCAGGTTGTAGGCATAAAGTACGATCACATTAGTTTGTGGCTGGTAGAAGATATAAAGAACATCTTCGCCATTTGGAGAGCGCATTGTGCGTTTAAAAACCAGATTATCGAGATTGTCATCAAAGGTTTTGCTCTCGCCCGTGGTCAAATAAAATCCGCCGGGAAAAATAATTCCATGCCCTTCTGGCAGTTGCAGGCAGGCATCACCTATCGCGTCAATGCGTTTCACGTCCTGGCTGTTTTTATTAAAAACCAGATAGCGGTAGTCTTCTTCGCGGTAGGGACGAATCTTTAGCAGGATGATCTGATTGAGATCGGCATAATAAAATTCGGCATCGTCCAGAGATTGATTTTCATCTTCGACTGGCTCGGAATAAATACCAAGCCCGACATTGGTGTTGTTTTCTATCTTAATCGTGATATCGCCGCGCGAGGCATCGACAAATAGTAAATCGAGCACATTGATATGCGGATTGCGACCATCGACAACATCCTCACGATGGCACTCAGTCCATTCAAAGTCGTGACTGGCTGGTAGTTGAATATCACGTTCGCCGCGGTTATCGATATAATCGATCTGTTGCCCGTCGGCGGATACTTCCCAGCGAAACACGCGAATGTCGGTGAGTTTTTCGCCAATCTGGAAAGATGCCAGTAACTTGTTATTTCTAAATACCAGCTGCGACAATGTGGTGTCTTTATAGTAGGTATAAAGCTCTTCAAAATCAGTTTTAAACCGACTATCGGCGAGGAAGGAATCTTTGATTGCGACAGGCCTTAAATCATACTCCCCTTCGTTTTCCACCAGACTAAAAAGAGAGAGCACGTCTTCGATGCGTGTTTCCTTTCTCAAGCCAATGTATACGTTATAGCCAAAAAGAACATTGTCGCCGACTATGACCAGATCTTTCGCCTGGCAGTTATTCTCGGTTCTTAGCCGCATACGCCCCAGCACGCTCATTTCGGTGCTACCAAATTCTTTCTGACGATTGTTATTAATATCGCCAACCAGATTTTCAAGCGAATGATGTTGCTCGGTTAAACGCTGACGAATAACCTCGTAGGCGCCGCCCTCGGCGACTGCCTGTTCTGATATTGTCGTATCTTCAATTTGATCTGCCACGTCATTTCCCTGCTTTTAGTTACAGTCGTTAGATGGTGTCTGGCACTCAAATGCTTCGAGTGCCCAGACCGTTGGCTATTGCCTGATTACGATTTAATCGGCCTTTGTCGCATCACCATCTTTATCTAACTCAGCTATGGTTTTTGGCTCGTTACTCATGCCACCTAACAGCTTTTCCATCAAAGCCTGAACAATCGGGCTCTTCTCGATAAAACCATTAACTGCATTGCCTGCACCCATGCCCTTGGCAAGCTTGTCGAAGTAGTCACCCTGACCACCGACAATATCGATATTCGCGTTTTTAAGTGCTGCCGCGAGTACATTCGCCTGATCGCTGGCGATATCCTTATTGGCTTCGATTGACGCCATGACTTCCTGCAAATGAACCTCGAGATTCAAACGGAATTCTTCAAATTCGCGTGACGCTGTGTCCATGTTGTTCATTGCCGCGAATTTTTCTACTAACGCGTCTGCTTCAGCCTTGCCTTTTTCGCGTAATACCTCGGCATTACTCATGCCGATTTCTTTAGTGGCAACGGCTTCGGACTTACCCATTTCCTCGTTACCACGCGCTTCTGCGGTAAGTTTTTCCTCAAGCACTCGGGCTTCGGCCAGGCCTTCTTTTTCGGATGAAATCGCTTTGGCTTCCTGAACCTTGGCTTCTGCAATGCCTTCTTTTTCGTAGGCATCAGCTTTGGCTTCCATGACACGAGCCTGAGCCAATCCAGTAGCGGCTTCGGTAGCCTGTGTGCCTTCTGCCATCTTTTTCTCGGCCTCTGCTTTCTTCGACGCTGCTTCCAGTTCGGCCTGCGCCATCACGTTGATTTCACGGGCTTTATGTATCGCCTTCTTTTCTTCAGCTTCTGCGCGCATGACGGTGTGTACCAGGTCTTCCTGCGCTGAGGCTTCGGCCGCCAATACCAGAACCTGTTTCTTTCGATCGGCTTCAGAGACTTCCTGGACTTCCTTAATGCGTTCCTCTTCTTCCGCTACTTTCTTTTCAACCGCTATTCTTTCGCTGATGGTTTGCGCGATGATTTTTCTTTCTTCTTCCAGCGCCTTTTCTTTATCGATGATCGACAATTCAACTTCTCGGTTTCGATTCACTTCTTCCATTTCCTGCGCTCGGATAACCTTTTCTTTTTCGATTACGACGGCGCGTTCACGATTTTGCTCGGCAATTTCCACCTGTCGTAATTTGACCTGATTACGAATCTCCAGTTGTTCATTGGTTTCAATGGTCGCCTGATCTGCCTTGAGACGTTCTTCTTCCTGAACTTTTTTAGTCTCGGCTGCTTCACGTGCCTGCACGGTTTCTATTTCACGTTTTTGCTTGGACTCTGCATCAATTTGCTGACGCTCCAAAGCCAGCATAGCTTCCCTGGTTTCGACGTTCTTTTTAGTGATGGCCAGGGTCTCGTCCTTTTCCAACCGATTAGTCTGAACATTTTGAACGGCAGTAATTTCGGTAATTTTACGAATACCTTCTGAGTCGAGAATATTATTGGGATCGAGTTGAGATTTAGGTGTCTGCTCCAGATAATCAATCGCGACGTCTTCTAGTACATAACCATTGAGATCATCACCGATAACCGTAATTATTTTTTCCCGGAATTGAATTCTGTTTTCGAAAAGATCCAGGAAGATCATATTCTTACCAACTGTCTTTAAGGCTTCAGAAAATTTAGCACCAAATAATTCATCGACGGCGTCTTTATCGGAGGCTCGATCGACACCGATCGATTTAGCTACTCGAAGTACATCGTCTCTGGTTTCGTTAACCCTGAGATAAAATGCAACTGTGATATCTGCACGCAGATTGTCCTGACAAATCAAGCCGTCATTCGCCCTTCGGTCAATCTCAAGGGTGATTAGCGAAATCTTCATCACTTCCATTTTATGTATCACCGGCCAGACCAGGCCGCCGGTAAAATGCACCTTGGGTTTCGAGGTCATGTCGTTAACGATCAACGCGTAACCTTGAGGCACTTTTTTGTAAAAGGCGCTGAA
>Ga0316189_10005491_pt1 | contig 12165 bp, 11 predicted proteins | sample LowCovwburrow_MG_FD_204930 | JGI IMG/M metagenome (GOLD analysis project Ga0316189, IMG submission 204930) | Coastal sediment microbial communities from Maine, United States - Lowes Cove worm burrow | ecosystem: Environmental > Aquatic > Marine > Coastal > Sediment | place: USA: Maine... | reverse complement strand
CACCCATAGACGACCCGCAGAAAACAACTTCACCCGCATCGTCTCCGACCTGTGCCAGGATTTCCAGACTATGCTCACGGGCCTCCCGGTAACAGATGGACACCGGAAAAAACCGGTATCCCCTGTTTTGAGCAAAATCAGCCACCGCGACGATTTTCGGACTACCCGAATAATCGTCGAGAATGGCTGAATTGAAGCCGTTGAAATAGAAAAAAAGTTTAGCTGGCTGCATTCAAAGCCTGGTCCAGGTCGGCGATGATGTCTTCAATGTCCTCGATACCAACACACAGGCGGATCATGTCGGGCGTGACACCGGCAGAAGTCAGTTCCTCACCGGAAAGCTGCCGGTGGGTAGTGGAAGCCGGGTGAGCCGCCAGTGATTTGACGTCGCCGATATTCACCAGGCGCAGGAACAGCTGCAAGGCATCGTAGAATTTGACCCCGGCATCGTAGCCGCCCTTGATCCCGAAAGTAAGCAGGGCTGACGGCCGGCCATCGGCATATTTTTGTGCAAGCTCGTAATAAGGCGAATCCGGCAAACCGGCGTAATTCACCCAGGCCACCCCGGGATGGTCCTGCAGGTACCGGGCCACGGCGATCGCATTTTCGCAGTGTCTTTCCATACGCAGCGGCAGCGTCTGCATGCCCTGTAATATCAGGAAAGCATTCATCGGACTCAACGTGGAGCCGGTATTGCGCAGCGGCACCGTGCGGGCGCGCCCGATATAGGCGGCCGCACCGAGCGCCTCGGTGTATACCACCCCGTGGTAGGAATCTTCCGGCTCATTCAGCATGTGAAATTTTTCCGGGTAATCAGCCCACGGGAATTCACCACTATCGACGATCACACCGCCCAGTGAATTACCGTGCCCGCCCATGTACTTGGTCAATGACTCGATCACTATGTCTGCGCCCCAGCTGATCGGCTTGATCAGGGCGGGCGTGGCCACCGTGTTATCCACGATCAATGGCACACCATGCTCGTGTGCCATGTCGGCCAGTGCTTCCAGGTCGACGATGTTACCGGCCGGGTTACCGATGGATTCACAGAACACCGCCGTGGTCTTGTCGTCAATCAGGCCGCGCATGGCCTCGACACTGTCATCGGCCGCAAAGCGCACCTCAATCCCGAGTTTTGGCAACATGTGCTTGAACAAGGTATAGGTCCCGCCATACAACATGGGCACCGACACTATGTTGTTGCCCCGCTCGGCAATATTCAGAATCGCGTAGTTGATCGCCGCGCTGCCTGCACTCAGGCAGAGCCCGGCAATACCACCCTCCAGTTCGGCACAGCGTTGCTCCAGCACCGCCGTGGTCGGATTCATGATGCGCGTATAGATGTTGCCGGGAACCGCCAGGTTGAACAGATCAGCACCATGCTGAGCATCGTCGAATTCGTAGGCGACTGTCTGGTAAATCGGCACGGCTACGGCCTTGGTCTCGGGATCGGACTTGAATCCGGCATGGATAGCCAGGGTTTGGTCTTTCATAGGGTGTCCTCTTACTTCAGGTTGAGCGGGTTATCGGGATCGACGCCTTCCATGTACTGTTTGCGCCGGTCGAGGTTGGTGAGCTGATAAACCAGCCCAAGCCAGTTGGCGATGATGGCCTTGGCGGTATCACCCCAGGTGTTGTCCAGGTGAGGCGCAATTTCCGCTTCGAGATAATCAGGCAGGGGCCTGTCCGCCCGCAAAGCCTGCTCAGAATCGCTGACGAAACGTGCTGCGATCCGTGCTGCCTCATCCGAAAAATAATGCTCAGGAAAGGCCGGCGGGCGTTGCAGTTCACCGTTCAGAAAGCGCAGTGCTTCGCGCCGGTATTCTTTCAACAAGCTGTTGGTGTCGTATTCCGGGTGGCCCTGGAAGTAGATGGTCCGGAACTGGTCCGGGCTGACGGCCATGTGCACCCCGCCCTGTTCACTTTCCACCAGCACGTTCAATTGAGCTTGCTCCAGTTGCTCCCTGGAAATATCGTTGTAACGGGAATGCGGCACGTTGAAGCGGGTGTTGATCTCCCGCAGCAAGGGATGTTCCGACGCCGCGATCCGATGGCTGTAGACGCCCCAGCGCTTCGCAGGCAGTGGTTGCCGCTCAATACCATGAAAGTGCTTGAGCACGGCATGGGTAGCCAGGCAGGAACACAGGGTTGATGCCACATTTTGCTGGGCCCAGCCGATGACGTCCATCAACGGATCCCAGAACGGTTCGGCCTCGAGCAAAGGATTGGCGACGTTGGCGCCGGTGATGATCAAGGCGTCCAGCCCGGTTTCCTGGAGGTCCTCGAACTTGCTGTAGTAGCGCTCGATATATTCCAGTGTGGCCGCACCGCGCGGCAGGCCAGGCAGGGAAAACGGATAGACGAAAAACTGTGCGATGCGGTTGCAGCCACCGACCAGGCCGATGAACTGCCGCTCGGTCGCTTCCAGCGCCGCGTCCGGCATCATGTTCAGGAACCCAACGTGCAATTCACGAATGTCCTGGTGCAAGGCCCTGTCCAGCGACAGCACTTCGTGGCCGCGTTCACGCAGCCGGGAAAAAGCGGGCAGATCTGAATGTTGAACCAGGGGCATGAGGCGAGTTACCAGAAAAAGGGGTCAGGCCTTCATGCCTGACCCCAGGTTACTGCTCAGTCGTTTAAGCGGACGCGATCGACCGGCCTTTCGAGCCCAGGTCGTCGCAGGCTTCCAGCAAGCGGTCCACGATACCCTGCTCTCCGGCCCGCAGGTATTTACGCGGGTCGTAGAACTTCTTGAACGGCGTACCGTCTTCCGGGTCGACCTGGTACAGGAAGGCCTTCGGGTTTTCGTTGACGAACTTGCCTACCGGTGCGGAGAACGCAAATTGAGTGTCCGTGTCGATGTTCATTTTGAACACACCGTAACCAACCGCCTCGGTGATCTTGGCCTTCTCTGAGCCTGAACCACCGTGGAATACGAGATTCAGCGGGTTTTCGCCGGTTCCATGAGTTTCCTGGACCAGGGTCTGGGAGTTTTTCAGGATTTCCGGACGCAGCTTCACGTTACCGGGCTTGTACACACCGTGCACATTGCCAAATGAGGCCGCTACCGAGAAGTGACCGATCGGGTTGAGCAGGTCATAGGCGCGCAGCACATCTTCCGGCTGCGTATACAGCTTGGAGTTATCCGCCGCTTCGTCGAACTCGCTGCCGATGCCGTCTTCCTCACCACCGGTCACACCCAGTTCGATCTCCAGCGACATGTCGATTTTCGCCATCCGCTCGAGGATACGGGCACATTCACCGAGGTTGAAATCAATCGGGTCAGCGGACAGGTCGAGCATGTGAGAGCTGAACAGCGGCTTGCCGTGTTGCTCATAGTACTTCTCGCCTTCGTCCAGCAGGGCTTCGATCCAGGGAATCAACGCGCGGTTTGCGTGGTCGGTATGCATGACGACACAGATTCCGTAGTGCTCGGCCAGCAGGTGGGCATGTTGAGCAGCCGCAACTGATCCCAAAACCTTGGCTTTGAATCCATCTTCCATTCCCGCACCGGCGTAAAAAGCGCCGCCGCTGTTGGATAGCTGGATGATGATGTCCGAATTTGCCTTGGCAGCAGCTTCCATCACCGCGTTCAGGCTGTTCGTGCCCACGACATTTACTGCAGGGAGAGCATAACCACCGTCTTTAGCGGCTTTGACCAGTGTTTTGTAGCCTTTGCCGGTGACAACTCCCGGCTTGAGTGTATTTTCAGACATCCAAACATCCTCGTATCTAATTAATCGAAATAAACAACGCAGATTGCCTGCGTCGTTTCTGCTAAACCCAACCTATCAGTCTTAGGCATAAGCGTGACTATTTCAAGACAGTTTCGAAAGGAATGCGGATATTGACCGTCAGGCCGTGGGGGGAAGTTTCGCTCAGGCGGAAAGAATGCTGATTTCCATACAGTTCGGCCAGACGTTCCCGGGTATTTCGCAGGCCTACCCCATTGGCGTCCGGGATGCACCCATCAACCAGCTTGACACCAGGCCCATCGTCGCTCAATTCCAGCAGCAAATCCCCGGCAAAGACCTTTGCGGCAATCCGCAGCTGGCCGCCTTCCTCGGACTGCGCAATGCCGTACTTGATGGCATTCTCGACCAGCGGCTGCAGGAGCAAACTGGGTATCAGGGCCTGTGAAGCTTCCTCGCCGATGTCCAGTTCCAGGTTCAGGCGTTCTTCAAATCGTACTTTTTCGATATCCAGGTAGAGCTTCAGTGCCGCCAGCTCCTGGTCCAGCGTGATTTTCTGCATCGGATCATTGTCCAGTGAGTAGCGCAGAAAACTCGACAGGCGTGTCACCATGCGATTGGCCGGTTCGGTTTGTTTTTCAAGAACAAGCGTGGAAATGGCGTTGAGGGTATTGAACAGGAAATGCGGGTTAAGCTGGTAGCGCAGCATCTTGAGCTGCGCTTCGTGCGCCATCGCGGCCGATTTCAACGCGCTGCGCTGCACTTCCTGGAAGATCTGGTAGTACTTGATGAAAAAGTAAAGAACGCTCCAGGCGACCATGACGGTCCAGGCCGACATGAAGGTCTCCATGTACGAGACCTTCTCGTACAGCTCTGCCGCCTGGCCCATCTTTTCCAGCCAGTCCTCCATCTTCTCGGTACTTTCAAACCAGCTGCCATAAATGTAGGAGCGGGATCTGAACCAGACAAAGCCGGCGGCTGAACTGGCAAGAACGAACCCAAGCCCCTGGATCCAGAGGGGACGGTTCCAGAGAAAACGGTACACGTACCGCAAGCCCAGCGACAGAACGATAGCAATTACCGTGATGACCATCACGTAGAGGAAATAACCGGGTGCGGTATCTTCCAGCACGGCCCGGGTAAACCCGTACTTGACGAACAGCCCGTAAGCAAACCAGCCGCCCAGGTGCAGTACCCAGAACAGCCGCTGCTGATTGCCAACAAGATCCCTGATCATCATTCAGACAGTCTAGCCTGAGCGGTGCGCACAATGTCTACGCCTTGTCCGACCGGAGCTGCGTTTTGTCTCAAAATCAATCGCAGGTCAGCGTGAACCGGACCCTGACGGTGAAAACAGAGTTTTTATTCAGGATGCCGGGGGATTCACGAACGCCTGCGGCGATATCGAGTTCCTTGGTGACCTTGTCGCCGTGCGGCCCCGGACATTCGATACGGATATCCTTGCTGGCCTTGCCCACGTCATTCACGAACATATCGACTTCTGTAGCCGTCAGTTCAATTCTCACGAGCAATTCAGTCAGGCATTCGCCCTCGAATATCACCAGCGGCTGCGGCGAGCCGTGTGGCTCACGCACCGGGCCCGCTTCCAGCGTGTGCTTGGGCACACTGACCTGGCCTTCACCCTTGAGTCCCTCGTGGAACACCTTGACATCCAGGTCGTATTTCCAGTCGTCACCACAATTCCCTTCCTGGTGCTCCGAAATCAGTGTCATCGTCAGCTTACATGTCATTACGTGGCTCCTCTCTAGGTCGCTTATCTTCTGTGAATAATCCGCGATGGTCAAACGGGTAAACCGAAATTTGTTCCATCGGGTTATCATGTGCACGCTTACGAGGGACATTCATGCAAGCTCTGAACGAGATTTTTGCCACGATCGATGGCTATATCGGCGGATCCAACTGGTTCGTATATCTTTTGCTGGGCGCCGGCCTGTTTTTCACGCTGTATCTGAAGTTTCCACAAGTCCGTTATTTCCGGCACGCCTTCCGCATGGTGTCCGGAAAATACGACGAGAAAGGTGCGCGCGGCGACACGACCCATTTCCGCGCCCTTACAACTGCGCTTTCGGGTACCGTCGGAACCGGTAATATCGCCGGTGTAGCGCTGGCAATCCACCTCGGCGGGCCAGCAGCCCTGTTCTGGATGCTGGTCACAGCCATGCTGGGCATGACAACCAAGTTCGTCGAGGTCACCCTGTCCCACAAGTACCGTGAATTCGCCCCGGACGGCAGCGCCGCCGGAGGCCCCATGTACTACATGAAAAACCGTTTGAACATGAAATGGATGGCGGTATTGTTCGCGCTGGCCACCATCATTTCCTCGTTTGGTACGGGCAACATGCCGCAAATCAACAGCATCGCCAACTCCATGAACTCGGCATTTGGCATCCATCCGGCTACGACCGGCCTGGTGCTGGCCATCCTGCTTGCCATGATTATCCTGGGTGGCATCAAGCGCATCGCGGCTACAACCTCAAAGCTCGTGCCCATCATGGCCGTGGTGTATTTCTTCGGTGCGCTGTCGGTCATTTTTGCCAATACTGAAAATATCGGACCCTCGATAGCCGCCATCGCCAGCGATGTATTTACCGGCTCATCTGCAACCGGTGGATTCCTGGGCGCTACGCTGGCCTATGCTTTCAACCGGGGCGTTAACCGCGGCCTGTTCTCGAACGAAGCCGGCCAGGGCAGCGCGCCCATCGCCCATGCCGCCGCCAAGGCCGACCACCCGGTATCGGAAGGCATGGTGGCCATACTGGAGCCTTTCATAGACACCATCATCATCTGCACGCTGACCGGCATGGTGCTGCTCTCTTCCGGCGTATGGAACGAGAAGCACCAGAACGTCTTCCAGCGCACCGACATCGTGATTCTGGATGGCGTATACGATCAGGACGTGGCGGAACACCAGCAGGAGCTGTTTCGTTTCCTGAACCCTGGCGCGGAATCGAACGCCAGGCGTTTCAGCGGACCATTGCAGGTGAAAAATGGCAGCATTCAGGACGAGGTGACCGTCATCCATGCGCGTTCGATCGCCGAGGACGTCGTGCTGGTCAACACCAACCGGGAAGAAAACTTTACCGGCACTCTGCCTGTAGAGAATGGCCGTATATTCGGCGCTGCGGCCGAATTGCAGTTGAGCGGACGCTCGTTGATCCACAGCGCACCGCTGACCACCGAGGCGTTCAGCCGCGGCATGCTGGGAGATAAAGGCCGGTTCATTATTCCGATCAGCCTGTTGCTGTTCGCTTTCTCCACGGCGATCGCGTGGTCTTATTATGGCGATCGGGCTGTCACGTTTCTGTGGGGAATACAATACGTGCGCTACTACCGCGTGCTGTACGTGCTGGGTTTTTTCGCTGCGTCCATCATCGACACGACCATCATCTGGACCTTTTCCGGCATCGCGATCGCGCTGATGACGATCCCCAACATCATTGGCATCCTGCTGCTGCGCAAGGAGATGAAGGAAACCGTGGCGGACTACTGGGAGAATTTCGACCTTTCAAAAAAGGACGACTAAGCGTCACTCCGGCATATGCGCCGGATCCGGATCGAAGGCAAGTTCCTCCTCTGATTCCGGGTATTGCTCCAGCCATTTTTCCAGCAACCCCAGGTGTTCTTTTTCTTCTTCCGAAAACTCTTCGGCAAGGGCGCAAACGGCAGGGTCCGGACTTTCCTTACTGATCTGGAAATAGAAATCGTGGGCACGCTGCTCGTTGCCCATGGCAATCTTAAGCGCCTGCCGATTACTCATCAGGTAGTTCATATCACTGATGTCCGCTGTTTCCGGGCCTTCCATGTTTTCCCAGCCGAAATCCCAGGGCGCGATCACCGGGAGCTTGTGCCCTTTGGAATGGTCCCGTATCTCCTGCGCGTGCAGGCGACTGTAGTGGGCCAGTTTCCTGAAGGTCTCTGCCACCTCCGGGTTGTTATGTACGTCCATCATGTCGGCCAGGTCGTCATGGCGCTCGGCTGCTTCTTCCTCCAGGGCTACTGAATAGGCCAGGAACGTTTGCAGGTTAGAAATTTTTTCTGCCAGGCTCATACCGTGAACTCGCTCTCTATTGATCCCATACCGGCGTCGACGCCGGTGCCGGGCCGGAAAACCGGGTATTCGTTTTGGAAAATGATGCCCATGCTCATGCCGTCATCGGCCTGGATCCGTTGCGCCGCTTCAATGGGATTACTGGTGGTTTCCGAGTCGAATTCACGGACGTGATGCTTCCACTGCATTTGCTCCGGCCTGAAAGTAGGGCACGGACTGAGCGCCTGGATGAAAGAAAAGCCCTTGTGCTGAATCGCCGCGACCAGGATCTTCGCCAGCCCGTTGGGGTCTCCGGTGAATCCGCGCGCGATGAACGATGCACCTGCGGTCAAGGCCAGTCCGGCCGGTTGAAAAGGCCGGATCCCGGTACCGTGGGGCGTCAGCTTACTGTCTGCCCAGTCCGGTGCCGTGGTCGGTGAAGCCTGCCCCTTGGTCATGCCGTAGACTTCGTTGTCCATGATGATATACGTCATATCCATGTTGCGCCGACAGGCGTGGATGAAGTGATTTCCTCCAATCGACAAGCCATCGCCGTCACCGCCGGCCACCAGTACGGTCAGATCCTGCCGCGCAGCTTTTAACCCCGCCGCCAGGGCCAATGCCCGTCCATGGACGCCATGAAAGCCGTACAGGCTGGTATACGCAGAAATTCGGGATGAGCAACCGATACCGCTGATCAATGCGACGTCTTCGCGCGGTAGTTCCATGAAGGCCAGCGCCTTGGTAATCGCATTAAGTACCGCAAAGTCTCCGCAACCGGGGCACCAGACCGGCTTGAGTTCTGACTTGTAATCCCGGGGCTTGATCGGGATAGCCTGCGTTGCCTGGTTCATATTCAACTCCAGTTCTCGATCTGGCCGACTATTTCGGCAGGTGTAATCGGCAATGGCCCGGGCCGGGCCAGCGTTCGCGTTTCCGCGGTGATTTCGTAGAAGGACCGCAGGTAGTGATAAAACTGGCGCGAGTGACTCTGTTCAACAATCAATACACGCTCGATACCCTGGAGCTCCTGCGCCAGTTTATCCGGGCTGGCCGGCATCAGCAGGCGCAGCGCAATGACTTTCACTTCATGGCCCGCGGCCTGTAAACGGGAACTCGCCTCACGCACAACGGCGGCGGTTGAACCCCAGGTGAGTATGGCTGTGGGGCCCTCACCGCGGATATCCGCCCAGTGGTCACCATAATCGAAAGAACTGATTTTTCTTTCTCTCTTGTCCAGCTGGGCCAGGTGATCCGCCGCCGCCGTGGAAGGTTTTCCGCTCTCCGTATGTTCAAGGCCATCAGCGACGTAAGTCGAGTCTGCAGTTCCCGGTATGGCCATTGGAGACACGCCGCTATCGGTCACGTCGTAGCGCAAATAGTCGTCCTGCGGCCCGGCCGTGCTTCTGCCGCTGATCTCCGGTAAATGATATTCAGGTTCCGGCACCAGTACGGTGGACTGGGCCAGGTTCTGGTCGGTCAGTACGATCGCCACGGTCTGCAGCGCCTCGGCCAGCCTGACAGACCACTCGGTGGTCAGGATGCAGTCGACATGGTCCAGCGCGCCCAGCACCAGGTGTGGCGCATCGCCATGCAGGCCGTACAAAGCCATGTTGAGATCCACCTGCTCTGACTTTGTTGGAATACCGGTTGATGGGCCACCGCGCATAACGTTGACCACGACCGCAGGTGTTTCCGATGCGACCGCCAGGCCCATGGCCTCGGTCATCAGTGCAAGCCCGGGGCCCGAAGTGGCAGTCATCGAAGGCACGCCTCCGAACGACGCACCGATCACCATGTTGATCGACGCCAGCTCATCCTCGGCCTGCACCAGGCTACCGCCCAGTTGTTCCAGCCGGGGAGAAAGCCATTCCAGCAAGTCACTGGCCGGCGTGATCGGGTAGGCGGCGGCAAAGCGGATCCCTCCGCGTATCGCGCCCAGGCCGCAGCCCTGGTTACCGTTGAAGTGCCAGCGCGACTGCATAGCCGATGCCTGTCCGCGTTCAGCCCTTGGCCTGGATTCACGCGCTTCAACGATCAACGGCTCCGTGAAGCCGGCATTAAAAGCAGCCCGGGAGCCCGCAACGATCTCTTCACCCTTTCTGCCGAACACCTCGACAATCAGCCTGCCCGCCTCGTCACTGCAAAACCCCAGCCAATGCGAAAGCAGCCCCAGCGCAATCATGTTGGGACGCCCGGCCGGCACCGCTTTGGCCAGGTCTTTCATCGGCACCTCGATGATATCCACGCCCAGTTCACTGATGGATTCCGGAATTTTGCCGGCCGAAGGATCGGCAATGATCAGGCTATCGGGTCGCAGGGCGATTTCTTCGGCAAAGCGGTCCGCGTTGCGCCAGTCCAGCGCCAGCAACAAGTCGAACGTGTCGTTCATGCACTCCACGGGCGAGTGGCTGATCCGCACCAGTGCCGCTGCTTCGCCACCTCGAATCTGGGGGCCGAATGATCGCCGCATCATACCGAAGCAGCCATTCTTGCCGGCCAGGCTTAACAATAGCTCGCCCGCCGTAATCGCCCCGGCTCCACCCGACCCGGTGATCGCAACTGAAATATCGCAGGATTTTATTGCATTCATAAGCGGGAATTATCCAAGAAAGCGCTCGGGCTTGCATGATAAGAATCAAAAAAAAGGCCGCCATGTTTCCATGACGGCCGCATTGTCTATTGATCGCTGGACTATTTGCCGTGTACGCGGTCCATCGAATTTCTCAGCCGGGTCGCAAACCGGGAGAACATGAATTCTATGTTGGAGATATTGTTGTCCCGCGTGAATTGCTGGTACTGCTCACCCACGGCTTTTTCGCCTTCGATCATCAGCAGCAGGTCACGGGTACGGGAATCGCGAATTTCGACGCGAGCGGTGATCTCCCCGCTACCCAGGGTTTTGACTTCGTGGCCGTCAATCTGACTGTCGCTGCCCGGTTTCAACCAGGGCATGATGTTGAGAATCTCAACTTCAACTTCCAGCACGTCCTTACCATCTGCGTAGACTATCGGCCAACCATCGTTCCCGGAAAGGGTTGATTTCATCACGTCCCGGAAGACCGCCTGCATACCCTCGAGGTCTTTGATATCCAGCGTCCACTCGCTGGTGTCATCGACAGCAAAGGGCGGTTTGATGACTTTTACATCGTCTATATTCAAAGGCTTGACTTCGAATTTCGAATACTGCCCCCAGTCCACGCCCGGCTTGACCCAAGTGGGTTCGAGCTGAATGTCTGCCAGTGCGGCCGTGGAGAATACCATCGCGAACAGACCGGTGAGCAGTGCTCCGCGATTAAAAAATACTGATTTCATTCCTTGCTCCTTCATGTATCAAGCCATAATCCGGGTGCCCGCAAAAGCAGGCTGACCCGTAACTATAACACCAGATATCTCAGGCCGCCTACTGGGCCAGGCTGTCATAGATAAACCGGGTGAACTGATCAGGCTTGATAGATCCGTTCCCAAGACGTCCATCCAGTTCCGCGTTCGGACGCATGGCAATGATTTCATCCCGACTCTTGCCTGAGGCCATCAGTTGCCTGACCCGCTCAGTGGCATCGGCCAGCATTTGTCCGAAGGTTTCAAGGTCAGCACAATTGGCCAAAGGGCCATGACCGGGGATGACCCTTGTACCTGATTCACATAACCCCAGGGCGAACTGCACAGCGTCAATCATGCCGGTAATCGAGCCTCCGTTGCTCAGATCCACCAGGGGATACCTTCCGTTGAAAAAATTATCACCCATGTGGATCACGTTGCTGGCAGGGAAATGAATAATGCTGTCCCCGTCGGTGTGCGCATTGGCGACATGGTAGGCCGTCACGGCTTCACCGTTGAAATGAAAAGTCACGCGATCACTGAAGGTAACCACCGGCAGGGCGCCTTCTGGCGATGCAGGGAATGTCCGGTCAATCGCCGCCACGAACTGGTCGCTACTCATGCGTTGGCGGACATTATCATGGGCCACGATCACCGAACCCATGCTGCCCAGTTGTTCGTTACCCCCGGTGTGATCCGGATGCCAGTGTGTATTGATCAGGAAACGTACCTGGCCCGGGTCGATGGTGGCGATCGCGGCGAGGATCCTGTCGGTCAGCGGCGCGTACTGATCATCGACCAGCAGAATCCCGTCTGCACCGGTCATCACTGCCAGGTTCCCGCCGTACCCTTCGAGCATGGAGACCGCACCATTAACATGGGTGGTTTCGATGGATACGTCATCAAACTGTGCCGGCACCTGCGCTGCAAAAAGGAGCAGGCAGACACCGGTCAGCAATCTCACCTTTTCAATTCCCCTCATCTGCTGGCAGCACTCTCAGTACCTTGTCCGGGGTCAGGATGTACAGCGCGCCCTCGGGACCGGTTCGCACATCCCGGATGCGCGCAGAAATCTCGCTGAACATGTTTTCTTCGGCAATCACT
>Ga0316189_10005490_pt1 | contig 12165 bp, 9 predicted proteins | sample LowCovwburrow_MG_FD_204930 | JGI IMG/M metagenome (GOLD analysis project Ga0316189, IMG submission 204930) | Coastal sediment microbial communities from Maine, United States - Lowes Cove worm burrow | ecosystem: Environmental > Aquatic > Marine > Coastal > Sediment | place: USA: Maine... | reverse complement strand
ACTGCTGGTGCGCCTTCAGTACCAAAAGAATACATCCGGCAGTTGAAAACAGGAGGAAGGCTTGTCATTCCTGTGGGCGATAAAAAAATCCAAAAGATGATTAGAATAACTAAAAAAGATGAAAACAAATTAATCAAAGAAGAATTTGACAATTTTTGCTTCGTCCCCCTTGTAGGTGAAAGCGGTTGGAATAAATAACCAAACAAAATTTCAACTTTAAAAGTTAATTTATAATCTTTTGAAAACTAATTTCGCAAAATAATCAAAACGCCAAATTTTAGTTTATTGAACTACTTCTCTCATGCCTAAGAAAAAACCCGTTAGTGAGTCTTGTGTTACCATGACTGAACTGGTTCTGCCCAATGATACGAACACCCTACACAACCTGATGGGTGGGCGGCTCCTTCATTGGATGGACATCGTTTCAGCAATTGCAGCTCAAAAGCATTCTAACCGAATTGTTGTAACAGCATCTGTGGACAATGTCTCATTTTCCAAACCGATTCCTTTGGGCAGTGTGGTCACTCTGAAAGCGCAGGTTACCCGGGCATTTAATTCTTCCGTTGAGGTCTATATCGAAGTTTGGGCTGAAAACATCCCCAGTGGTTCGAAGTTCTATAGTAATACAGCATTCTTCACTTTCGTTGCCGTGGATCAATCTGGAAAACCAATCGATGTAAGTGAAGCAGTGCCTGAATCAGAAAAAGAGGTGGAGTTATATGATGGCGCTTTGCGAAGAAGGCAGCTCCGCCTGGTGCTAGCTCAAAGAATGAACCCCGAAGATGCAACTGAACTTAAATCTATCTTCAAACTTGATTAGCAGACTTTTTTGAAACCAAGAGGATTAGCCGGGGTTGCAAGCATTATTAATTTCAAAACAGGTTCCATTGGAGCCTTGATAATGGGGTTGGTGGTATATTTCATTAATGCCGAATGTGGCTGGAACCTTGCCCTAGTGGCAGCTTTGAAACAAGCCGCCTACACATTGATATTTGGCGGCCTCATCATAAAATTCTCTGAAAACCTTTCTCTGAAATTCCAGTCCTCCGCCAGGGCATTTATTATCGCCACCATAATTCCATCGTTGATAACCATTGTAGCGGTATATTTTGTACACCTTCTAAAGGGTACTCCAAAGCCGCTGGACTCAACGATACCAACAGTCATTCTCTCTTTTCCGGGATTTTTCTTTGTTTCTTATAGAAAAAGGACTCAGATGATTAAAGAACAGCTCGAAGAGAAAATTGTTAATTAAATTCACACCCTTAAATTCTTCAAAAATGTATCAATCATTTCTTTTCATTCACTCCTGGTTGAGATGGATTATTCTGATTTTAATGCTAATTGTGATTGTAAAATCTATCATTGGATTTATAAGGTCATCGAGTTATGAAAAATCGGATAACATTCTTTCCGCATCAACTGTTGGGTTCATTTATCTTCAGTTTATCATAGGTTTGGTGCTTTATATTTTCCTTAGCCCGTTGACGGAGGCTGCATTCGCTGACTTTGGGGGAGCCATGAAAAATGCCACCCAGCGATATTGGGCGGTTGAACATATTCTTGCTATGGTTATGGCTGTAGCCCTTGCACAAATAGGTCGCTCGAAAGCTAAGAAATCCACTGAATCATCCAGTAAGTTCAAGCTTCAACTTATTTTCTTTGGTCTTTCTTTGATCGTCATGTTATCAAGGATTCCATTTTCTGAAGCAGAGAGATTATTTCGATAACTCACATGGAACCATCTCTTGAAAGTGATGGGAAGTGTGTCCTCGATTTACAGTTTCTCCCATGCATCGATTATTTCATTAAACTCAAACAGTTCAAAGAAGTAATCATCGATCATCATGAAAAGTATTTAAAGCAGACTTGTCGAAACAGGTGCTACATTCTTGGGGCCAATAATGTTATTCAGTTAGTTGTTCCCGTAAAAAAGGGAAGCCAAAGAAGGCCGATGAATGAAGTCGAGATTGATTATACACATGTTTGGATAAACACGGTTTGGCGATCGATTGCTTCAGCCTATGGCAAAGCACCTTTTTTCGAATTCTTTTGGGAGGACCTTCATCGCATGATGGTAAAAAAACATGAGCTACTATTTCAACTCAATTCAGAACTTCTGACATTTTGTCTCAAATGTCTTAAACTTGACGAAAATGTCGCATATTCCAAGAGCTACATCAAGCCCGGCAGAATCGGGATTACAGACCTCAGAAGCAGTATCAAGCCATTTAATGCGGAAATCAATGACATCAATCATAATCCCACAAGATATACTCAAATCTTTGGCAATAAATTTGTACCGAACTTGAGCATCATTGATCTATTGTTTTGCGAAGGGCCCAGAGCCTCAGAAATAATCGCTAATTCAAAATAATGGTTAATAACTTTGACCATTGGGTTACGTTTTAATCCAAACTGATATCAATAGAACAACAAATGGGAATTAGTAGTTAAGAAGCTATTAATAATATATTTTTACTTGTACATTGAGGGTAGAGTATGGAAGCTAAATTTTCAAACCGTGTTAAAGAAGTCATCTCTCTAAGCAGAGAAGAAGCTTTACGGTTAGGTCATGACTATATTGGAACAGAACATCTTTTATTAGGGATGATCAGGGAAGGTGAGGGAGTAGCCGTTGCCGTATTAAAAAAATTAGGTGTAACAATGGAAGAATTGCGTTCTTCGGTAGAGAAAGCTACCAAAGGAACCGCAACCAGCAACGTCAAGAACCTGGCCAACATTCCGCTCACCAGACAATCCGAAAAAGTACTGAAGATTACGTATTTGGAGGCCAAAATCTTCAAAAGCCAACTTATTGGTACTGAGCATTTATTGCTCTCGATTCTTAGAGATGAGGACAATATTGCCACTCAAATCTTAGACAAATTTGATGTGAACTATGAGGTTGTAAAAGAAATGTTGGAATATCAAACTGAGAACCCAATGGCCGCCTCTGATACAGATGATCCCGACGAGGAATCATCTCGCATGTTTGGTGGCTCATCAGGGTCATCTTCCGGCCGTGAGTCAACGGCCAAAGGCGCTGAAAAATCAAGAACACCAGTCTTGGATAATTTTGGACGAGACCTGACAAAATTAGCTGAGGACGACCGACTCGATCCAATAGTAGGACGAGATAAAGAAATTGAACGAGTGGCTCAGATCCTGAGCCGTAGAAAGAAAAACAATCCGATTCTTATCGGAGAACCTGGTGTTGGTAAAACTGCAATTGCTGAAGGCTTGGCCCTGAGGATTGTTCAGAAAAAAGTTTCACGTGTATTATTTGGTAAACGCGTTGTTACACTTGACCTGGCTTCCCTTGTTGCAGGAACAAAATATCGAGGTCAGTTTGAGGAAAGGATGAAAGCAGTGATGAACGAGATTGAAAAATCTCCGGAAGTAATCCTTTTCATCGACGAACTTCATACAATAGTAGGAGCAGGTGGCGCTTCAGGCTCACTCGATGCATCAAATATGTTCAAACCGGCGCTTGCCAGGGGAGAGATTCAATGCATCGGCGCAACTACCCTGGATGAGTATCGGCAGTACATAGAAAAAGATGGCGCACTGGCCAGAAGGTTCCAGGTTGTAATGGTTGATGCCACTACTCCTGAAGAGACCATTCAGATATTAAATAACATAAAGGATAGGTATGAAAGTCATCACCATGTCCATTATACAGATGAGGCACTCGCAAATTGCGTAACGCTATCGGATAGGTACTTAAGTGACCGGTTTTTGCCAGACAAAGCTATCGATGTGATGGACGAGGCAGGCGCCCGCGTTCATATTAATAACATTTATGTTCCTGAAGATATCGTTAGGCTTGAAGAGGCAATTGAGGACGTTAAGAAAGAGAAGAATCAGGTTGTGAAGAGCCAAAAATATGAGGAGGCTGCCCAATTAAGGGATAAGGAGAAAAAACTCATCGAACAACTTGATATAGCCAAAGCCAAATGGGAAGACGAATCAAAAAGCAAGCGCTATACTGTTGATGAAGATAGCATTTCAGAAGTAGTAGCAATGATGACGGGCATTCCCACTAACAGGATAGCCCAAAAAGAGAGCAACAAATTGCTCACCATGGGTGATGAACTCAAGAGCAGGGTGATTGGTCAGGATGAAGCTATTTCAAAATTGGTTAAGGCAATACAAAGGACCAGGGTTGGGCTCAAAGATCCAAAAAAACCCATTGGAAGCTTTGTATTCCTAGGGCCTACTGGCGTAGGTAAAACCGAAATGGCCAAAGTCCTTGCCAGTTATCTTTTTGACAAGGACGATGCCCTGATCAGAATAGACATGAGTGAGTATATGGAGAAATTCTCCGTATCGAGGTTGGTTGGGGCACCTCCAGGATATGTAGGTTATGAAGAGGGTGGACAACTCACTGAAAAAGTAAGAAGGAAGCCTTACAGTGTAGTTCTTTTAGACGAGATCGAAAAAGCACACCCCGATGTATTTAACATATTACTTCAGGTATTCGATGACGGTACACTTACAGATGGTTTAGGTAGAAGGGTTGATTTCCGGAATGCAATAATTATTATGACCTCAAATATTGGTGTTCGTGATTTGAAGGATTTTGGAGCCGGCATTGGTTTTGCTACGCAATCCAAGCAGGAAAATATGGATGAGATCATGAGGTCGACCATTCAGAGTGCCCTAAAGAAAGCATTTAGCCCCGAATTCCTTAATCGCCTTGATGATGTAATCGTTTTCAACACTCTTGAAAGAGAACATATTCATAAGATTATTGATATCACACTGGAGAAGCTATTTATAAGAATAACTGATCTTGGTTACAATGTGAAATTGACTGAAAAGGCAAAAGATTTCCTTGCCGAAAAAGGTTATGATCCTCAGTTTGGAGCGAGGCCACTCAATCGGGCTATTCAGAAGTATCTTGAAGATGCTGTAGCCGAAGAAATTTTAAAAGGCGAGGCGCAAGACGGAGATACCATTGTTGCAGATCATAAGGAAGGCGCATCAGAATTGGTAGTCAAACTGAAAAAGAAAAAGAATAAAAAAGAGGAAAAAGAACAAAAATAGAAGGGAGCACTCCCTTTTATTTTTTTGTTTATTCTGGATTTGAACAATTGTTCTGAAGGCAAAACAATTGTCTTACCTTAGTCTTTATGCAGCAAATTCTGCAATCTTACCTTCGTCGGCTAACCAATCTAAGCAGTAACAGCCGATCGCTGTCATTACTGAAATTAAGCTCTGAACAGTTTATCGACATCCATGATTTTGATTTCGCATTAGATGCTTCATCATTCTCAATTATCGAAGGCTTAATTGCCCAAAAAAGTAAAATTCCGCTTTGTACAATTTTAGATAGCCGCGACGGCCAGGCAAATAATCTCAGCAAAAGGCTCAAGAGGTTGCAGAGGCTGGAGAAGTTCATTTTTGAAGAAAGAGGGGGGAAAGACCTTTACGTAGGCTGGCCATTTGTCCGGGGCAAATTCACCAACGACTCGGTAGTTAGATGTCCCCTGATGTTTTTCCCAGTTAATCTCAATATTTCAGCGAATAATTGGGTCCTTGAACCCCGGAAAAATGTCAACGTCACACTAAACAAATCGTTCTTACTGGCCTATGCATATTTCAATGAAGTTAAGGCTGATGAAGATCTAATAGAAAGAGTATTTGATGATTTTGATAAAGATAGTCGGGTTTTCAGGACTTCGCTGTACGAGTTATTCAGGGATAGCAGTATTGAGCTAAATTTTAATCAAGAAAATTTTACTGACAAACTTGGTCATTTTGAGTCATTCAAAAAATCTGACCTTGAAAACCTTTGTGAGACAGGAGAATTGAAGCTCTATCCCGAGGCAGCTCTCGGGATTTTTCCACAAGCCGGTTCCTACCTTGTTCCCGATTACCTCAAGCTGATCGAAGAGAATCCGGTGGACAGTATTGAAGAATTTTTTGTGGGTAGGACATCTAATGAAGATAAAGAGGAGATAGACCTGTCAAAACACTCTCAAACTTTTCGTTTTCTCAATAGAATAAAGGAGGAACAAACATTCACTCCTTTTGAAATGGATGCATTTCAGGAAAACGCCCTCAAGGCGGTTAAAAGTGGAAACTCAATTGTTGTTCAGGGGCCACCTGGCACAGGAAAATCCCAGCTTATCTGCAATCTGATTTCCGATTATATAGCTCGAGGCCTCAATGTATTGTTGGTATGCCAAAAAAGAGCTGCCTTGGATGTAGTTTATGCCCGCCTAAAGGAAAAATCAGCTATCGATTTTGTGGGGCTGGTTCATGACTTTAAGAATGATCGTAAAGATATTTATGATCAGCTGGCCGGTCAGATTGAACGTCTTAGTGAATACAGGCAAAAGAATAATTCACTTGACGCTATTCAACTTGAAAGGCAATTCCTTCAGGCTAGCAGAAAAATCGATCAACTTACTGAGGAATTGGACGATTATAAACAAACCTTATTCGACGATTCTGAATGTGGTAAATCGGCCAAAGAATTGTACATGACTTCCGAGCCGGAAAATCAAAATGTCAATATTAAGCAGGAGTATAACTATTTTAAATTTAATGATAATGTAGAGTCATTCAACTCAAAGCTTAAACTCCTGGCATTATACGCACAAAAATTTGAAAGTGATAACTATCCATGGACTCCAAGAAAATCATTTAGCAAACTTGGCGCTTCTGATTATCAAAAATTAAAAGAATTCATTGAAGCCATCCCCAAAGTCAAAAATGAGTTTGCAGAAAGCTCTAAAAAAATTGTTGGAACAGAAATTGACTTGGAGGACGGTGCAAGTATCTATGAAAAAAGTGATAGTATTTCAGAAATGTTATCTCTCCTGAAAGATGACATCGTCTTTAACAATTTTAAGCATGTGCTGGCTTATGCTGATAAAGAGACAAACAGCTTGTGGCTCCAAAATGTTGAAAGAACCCTCATGGACTGCTACAAAGGTGTTGGGCCGGAAATTAGCCAGGGGTCCAAAGAGTTGGGAAGGTTGCAGGAGTCATTGCAACGAAGTATTGAAACAAGAAAAAGTTTATTGAAATGGATGAGATGGAAACTGTTTTCGAAAGACAAAATCCTTATATCGCGAGTATTAGTTGCAAATGGCCTCAAAAGCAACCGAAAAGGATTTAATATCTTGGTTGAAAGAGTTGATAACAGGCTAAATCTCGAGCATAATATCACTAAAATTAAGACCAAAGAATGGCTTAGTGAATTTCCTGCTTCATTACTGAAAATCGATTTACAGAATTGGTTTTATTACCAGAAGAGAGCTTTAAACGCAAAACTTCTTTTCACTTCCCTTCGAAACCTTAACCAGCATTTCAACCTACCCAAACTCAGCTACACAGAGTTTAAAGAGCAAATAGATGGCCTGATTACGGTCATGCAAACTGTATACGAAAGGAAAATCCAATGGGACAAATATTTAACAGATCAACAAATCAATAGAATTGCTTATGATCAGAATTTCGCTAAAGCATCTGACAAAACATTGACCAAAGATTTCGATTCTTTGGTTGATTATGATAAAACCAATGAATCGCTTAATGATATTGAAAAAACTGTATTTAGAAAGCTGGTTGATGAAGTCAATGAGATAACTGGAGATAAAATTGAAGAACTCTTTCAGAACAGTTTGAGGTTGGTCTGGCTTGATCATCTGGAAACTAAATTTCCAATTTTAAGGTCAGTGTCATCCCTTCGGTTCGAACAGCTCCAGGCTGACCTACAGGATGCTATTAAGGAGAAATTGCAAATCAGCAACGATATCCTATTGCTTAAAACAAGGGAAAGAACCTATCAAAACCTTGAGTTTAACCGCTTGAATAACCTGGTCACTTATAGGGACCTAAACCATCAGGTTACGAAGAAGCGTCGGATTTGGCCGGTCAGAAAACTCATTTCAAATTTTCATGACGAGGTTTTTGACTTGATCCCATGCTGGATGGTATCGCCTGAGTCTGCTTCTGCCATCTTTCCAATGAATGAAGTTTTTGATTTGGTGATATTTGATGAAGCTTCTCAATGTTATGCGGAAAGAGGCCTCCCCGCAATGTACCGCGGAAAACAAGTCGTGGTCACGGGAGATGACAAACAGCTAAAACCCAATGACTTGTACCGGGTAAGATGGGAAGATGAGAACGATGAGGATTTGCCAGAGCTGGATGTTGACTCACTGCTAAACCTTGCCAAACAGCACTTGATGCAGGTGCAGCTTCGTGGTCATTATCGCAGTAAATCCCTGGACCTCATACAATTTTCGAATGAACATTTTTATAACAGAAAATTGAGGTTGCTGCCTGATTTTAATGATATAAATAGCGAGGAGCCAGTTATAAAATACCTGAAAGTTGATGGGGTTTGGGAAAAAAATGCAAATCATATTGAGGCCGAATCTGTGGTTGACCTGGTTTTTAAAATCATCAGGGATGATCCAGCTAAAGATATTGGAGTTATCACCTTTAATATTTCACAACAGCAACTTGTGATGGATAAAATGGAGGAGTACGCTTCTTCAAATTCTATTCTCATACCGGATTCACTATTTGTTAAGAATATTGAAAATGTCCAGGGAGATGAAAAGGATGTTATAATTTTTTCAGTTGGCTATGCCCCTGATAGGAACAATCGCATGAACATGCAATTCGGGAGCCTCAATGTTGAAGGGGGTGAAAACCGATTGAATGTTGCAATCACCCGGGCCCGGGAAAAAATATATTTAATAAGCAGCATTCATCCATCCCAGTTAAGAGTGGAGGACTCAAAAAATTTAGGACCAAAGCTTTTAAAAAAGTACCTCGAATATGCCTACGGGATATCCTCTGGTACACGTGTGCCGAGTGCACAGATTGAGCTGAATTTCAATTACAACTGGTATCTCAAAAACAAACTTATCTCATGGGAGATTCCTGAACTATCTGCATTCATTCTGAATAGCGAACTTCCATTTGCTGACCTTACAGTTAAGAAATTCAATGAATATAAAGGGCTGATCATGACGGATGACGACCAGTATTTTGAAAGTGTCTCTGCCAAACAAGCACATGCTTATTGGCCATTTATCATGGAAAGAAAAAACTGGCCACAAACCAGCTTTCATAGCAGGGAGTACTGGCTGGATAAAGAAGCCTCACGCAAAAAGTTATTGAAATTCTTGAACCGAGGTGCTGGAGTAGCTGCTATGAAAGAATAAATAGCTTGACCCTACTCAACGGTTACTTTATCTAGCATCGCCCTGGGAGTCCATATTTCGTACATAGGATCGCCTTTTGAACTAAAGCCACTGTGGTGCCATTCACCACTATCAATGCTATATTGAAACTCTAGGCTAGCTCCTACCCTGTCGGGATTTCTTGAGAAGAATTGAATGTTTTCAGTGTAGAGGCTATCTGTCGTAGTATAGGCTCCTCCACCTGTACCAAAGAATTGAGCTGTTTCTATATTATAAGCAATCCACTGAAACCTTGTTCCTGATAATATCTTCATAGTTTTTCTTACACCCGGTACTCTTCGGCTAATCTGCCCATCCCTTTGTCGGCCGGTAATCAACCAGGCGCCACTAAGAGCCCCAGGTGTCCCATCATCTGCCTTTTCCCAGGTTTCACCTAATTCGGAAAAAATCAAAAGATTGTCCTTAACTTCAATTTGGAATCTATCTGTTTGACCAACTTTTGTGGAATCCAGTGTATTAAACTCATAAGTCTCAACAAATACATTACTATCCAATTCCCATGAACCTCCTAACGTATACAAGAACCGACTACCCTCAAGGTCGAACCGGCTTACTGAATAATAGCCATCCGTGACAATGGCCAAACCAGTCACAAAACCAATAGAGTCTTTAGTACTAAATGTCCATGATCCGATTAAATCATTTTCGTTGACCTGATCATTAACTTTTTCAACAGTCGTGTTAGTTGTATTATTTGAAGTACAAGCCACCAAAAGAGACAATAGAAAGGCTATATATTTCATTCGACGTAATTATTGAGCATTACAGGCATTACGAGCATCAAGATATCTTCATTTTCCTCATTAGCCTTTGGAAGAATCAAACCTGCCTTATTAGGTGCATCCAGTTTAATATCAATTTGATCACTTTCAAGGTTTGCCAGTACCTCCATCATAAAGCGGGCATTAAAACCAATCTCAATATCCTCACCATCATGATCGCAAGCCAACCTCTCATTTGCTTCATTAGAAAAATCCAGATCCTCAGCAGAAAGCACCAACTCACTTCCAGTGATTTTAAGCCTTATCTGGTGGGTGGATTTATTGGCATAAATCGAAATCCGCCTTAGAGAACTTAATATCTCATCTTTTTCTATAGACATTATATTCTCGTTACTTGCGGGAATAACATTATCGTAATCAGGAAATCTCTCATCAATCAGGCGAGAAATCATCTTGATATTATTAAACTCGAAAAAGATATTTGATGGATTAAATTCAACTTCAACAGTAGTTGCTTCCGCTGGTAGGCATGATTTCAATAATGTCAAAGCCTTCCTTGGAATGATCATAGAATTGGAAACATCCCCAGCGATATCTACCCGTCTGTACCTGACTAAACGATGACCATCTGTGGCTACGAAAGTCGCACTGCTTTCGTCAAGTTTAAAATAAACACCAGTCATTGCCGGCCTTAACTCATCATTACTCGTGGCAAAAATTGTATTGGCTATAGCTTTCGAAAGTATGTCAGACGAAAAAGTGACTGAATATCCATCACTCACGGCAGGCACCTTGGGAAAGTCTGTTGCATTTTCACCAGCAAGCTTATAACGACCATTGTCAGAACTGATTTCCACACTATAAGACTCCTCTTCAACCGAGAAAGTGACTGGTTGCTCAGGGAGGTTCTTCAGAGTGTCAATTAGAATCCGTGCTGGAACAGCTATGCTTCCGTTTTCATTTGCCTCAATCTCCAACTCGGTAATCATCGAAGTCTGGAGGTCAGATGCGGTAATTTTCAAAGTCCCGTCGCTGATTTCAAAAAGAAAATTTTCGAGAATCGGAACTACCGGATTTGTGGTGATTACACCATTAATTGCTGACAATTGTTTTAACAAAGCAGCTGACGAAACTATAAATCTCATAGGTAGAAAATCAATTGAAAATGAGTTAAATAAAGAAGGGTAAAATTAAAAATAAAATAAAGAAATCTATAGGAACAAATCAGAGGCCCGAAATGCCCTTGCATGCCCAATTTGTGCTCCTTAATAATGAATCAGAAGTAGACTTCCTCAGGCTCTTCTTTCATTCTTCTTCGTGGTTCATCAGGGAGGCAAATCCCGGGAGGTAAATCTATCTGAGGAGGCCCACTGACCGAAATACCTCCATCATTGTCATCATCACTATCCGAGCTTTTTTTCCTTTTCTTTAAAAGAGTGATCATGAAATAGACTAGTACCAGATAAACTAAACCACTAAGCACAAGATCAAATGTGACTGCGTTCATTTGTATCAGTAAAAATCAGAACTTTTTTATTTATTAATAATATTACTCAATTATTGAGTCATATTCAATAGGCAGATTATTTAAATTATTAGAATATGTGAGTCCTTTCAGGTTGAAATGATAACCATTTAACAATCCAGAACTTTTTTCTATCGAATCAGTACTCATTATTTTTAGCGCTCAACTTATAATTGAAAAAATATTATAGTTCACAGTAAACACCATCATCTGTTAGGTTTTTACATGGATATCTCCAGTTGTAACCATCATCCCCCATCAAAAGATCTGCATTTTCAGGCCCCCATGTTCCAGCTGGATATCCGTAGACCGTTTCTTGAGGGTTCGATTTCCAATATTCTAATATTGGGTCAATAAATTCCCAGGCAGCTTCAACACTATCTCCTCTTGCGTAAAGCGTTGAATCTCCATTAATGGCATCAATTAAGAGACGCTCGTAAGCATCCGGTAACTGTTTATCTGAAAGACTGCTGTATTGAAAATCCATATTTACCATCTCTACGTCGAAACCGGCCCCTGGCACCTTCATATCTAATTTTAATAGCACACCTTCACTCGGCTGAATCCTCAATACTAATTGGTTATGCTTGTTTAGTAGGTCCTTGTTGGCAAAGAGATGATGTGGTGAATGATTGAAATGTATAACCACTTCAGTAGCCCTAGTCGGTAAACTTTTACCAGT
>Ga0316189_10005489_pt1 | contig 12166 bp, 33 predicted proteins | sample LowCovwburrow_MG_FD_204930 | JGI IMG/M metagenome (GOLD analysis project Ga0316189, IMG submission 204930) | Coastal sediment microbial communities from Maine, United States - Lowes Cove worm burrow | ecosystem: Environmental > Aquatic > Marine > Coastal > Sediment | place: USA: Maine... | reverse complement strand
TGTCGCTACGGGATAAGTAGAACTTGTCACGGAAGCCTCCTGAGCGCATACTGGTTGCAGCTTAGGAGGCTACCACAATGATTTGTATTAAGACCGGAGCGCACGTTCGTCTCACCAGCCACGGAGAGTGGTTGTATGGCGACGTCTTCAAGACCACCAAGGGCGACTATGTCATGCGCGTATGTGAGCGCCGACGTGAGCCGCTCATTGACGTGAAGCACTTCACCTTTCACAGCTATGACATCTGGTTCGATGAGACCAAGACGTCTGGTGAACAGAACTCAACCCTGTGCGCCGAAGGTGTCCAGGACCATGGATATGAAGGAATTCCCGTATGATTGTTTGGCAGAACGATGGACTGATGCCGCTGGAAGCAGCGACTACCTTCGGCATCAACGTGAAGCTGGGAGAGAACCCGATTGGTTTCTTCGGAACTGGCCTCAAGTATGCGATCGCCGTATGCCTTCGCCTCGGTGGCAGGTTCCAACTCTTCTTGGGCACCACCGAATATGAATTCTACGTGAAGGAGGACGACTTTCGCGGAAAGGAATTCGGCTTTATCCGGATGCGGAAGCGCAACTCTCCGCTGAAACGCTGGTCCTACCAGAAGCTGGCCTTCACGACAGAACTCGGCAAGCATTGGGAGCCATGGATGGCTGTCCGTGAACTGGAGAGCAACGTCCGCGACGAGGATGGTCACAGCTGGATCCCCGACGATGAAAGTCCTTCCGGTATGTCATGGCTGAACCAAGACTGCTATGGATCGGATGGCCGGACCGTGATCTGTGTTGAATGTCCAGAGATGGAACGAGCCTACAACGATGAAGTGATCTTCATGCCTGAGGGTCTCACTCTGCTGGCTGAGTTCGGAGGCTGTGAAGTCTACGATGCTCCATCCAACCATGTGTTCTTCCGTGGGCTTCGTGTCACTGACATGGATAAGCCAGCGATGTTCACCTACAACTTCACAAGCCGTGTCACCCTGACCGAGGACCGAACCTCCAAGTGGCCGTACTCTGATCAGATCCACGCAATGCAGGCTCTGCAATCGCTGACAGACGTGAAACTCCTGGACAAGATCATGGATGCCGAGGAGGATAGCTGCTGGGAAGTGGGTCTTCCTTGGGATACAGACTACGGTGATCAAGGCTCTACCTACGTCGCTCAGGTGGGCTATCGTTACCACTCCGGCGGGGCATTACCCAAGCGGATGAAATCCTACTACGACAGTCGGGTTGAGGAGGATACCCAAGAGAAGTTTAAGGAAGTGAAACTCTCGCAACCGATGATCGACCGCATTGTGTCTGCCCTCCGCGACACTGGTCAGCAGGATATTGATGGCCGCATCTTTGAACAACTTGGCGAATTGGAGATACCGTTTTGAGTTATCTTGAGATAGGACTATGCGTCATCATTCTTATGTTGCTTTTCTGTCCTGTGAAATATGATCCTGCCTTCTACAACATGCGGAAGCAAGCGAAGAAGCAGATCGACCGCTACACGAGGCAAGCGAAGATCGACCAGAAGAACGCCGACCATCCCGGATGCCAACTAGGGCTGATGGAATGCAGATCAACCTCATGCGGCTGCGACGAAGGCAGACCTCACCCTGCGTTCGTTCGAGAACGTGCAAAATACTTGATGGAAAAAGGAATACCTGATGACGATAGCTGATCCCTCCTCACAATACGTGCCGAAGTTCGGCTACTGGCGGCACATCAAGACCAATGCTCGCTACGAGATCCTTGCCTTCGCAGTGGAAGAGGCAACCATGATCCCCGTCGTGGTGTACCGCTGTGATGGACCTATGTCCTCCCCTACGTGGACCCGCCCTTGCAGCGAGTTCTTCGAGATTGCACGGTTCATTCAAGTTGATCCCAACCAACTGCCGACGGATGGAATGAACGACAAATAAGATTTGTCACGGTGGCCTCCTTGGGTTATACTGGTTTCACAATATTTAGGAGGCTACCATGACCGTCACGATCACTGAACCCAAACAGTTCGAGCACTTCCACGTTGCCCAAGTGAGAGGCATCTGTCGTCTGCTCCACGCTGGTATGACGCAGCGCGGGATGACCAAGCGCAAGGCCGCTGACGCCGCTGGTGCGATCACTGGCAAGAAATACAAAGTCAGCGAGTTGCATCAAGCAGCCGAGGACATCACCGCTCACTTGAAGGAGCACTACCATGTCTGAATTCACCTTTGAACTGGAATACTTCTGGATCGGTGAAGAAGGAGCAGACGATGCAAAGTCTGTTGTCTGTGAAGTAGACTTGGTTATGACCGAGCCACCTCAGCCAGACATCATGCCTTCACTCAACGATCCTGGAGAACCGGGATACCCTGCTGAGTTTGAGATCCACGAAATTCGCCTTATTGATGTACCGGAAGAGACTGAGGGCTTCGGCAAGCGCGGATCAACACTTACCCTCAATGAAACTCAATTCAGCACGTTCTTCTCGCAAGGGCAAGATGTGATGAACAACGCCTTTGAATGGGCGGCAGAACAGGAGATCGAACATGACTACCCGGACTACGATTGATTACGATAAGGAGCGGATCTGCAAGAACTCAATCCGCTACAAGAAGAAAGGCGGAGGCGCTGGTCCTGTGACTATCTACGTGCCGAACGAGATGATTGCAGACCTGAGCAATCCGCCAGACACAATCCAGATTACGATGCAGCAATTCTGGAAAAAATGATGTTGTCACCTGCTATTGGTAGGTGATAGGATCAATCAACATGGTGAACAAAGTGCATATATCCTCGGGACTACGTGTCGGTTTCTGGAACCCCTCTCCTAAGTGGGGTGATACGCCGTTCACTTGTGTTGGACACTACAACGGACCTTCCTTGGGCGATCAACTGCCCGGATGGCGGGGTGAACAAGAACTCATGGAGGGAACGCTGAAATTTCGTGTCGGTGTTCTTTTCCGCCCTGACCTTGGTGGTAAAAGACTAGAAACCATCCTGATCTTGGAGACCTACATCGAAGAGATGTTTGAGTACGAAGATTGGGAAGCAGCAACTGGATAATCAATGATTACTGAATTCGCAAACCCCTTCATTATCACTTGCGCTCTCGCTGTTCTTGGCGGGTTCTTTGGTGCGATCGGTGCCCGATTTGGATGGTATCTCGCAGGTAAGATTGTCTCCGGATAAATAGAACTGGTCTTGGCTGCGTCCTTAGCGCATACTGGTTTTACGTTATAACTAAGGAGGCTACCATGCCAAACGATTTTGGAATACCCATTACAGACGAGGTTCTACTGCAAGACTTGGCCACGGCCGAGGGATACAGTGATCCGATGGATATGATGGAAGACAACATTCACGACAGCGTTGTTCCTGGGATTTGCACTGGCTGCAAGGGGACCCAAGAGTGCGAGCCTGATGCTCGTGCCAACTGGTGCGACGAATGCGGCACGAACAGTGTCCGCTCCTGTCTTGACTTGGCGGGGATAATCTGATGTACGGTGAAGATGTAACCAACATGCTGACACGCATGGAAGCTGATCGTCAGCGCAAACGCATCCTCTGCGGTGCCGCTGTCATGGGTCATACCAACATGGGCCAGCCTGCTCCCACGCGGGAAAGGGTCCAGGAACTGATGTTCACGATGGACACTCCTCGCTGGCCTTGGTCACTGAGCAATTACGTTGAAGCGATCAGCGGTCATTTGTTCGAGAACGACGAGCATCAGGAAATCTTTATGGGCGAAGCTGAAAGCTGGCTCGAAACCTGCAAAGAGGAACCCTTCTTGGGTTCATGGCCAGATAAAGCGGCATTGTTCGCATGAACTTCATTGGGTGGGGACTCGAATACTCATTAGCTGGCATGATATGGTTCTTCATGCTGAATGGCCTCGTCTGGTGGCGTGGTCGGAAAATACCAGAAGGAGGGCAGGTCGCAATCGTTTTGTTGTCTGCTTTCCTTGGAGTAATAACGGTGGTCACCAATGCGCTTTTGTTTTAGCCTTGTTTTATTGCTGACAGCGTGTAGTGCGGAGCAGGACTTTGTTCCAACACCGCCACCAGCCTACGACTTCGATTGGCGTGTCTACAACGGCCCGTCCTACAACGAGCCTTACGTTAGGATAGATGAGAATGATTAAATGGTTTCGGAGCCGCGTTCGTTATAACAGGCCCAAGACCATAAGAGTTCTCCCATCCGGTGAGGTTCAACGTAAGTATTTGCGAAATGGTAAGACAGTCCTTTGGGAGACCGTGGATTGCTTTACCTTATCGCGCACAGAACAGCCGCGTCCATGCTCACGGGACTATAAAGCGCGGCTACTACGGACCGCTTATTAGCGGTCTGGGACGGTCGCTTGGCCTTGGCTGGTGTGGTAGCCTACGGCAAGGTCAGGTGACTGTCTGGCGGGGCGCATATGCCTCCTCCTGCGTCCCGCCTGCAAGGTTTAACACGCTACCACAAGGCAACCGGAAGGAATACTAAATGGACTTAGATGTTGGGAAGTTATTGGCGATAGCCAAGCGCGGCGATGCTATTTCAGCGCAGATGAAGATCTCGTTGCTGGAGTTCGACGCAGCCGTTCAGGCCGATGACCCAAAGAAACAGGAGGAGATCAGGGTTAAGATCCATCAGTTGACTGATGATCAGCTGGATCTCCAAGTCGATGTGAAGCACATAAAAGATGAGCACACAGAGGCCATCCTTGCGAGGATGAAGAAGCAGTTCAAATAACCCATAACCAAGGAGAGATAGATGGGCCACACACCGAACGCGACGAAAGGTCGCGAGTTGATCATTGCTGGGAACAAGGGTATCCTTACTCAGCTTTGTGAACAAGCCGACATCGCAATGGCGAAGCAGAATGCCGACCGAGATGCTTCGCTTGAGGCGATCAAAGAGCGTCACGCTGGCGAACTCAAGGCCGCGAAACGCAATCACAAACACCGCGCCAAGAAGATCAAGCGCAAGCTGGCCGAGTTCGAAGCAATGGAGCCGATGGAACTGGCTTCTCGCTTCAAACATGGTGTGCCGGAAGGCACTGTGACTGCGGATTTTATCGGGGGCTTCGTGACTTCCAAGTACAGATGATCAACAGTCTGTCTTCGGTAGATCTCGGAGCCATCGAGAAACGCATCCTCGCACAATACGCTATTCCCTCTCGCCAGATGGGCAAGTCCCTGCGCATGGCAGAGATGATGCGAGCATACGGTGCAACGGATGAGACGATCCGATTGGCTATGATCGGGGGACCAACGGTGACTGGACGCATGTCGTCGAAGAAGCCTTTCGCTGATCAAGCTGAGGAGATGATGAAGTTGCAGATCAAGCCTCGTCATACGTGGCCGTCTGCGTTCGATATCGAAACGCGGTCATAAGATAACGGGAGCGGCGGATGGTCTGCCGCTCCCTCTTGGGTTTATAACGGAGATAGAAGATGGAAAAAGTATTTGCGATGTTCGCGATGCTGGTCGTTTGTGCGATGTTTGTCGCAGGAATTGGCGGTGTCTGGTATGGATACAAGAACGTTCAGGTCTGGGGAGCAGAGATGTCCGGACGGGCGGTGTTGGCCGAGGCTGAGTACTCTCGCCAAGTGCGGGTGGAAGAAGCCCAAGCGCGAGCAGACGCAGCCGCTCTGGAAGGACAGGCTGAACTCACACGGGCAGAGTTTTCTGCGCAAGCGAACCGAGAACTGGCCGCTGGTCTCGGTGGTCCGGAAGGCTATTTGCGATACCTCTATATCCGGATGCTTGAAGAGCAAGACCAGTCTGGTCAGGTGATCTACCTGCCGACCGAAGCGGGAATGCCGATCCTGGAAGCGAACCGCCTGCCTCCAGCATAAACTTGTCGGGGCGAGATAACTAGATATTGTCTCGCCCTGCCTGCCGTGGTATTATCAGAGTATAAACCAGTAAAGGCTACCGACATGGATCTCGCAAGGCTACCAACCAACCAGACGCAGATGCCACAATTGATGGGCGCATACGACGCAGAAAAGAACCGCGTGATGTGGGCTCTCGATGGTGAGTGTATGTATCAATCAGAGTTGTTCATGGATGGAACCAACTGGTTTGTCGTCTGGAGGGTCAACGACGTAATTCACTGTCAGGCGACCCAATGGTATCACTCACGTGGAGACTTCTGCTTGCGTGTTACCGACCTGACACCCGATCAAGCCGTGGCGATGGCATCCCGTGCCGCTACAATCGCTTCGGATTATATGAACAACGATGAGAAACTGGAGAAGACATCATGAGCATGGATATCAACAAGATTAAACTGTGGGTACGTGAGGAGGGAGCGAAGGACAACCGCCGCCTGATCAGCACGATTACCTCGACGTCTAAGTTCAAGACGATGCCGTGGTTCAGCCGCCTGAACAACTGCACCGACGAGCATCTCATTAAGGCTGCGAAAGAGCAGCGCGATGGATGGAAGTTCTGTGGTCCATGGCCGAACGCTGTGTTTGAGATTGAGGCGTTCGATCATCGTGGAAATGAGGTTCCACTATGAGGGGCGTCCTGATCAATCCGTACATCAAGACGGTCGAAGAGGTGATCGTCAAGAAGAACGACATCAACTCTCTGTACCGTGCAATGACATGGCTCGGCCATACCGTCGAGATCGTACAGGTCGGCCTCGTTCTCCCTCAGGGTGACAACCTGCTGGTTGATGAAGAAGCTGCTCTCAAGCCGGGACGTCCGGTCTGGAAGCTGAATGGCGTCGCCTTCGTTGGCTGTGCTGTCTTCCTTGGGTCCGATAACGATGGCGCTACATGGTGCAGCGCGAAGATCCCACTGGTCGACGTTCAAGTCTATGCGTCTTGGACCACGATTGTCAGCACTGGCAGAGTTGATGAAGAGAGGATGCCTCACGATGTGGACTAAGTTTCCTAATATCCGCAAGGCTGCGCTCGAGATCGCCTATGATAACGGCATGATCAACAGGTTCGAACCAGAAGAGAAGTTTCTGGATGCCTGCCTTTCTGTTCTCGGAGCCGATGGTGTATACGAAACAGACTTGGAACGGTTCGAAGCCTTCTTGGGTGAACTCACCACCAAGGAAATGAATGACCTGTGCTGTGGAGAGTTCCAAGATATGGCTGTCATCGTGGATCAAGCACCGAAGAACGCAGACGGGCATTCGCTCGCTGGATTACTGGAGGACTTCTTTAATGTGGAAACTTAAATTCGCACTGACTATGTTCGCAATCGCTTGCACCTGTGTCATTGGGCCGTATCTGCTCTGGACTGACTACCAGCGCGGCGACTGGTTCCTGATGTCTGTTGATGCAGCAATCATTTGGATGTGGGCCGACTACCTCTGGCGTCGCTTCAAGGAGCAGTGCTGATGGGACTCTATGACGGAGAAGCATGGGCTGCGCTGGCTGTGAAAGCAGGCTTCATTCCGGAAGACACTGAAACCCAAGCGAGGGAAGCGTTCCGGTTCGCCGCCGAGGAAATCGCAAAGGTGAAAGCCGTATTACAGAAGTCAGCAGACCATCACGAATACTGTGGATGGGGAGACTCATGGGAACGTGAGTGTGCCGAGCCGCTCATGAAAGAGATAGCGGAGATGCTGACATGCTGACACTTCAGATTGATGAGAAGTGGGCTGTCTCGTATGACCCAAAGAGGAATGACGTGCCTGTGGACATCTTCCGCAATGGTGAGTTCCATTCCAAGTGGGGCCAGGACAATCTGGGAACAGCGTTGTTCTACTCTCTGCTGGAGAAAGAGCGCCTGCGCCGTGAACTGGAGGACCTTCGTATGTTCTGTAAGGGAATGGCCAACAATATCGAGAAGATGCTCAAATGATTAAGGATGATAGAGGCAAGGTGCCGAACTTCGTCTTTGATCAGGTGAAGATGGTGCATCAACCCACAGGTCTGGAGATAAAGTTGATCTCCGGCAGCGAGGCCAGCCTACGCCTTGCCCACAACGCCCTCAAGGTGATGGTCAGGGACCATTATAGAGGCTCTACGGACGCGCTGGATGGCGCGGCTGGCACTACCACCCACGCAACGCAACCAGAGGGGTCCTAAGATGGGTCTGAAAGCTACTATGACACCAGCAGACCAAGCATTATACGATGCTTCGCTGCTGAACGCACAACAGAAGACTATGGAACTGGCTCGCGTCTTGCAACGTGCCGCTTTCCACCGTCGTGGAGAACAAGAGTTCAAAGGTGAAATCGATCCACCTGCTCCGCTCTATATGTTTCAAGCGCAAGCGATCCATGCTTCCGAGCAATTGCGTATTGATCTAAAGGCGGTGATCCATGTGTGAGATGTGTGATCTGCGTGAAAAGGTGGAGGACGCACACCGTGAGATGGAGTTTCGCTTTGTCCAGTTCCAAGTAGAACTCAAAGCAGAGCGAGCAGACAAGGCTCAGGAGTGCGAGGACAGGATTGCAGAATTGACCGACACGATCCTTGCGACTCTGCGTAAGAGAGCAAGCATCGAGGTCCAGCTGGATGCAGGTGAAGATCTGCAGGATATCCTGAATAAGGCGTTGAACTGATGTTCCGTGATGTAAATCATAAGGCTTTGCAATGTGACTATTGCGAAGCTACGTTCGATGACAGACCTCGCCACCAAGGTAATCAATTAGAGAAAGCCAAGGAAGCTGGCTGGGAGATAACGGATAATCACAAATGTCCAGATTGTGTCAAGGGAAATAAGCCTTGAAGCTGTTCTGGACACTCATGTATGCACTGTCTCCAGGAGGGGAGTATGTCGTCCCTCTTGGGTACTATCCCTCCGCCATGGAATGTGGAAATGAATTACTCAACGAAGAGTGGGACACAAGTGGCGGGTGGTCCTTTCATTGCCACGAGACAGAGGAAAGGTCCAACCCTATGAGGCCAGTCATGCGTCCAGAGTCACTCAAAACTCCTCAAGACCAACCCTGATTTCGGAGACGCCCGTGTTGCTCGCTCTTCTTCCATTCCATATTTAACCCAAAGAGCCAGCCAATCAACACTCTCATCTGGTGCAAATTCGTGGTGGCTTCCTGCGACATCGGCATACAGTCCCCTCATATCTGCCGCATTACACGCAGCTAAATCTTCAAAAATGCTGATCGTCATTTCCGTATGCTCTTCATCTGTGTTGTCTTGGATAGCTTTCCAGTCGTTCTCCAGCCTCCAGATCCACATGCTCAGCATCCACTCCAATCCGTATTGAAGTTCCTCACGAAACTTCCATACGTAGCACATAGTCGCCTTCGGGTTCGCTTTCGTAACACCTTTCAGCTTTCTTGGGTCATAGGTCGTGGCTTGCAGTATAGTCCGCCCCATCTGCCGCTTAGTGACTTCTGGATAATGTGGAAATAAAACTTCATGCAGATCAGCCATCGGTACGAAGTTCACAAAGTCTGTTCTACACCACCAGTAGAGTATCACCTGAGCCTTCATGTTCTTCGGGTCGTACAGGTTATACGTGCTTCTTGGGTTGTCGATATGTGTGCGATAGTCCAACGGCTGACCATCTATTGAACGGGGTCGGTTGGGCAAGAATCTGTTGTAGGGATACATCGGTCTACCTCTCTAGTATTATAGTATGATCGTATCACACGTCTTAAGTGTCTGTAAAGGCTTAGTTTTCATTTGGAGATAAATACATTGGTACTATTCTTGCGGGACCAGCGCGGTTGCAGGGGTTTAGCCCAAGGAAGGGAGGATAGCTGGCTGAGGTTGGCTGAGTAGTGAAGTATAGTTCTATTTATTATTAATAGAAATAAAATAAAAGAAGTAATAACAAGGGGTTAGAGGAACTGGAGGAGGAAGGAGCTGACTCTACTGAAATACAACCGACTGGCGACTGGAAATAAGGCTTGCTTCCTTGGGCTGGGATGAGTAATATTAAACGGGAGATCTCTGAGATCTTGCCTCGCACACGCACCGATGAGAGAAACAAAATGGCCGATAACACCGAAGAAAAAGACTACGCTCAGCAGTATGACGAGAACTTCTCAATGCGAAAGCGACCCCGCTCCCTTATATCCCGAGGCTCGAAACCTGTGAAAGTGGATATATACGACGATGTCACTGGAGAATGGCGGACGGAAATAAGAATGTCTCGTATAAAGTTCGACGAGAAGGCCAAGGAGATCTTCTTGCTGGAATATGCGAAATGGGGACGGATTGGTGAAGCAGCAGCCGCAGCCGGAGTGGGGACTCTCACTGTCCGACGGCACATGGAAGAAGATGAAGACTTTGCCGAAGCCTTCTACATGCAGGAGGAAGAGTACAAAGACAAGCTGATTGGCCATCACCAGAACCTACTGTTCAATGGGACGACGAAAGAGACCTACGATCGCAATGGTGGCTTGGTCAGCAAAGAGACAATCTATCCTATCCGCCTTATCGAGCTCGAACTGAAGAAGCACGACAAGGGATACCGAGATAAACAAGAGATCGCCATCAATCACACTGGTGGAGTCTTGGTCGCACCTGCAGAGACTGCAGATATTGACGATTGGGAGAGCCGCTTCGGCGCAGCGAAGGATGTGACACCTGCTCCTCTTGGGCTCACTGACGATGACGAAGACGAAAAATCGCCGACATGATCCATCAGACGAGGTCTCCAGGAAGGACTCCAACTCCAAAAATCGCCGACACGATCAATCCGATTGGATCTCCAGGAATCTCCATCTTCTTCGTCCTCCACGTCATCTTCCTCTTCTTCCGTATGGATCATAGAGATCATTGAGATCGTGGAAATAACCCGAGATGGAAATAACTGGAAATGATGGAAATAAAGTTGTTTTTAGCGACAAATAGAACTTGTCTCGGTCCGAGCCACATGCTACTCTGAGGGCACAACTTAACACTAACCCGCGAGGCTACCACCTATGACACGTGCAATGATTGACCAACTGGTTGCAGACTACCTTGCCCGAGGCGGCAAGATTACTGTGATCCCACAGGGCCGGAGAGCGCTATGATTGGCGAATGCTGGAACTGCGAGTACAACGCCGACACCAATGAGGTGACGAAGACGTTGTTTGACGGAACGACCGAGGACCCAGAGTACTTCGCTATGGAGATGCAGGTGAACACTCTCGAGATCCGCCGCGAGGACGGTGAGATGATCCAGTTGAAGCTGGACCGCCAGACCGTGGAGCAGGGAGTGATCCTCTTCCACACGATGCTCGGCTTAAGAGAGGCGGCGAGGGAGTGATCCCTCCTCGACCGAGTGGATCTTCGTTTTCCTCTTGGGCTCCATGACCGACAATCCAAAATCGCCGACACCGATAATCCCCGACGGATTTTCGCCGACACCATCTATCCGAAGAGGAAGAAGAGAAAGAAGGCATCCGGCGGACGAAGAAGAAGACGATCGGTCTCCAGGAAAGAAGAGGATCACTCCTCTCCCTCCTTCCATCCGTGGTCCACTTCGCAACTCAGTATCCCTATGCTGGTCGGGCTATAGCTGTCCATCAGCGCGGCAATGCAATCCTCTCCGGTCATGGCGTGGTCCAAAACGTAAACCTCTGGCACGGGCGTCTCTGCGCTCCAAAGGGTCAGTAGCAATACAAATCTCACCATATCAAAAGGCCTCCACATAGCAAAGCCCAAAGGCGTCAACATAGGCTTGGCACTGCGCAACCGTGCCAGTGAAAATCACGCCTTTGGTATAGCGGTCCTTTACATAGGCGCGGTCCGGTGCAGTGGCAGGGGCAGTCTTTTTTGCAAATCGGCTAAACATTGGTCGTCTCCTTGGTTGCTGTCTGTCCTATTGTTATGCACTACAATTGTGGCAGGAATAAGGCGGATTGTACTTTTATTGGAAACACACTGTTTTTCTTAAAGTGAAAAATAATACTTTACATATGCCGCGCTCGGTCCTAAGTTAAGGGTAGGCCAAGCAACAACGCAAGGCCACCAACCGAAAGGCTACCACAATGACCAAAGCTAACACACAAGCCCGCACCGCAACCAAGCGCACCGCACCAGCCGCAACAGCCGCCACAGGTAGCGGCACAGTGGCCACCACCAAGGCCGCGCAAGGCACCAAGGCCGCGCAAGCCAAGGCACCACAAGCGCCCCTGTTTACGGCTGGCACCATGCCACCCGTGCGCCCCGGAACGCACCGTGCATACGCGCAAGAGGTAGCGCGTGGGCTGGCCAAGGCGAACCCCAAAGGCTTTACGCTGGCCGAGTTCAAGGCCGCACTGGTGGC
>Ga0316189_10005488_pt1 | contig 12167 bp, 11 predicted proteins | sample LowCovwburrow_MG_FD_204930 | JGI IMG/M metagenome (GOLD analysis project Ga0316189, IMG submission 204930) | Coastal sediment microbial communities from Maine, United States - Lowes Cove worm burrow | ecosystem: Environmental > Aquatic > Marine > Coastal > Sediment | place: USA: Maine... | reverse complement strand
GGCATGGGCATTTCTCTTCTGGTCTTAGTACTCCTGGCAAAGATCGAGCTATTCAATGCGGAGCGCGCCTTGCCTTGGCCGTTTGAGTGGGCTCTGAATAGGGCAATGTCATTTTGAGGGTGTACTTGTGTGATAACCATTTGAAAATACTGTTTGTTTCTCTTCTTATTGGGTAAACTTCACTAAATATAGTGAAATCAATACGGCACTGAATGGATGGCGCTAGCAGCAGATCGACCCTTTGACCCGGTTAACCGCTGATGAATCAGAGGCCTATCCGCACCAGAATTATATGTACCCAGAATATTTCGGTTTAAAAGAACCCAGCTTTTCGATCACGCCCGATCCTCACTATTTATATCTCAGCCGTGAACATCGGGAAGCCTTGGCTCATCTGCTCTATGGTGCTGGAGAGGGCGGCGGCTTTGTCCTGCTCACGGGAGAGGTAGGTACCGGCAAAACCACTATCTGTCGCGCCTTTCTGGAGCAACTGCCGGAACATGTCGATATCGCACTAATCCTCAATCCCGCCTTGACGGTACCGGAGCTGCTGCATTCGATCTGCCATGAATTCGGAGTCAAGGTTCCAGGCTACGTGACATCGAGCAAAGTACTGGTGGATCAGCTGAACAGATATCTGCTGCTCGCCCATGCCAAGCGCCGCCGCCCTGTGCTGATGATCGATGAAGCGCAGAATCTGCAGCCGGAGGTACTGGAGCAGATTCGTCTGCTCACCAACCTGGAGACCCACAGACACAAATTACTGCAAATTTTTCTGGTCGGACAACCTGAGCTGAGGGAACTCTTAGAACAGAAACGCCTGCGCCAACTAGCTCAGCGTATCACCGCGCGCTACCACCTTCTGCCTTTATCGCAGAAAGACACAAAAGAATATATTCGCCATCGACTGGCGATTGCCGGGGTGGAACGCCGCCTGTTTACACCGGCGGCGCTTCGGCGCATCTATCATCTTTCAGGTGGAATCCCACGCCTTATAAATATCCTCTGTGACCGCGCGTTGCTTGGCGCCTTTGCCACCCATCGCCATATCGTAGACAGCCGGATTCTGAACAAGGCTGCTCGGGAGTTGACGGGAAAGCTGGAGTTGTCTGGTTGGCAACGCTGGTATCGACCATTACGTACAACCATTCTGCTATCGATACTTTTAGCCGGCGCAGGCTGGCTTGCCTACACCTGGAAACAGCAGCAGCTGTTTACTGAAGAGTCCCCGAAAACCGCGGCCGAGATATCAGCCTATTCGCCCAATACTCAGAGCACGGGGTCTCAGTACTCTCCGGCGTCAACCGAGCTGGAGGCCGAGATAGAGGCTGAGATAGAGGCCGCCGAGCTAGAGGCCGCCGAGCTAGAGGCCGCCGAGCTAGAGGCCGCCGAGCCAGAGGCCGCCGAGCCAGAGGCCACCGAGCCAGAGGCCGCCGAGCCAGAGGCCGCCGAGCCAGAGGCCGCCGAGCCAGAGGCTGCCGAGCCAGAGGCTGCCGAGCCAGAGGCCGCCGAGCCAGAGGCTGCCGAGCCAGAGGCCACCGAGCCAGAGGCTGCCGAGCCAGAGGCCACCGAGCCAGAGGCTGCAGAGCCAGAGGCCGAACTGCCAATAAAAATGGCGCCAGGGATACCAGCGCAGCAGCAGGAACCGCCCACACCAATACTTCGCATAGAACAACTGACCACAGACCGACGTTCAGCCATGGCCCTGCTGCTGAAGCGCTGGGGGCCAATCATCTACTCTAAGCTGGAACCTATGGAACCCTGTCGATTCGCGGAAACAAAGGGGCTACGCTGCCGCGAGGGAAAAGGAGGCTGGAACAAGCTTTACTCATACAATCGGCCTGCTTTGATTCGGTTGACGGACGGAAACGGAACAGATAGCGGATATGCGCTGGTAGAAGGGCTTAACTTCAATTTCGCACTGCTGAACCTGGGAACGGACAAGGTGCGGGTTCCCCTGACTCAGCTGGATCCATACTGGTCTGGGGACTATCTGCTGCTCTGGCAACCACCGTTGGAAGGCACCATGGTCATCAGTCCACGCGCCTCTAGCCAATCGATACAATGGCTACGGGAGACTATGTCCCGTTTACCCGGGTGGGTATCCAGCAATACCGGATCGACTGGATTTGACCCCGCGCTGAAACGAGAAGTTCAGCGTTTTCAGCGACATCGAGGATTGGTCCCGGATGGTATCGTAGGCCCTGAGACCCTGATCCACCTTAACACCGCGACTGGGGTGCCTGGTATTCCACATCTCGAGAGCATACCCTAACAACGCCATGTCCTATATCCTCGAAGCCCTGAAAAAATCCCAACAGGAAAGAGAGTTGGGCCAGATACCCACCCTGGCGACAGAATCCCCCGCGGAACTCGAGCCACCGTCCAAAACAAACCCCGTGGTTCTAAGCGCTCTCATATTGGCCCTTCTTGCGATAATCGTTGCCCTCTATGCGGTGTTTGGCAATCATTTTTTTACCCCCCAAGAACCGCCGACAAACGTTGAAGTGGTTCCGGCTGCACCACTGCGCGCACCAACACCCCCACTGCCGGATCCGGCTGTGGCACTGAAACCTGACCGCCATTCTGAATCCACCACTGTGCCACAGCCTGATACGGTCTTCTCCGGTGACAAGGAAGCCCCAGTGACTCCTCGTGTGAAACCCCCAGTGCAGAACCTTGATCAACAGGGCAGCCAAGAGAAGGTGGTGATCGTAGAGATAGAACAACCGGCTCCTGCACCAAAACGAACCCCGCTTCCTGAGGATCCAACAGACCAATCTGAGCCGGCACCCTCCGCAGAAAGTAATCTGCGTGCAGCGATAGATCAGCCTCCTCCCACACCTGAGCAACCCTCCATTGCCGAGGAGAAAGTAGCGCAACCAGTGACCGCTCGATCATCTGTTAAGCAGGAGTTACGCCAGGAGTTCCTTGATCTCCAAGAGCAGCTTCTAAAAAAGAACGCTGAGGGTACCGAGAAGACAGCGCAAGCGAAAACCAGAGAACCGGTCGAAACAACAGCCCCACCGCAGCCCCATACAGCACAAGATGACAAGGCTCAGGCCGCGGTTAAAATGCCGCAGCAGGAGGCTGCCACTCCGACAACCAAACCTCTTGCCAAGTCGGAAAACGACCTGCCGTATGATGTCTACAAACGCCTGCCGCAGAGAAAGGTGAGCGCCTTGGCCTACTCAAACGACCCAAAGAGGCGCTTTGTCCTCATCAACTCCCAGAAGCTCAAAGAGGGAGAGGGGACGAAAGACGGTCTTATGATCGAAGAAATTCTCCGACACGGGATCATTTTCAATTTCGAAGGCCACCGATTCTTCAACTCGCTATAAACGAATTCAGCGGATCCTGGCAGAGGCCCTCTGCGCCAGAATGCGGGAAATACACACCTGAAACGAGACATATTGAATATTATATAAGTTTATGCTAATATTATTAATAATAGATTGATGGTGTGGGAAAATGCCAATTATGACATGTCAAACAATGCGCGCCGCCGTTACCCTGGCCGCCGTTCTTTTTACCTCGGGCCTGATATTCCAGGCTCCGCCTTTATTCTTTCAGGGCAGTTCGATTTTTCCGTTGGTGATTATTTCCTTCCTGGGTTTGGCCGCGATGGCCCTTGGCCTAACCATCCTACTGCTTACGGCCTTTATAGCTCTGTTACCCAAAGTCAGTAAGCGGCTGGATACCTGCCAACACTAACGGGCCGAAAGAAACACGCAGGATCCGGAGACAAAAAAAACCCGGCGGGAGTGGCCGGGGGAAATCTCGTCGAAAATGTCGGTACAGTTCAAACTATAGCGTGGGAATCTTAATATTTTCTTAACGGGCGTCTTTGAGTTTGTGCGGTACTTCACGTTTTCAAAAAAACACCCATCACGAGACCCCATGTAACGGGTTGATCGACAAGCGTTGTCCGTGGAGCTATTCAAACTCCATAGCCCGAAACACCCGCCCGGCATTCTGCTTTGCCAGTTCTTCATAGGTATCGAGATGCCGGTAGGCAGACTGATCGATCTGGTAGGCGCTCTGCAGATCCCCTCCTTCGTCCAGGACAGCAGCTACTTTCGCCCGCAAAAAAACCAGATAATCCCGCGTGTATCTCGTCACCTCTTTCATGTTTGTCGGTTCGCCATGCCCGGGGATCAGATACTTCGCATTGAGTTCGGCAAACTTCTCCCAGGTCTCTATCCAGGCGGCTGTATCTGTGTCCTCAAACACCGGCAGCAGTCTTTGATGAAACGCCATGTCGCCTGAAATAACCAGCGACTTCCGAGGCAGCCAGACAATGATGTCGCCCGGACTGTGAGCAGGCCCCAGGTGAAGCAACACGATCCGCTCGGAACCCAACTGGATATCCAGCTTTTCGTCGAAGACCTGGTCTGGTCTGGCAAGTCTGGTGCCCATCGCCTTGTCACGGTTTCGCGCTCTCATTCGCTCGAGAATAGACACGCCATGCTCTTCGATCTCTCTTGCAGCGTCCACATGTGCAATCACCGGTACGCCCTGTTCCTGCCAGTAGTTCATGCCAAGCATGGCATGACCTTGCCCATTCTCAAGTACCACATAGCGCACTGGTTGGTCGGTGATTTTTTTGATTTCTTCGTGCAGGGCCCGGGCGAGTAGATAGTTATCACCTGCGTTGACGACCAGCACACCATCGTCTGTGACCACGAAGGAAAGATTGTTGTTATGCCCAGAGTTTGTGTAACTCGGGGGAGCCGTAGCACCTATGGCGGACCAGACATTCTCTACAACCTGTTCCGGTCTGCTGTAGAGCATGGAATCCAACGCCCTATCCATGCTTTCAACTGGCAGTCCAGCCGATTTCCAGCTAAAAATGCCGTCTGCATAATTCTTCACGTTACTATAGCCAAGCTGCAACAGGGTATCCGCAGCCAGGGGGCTGCGCTGATTGATACCGCAATAAACAACGATAGGATCGTCCTTTACGGGCACAATTTCCTGGACCCTGAACTCCAGCCATCCTCGGGGAATGTTGTAACTACGTGGCGCAGCGATCATACCGCCCATCAGAGTAACTTCACCCGGTGTTCGCACATCGATCAGGACAGCGTCCGGCTGCTCCTCAATGAGTACCTTCAGCTCCCTGGTGCCGATGTTTCCGATACGTGCGTTTACTCGTTCAAGAAGTGTACCTCCTTGTGTCAGCGTTTCATTGGCAGCCACGGGCCTGCTAAACAACAAAAGCAACCAGATAGCCGCCAAAACCAGGCACCCCCAACGAATCACCGGCCTTCCTATCCTCAAAGATAGCCGCTCAATCGCTAACCAGAAAAACACCATTCGAGTCCGATTCACGTTCCACACACCTTTGTATCAAATAGGTTTATGACAGAGGGCTTTTAAGCGAGAACTATCATCGACAGTTAAAGTACTTCAAAAAAATCCCTTCCATGGGATTATTCGATACGGCGCTCGAAAAGCGCGATTTCCGTTCGCTCTCATTTTCATGTGCTTACGCTTAAGAAAATATTGGAGCATCCCTGCACCACACGAGCACCTCGAATTTTTCGAGGTGCCCTTCAGAAAATCTGACGAAGTAGTTTGAGGGCCGAACTCAGGCGCAGAACCGTTTGCCGATCGCATCATAGTGGCTCTGTATTTAAAAGATATTCTACAAAATCGGGGGGGGGCTGCCTAACTTCCTGTTGTCCTGCGAGGTAACTGAGGCAGCGCCCAATCAGGATGCGATTCGCCGCTGTATTGCGTCACCTCCTCTTACCGAAATGTCGCCTCAATTTCCATTTTTTTAAACTGCTTAGCAGTCTATTTCAGCGAAGCAAGTCTTCGATTACAGCGCGTTCATCACGAAGTTCCTTCTCCGAAACCTGCAGTCTGGTTTGACTGAGTTGATCCAGTTCCAGGCCCTGCACAATCTCGTACTCACCGTTTTTGCAGGTTACAGGGTAGGAAAAAACAACTCCTTCCTCTATGCCGTAACTGCCGTCAGAGAGCACCCCCATGCTGACCCAGTCACCTTCCGGCGTGCCCAGCACCCAGTTGTGCACATGATCGACTACTGCATCCGCTGCCGATGCTGCGGAGGATAAGCCGCGCGCTTCTATGATTGCAGCGCCTCTTCGCTGAATCTTAGGAATGAAATGATCAATGGCCCAATCTCTGCTGACAAGATCCAAAGCTGATTTCCCGTTGACTCTGCAATGGCTGATATCGGGATACTGGGTCATAGAATGATTGCCCCATATGGTCATTCGGGTAATATCGGCGACCAGGCAATTACACTTGTTGGCCAGTTGGCCCAACGCTCGGTTGTGATCCAGGCGTGTCATCGCTGTAAACTGGTTAGGACTGAGATCCGGCGCATTTGAACCAGCTATCAAAGTGTTAGTATTTGACGGATTTCCAACGACCAGTACCCTGATTTTGCTGGATGCATGGTCGTTAATCGCCCTACCCTGTTCAGAGAAAATCTTTGCGTTTTCTGTAATGAGGTCCTTACGTTCCATGCCTTTGGTCCGAGGCTTGGCTCCTATAAGAATCGCGTAATCGGCCTCCCGAAAACCAATGGCTGGATCATCCGTCAACACAATGTCGTGCAATAATGGAAAGGCACAATCTTCGAGTTCCATACCCACACCGTTAACAGAAGACATGGCTTGCGGGATCTCCAACAACCTCAAGATTACCGGTTGTTCCTGTCCAAACATTTCTCCGGAAGCTACCCGGAATGCCAATGCATAACCGATATGACCAGCGGCACCGGTAATAGTGACTTTTACGGGGGCGTTCATCTTTATTATATTCCTGGCAAAGATTAGTTGTTTCGATTATTGAAACTCTGATTTATTCATCATTCCGGACAAAGCGTAGCGTAGATCCGGAATCCATCTTAAAGTAATCAAATTAAGTTACTGGATCCCGGCATACGCCGGGATGACGGATTAGGAACAAATCAGAAGTTTCTAAGTATAATGATTTATCAATCGGTGTGTCAGAATATTTTTGTTATCCCGAGCAATCCATTTAATCATAATAAATTTCTAATATTAAGGAACCTTTGATTCATTCGTCATTTCGGACGAAGCGCAGAATAGACCCGGAGGCCGTGGCGCAGGAACGCAACATTTACGAACCTAAGGACGGAGCAATGGTGCAGGGATGCACCGTTTATGGACCTAAGGACGGAATCCATCTTAAAGCAATCAACTAGTTACCGGATCCCAGCCTGCGCCGGGATGACGGAGCACGAATAAATCAGAGGTTCCTTAATGTATTTCGACACTCCTTGACTTAGACTGCAAACCCACACTGGTGCTTACGCGTCGACGAAGTTTTTTTTAGGGTACTTCGATCTTTCCCCCTTTCTCAGGACCCTCTGTTGTCACTTTATCCATGATTTGAGCCACACACTTGTCTATCTTGCTTTTCTCGGAATTTTCTATTTTTACTTTCCGGTTATTTGTCAGCACATTTTGTAATAACCTAATCAAAGCAAGCGAGTTGTCTGTTTCGTGATGATGTTGCAATGCCTGCAGCAATGATTGATCTGCATCCACATAATCCCCGATTTTGCAGTATACGCAGGCTAAACGAAGATGTGCCGCATAACGCTTTTTATCCTCATCTTTTAACCGAGTCGCCGCCATTGTATAGTGCTCTTTTGCAGCATAATAATCCCCCTCTTTATATAGCTCATCCCCTTCGGCAAATAAATAGTCATTGCATTTACTGATCGAGTCATTGATTTGATCCTGATAAATACTCTCTTTCTTATTACGGATCTGGGCTTTTAAAAGCCACTCTCTCGCTGCCTCATACTGACCCAGGCCCATAAGTTCATGGCCAATAACATAGGCACTTTGCAGATATCTTTTCCCATCTTTTTCAAAACTTGAGATTAAGATCTCTACAAGTTTCTGTTGATCCTTTCTTTCTATCGCCAACAACAGTTCGTCAATGACATTTCTGAATTTTCGGTAATGCTGCTTCATTTGCTCGAGCGCCTCCCTTGCAGACTCCCGAACAATGTCTTCCGCTTTGTCATCGTTAACAATATCGACCAGTACAAGCAGGGCGGCAGGATCTTTCGCACGACCCAAGGCTGATGCAGCCCTGCATTTTTCCCCGATATCTTTCGTATTAATAAAATATTTAATACAGAAAAATATCATGTTGTTCATCTCGTCCTGCTTTTTCCCCCACCAAACGAGCGCGCCGACAATAGTAAACCCGAGTCCTAAAACCCCGGCCAGAAAAATTAAAATGAATGACGCTGATGACATATCGTTGTTAATTCGATCCAAATACGATGGCAGTTTAAGACGTGACGAGTGTGCTAAACGAACTCAATACAAGAGGATAGAGTTACTGGCACCACAACAGATCGCATCTACCCCCCACCATTCAGTGTAACCAATCAATAGAATCCAAGTTTAACGAAATGTTAGTTCTAAGGGTAATACCAGCAACAGCAGACCGAGAGACGACCAAACATAACTATCTGTATTATAGTGCATTTTTATTGGTTCTCATAATCTGGCACGACATATGCTTTAAACGTTGGTAAGCATAACGGTTGCTGGAAAAACCCTCCAACTCCCATAGCAGCCGGAGGCGACCCACCTAAACTTTGACCTGGAGAACGATCATGAAAAAGAACATTCCAATTACAGCTGTCCTGCTCTTATCCCTGTTTACCGCTGGAAGCAGCTTAGCCGCAGGGCCCGTACAATCAGATGCCGAGGGCGATATGATTTACGGCCAGGGGATGGTTGCTGCAAGCCCATCTCAGCCTTTTGTATACTACGGCCCTGTTCAGAATGACGTCGATGGGTATCTGTTGTGGAATCTACATGAGGCACAACCCTCTCCGTCTTTTGGCCCTGTGAACCGAATAGCCGACGATAGGGATCTTTCTACAGATCTGATTTACGGATCTTGATCCACGGCTCTTTTGGCTGAAATCAAGGGGTCGGCAGCTATTCGTTCTGCTGGCCCCGTTTTATATTCTTTTTTACAGCTGCCGGTCAGGATTTTCGATGACCGCTGACGAACGCATGCAGTGGCTTTGTCTGCTCGAACTTCTTCATCTGCTCCGGAGTAGCATCAGCCTGATACGTAATCTTCCATTCCTCGTACGACATCCCGTAGATCGCCTCACAGGCTTCTGCATAGCCCATTTTAATACCTTTTTCCTGAGCTGCCGCATGGTACCATTTCGCAAGACAATTGCGGCAGAAACCTGCCAGGTTCATAAGGTCTATATTCTGCACATCGGAGCGTTGCTGCAAATGTTTTATTAATCCGCGAAACGCAGCGGCTTCTAACTCATTTCGACTCTTTTCATCCATTGATCAATCCTGGGTCCAAACCTTTAAAACTATGGATACCAATCATTATATCTCATGCCAGAATTCATTATACAGAGACAAAAAGACCTGAGCTGTTTTTAAGCCAATGCCTCAAGTAACAGAAACCGCTAGAGATTTAGTGATCCTGCAGATATTAAGCTAGAATAAGCAGTTGAGTACTACCGGAGGCAGTCCAGATGGTGGATGTATCTAATAATATCAAAATCAGCAATGACGAGGCCGTCTTAGAAAAACAGTTTCGCCGTGCAGTCAGTTCCTTTGAAGGCATCGTTCTGAGCCAGATCGATATCAAGAACAAACTGGCCGACCGCCTTAACTACAGCATCCGAACCGGCATTATTATCCTCGGATTCATTGCCATATCCATACTGATTTTACTCCTGACTCTCTCTTCCCAGCTCAATAGAATATCGAGAGTGGTAAACGACATGAATGCGCATTTTTCGTCCATATCGGAACAGATGATGATGATGAACGGCTATATCCAGTTTATTGAAAAAAGGGTTGCCTTGCTGGACAGTATCAATGGGCAGACCGAAGTAATGGATGGAGAGATGAGTTCTATAGCACAGGACATGGAGATCATGCGGTCCACAGTTGGCGGCATCAGCCGCAATGTATCTGTGGTTCGGGGCAATGTTGGAAACATCTCGGCCACCATCGATCACATGGGGATGGAAGTACTTCAGATGAGTCACGACATGGGGAGAATTTCGAAACCCTCCCGAAGTATGAACAAAATGTTTCCTTTCCCATAGACCAAAAGTATACGGACTTGACTCTATTTTTCGACGTATGTGGACTGGAAAAATAATCTGTTTGCCTTATCAGAAAGCTATAATTCAGTGCAACAAGGAGCACCAAGGTGGCTGAAGATCCTAGACGTGTAATGATCGAAGTGTTCGCCCGGCTCGGGCGTGAGACTCAGATACATCTTGACGAAAGGCATAGGCATTTCAAAATCACCGATGCCGTCATCATCGCGATCTCGGTACTGTTAACCATTGTCGCTGTGTTCAACGTCTATTACGTCCACATTCTCTATCAGGATCTTAGTGGTATCGTTTCAAGCATGGATTCGATGCACGGCAATCTACAGCAAGTCAAGGGGGATATGATTTCTATCACCCAAAGCGTTGGCAAATTCAATCAGCATATGGAGCACATGGACAGTATTAATAGGAATATGGCTAACATTGCAACAACCATGCCCAGCGTGGGAAGCAATATGTCGTCGATCAGCGATTCAATTATATTGATTGAAACAGATATGGGCATGCTCAGCGGGGGAATGACTAATATCGAGCAGAGATTTGGACAGATGACAAACAGCGTCACTATTATGCGGGAAAATGTACGCCAGATTTCCGGGCCAATGGGATTCATGAACCCAATGATGCCCTGACGTGTCTTATGAAAACTTCAAGCATCTGCTCCGCGGCGCTGGGCTATGAACTGACATATCTAGAAAGTTATTTGTTGCTAAGAGCACTGCGTTACAGGCTTTCTCATCGGTCGCGCATATCCAGACTTTAAGATTAGAGACGTTAACATGCCCATCTTTCACTCCTTACCAGCTCTCTTTTTCAAGAAAACACAGGGATCCTTAGCCCTGATTTTTACCCTGTGTGTTCTGGCATCGGCAAGTTCGGCGCAAGCCGATCAGGTGATTCATAGCCAAAAAGTTTCTCTGAAAATCGAAGAGATCATCAAGGGTCTGGAACACCCCTGGGGTCTTGCCTTCCTTCCCGATGGCCGTATGCTGGTAACGGAGCGTGCAGGACGTTTGCGGATCATTGAGCGCAACGGCAAACTGGACCCTCGCCCCGTGCGTGGGCTGCCGCGGATCAGCGCCCAAGGGCAGGGGGGATTGCTGGACGTTGCCTTGCATCCTGAGTTTCCCGCAAACCAGTTTGTTTACCTTTCCTACTCGGGTCCCGGGACCAATGGTATCGGAACAGAGGTGGCCCGGGGTCGCTGGAACGGCACCGACCTAGAAAATATTCAGGTTATTTTTCGACTGCAACCCAAATCCCATACCGGACGGCACTTTGGATCCCGGCTGGTTTTCGATCGACAGAGTCGGCTCTATATCACATTGGGAGATCGTGGTGACCGTCCCAGAGCACAACGACTTGATGATCACGCGGGTTCGGTGATCAGACTAAATGCCGATGGGTCCGTACCGGAAGACAACCCTTTTGTGCAACAGGCAGGGACTTTCACAGAAATATTCAGTTATGGTAATCGCAACATACAGGGCGCTGCCCTGCATCCAGTATCTGGTGAACTCTGGGCTCATGAGCATGGACCGCAAGGCGGCGACGAACTGAACATTATCCGTGCCGGTGTCAACTACGGCTGGCCGATTATCACCTATGGGGTAAATTACGGCATCGGCACCTCCATTGGTGAAGGCACTCATAAACCAGGTATGGCACAACCTATCCACTACTGGGTGCCCTCTATCGCACCCTCGGGCATGACATTCTACACGTCTGACCGCATACCGCAGTGGCGGGGTAATCTTCTGCTTGGATCCCTTAAGTTCGGGCTGTTAGTGCGCCTGGAACTGAAGGGAGAACAAGTAACGCATGAGGAACGGCTGCTCTCCGGTGAACTCGGCCGTATTCGCGATGTCCGTCAGGGACCCGATGGCTTATTGTATCTGTTGACTGACAGCAGCAACGGTTCTCTCTACCGACTATCTCCCGTATCCGATTGAAGCGCCTGGCGGCCGAATACCCCCGTCCTTTCCAATTCATATCACAGGACAGCCCCCATCCCCTGCCACGACGC
>Ga0316189_10005487_pt1 | contig 12169 bp, 11 predicted proteins | sample LowCovwburrow_MG_FD_204930 | JGI IMG/M metagenome (GOLD analysis project Ga0316189, IMG submission 204930) | Coastal sediment microbial communities from Maine, United States - Lowes Cove worm burrow | ecosystem: Environmental > Aquatic > Marine > Coastal > Sediment | place: USA: Maine... | reverse complement strand
CAGCACAGAATCTTCACCCAGTTTACTGACCTGGATGATCAACGGGTTTTCGGTGTTTGTGCTGCCGCCGATGACTGGGTCTTTTATCTGTTTGGTAATCGGTAAACTTTCACCGGTAATCAGGGATTCATTGATACCCGAGATGCCGCTTATGATAATACCGTCTGCGGGTATCACTTCGCCGGGGCGTACCAGTAGATAGTCGCCGGTGTTCAGCTCGGCAACAGCGATGTTTTCCTGGTCGTCTATGGTGCTCGATTTTTTTTCAGCATAATTAATTAAGCGGGTAGCTATCGCCGGTTTCAGGTTGAGCAGAGCTTCGGTCGCTTCCGAGGTCTGTTTCCTGCTGCCGACTTCAAAGTAACGTGCAGTCAATAAAAAGAAGGTAAACATGGCGACTGAGTCAAAATACACTTCGCCTGTTCCATTGATGGTACTGATGCTGCTTGCGGTAAAGGCAATGCCGATACCGAGTGAGATGGGTACATCCATGCCGATACGTTTATTGCTTAAGTCTCGATAAGCGGATTTAAAAAAGGCACTGGAAGCGAACATTAACAGTGGAATGGTCAGCAGAAGGCTGGCCCAGCGAAAACTCTGTTTGAAGGATTCTTCCATACCCCACCAGTCACCGGCGTACATGGCTACGGCAAGAATCATGATCTGCATGCCCAGCACGCCAGAAAGCCCCAGGCGTTTTATTTGCTGTTTACGCTCTTTTTCGAGAATGCGCTGATGCTGTTCCGGGTCATAAGGGTGTGCCAGATAACCGATACGCGAGATAGATTCGAGGATATCGCTGAGCTTGATCTTGCTGTCGTCCCAACGTACACGTGCGCGGTGATTGCTGTAATTGATGTTTGCGCTCAAAACGCCTTCGAGTGAATTAAGGTGCTGCTCATTGAGCCAGACACAGGCTGCGCAGGTTATGCCCTCAAGGATAAGCGATACTTCAAGGGCCTTGCCGCTAGCAGTTTTTTCATCGATCTCATTGACGAATTTCTTTTGTATCGAACTTGAGTCATAAGCTTTTAACTGTTGCAGAAACTCGGGAACGATCTCTTCAGGTTTATCGGGATTGCTGGTCCGGTATTTGTAAAAATCATCCATGCCGCTATCGATAATTGCCTGTGATACCGCCTGGCAACCATGGCAGCACATCGGTTCATTTTTGCCCTGATAAATCACGCTGATATTAAGGTTTTTAGGGACAGGAAGACCGCAATGGAAGCAAAAAAGTGATTCGGTGTTTTTTTTCATGGGATAATAGTAGTGAAAAGACTTGTTCTTTGTGAAATCAATTGTTTAAATGAAATATAATAATGAGAGTTCGGGGTACTGTTCTGCCAGACTGTTCCATCGAGCCAAAAACTATGAAACCAAAGGCTGTATCTTAAACTATGAGTACATTAAAACGTATTGATATCGATCATCTAAAAATTAGCTGTAAGCAATGTAATTTGCGAGAGCTCTGTTTTCCGCACGGCATGAAGGAAGAAGAGATGTCAAATTTGGATGCGGTAGTCGATCAGCCTAAACCTTTACATAAAAATGATTATCTTTATCGTGATGGTGAAAAGTCTAAAGCAATGTACGCAGTGCGTTCAGGCTGTGTCAAAACAATGACAGAAAGTCCTAATGGTGAAGAGCAGATAGTGGGTTTTCACTTAGCGGGTGAACTGCTTGGCCTTGATGGTTTTGCTGATGGAGTGCATACCTGTAACGCGGTTGCGCTTGAGACTTCCAGTGTATGTGAGCTGCCGCTTGAAGATCTGGAATCTCTCACTCAAAAGCTTCCAGGTTTGCATAGACAGATGCGCCGCATCATGGGTAAAGAGGTCGCCAGTGACCATAAGATGCTTTTGTTGTTAGGTAAGATGACCTCGGAAGAGCGCCTTGCCAGCTTTTTGCTGAGCATGTCGAGGCGGATGGAAGAGCGTCACTGGAAAGAGACTGAATTTAATCTGAGCATGCCGCGGCAGGATATTGCTAATTATCTTGGTATGGCGGTAGAAACGGTTAGTCGTTTATTTGCGGCCTTTCAAAATGAAAAAATCATCGAAGTTGACCGTAGGCATATCACTATTCTTGATATTGGTAAATTAAAGGTCATTGTTGGTGAATGTGAAACAAAGAAGTAACCTGACAAATATTCAGGTTACTAGGTGTGAATAATTGATTTATGTCATGTCTTTTTGTGCTTAAATATTTATAATTCCTGCAGCTAATTGTGGTCGCTTGAATAACCTGTTTATCAGCGTGTTATCTATGGGAATTGCCAACCTCAATTATAAAAATAACTGGAGACAATACTATGCTGTCGCACATATTCGGAATTTTAGTTAATCCGTCAGAAGAATGGAAAAAAATTCGTGACGTGGAGTGTACTATCGGCAAGTGTTATTGCGGGTATGTTTTTATCATGGCAGCCATTGCGCCAATTTGCGGTTATTTCGGTACCACTCGATTCGGTTGGGAAATTGGTGCACGTGAGGCAGTAAAACTTTCACCTGATAGCGCGCTAATGATTGCGATTGCTTATTATCTTGTTATGTTGGTCGGCGTATTTAGCATGGGCCTGATGATTCACTGGATGGGTAAAACTTATAAGGCTAACCAGAATCTGTCGCGTAGTATTCGACTGGCTGCATTTACTGCTACACCATTGTTTTTAGTTGGCGTTGTTGAGCTGTTTCCGATTTTATGGTTGAACTTTGTTATCGGGCTTCCCGCTCTGGCCTTATCAGTGAAACTGTTATATACCGGTGTTCCTATCATGATGGATATTGATGAAGATCGTGGATTTCTGTTTTCCAGTTCGATACTCGCTGTCGGTATGGTGTCATTGGTCGTGATGATGGTGGCTATGGCTATTCTCTGGTTTAATGGGTTTGCTCCACAGTTTGTTGATTAAAGCAGGTTGATTAAAGCGGGTAAATTAAAGCAGTTTTATTAGTAGTTTGTAGTAATTTTATTGCTCGTTTTATTACTTGTTTTATTGGAGCGGGTTAGTAATTATGCACTCGTTCGCGCTGAGTCTCGGCTGATTATATAGATAGTCTTGATTAAATAAGCACATGCTAATAAACTAATAAATTATTTTTTAACTGGCCCTGGTAGAGACTGAGTTTTATAGGCTTATCTACTTTATGGGGCATTATTTTCTATAAGACCTATAACACATTAGGCGGACAACATTTATGAACAATGAAACGATGACCTATGATTATTCCGTAGTTCGGCAGTTTGCAATTGCGACTGTCATTCTTGGTATTGTTGGTATGCTGGTTGGGGTGCTTATCGCATCACAGATGGCATGGCCGGTACTTAACTTTGATACGCCGTGGTTGTCTTTTGGCCGCTTGCGTCCACTGCATACCAATGCGGTAGTGTTCGGGTTTGGCGGCTCAGCCTTATTTGCAACGTCTTATTATGTCGTGCAGCGTACCTGTCATACCCGTTTGTTTGCGCCGGCTCTTGCACAGTTCACTTTCATCGGCTGGATGTTAATCATTGTTTCAGCGGTGGTAACTTTGCCGCTTGGTTATACTTCATCAAAGGAATATGCCGAGCTTGAGTGGCCGATTGACCTGTTGATCACAGTCGTCTGGGTGGCCTATGCAGTGGTGTTTTTCGGAACTATTGCCAAACGCCGGGTTAAGCATATCTACGTAGCTAACTGGTTCTTTGGTTCATTTATTCTTACTGTTGCCATGCTGCACATCGTTAACAGCGCAGCGTTGCCAGTCAGTTTTCTTAAGTCATACTCTGTATATTCAGGTGTGCAGGATGCGATGATACAGTGGTGGTATGGGCATAATGCGGTAGGTTTCTTCCTGACCGCTGGTTTCCTTGGTATCATGTATTACTTCATTCCCAAGCAGGCTGAACGTCCGGTTTATTCTTATCGTTTATCGGTTGTGCATTTCTGGGCCTTATCCTTTACTTACATCTGGGCGGGTCCACATCACCTGCACTATACCGCGTTACCTGACTGGACTCAGTCATTAGGTATGGTGTTCTCACTAATCTTATTAGCGCCTTCATGGGGCGGCATGATCAACGGTATTATGACATTGTCTGGTGCGTGGGAAAAATTACGCAGTGATCCAATTCTTAAGTTCCTCATCGTATCGGTTTCTTTCTATGGTATGTCGACCTTCGAAGGACCGATGATGGCGATCAAAACAGTGAACGCGTTATCGCACTACACTGACTGGACCGTTGGTCACGTACACTCTGGTGCGCTTGGCTGGGTTGCGATGGTGAGTATCGGTGCGATGTACTTCCTGATTCCAAAATTATTTGATACTGAAATCTACAGTAATAAGCTGATCGAAACGCATTTCTGGATAGCGACCATCGGTATCGTGCTGTACATCACATCAATGTGGATATCAGGCATCATGCAAGGTTTGATGTGGCGTGCGATTAACAGTGACGGCACCTTAACCTACAGCTTCGTTGAAAGTGTGCAGGCAATGCATCCGTTCTACATCGTACGTGCCAGTGGTGGCGCGCTGTTCCTGGCAGGTATGCTGATCATGGCGTACAACCTGACTAAAACCATTGCCCAGGGTAAAGCGATTCACGCTGCTATTCCTGAGCCAGCGACTGCTCACTAGAAGCGGCACACTAGAGATTAAGAGGAAATTATAATGTCAGCTATTCAAGATAAAGTTGAAACCAAAGTCGGTGTGTTAATTGTTCTATCACTGGTTGTTGTGATCTGGGGTGGATTAGCACAAATTACGCCTTTGTTTTTTCAGCACTCGACAACTGAGCCAGTTGATGGCTTAAAGCCATATTCAGCATTGCAGCTGGAAGGTCGTGATATCTATATCCGTGAAGGCTGCGTAGGCTGTCACTCACAGATGATCCGACCTTTCCGTGCTGAGACCGAGCGTTATGGTCATTATTCTGTTGCCGGTGAGTTTATATATGATCGTCCTTTCCTGTGGGGATCAAAACGTACCGGGCCTGATCTGCACCGTGTAGGTGGTCGTTATTCTGATGAGTGGCACCGTGTACATTTAATCAATCCACGTGATGTAGTGCCTGAGTCGATCATGCCTTCCTATCCATGGCTGGAAACTAATACTCTGGATGGTAGTGATATTCAGGCCAAGATGAAGACATTGGTAACGCTTGGTCATCCTTATTCAGATGCAGAGATCGACGCTGCGCCAGCAACGCTGGAAGGTAAGAGCGAACTTGACGCCGTTGTTGCTTATTTGCAGTCACTTGGTCTGCATGTAAAGCAAACACGTTAATGGTTGCTTCGGTGATAATGTGGCGATTGAATTGCGGTTATTGGAGCTGATTTGATGGAATCATCATCAACAGAAGTGTTCTGGCAGATAGCATGGACCGTTTTTGCATTTGTCTTTTTTGTTGCTGTTGTTTTTTGGGCATGGAGCGGCAAGCGCAAAAGCAACTTTGATAAAGCAGCAAGAATGGCACTTGATGATGACAAGGATCTTACTGATGAGCAACGTCGCGACTAATAAAGATGTCGTGTTTGAGCTGTGCAAATCTGAATTATAAAAATTTTAAGTATTTAAATTCTATGGGCCGTACTGGTTTATAGGATAAAACAAACAAGGTTATGAGGAGTTATTATGTCTGACTTTACCAGCGAATTCTGGAGTTGGTTTATCATTGCAATTGCAGGTGGCGGCATTCTGTGGCTGTTCTATCTGCTAAGAGGCAATGATAAAGCTGATACTGAAGAGGGCGTGCCAACAGGGCATGTGTGGGATGAAAATCTGGAGGAATTGAATAATCCATTGCCGCGCTGGTGGTTGATTATGTTCTACCTCACCATATTCTTCTCAATCGTTTATCTGATTCTATATCCGGGTATGGGTACTTTTAAAGGCGTGCTTGGCTGGACGGAAGTTGGTGAGTACGAGGCAGAAGTGGCCGCAGCCGATGCTGAGTTTGGTCCTCTGTTTGCGCAATTTGAAGCAACGCCAGTTGCTGAACTTGCAGGTGATGCGGCTGCGATGAACGCAGGTGAGCGTTTATTTGTTAACTACTGTGCGGTATGTCATGGCTCTGATGCACGTGGTGCATCTGGTTTTCCTAATCTTCGTGATAATGACTGGTTATACGGCGGTGCGCCGGAGCAGATCGAAGCGTCAATCATGCATGGACGAAATGGATCTATGCCAGCATGGGAAGGCCCGCTTGGTGGTGCTGAGGGTGTTGATCAGGTTGCGAATTATGTTATGAGTCTTGCTGGTCGTGATGTTGATGCTACTTTAGCTGCTGCTGGTAAAACAAAATTCGATATGTTCTGCGTAGCTTGTCATATGCCTGAAGGTACTGGTAATCAGGCTTTGGGTGCGCCTAATTTGACCAATAACATCTGGTTATACGGTGGTTCACCTCGTAGCATTAAAGAAACTATTGCTAAAGGTCGTGAAGGCAAAATGCCGGCACACAGTGAATTTTTAGGTAAGGCTAAATCACACATCCTGGCAGCATATGTTTATAGTCTGTCTCACGAAACAGACTAGATGTAACTCATATGTATACATAGAATCGAGCTATGTGTAATATGCCTACATGGAGAAAATACCTTTAATACAACGCGTGGTAGCAATTTTATGGCCGTCTTTTTTAACGGCCGGAATTGCTACCGTGTTGTTTACCACTGCGTTTGACCCTGCTGATATATTCATTGACTATGATATTAGTCGATTGGGTATCTACACAATCTGTTTTTTTCTGTTTTGGTCTTTTGGTGCTTTAACGTCCGCAGCGACCTGCTATTTTTTAAAACCTTGTGAAACTATAAATAAAATGAGAGCGGCAGCGGCGAATAAAGCCGAAAAGTGAGCAAGCCGGTAACTGAAAAGGACGGTAACTGCTGCCGGTAACTGAAAGGGCAGGCGGTTAACATAGATTTGCATAGTTGCAGTTCTATGGCTGCGTGGTAAGCACACGATAACATTCAAAAACACATGATCACCTCTCATGTGTTTTTGAATGGTTACAAATAACAGTATCAGGTAATAAACTAATAATGGTCGAAGACACATCAAAAGTTAAGAACAAAGTCGGTGATGTCCAGATGAGTGAGGCAAAGGCGGGCGACGTCAAGTTAAATACTGAAACGGAACAGTCGCTTTACGCAAAACGTCAAAAAATCTATCCCCGTGAAGTTCATGGTCTGTTTGCTGCATTACGTACCATGGGTGTGACTGCACTGCTTGGTATGTATTACATCGTTCCATGGTTGCAATGGGATGAACGTCAGGCGGTGCTGTTTGATCTGCCTGAGCGCAAATTTTATATCCTTAATATGGTGTTCTGGCCACAGGACTTCTTTTATCTAGCCTTGCTGCTAATCGTGGCAGCACTGGGGCTGTTTTTCGTTACCGCACTTGCTGGTCGCGTCTGGTGCGGTTATGCCTGCCCGCAGACGGTATGGACAGAAGCATTTTTGTGGATAGAGCGAAAAGTTGAAGGTTCCCGTCCACAACAGATGAAGCTGGATAAGCAGCCGAATTCATTTCGTAAAATTAGAATCAAGGCCACTAAGCATTTCATCTGGTTGGTCTTTTCCATTTTTACCGGCCTGACCTTTGTCGGGTATTTTTCACCACTACGTGAACTGACAGTAAATTTCCTTACTTTTAATAATGGGCCCTGGGAAACTTTCTGGATATATTTTTATGCCTTAGCAACCTATGGAAATGCGGGCTGGTTACGAGAACAGGTATGTCTGTATATGTGTCCGTATGCACGTTTTCAAAGTGCGATGTTTGATTCAGACACGATGATTATTTCATTTGATGAGTCACGCGGTTTGCCTAAGGGGCCGAGGAAAAAAACGGCCGACAAAGCGACAATAGGTTTAGGTGACTGTATCGACTGTACGATCTGTGTGCAGGTTTGCCCGACGGGTATCGATATTCGTGATGGCCTGCAATATCAGTGTATCGGTTGTGCTGCCTGTATCGATGCCTGTGATGATGTCATGGATAAAATGGGTTATGAGCACGGCCTGATCCGTTATACCACTGAGAACACCTTGAAGGGGGAACGTACGCACATCATACGGCCACGTATGGTTGTTTATGCGCTCATCTTAATCGGTATAACCGTCGGTGCTTTTTATTCTATACTGACGCGTTCGCCCATTGGCATGGATGTGATACGTGACCGTAACAGTTTATATCGTGAGACCAATGAAGGCCTGATAGAAAATGTTTATATCATTAAATTATTAAACATGGATGGTCAGGATCATAGCTATACTTTAACCGCAGAAGGAATTCCTGAGTTAGTCCTTAGGAAAGATAGTGGCGAGATAATCGTGAAAAGTGGTGAAGTCATTGAGCTGCCGGTACGTGTACAGGTTGATGCCTATAACCTGAAACAACGCAGTAATGAAATTACCTTTACCTTGAAGGCGATAGGTCACGATGAATTAAGCGTTGTTGAAGAAGCGCGTTTCCTTGGGCCTAAGTTTAAATAAACGCTGTTAAACAAATATTGATAAATAATTATTATGGTCATTACTGAAAAAAATAAACCCTGGCACAGTTATCCTTTAGTGTGGATGATGATTGCAATACCATTTTCTGCGGTCATCATGGGTGTGGTCATGATCTGGTTGGCGGTAGATACCGATGATGGTCTGGTAGCCGATGATTATTACAAACAGGGTCTGGAGATCAACCGTGTTATCAGCCGAGATAAGATTGCCGCTGAGCTGGGTTTAAGTGCTACCATCGAATTTGATAACAGTAAAAGAATTATCAAGATACTGTTTGACAAAGGTTTAATGGAGTCCTTTCCTAAAACTCTGCCTCTGCATCTGCTGCACGCGACACGCGAAAATAGTGATATAAACGTTTTGCTGGATCATGGCATAGCTAATCAGTATATCGGGCATGTTGGTCAGTCGATAAGTGAAGGTATCTGGTATTTTGAAATTTCTGGTGATAATGGTGCCGATAAACAGTGGCGGTTAAACGCTCGTAGCCACGTGCGTTCTCTGAACGTAATCGAACTGCTCAGCGGCGACTACTAAATCAGCTCGCCATTTTCTTGATAACGACCTGATTTCTGCCGGTTTGTTTTGCCTGATACAAAGCTTCATCTGCTTTTTTTAGCAGCAGCTGGTCAATGTTTTCTTGCGAAAGAAAATTATTGTTGCCCTCCGCTTCAAGCTGATATTTAATCTGGCTGAGTGAAGCCAGACCGATTGAAACAGTAACTCCCAAAGTATTGCCATTGATGATTAGTTTTTGCGCTTCTACTGTGCTGCGTATGCGTTCAGCAACCTCGTGTGCAAGCTGTATGCCGGTATCGGGTAATATTATGGCAAATTCCTCACCACCATAACGTGCGACAATGTCACTTGATCGAACCTGCTCGGTCATCAACGCGACTAATCTGACCAGTACCGCGTCACCGACCTGATGCCCGTGATTGTCGTTAATACGTTTAAAAAAATCGATGTCTAAAAATAAACAGATAAGGTCAGTCTTATTGCGTATGCAGCGGTCGGTCTCATGTTTCAGGCGCTCGTCAAAATAACGCCGGTTGTATGCATTGGTTAAGCCATCCTGATAGCCTAGCTCGAGTGTGCGCTGCTGGTTGATGCAGTTTTCGATTGAGATGGCGATCATGGCGCCTAATTTTGTTAAGAAGGCTGTGCCATCACTCTTGTCATAACGGTTGATATCTTTGCTTAGCAATAACAGGATACCAATTATTTCATCGCCGCGTTTTAATGGTAATAAGGCTGCTGATTTATAATTGTTTTCGTTGTCGAAGCCGATTAGCCAGTCGTATTTTGTGAGGATGCGCGTACCCAGAACCGGGCGGTCCGGTATGTCAGAGTTGAGCAGATTGCTGGTTTCGGTATCGATAAAACTCAGGCCCTGATATTCATTTTGATAGCTTTCGGTGAGCAGGCGTTCGACCTCATGAAAGCGATCGACCAGGCAAAGTTTAATTTCATCTATGCGGAATTTTTTCTGTTCTTCTAACAGGAGCTGGAATAGTTCCTCAGGTCCTTGCGCGGCAACGACGGAGAGAGAAAAGCTATCGAACGTGGACTGTGTTTGCTCATTGCGACGTGCCTCTTTGAGCAACCGATTAAGTTTGTCTCGTAAATCTTTATTTTCTTCGAGTCGCTTCTCTTCCATGAGATACTTTATAACATAATATTGCTAAGGTTTAATTAAATACCAAAAAATCAATAATTTGGAACCAGTCTTGAGTGATGGGTTTATTAGTGCCTGAAGTGTCGCATGCCAGTAAAGACCATCGCCATACCGTGTTCATTTGCTGCCGCGATAACTTCTTCATCTCGCATTGAACCGCCAGGTTGAATGACAGCGACAATTCCAGCTTCATGTGCGGCATCAATACCATCACGGAACGGGAAGAAGGCATCTGATGCCATGACAGAACCAGGAACTTCCAGGCCTGCATGTTCTGCTTTGATGCCAGCAATGCGTGCGCTGTTGATACGGCTCATCTGACCGGCTCCAACACCGATAGTCATGTTATTTTTAGCGTAAACAATGGCATTAGATTTGACGAATTTAGCAATTTTCCAGCTGAACAGCAAATCATTCATCTCCTGCTCTGTGGGTTGCTGTTTAGAAACCACCTGCATTTCGTTGAGTAATAGTAGGTCGGCATCCTGTACCAGTAAGCCGCCATTGACCCGCTTAAAGTCGAGTCTTTGAGCAGTTGTTTCCCATTGGCCGCATTCGAGTAAGCGAACATTTTTCTTTTCTGCTACGGCGTCTATTGCTTCACCGCTGACAGATGGCGCGATAATCACTTCTACAAACTGACGTTCGACGATAGTTTTTGCTGTTTCAGCATCAAGTTCACGGTTAAATGCAATGATGCCGCCAAAAGCAGATTCAGGGTCTGTGCTGTAAGCCGCATTGTAGGCTTCCAGTATGCTGCTGTTTACTGAAACACCGCAGGGATTAGCATGTTTAACGATGACACATGCCGGTTCGTCAAATTGTTTGATGCACTCGAGGGCGGCGTCAGTATCGCTGATATTGTTATAGGATAGTTCCTTACCCTGTAATTGCTTAGCGGTAGCAATACAGGCTTCGGTTATATTTTTCTCTGTGTAAAATGCCGCAGTCTGGTGTGGGTTTTCACCGTATCGCATTTCCTGTACTTTATTGAACTGCAGGTTAATGGTGCGCGGCAGAGCGTCCATGGTGCCGTCCTGTTTAATTTTGCCAAGATAATTGGCGATCATGCCGTCATAGTTGGCGGTGTGTTCAAAAGCTTTTACTGCAAGGTCAAAACGTGTCGCATCACTGACGATACCTTCATTATCATGCAGTTCCTGCAGCACACGCTGGTAATCTTCAGGGTCAACGATGATGCTGACAAAAGCATGGTTTTTAGCCGTGGCACGTACCATGGTCGGGCCGCCGATATCGATGTTTTCGATAGCGTCTTCCAGAGAGCAGTCTTCTTTGGCAACAGTTGATTCGAATGGGTACAGGTTGACTACCACTAGATCGATCGGTGCGATATCATTTTCCTTCATCACGCCATCATCGATGCCACGGCGACCTAATATGCCACCGTGAATTTTTGGATGCAGGGTTTTGACACGGCCATCCATGATCTCTGGGAAACCTGTATGTTTGGAGACTTCCATGACTGGAATCATGTTGTCGATAAGTAGTTTGGCCGTACCACCGGTAGAAAGAAGTTCTATGCCCTGATCATGCAGTGCTTTGGCAAATTCGATGATACCTTCTTTGTCGGAAACACTGAGGAGTGCGCGTCGAACAGGACGTTGAGATTCGTTGGTCATAAGTCAGCCTTTACAGGAATTTTTGGAAGGGGAGAATTATAACTGAGAGTGGTTAATTATGTTACTTTGAGATGGGTTTTTTGTTGTCCGAGTAAGGACAGTGCGTCAGTCTCCGGTGAGTTTGCAACGAGGGTGCTTCACTAAAGCTAAAAAAAGCGTATTTTGTTTACACTATTGAATGCCCGCTATTATTTTACTTAGCGAAACTGTGACAGTCCGTGCAACCGCCCGTTACGTTAGCAACTTTGAAATATTTAGGCGGGTTTAAGTTCGCAAACATCTTTGCTGTGCCAATGTCGCTGATGAACTGCTCAATATGATCGTTTATTACAAGCTGAT